>Ga0007810_1000394_pt1 | contig 13251 bp, 12 predicted proteins | sample CryBogCBE15Jun09_FD_71193 | JGI IMG/M metagenome (GOLD analysis project Ga0007810, IMG submission 71193) | Freshwater microbial communities from Crystal Bog, Wisconsin, USA - CBE15Jun09 | ecosystem: Environmental > Aquatic > Freshwater > Lake | place: Crystal Bog, Wisconsin, USA | collected...
AAAGAAGCCTACGACATATACCTGCCATCCATTGAAAAAGGGTTTAATGCCGATATTATTTTAAAGACGCTGAATTTGTAATGGGGATTTTTTTTGGGGGAGTGGAAGCAAATTGCTGCTTTGTGCAGAGGTACATTAAGCTGTTTACACTACCGGTAACGTAAGGCAACCCCTTGTGGTACTTGCAGGTTTTGTGGGGCATTTTTTACTAAACGGTACAAATTATATCATTAATTTTACAATGCCTGATTATTAAATATCGATATGCAAACACTTACCGTTGAAATAACTGATGACAATGCCTTACAAATGCTGGAAGACATGCAGCAAAAGCATTTTATAAAAATTGTTGCACATCAAACGTCGACATCTCTGGTTTTTCCCGGTGAACCTTTAACCAACGAGGAATTTAAAGGGTGGGCTGAAAAGCGGGAAAAGGGCGAAAGCATGACCTTGAAAAAAGCAAAAGACCAATGGGCAAAGAAGGAGAAACAGTTGTTGGCCCAAGAGAGATAAGAATCCTTAACGAGGCCTACCAGGATATTGAAGAAATAGCCGATTTTATTGCCATCAAAAAGCAACAGCCCCTAAACGCTATCAAGGTGGCCCGAAGCATTTGGCGCACCATTGAGAAAATTGGAGAGAACCCATTTGCGTTTAAAGAATGCGAAGCACTGGCGACAAAAGCTAAATTATATCGGCGGGCTGTTTGTTTATCATGGCTTATAATCTACAAAATAACTGAGGAAGAATTGCTTATTTTGGGCATTATACACGCAGGAAGAAGCCTTGAAACAATCAGGAAATTAAGCAAGCGGAAATAAAGCGTGCTTTAGCCCTGCACCAATACGTGTCCCCAAAATCTCCGTCCAAAATTCCCAACAATGAAAGAAGCTTCTTTTTTACACATCGCAGAGCAGTACAAAGCTATATTTTTAGACTCTTACGGGGTAATTAAAAACTACAAGGGCCTCATTGCCGGTGTGCAGGATACCATAGATTTTATACGGCACAAAGGCATCGCCCTGCGGATACTAACCAACGATGCCTCGCGCAGCCAACACCAACAGGCAGAAAGCTTTTATAAGCTCGGTATAAGAACCATTGAAACCCACGAAATAATCACTTCGGGTATGATGGCCCGGCAGTTTTTGCAAAACAAGATACACGCGGGCCGTATAGCCTACCTGGGTACCGAAAACTCCGCCGAATACATTTTGCAGTCGGGGTTGGAACATGTGTCAGTAAGAGACGTACAGCTTGACCATATCGAGGACATCTCTGCCTTTGTTTTTTTGGATGACGAGGGCTTTGACTGGAACACCGACATTAACAAAACAGTAAACCTGCTGCGCAGGAAAAACATACCGGTTATTGTGGCCAATTCAGACAAGCTATACCCTGTTTCAAAAAATGATGTGGCGGTGGCCACGGGCGGCATTGCAAAACTGGTGGAGAACATGCTTACCAAAAAATTTATCCATTTTGGCAAGCCCGATTCGCAAATGTTTATGTACGCGTTTGACCAGTTAAACCAAAAAGGCTTTTACAGCAAAGATGAAATATTGATGGTAGGCGACAACTTACACACCGACATTTTAGGCGGCAATAAATTTGGCGTTAAAACCACACTGGTGCTGTCTGGAAACACCAGTGCAGAAAATGCGGAAATGCAAATAAACGCCTCTGGCATTATACCTGACTATATTTGCAAGAGCATTGTAAGTTAATGCCACGCCCACGGTAGGCAATGTTAGGCCAAGGACCAAACCCCCATTAATTGATTGTTACCACCCCCTTGCAAACCGCTTTTACCAGTAACTTTAACGCTGTAAAAAAATACCATATGACAAAACCGGCAATACTGGCTGCATTACTCATTTTATGCAGCTATGCGCAATCACAAACATTGCAACAGTTACAGGCAAAGCGGGTAAAATTGCCCAATGGCTGGAGTTTAACGCCCGTGGGCAAATCATTGCCGGTGGGCGATTTACCCTTAAACATTGCGGTTTCACCCACGCAAAAATACCTGGCCGTAACCAACAATGGCCAAAGCACGCAATCGCTACAGTTGATAGATGCCAAAAACAAGGTTATTTTAGACAGTGTTGACATACCAAAATCGTGGTTGGGGCTAAAATTTAGCAACGATGAAAAACAACTGTACGCCAGTGGCGGCAACGACAACTGGATACTACGCTATGCTATACAAAATAACAAGCTGGTGCTGGCTGACAGCATTACGCTTGGCGGCAAATGGCCAGTAAAAATTTCCCCGGCGGGCATCGACATCAATGATGCCACCAATACAATGTATGTGGTTACCAAGGAAAATAACAGCCTGTACACCATTAACCTGGCCAGCAAAAAAATTACCCAAACGCTGGCATTGGGTGCCGAAGCGTATACGTGCCTGCTGTCGCCCGACAAATCTGAGCTATACATTTCCCTTTGGGGCGGAGACAAAATACTGGTGTACAACACTTTGCAAAACAAACTGGTTGACTCTGTGGCCGTTGGCGACAACCCTAATGATATTTGTCTTACCAAAAACGGCAGGTACCTGTATGTGGCCAACGCCAACGACAATAGTGTTTCTGTAATTGACATACAACAACGCAAAGTGCTGGAAACCTTAAACGCGGCGCTGTACCCCAACTCGGTACCAGGCTCAACCACCAACAGCGTAGCACTGAGTGCCGACGAAAAAACGCTGTATGTAGCCAATGCCGACAATAACTGCCTGGCAGTATTTAATGTTACGGTGCCCGGTGCAGGCAAATCAAAAGGATTTATACCTGTGGGCTGGTACCCCACCGTGGTACGGGTGGTGGGCAACACTGTATTTGTGGCAAACGGTAAAGGGTTTAGCAGCATGGCCAACCCCTACGGCCCAGACCCATACGACAGAAAAAAACAAAACAGTTTTCAAAAAGGCGTAAAGGCAAAACCTGCCGAAGTACAATACATCGGCGGCCTGTTTAAAGGCACATTGAGCATATTTAACAACCCCACCGATGCGCAATTAGGCGTATACTCAAAACTGGTATACGAAAACACCCCTTACAACAAAACCAAAGAACTGCTTGCCAAAGGGCAGCCGGGCAACCCTATACCTATGAAGGTGGGTAGCCCCAGCCCCATAAAGCATGTTTTTTATATTATTAAAGAAAACCGCACGTACGACCAAGTGCTGGGCGACATGCCCGGGGGCAACGGCGACACCAGCCTATGCCTGTTTGGCGAGCAGGTAACCCCCAACCAACATGCCCTTGCACGGGAATTTGTGCTGTTGGATAACTTTTACGTTGACGCGGAAGTAAGCGCAGACGGCCACAATTGGAGCATGGGCGGATATGCCAACGACTATGAGGAAAAAACATGGCCCACCAGCTACGGTGGCCGCGGTGGGGATTACGATGCCGAAGGCAACCGCGAAATAGCCAACAACAAAGGCGGCTTTATTTGGGAACATGCCAAACGGGCCGGCGTTAGCTACAGAACGTATGGCGAGTTTGCCGATGATTATAAACCTAACATACCAGTACTGAAAAACCATTTTTGCCCTTATTACACCAGTTGGAACCAAACCGTTAGGGATACCACCCGCGTGGGCCAGTGGAAACGCGAGTTTGACAGCTTGGTGGCAGTGAATGCGCTGCCCGGCATTAGCACGCTGCGTATTATTAACGACCATACCGAAGGGCTGTCACTCGGCAGGCCAACACCCAAGGCACATTGCGCCGACAACGACCTTGCCGTAGGTATGTTTGTTGACTATTTAAGCAAAAGCCCTGTTTGGAAGGAGAGCGTGGTTTTTATATTGGAGGATGATGCCCAGGACGGCCCCGACCACGTGGATGCGCACCGCAGCCCGGTATACTTGGCAGGCGGCTTTGTGAAACGCCATTTTGTTGACCATACCATGTATTCCACCACATCGGTGCTGCGTACCATTGAACTGATATTGGGCATACCACCTATGAGCCAGTACGATGCGGCTGCCACACCCATGTGGCGGTGTTTTTCAGATAAGCCAAATTTAACCGGTTTTAACGCCAAGCCTTTGCAATACGATATTAATGAACGAAACACAGCTACCAACGTATGGCAGCGCAAAAGCGAAACCTTTGATTTTACGAAAGAAGACAAGGTAAACGACCAAGAATTTACCGAAGTGTTATGGAAAGCGGTTAAAGGCGAAAACGCCCCCGTACCGGCACCTAAACATGCGGCTTTTGTAAAAACTGGCGGTCAGTAAAACATATTTAAACAAAAGGCCGGCGTAGCCACAAAGTTTTTGCTATAAAGCAGTGGTTACACCGGCCTTTTCGTTTTTACTGGTAATTACATCTATTGGCGCTTTTCAAACGAAAACAAACGCCACCTAAAAAACATTTCAACCACAAAAGGGCTTTTTGCACCGTTATGGTCTTTGGCCACAGGTGTAAAAAACACACTGGCCCGCAGGCCGGCATGCCATTCTGTGGCCTTGTACATAATTTCCGCACCGGTGCGTATTTGAAATTTCGCAAGGTGTACCCAATCCGAATCACCCAGGCTGGCCAATTTTTGCCCACTGGTTGTTTGCCCATTGTCATCCATTGTGTAGTTTACAGTGGCAAGGCCTTTTTTCCAAAACACGGTCTCCAGGCCCCCGCCAGCCCACCAATGGCCCACAATATTATAGTTGCAGCGCAGGGCAGCTGTAACGCCAAACATTTTATTAAGACCCTTTGTTTCAACAAGGCTGCTTTGCCCATTTACTTGGGTAGTAGTTGCAAAAGGTTTAGGGTTGAAAACGGTACTTGCAAACGGTGTTACTTCCGCGGCGGCCCAATACCTGTCAGCCTGCACGCTAACCCAAATACCCGGCATCAGCAGGCGGCCCGGCTTACTACCGCCGCCCGGCCCTGCAAAATACTGGCTGGCGCTGCTTAGCGGCCATTGCGCCTGCCATTGCAAACCAGCCTCAACCTGTACGGGCGTTTTGTCTTCTTTTTTGTCGGCAACGGTTTCATGCAGGGCTGCGTCCGCGTTGGCTATAACGGGTGCTTTGGTGTTACCTTTTTTGGCCAATTGGTTAAAAACACTGTCGGTAACAGCTACCGGGGTAGCATCCATTACACCTGCCGACTGTTCGCTAAAATGGGCCAAAGGCAATGTAGTTGCCAGTAACAGGGGTATATTTTTTGTTTTTTTAGTAAAATGCTGGGGACCTTGCCGTTTGTTAACACCTATACCATTTGCTAACAGGGTAGCCTTCGCCACAGGCTTAGGCACATAGCTATTACCGGCTGGTTCTGGGGCGGCCATGGGTTTGCCTACAACAACAGGCTTTGGCAAAAAACTCTTTCCATCCAACTGTTTACTTGTGCCACTACTACCGGCAGCCTTGCTGCCAATTAACCAACCAGCGGCACTGCCCATTAACAGCAGCAAAAAAAGTAAATAAATGCCACGCATAAGGCCATTGCCTGCATACACTACAACCTGCCCAGGCAACAGCATGGCCGGTGCTGGCATCTCTTCGTCTAGTATGGTGCGCATTTTATCCCATGCATCCGCAGGGGGTACGTTTAGTGGCAGCCCCTGTTCCCATCCCTCCGGGTTATTTATGTAACCGCTACCCATTTTGTGAATAATGTTTTTTAAGTACTGGTTTCAATTTACTCCTTGCCTCACTTAAATGCCATTTTACTGTGCCGGGGCTAATGCCCATTAACACGCTTATTTCATTAATGGTAAACCCTTCCAAATAATACAAACTGCAAACCGGGCGTGTTGCCGGTGCAAGCACATCCAGCAACGTATATATATCAGCCCATTCAAGGCCCTTTAGCGGGTTGTCTATCAAGGGTATAGCGTCGTTCAATTCCTTTGTAACGGTGTGCCTGTGTATTTTTAATTTATCCAACGCCGCATTGCGTACAACCGTGTACACCCAGTTAAAAAAATCGCCTTTGTTACTATCATAGCTGTGTATGTTTTTGTACACCTTTAGCATACCATTGTTCAACGCCTCCAAAGCATCGTGGTCGTTTGCAAAAAACTTTTTACACAAGGCAAACAACGCTGGGTAATACAGTAGGTACAGCCTTTCTTGGCCGCGCCGGTTGTTGGCGGCACATTGTTTTATAAGTGTTTGCAGGTCTTCCAAAAAAGAGTTATTGATAATAGTAAACCAATCTTTCAGTTTGTGTTCCCATGGTTGTGCCAGCAAGCAAACTGCTTTCAGGCTTGCCTTTGGCGTTATAAATGTAGGTGTAAGTTAAATAATCAGAGTTGTCCTGCGGTTTTGGGTAATGGTTGTTTTGCTTTACAACATTGTTTGGCGATACCACGTATGCTCCGCCGTAGTACACCCTTAGGTCGTCTTTTTGGTAGTTTGGGTTTATCTTGTCGTCGTACTCATAATCGCAACCTGAATTATATTGGTTGTTTATATACCATTGCCATTGGGTAACGTTACCACGCGCATCGTACTCGGTGGTTTGGTACCATTCCAGCCGCATGGTGCCGCCGTCAGGCACATAATTTTTTATAACTGCCACTCGTCCGTTTAGGTACGCAAAAGTCATGCTGTCAGGTTTGGTAACACTGTCTTTGCTAAGCAACGCATACGCAATTTGGCTGCTGTTTTCACTAATATAATGCACGTGCGTGTACGCACTCCAGCCCTCATGGTCCATAGCAATCAATCTTTCCTTCGCATCCCTTTTGTACAAAGTTGCCGGTTGGCCATGTATCGCCTCCCTTATTAAAAAACCGGCCTTGTCATACGTAAAGTCAGTTATCTGTGCCGGGCCTTCAGGGCTAAACGAATTATCCTTCCAATAACTAATAACGCGCGTCAATAATGGGCCGCTTACCGGCGGCGGTATAATGGTATCCATACCGTTTGTTCTGGCGGTGGTGTCGGTGCCGTTGTTTTGGCTAAAGGCGGTATACGTTTTTTGGCAGGCCGTTATGGTTAGTGCCATTATCAAAGCAAAAGCAGCGAACAATGTTTTCATAATCTGGGTGTTTTGTTTCACCTATACCAATTAACGGCGCGGGTAATCTGTCAGGTTGGGTGCTGGTAAAAAATATTAAAAAACTGCTTGCGTGAACCTGCGTTGCGTAAATTGCGTTGTACAACAAAACTACCCCGCATGCTACAACCTACCACCATACAATTTTTAAAAGCGCTTAAAAAGAATAACCATAAGGAATGGTTTGACGCCAACCGCAAACAATACGAGGCCGCCAAAGACGATTTTGCACAGCTGGTAAAGGCTGTGATTGACCAATTCGGCAAAACAGACGCCAGCATTGCCGCACTACTGCCCAAAGATTGCATGTTCCGCATAAACCGGGATGTGCGGTTTAGCAAGGATAAATCGCCCTACAAAACCAATTTTGGTGCCAGCATAAACAGGGGCGGCAAAAAAAGCGTGTTAGCGGGGTATTATTTCCATTGCGAACCCAGCGGCTCAGAAAGCTTTGTGGGCGGCGGCCTTTGGATGCCCGAGGCTGACCAACTTAAAAAAATTCGGCAGGAAATTGATTATTCTTTTGCCGATTTTAAAGCCATTATCGCCAACCCCAAGTTTTCGGCTGTGTATACAGACCTGCAGCAGAGCGATGACGTAAAGCTTACCCGCGAGCCAAAAGGGTATGAAAAAGATAACCCTGCCATTGAATACATAAAGCTAAAAAGCTTTGTGGCCTTACAGCCCTTAACCGATGAGGAGCTTACCAGCAAACACCTGGTGCAAACCATCACCACCGCGTTTGAGGCACTGCAGCCGCTGGTTGTTTTTCTTAACCGTGGGTTGGAGTAAAAAAAACTGTAATTTGGGTTTGTAATTAACAACACATGAGAAAAGCTTTTACCTGCCTCTGCCTGTTTTTGGCAGCCTATATTTGTAATGCACAAACCTTTAGGGTAACTATTACCCCCGAACTGCAGCAACAAGCATTAGATGGCCGTTTGTTATTGTTGCTGAGCAACAATAACAAAGCCGAACCCCGCTTTGAAGTGAGTGATGCCGCCGAAACACAACTGGTTTTTGGTGTTGATGTAGAAAACTGGCAGCCAGGCACCAGCCAATTGGTAGATATGCACGCTTTTGGTTACCCCTTGGAGCGGCTAAAGGATGTACCCGCAGGCGATTATTACGTGCAAGTGCTGCTGCATAAATACGAAACCTTCCATTTAAAAAATGGGCATACGGTAAAACTGCCGATGGACCGTGGCGAAGGCCAGCATTGGAACATTGCGCCGGGCAATATCTACTCCACACCGGTTAAAATACATTTTAACCCCGCAACGGCCAACGAAACCAGCCTAACCATCAGTAATATCATCCCCCCTATTAAGGAGCCTGAGGATACCAAATACATTAAACATATAAAAATACAAAGCAAGCTGCTTACCGAGTTTTGGGGCAGGCCCATGTACTTGGGTGCCATTATATTGCTGCCAGGCGGCTACGATGAACACCCCAATGTAAAGTACCCAATGGCTATTTTCCACGACCATTTTGTGGAAGACTTCGACAATTTCCGCACCACACCGCCCGATGAAAACTTAAAACCCGACACCAATACGCGTTTCCGCATAAGCGGTTATAACAAGATTGTACAGCAGGAGTCGTATGATTTTTACAAGCAATGGACCGGGGCTAACTTTCCCCGCGTACTGGCAGTTAAAATACAGCATGCCAACCCTTATTATGATGACAGCTATGCCGTAAACTCAGCCAACCTTGGCCCTTACGGTGATGCCATTACCTACGAGCTGATACCCGAAATTGAAAAACGCTTCCGTGGCATTGGCCAAGGCTGGGCAAGGTTTATGTACGGGGGCAGCACAGGCGGCTGGGAAGTGCTGGCCGCACAGGTGTTTTACCCAGATGAATTTAACGGCTGCTATTCAGCCTGCCCCGACCCTTTGGATTTTCACCATTATACCACCATCGACATATACAATAACAAGAATGCCTATTATGTGGAAAGTGATTTTAAAAAAACACCCCGCCCCGGTTACCGCGACAGCCTTGGCCATGTAAGCGCCACCGTAAAAGACATGAACCAGCGTGAGCTTGCCCTGGGTACCCGCACCCGCAGCGGCGACCAGTTTGATATTTGGGAAGCAGTGTTCTCCCCCACGGATGTTGACGGGTACCCCAAACGTATATTTGACAAATACACAGGCGCGATTGACACTGCCGTGGCAGCATATTGGAAAGAGCATTACGACCTTACCAATATTATTAACCGCGACTGGCCTAAACTGGGCGACAAGCTGAAGGGTAAAATACACATTTATGTGGGCGAGATGGACAGCTACTATTTGAACGATGCTGTTTACACAGCAGAGGATATGTTGAAGAAGCTAAACAACCCCAACTGCGGTTGCGAGGTTGACTACGGCCATAGGGCCGAACACTGTTGGAACGGCGACCATGCCCACCCCAATTACATAAGCCGTTTACGGTATAACCAAATGTTTATTACAAAATGGGCGGAAGAGGTAAAAAACCGCGCACCCAAGGGGGCCGACTTAAAAAGCTGGCGCTATTAAAAGGCGTTGCTAAAGCAATGCCTCCCTTGCTTTTTTGGGTAACGACTGCACAATTAAGTGGTACGAGTCATCAATCATTTGTTTTATGAGGGATGCTGGCAGGGTGCCGTCTATAATTACGGTATTCCAATGCTGCTTGTTCATGTGGTAACCGGGTATTATGGCATCGTATTGTTCCCTAAGCTCCACCGCCTGGTCGGGCTCGCATTTGGCATTAAACTGCAGCGGGTTGGCCGAAAGCGAGGCGAGTAAAAAAATTTTGCCTGCCACTTTAAACACCAGCGTGTCTTCCCCAAAGGGAAAGCCGTCCTCCACCGCTTTTTTTGCCAGGCAATAGGCCCGCAAGGTTTCTATATTCATACACCGCTAATTATATCCTATTCGGTTTGTTTTGACCCTGCCAACAGCCCATGCGCTGGGCCGATTAGTTGGGCGGTGCAAACCACAGGTTTTATAGGCTGCCCAAAAGTTGCCACATAACCATATACCTCCTGTGCCGCAACCTGCTTTTACACCATTTTAGTATTGGCCATTTCAAAAATAGCTTACATTTAGTGCCTGTAAAATACATCAAATCACTTATAGGCAGCTGTATGATACTTCGGTTTATAAAAAAGTTTTTTATTGCTGTAAACGTAGTGGTTTGTATGGTATATCTGCTTACCTGCTTAAGCCCCCTGCTTAACACAAAAAACTGGCCGGTATTTGGGTTCTTTAGCCTGTTTTTTCCGTACCTATTACTATTGCTGGTGTTTTCCATCTTTTTTTGGCTGGTAGTTAAGCCCAAAATTTCGCTTCTACCCCTATTGGTATTACTGGCCGGCTATAAATTCTCCGGCGTGTTGTTTGCAGTACATGCAAGGGCAAAATTTACAGCGGTAAAGGCCCCAGGCCATTTGCGCATTGTTGACTGGAACGTGGCCAACATGTACGGCCTTAGCCAAGATGCCGAAAAGCGTAAGCAAAACAGGGTTGAGGTAGCCCAGGCGATATTAAAATTGCAGCCAGATATTATTTGCCTGCAGGAATTTAACAACAGCACCCTGCGCGGACCCGATGCGGATAACCTAAGCTTGTTTACCCTAACCTACCCTTGGTTCTATTTCTCTAAAGACATTAACAAGCAAAACGGGTACTACCAATATGGTAGCATCATCTTCTCCAAGCTGCCCCTAACCGACAGCGGCAGAATACAGTACCCAGGCCGGCCGGAAAGCCTCATTTATGCCGACGTAGCCCTGGGTGCCGACACTTTTAGAGTGTACACATCGCACCTTCAGTCGTTTAAATTTAACAAGTTTGATTATGCGGATATGGACAAAATAGCCAATAAAAAAGACGATGCCGTTGACGCCTCCAAAAACCTGTACCAAAAAATGAAGCTGGCTTTTGCTGAAAGAGGTAAGCAGGCAGGTATCGTGCGTAGCGAGCTTGACAGTTGCCAACGCACCAGTATAATTTGCGGCGACTTTAATGACGTTCCGGGTTCTTTTACTTATTTCAACATCCGCAACAACCGGCAGGATGCCTTTTTGGCCAAAAGCTTCGGCCTTGGCCGCAGCTACCTCTCCCTGGCCCCCACTTTAAGGATTGATTATATTTTACCCGACACCAACTTTACCATACACCAGTTTGACATGGTTGACGAAGACCTGAGCGACCATATTATGCTAGTGACTGACGTTAGTTTAAAGAAATAGGTTTAGCGCGGCATAGCTATACCAAGGGTTTTTAAGCTGATTAAAACGGTAGTTTAGGGCTTGAATAAACAAAACAGGCTGCCGTAGCTGAAAAATAATAATGCACTGAAAAGGCATCACGCAACAAGACAAAAGAGAAAGTGCGATGTTACACTATTGGAGGGGCAGGCATGGCAAAGCGGCGGAGCATCGCGTTTGCCTTGACTTTTTTTGGTTCCTTTTTTGGGTCAAGCCAAAAAAGAACAATTAAAATGTACAGTTGGCCATAAAAAAAATAACTATCCGAATATTCATCATGCCACCACCTGGCCAGTTCGGAATTTGTGTGCTTAAGGCAGTCTTATACAACTTTGAACCAAAAAATAAAATATCTTCGCCACCCATGGCACTATTACATACACCATACCGCCGCTTTTGCTGTTGTTGCTGATTAAGCATCACTACCCGCCCGTTTATTTAAACAACACTCAAACAAAAACCTTGTATTTGCATGTCACAGCTTACCGTATACAATTCGCTAACGCGCAAAAAAGAAGCCTTCCAATCTATTATACCCAACAGGGCAGGCATGTACGTGTGCGGCCCAACAGTTAGCGGCGAAAGCCATTTGGGCCATGCCAGGCCATTTATAACGTTCGACATTATTTACCGCTACATACGGCACTTGGGCTACAAAGTGCGGTACGTGCGCAATATAACCGACGCAGGCCATTTTGAGGAAGAAGGCCGCGAGGCGGAGGATAAGATTAGTAAAAAAGCCGTGCTGGAAAAGCTGGAACCCATGGAACTGGTGCAAAAATACACCAACCTTTTCCATTGGGCGATGCGCGCCTTCAACAACCTTGACCCAGATATTGAACCCACAGCCACCGGCCATATTGTGGAGCAGATTGGCATGATTGAAAAAATTATTGCCGATGGCTACGCCTACGAAGCCAATGGGTCGGTATATTTTGACGTAGAGAAATACAACCGCGATTTTGCCCCCCAAGGCATGCCTTACGGCATTTTAAGCGGCAGGGTATTGGAAGACATGCTGGAGACCACCAGGGAACTGGACAACCAGGAAGAAAAGCGGAACAAAGCCGATTTTGCCCTGTGGAAAAATGCCCCACCCGAACACATTATGCGCTGGGCCAGCCCTTGGGGCGAAGGTTTTCCCGGCTGGCATATTGAATGCTCGGCCATGAGTACCAAATACCTGGGCCAGGAGTTTGACATACATGGCGGCGGCATGGACTTGCAGTTTCCGCACCACGAATGCGAAATTGCCCAGAGTGCCGTTTGCAACCACCACATACCTGCCCGTTATTGGCTGCACAACAACATGATAACCATTAACGGCAAAAAAATGGGCAAAAGCTACAACAACGTTATTAAGTTAACAGAGTTGTTCAGCGGCAGCCACCCCGCGCTTGAGCAGGGTTACAGCCCCATGGTGATACGCTTTTTCATACTCCAAACCCATTACCGGTCTACCCTCGACTTTAGCAATGAGGCATTAAAAGCCGCCGAACGGGGCTTAAAACGCTTGTGGGAAGGTTACGAAAACCTTAAAAAGCTGCCTGATGGCAACCAAGCGGCCAATACAGACTCAGCTTTAAACGAAAAGGTAACCAGCCTGCTTGCCGGGTTTGACGAGTTTATGGATGATGATTTTAACACCGCCAAGGTAATGGCCAACATGTTTGAGCTGGTGCCGGTGATAAACGGCATTAAAGACAAACACATTGCCGAAGACGCATTAAGCCCAGCCACGCTTGCTGCCCTCAAAGGCAAAATGAAAACGTATATAGAGGATGTTTTTGGCCTGATGGATGAACAAGAAAGCAAAGACGGTAAGCTTGACAGTGTGTTGCAACTGCTGATAAACATACGCAAGGATGCCCGCACAAAAAGGGATTATGTAACCAGCGACAAAATACGCAACGAACTGGCCGCGATTGGCATACAAATAAAGGATGAGAAGGACGGCAA
>Ga0007810_1000397_pt1 | contig 13192 bp, 12 predicted proteins | sample CryBogCBE15Jun09_FD_71193 | JGI IMG/M metagenome (GOLD analysis project Ga0007810, IMG submission 71193) | Freshwater microbial communities from Crystal Bog, Wisconsin, USA - CBE15Jun09 | ecosystem: Environmental > Aquatic > Freshwater > Lake | place: Crystal Bog, Wisconsin, USA | collected...
CCTATTGCAAAATGCATTTAAATACTCCGCCAATAAGCCAGCGCCAATCTGCCGCATTAAGGGGTTTACACATTACTGGTGTTTTACCGTAGTAGACTTTGGTATTGGCATAAAACAAACCGATGTTATAAACCTTGGGCAGCCGTTTTTTAGGGGCGCCAACGTAGGCGAAACAAATGGCACCGGCCTTGGCCTTACCATAGTACAATATTTTGCGCGCCTGCTTGATGCAACCATTTTGGTAAGGTCGTCAATAAACAAAGGCTCGGTTTTTTATGTAAAATTCCCATATGAAAAAAATATTGATCGTTGAGGATGAGAAGTTAATCAGAAACAACCTGCGCTTTATATTAGAACATAACGGGTATTATTGCGCAGTGGCCGAAGACGGTTTTGAAGGCTTGGAAAAAATAAAACAATTCAAGCCAGCATTGGTATTGTGCGATTTAATGATGCCCCGCATGAACGGCTTTGAATTACTGGAACAAACCCGCGCCCTGCCCGACACGATAAACATTCCGTTTGTATTTATAACAGCACGCGCCGATGAAAAGGACAAAAGGGAGGGCATGAACCTGGGTGCCGATGATTATATAACAAAGCCTTTTAATACCCCCCATTTGTTAGAAACGGTACAGAAACGAATTGCACTTGCCGAAAAACGTAATGACGTGCAATTGATTACCACCCGCACCAATGCGTTTAACATTTTTTGCACCATCAGCAGCCACGAATACCTTACGCCGTTAAACAGCATCATCAATTTTGCGGAAATACTAGTGGCCGAAAATGTGGGGGTGCTACCCAAACGATCAATAAAGCTATTACAGCATATTGAGTATTCGGGTAAAAAGCTATACCGCGTTACACGAAAACTATTTTGGTACATCACCTTGGTTGAACAAGAACAGGCACCCTGGCAACCCAAAGGCAACGACACTGTAAACATACAGCCGCTTTTTTTGCAACAATTTGAGGTAATTGCCAGCACTGGCTACTCATCGGTGCTAAATATGGCGCCCAAGGGCATAGACCTATTTAATTACAAGTACACCGATGTTGAATTAATGGTGGGGGAGTTAATGGAGAATGCCGTAAAATTTGCGTTGCCAAACACCACTATTAAAGTTGGCTTTGCATCTGAAGGCGGGCTGGTGTGCATAACCCTTGACAACCTATACAAGGGGCCGATTTTTACCAACGCCAACATTACGCGGCCGGAGAAAGACAATACTGGTGATAACTGGCAAGGTGCTGGCCTGGGGCTGTATTTGTTGCAAAACTGGGCAGTGGCGTTGGGGGGCAGCTTATTTATAGCCGGTAACGGGGAAAGCTTTACCGCAAAGATCATATTACCCGAAAGGTTGTAACGGATTTGGGAAAATTGAGTCAATGCAAATTCAAATGGGTGTGTTCAAAAAGTCTTTAGCGGCGTACACATAGCGATACAAAATAGGTTTTGCCATTGTTAACAGCAAGGCTGGTTGAAATAGCTCTTATCTATTTATAACTTCAATAACCCTATTATAAAATGCCCGGAAACTAACACTTTGGGTACAAAGCCATTCAACGTCAAAGGCCTTTACAAGGTTACTTACAATTTCCTTTTTGTCAGCGTATTTTGTACCGTATACCATGCGTTTAGCATCGGCCCGCTTCGTGTTCTCAATATCGTCGGTAATTGTTTTGGTTATCGAAGGGTTAGCAGCCTTGCGTTGCAAAAAAATCAGCCAATGCTCAATAGCCTGTACCGGAAAAAATACCACAGCTTTTTGTTTGGCACCATCATTTAACTTTCCATACAACTTGTTCAGCTCAGTAGTAAAGCTTTCCCTTGGCCGGTTATCATAATCAATACCAACAAAAACCAAGTTAAGGTTATATAGATCAAGGTTTGACGATCTCTCAATTTGTATAACATAACTCTTTAGCACATCGGCATTATTGCTGCATTTGAATTTTTTGTAAAAAAGCTCGTCAAAAACAAAATCAGCTTTGCCAGCAAAATGATGTCCCAAAAAAGTTTCTACAAAATAACGTTGCGCATCGTCTTCGCAAATAAGGCTGTATTTAAAGGTTTTCATACCGGTACCCCTCCCAAAAGGCCATATACCCATTGGTCGCCCAAACTAATACCGTAGTCTTTTTCGGTGTCAATTCCCTTTTCCTGTAGTTCTTTATTGGTGGGTTCTATAATATCCGCTAGCAGGTTTTTTATCTCGGTAAACCCATCCTTCATATCAAACACAAAAATGCTTTCCGGTTCATCGGCAAATAGATTAACCACCAAGGGGCTGTGGGTAGTCATGATTACCTGTATATCTTTTTCTACGGCCAACTGCTTAATTAAATCAATTATTTCTTTGATACGGCGTGGGTGGATACCTATTTCTGGTTCTTCAATTAAAAAAAGTTTAGGCGGATTTACCTGATTAATTATGCATAAAAATGCGAGCAAGTATAATACGCCCTCAGATAAGTCCTGAGACCAAAATACAGTAGAATCTTTTGCCACCAAGCCAAACTTGGAATAAATTTCACCAGCATTATTTTCTTCAATTGGGGAACCATTGTATGAAACGTGATCAATTACAATATCATTGAAGTATCCGGTCAGTTCATACAGCTGTGAAGAAATTTTATTAAATACACTTCTGTACTTTAACAGGTAGTTCTCCAGCAACGCAGAGATGTTGCCCCCATCTTTATCTAATGCCGAAGGCGTTTTGCCTAGCCTAAAAGCCATTTTTATTTTATCTGGTACAATTTTATAAATCTCGCTTGCGAAACCAGAACCAAGAAATGTGGTTTTATTGTTTAGCCTATCAAAATCAGTTTCAAAAGAAGATACACTCCCGGATATACTAACATCAGCTTTTTCGGTTAAAATTTGTATTGCGGTAGGTAGGCTTTCTCTGTTTAAATTTCTCATTTCTAATTCTGAGATAAACCCCTTCTTTTCTTTTCCTACCATGCTGATGTGCTCGATGCATTTCAAAAAATTACTCTTTCCCGAATTATTAGGCCCAATCAACAAATTAACCTGTTGCAACTTTACATCGGCATGCTTAATGCTTTTAAAGTTGTCTATTACTATACGGTCTATCATAACAAACCATTTATAACCATAAAGTTACAAATCTAAAAGCAAAATGTTCAATTTACTCAAATTTCGTCCAATGCGCACTATCGCGACTGCTCCTCAAAGTTCCAGCCGTTAAAGTGAGTGACACAACAGCATCTCCATCGTATTCCCACGGCCCGTCCAAAAAAAGTCTGACCTCTTCCCCTATGTCCAATGAGTTATTGACCCAATGACTTTTTGACCCAATGACCCACTGACCTATTGCCCCACTCCCCACCCCCACCGTAAAAACTCCGGGAAGGCACTGGCCCAGGTAGGCACATCGTGGCGGCCATGGGGCAGCTCTAGGTAGTCAATCTGTTCGCTAGTATAGCCAAGCTTTATAAGCTCCTCAATAATGCCAAGGGTATCGTCAATAGAGTCTATAATACCATTGTTGTTACGGTCGGCGGTTTCGTCAAGGCGGCCGCACTCAAAAAAAAATTTCAGCCAAGGGTGGTGGCTACCGGTTTTTATGTGCTGGTGCATAATGCGGTCGGTGTCATCATTGTAATCATCGCCATAGCCCCTGCTCCGCCACCAAAACGATGCACTAAAGGCGCCCACCTTGCCAAACTGCAAGGGGTTGCTCCACACAATATCCATCGCGCTAAGCGCCCCCAGCGAAAAACCGGCAAACGATTTTTCCTTAAACGAGGCTACATTGTATTTCTCGCGTATAAACGGCAACAGCTCTTCCAATATAAACTGGGTATACAAGCCCGCTTTTATGCCCCAGCCCTCGTAATTGGGCTCGCCGGCGGTGCCATATTCCAATTTACGTTCGGGGCCGCAGTAAATGCCCACACATACCAAGGGCTTAATTTGGTGGGTCTCCAGCAGGTTATTGAGGATGGCATGGAAGGGCATTTTGGGTAGGTCCTGCCCGTCGTTTATCAACAGCAACTCCAACTCTTCGGGGCGCGCCACATTATTGGGCAGGTAGGCATCAATCGTAACCACCCTGTCCAAAAAATACGAGTCAATCGTGCTTTGCTCAACAAACACCGCCTGTGCACCCAAAGTATGCTCCTCACCCATAACGCCAAAAATAGTAAAAGCAACTTGAATACTCATTTGAAAATGGGACAATTTGAAAATGACGTACCCCTTGAATTTTTATACATGCAATGCATTCCCTTTCAAAAACTGCTGTAAACTGCTAAACCTGCCTGAAATTTGATGTTTTCCCATCGGCAAATGTTCAAAATACCAAAAGTTCAAATTAATTCATTTTCATTTTTTTTCTCTACCTTGGGTACATCTATTTAAAAAACTCATAATCAGATAGCCATGAAAAAGATCGGCGTGTTATTCGGGCAAGAACGTACGTTTCCTCAGGCATTTATAGACAGGGTGAATAGTAAGAATATACCGGGCCTAACCGCCGAACCGGTGCGTATTGACAAAGTGCAACAAGGTGAACCCAGCGGCTACGCCGTTATTATTGACCGCATTAGCCAGGATGTTCCTTTTTACCGCGCCTTTTTAAAAAACGCAGCCCTATGCGGCACCGCGGTGATCAACAACCCTTTTTGGTGGAGTGCCGATGAAAAATTTTTCAATAATTGCCTGGCCACCAAAATTGAGGTGCCGGTACCCAAAACGGTGATACTACCCTCCCGCAGCCTGCCCGCCGACACTACCGAAAAATCGTTTAGCAACCTGGCCTACCCGCTTGACTGGAAGGGCATATTTGATTATGTGGGCTTTCCGGCCTACATGAAGCCTTTTGCAGGCGGTGGCTGGAAGAATGTGTATAAAATAGCCGACGCCCAGGATTTTTTTGACAAACACGCCGAAACCGGCGAACTGGTTATGCTGTTACAGGAAGAAATATTTTTTGAGGAATATTACCGCTGCTACTGCATTGGCGGCAAGCATGTGCGTATAATGCCTTACGAGCCGCGTAACCCGCACCACCTGCGCTACGTGGCCAACTTTGCCCCCTCGGCCGAAAAGCTGCAAGAGATGGAGCAGATTGTGTTGCGCATAAACAAATACCTGGGGTATGATTTTAATACGGTTGAGCTGGCCCTGCGCAACGGCGTACCTTATGCCATTGATTTTTGTAACCCCGCGCCCGATGCCGACCGTAATAGTGTGGGCGAGGAAAACTTTGCGTGGGTGGTGGAAACCGCCGCCAACTACGCCATTGAAAAAGCTTTGGCACAGCAAGACGGGCAAGACAACCTTACCTGGGGTGAGTACATAAAACGTGGGGCGGGAAAGGAAAGCTTATTTTAAACCCTAAATCCATAAAGGGACTTGTGGCTGAATGCTGAGACTGTGGTTTTTGGTGACTAAATAACTTATTTAATAGCCTGCAGCCTTAAGCGTAGTGTAATTACACCGCAAACTATAAACCGTAAACTACAAACTGTAAACTGACTTATGGCCAACCTTAACTATAAACATTTTACGCTGGGCGTGGAAGAAGAGTACATGGTACTTGACCCACAAACCCGCGAGCTGACCAGCCACGAACAAAAAATTGTTACCGAGGGGCATAAGGTTTTGAAAGATAAAGTAAAGGCCGAAATGCACCAGGCCGTGGTGGAGGTGGGCACCGATATTTGCCAAAACGTTGACGAAGCGTATAAAGATGTATCAACACTGCGCAATGTTATAAGCAATATAGCCGGTGACCTCGGCCTTTGGGTAGCGGCCAGCGGCACACACCCTTTTAGCCACTGGCAAAGCCAGCTGATTACCGACCATGTGCGGTACAACCAAATAGTAAACGAACTGCAGGAGGCCGCCCGTAGCAACCTTATTTTTGGCTTACACGTGCATGTGGGTATGGAAGACAGGAAGATGGCGGTGCATATTGCCAATTCGGCCCGTTATTTTCTGCCGCATGTGTATGCCCTTAGCACCAACAGCCCTTTTTGGGAGGCGCGTAAAACGGGCTATAAAAGCTTTAGGACAAAAGTGTTTGATAAATTCCCCCGGACTGGTATACCCGATTTTTTTGAGAGCATTGAGGCGTACGACAACTACGTAAACCTGCTGATAAAAACCAACTGTATTGACAACGCCAAAAAAATATGGTGGGACCTGCGGGTACACCCCTTCTTCAATACTGTTGAGTTTAGGATTTGCGACGTACCAATGACCATTGAGGAAACCATAGCCATAGCAGCCCTTTTCCAAGCTATTTGCGCCAAGTTGTACAAACTGCGCAGCAAGAACATGAACTATATTATGTACCACCGCACCTTGATTAACGAAAACAAATGGCGCGCGGGCCGGTATGGGATTGACGGCAGCCTGATTGATTTTGGCAAAGAAGCGGAGGTAAATACCCGCGTATTAATATATGAATTGCTGGATTTTGTGGATGATGTGGTTGACCAACTAGGCAGCCGCCACGCCATTAACTTGGTACACAAAATACTAGAGCAAGGCACCGGTGCCGACAGGCAGTTAGCCGTATACGACAAAACTGCCAGCTTGGATGAAGTGGTTAAATACGTACATAGCCAGTTTTTGGTGTAAGGGCATTTTTTGTATACACTAAACAGATTTGCACCGCAGGGATTTAGCACCTTGTTATGTTTTTTTTGACATAGCCGATTGCGTGGTTTATATATTCAAAGTGTTGACTATTGTGTATTTCGTTTACAGCCTAACACACAATGGTACCCAGCCGCCCTACAATCGCCTCATAATACCGCTCTTTCGCGCCTTCGCCGTACGACAGGTATAAGAAGGGTTCAATCAGTTCAAGTTCCATCAATTTAAATGTACCATCTACCATAACTCCGTCCACGCGGGCATACAGGGTATTTTGGCCGAATTGCGTAACATATTGGCCAGCCTGCGCTATAAGCTGTGGGTTGGGGGTAACCGCTTCAATAGTGCCGCCAAAGGCTTGCTGCACCCTGAAATCGCCTGCTTTGGGCTTTTTGAGTATCGTGTGGCTGTACACGCCGTTAAAAAATATAAACGACCATTCGCCTTGTTTAATCTCTTCTAAAAATGGCTGCGCAACAAGGTCTACTGTTGTGGCCAGTTTTGCTATTTCCTCGTATTGTTGGGAGGTATAATTTTTGTTGATAACAAAGGTATTGTTTGAGCCACCGCTAATACAGGGCTTTAAAATAATCTTATCGCAGCCTAATTGGCCAAACACCGTTTCTAGTTGGCCTGCCCAGCCACGGTTCATAAACACCGATGGTATGATGGGCAGCCCTGCCTCTGCCACTTGCTGTAAATAGTGCTTGTCAAAATTCCACCGAACGGTGGCATAATCGTTCAGCAGTTGTATGCCAAGGGCTTCCAGCTTATTTAGCCATTGGTTAAAAAGCGCAAACTTGCGGTGGTAGTCCCAGGGGGTTTTTAGCAATGCAACGTCGTAGCGCTGCCAATCAACAGCGGGGTCGTCCCAAATTTCAGCATGAATGTCAAGGCCCTTTTTTTGTAAAAAAGGCAATACATCAGTAATCTCATTAAAATTGTTAGCGGCAGTGTATGCGGGTTTGCCGCTATAGGTAATTAAGGCAATCTTCATGTACGTGTCAATTCTGTCCGCTTCAGCGGCAAAAACAATAAAGGCTCAAAATTAATTAAGTGCGCCTTTATTGCTTTAAATAGTTTAGGGTTAATACATAGTTTTGACAGTAAAAAACAGGGTTCATAACAAATTAAAGGCTATTTGGGAAGGATGCCTTTATGAAAACCCATATTTAGGCCTTCTCTTCCCTCTTGGCATCTCGCACTGCGTAAATATCTTCAACAGAAAAATAATTTGCCCAAAAACGGACAATTAAAATTTGAGGGCAACGGGTTTATTCTTCCCTACCTTAAACAGGTAGAGTATGAAGCACTTTTTATGTGGTGTAAACTGATCTACTTTGTTGACTATTTGAACTAAAATATTTTTTTAAGTGATAGGCCTTTTGTTTAGTCAAATTGCGATGCTGACATTTCCAAATAAGGAGGTAAAAAAAGCGTTTATTTTGGTAAAAAGTTTTTAGGAATTGGATTTTCCTTCAGCGTCTTCCTCGCCTTAGCCATTTTTTTTTTAAAAAACGGGGCATCGGCATATTGCAAAAATCTTTCCCCGGCTACTTCCAACCTTTTTACCTCTTTTTTTTCTTTTAAAACTGCCATCTTTTCAACTATTTATCTCAAAGTTACTTTTTTCGTAATAAGAACGCCTCATAATTTACACCTTTAACAAACAGCAACCATTCTTTGTCAATAAGCCCTAATACCAGAAACTGTTCGCTAATTTCGTCTAAAAACATAGCAACGCCCATTTGATATAGCCTTGTCCTGACAAGGGTACTACCTTGCGCAAAAATTGTTGCATTCGGCCGCAAACGCATAAATTCTTCTACTGATTTAGCAACAGTCCCAAGTACTTTCTGAGTATCCCTATTATTAGTAACTATGGTATCATCCACATCATTCCTCATCTCATTCCAGTCGCCAAATCCAAGGTTATATATTTGCGACCCAGGCGAAAATTCTTGATACTGAATAATTTTTCTAATTTTTCCATTCGGCCCATCACTAAAAAACTCAAAATGAAGGAATTCAACATCTTTATAAAGCTTATAGTGTTCTACGTTCATGGCTGATTACACTATTTATGTCACCCTTTTTTTAATATCCCTTCCTAAAACAGCCCAAACAACATACTGTCTATTTTTCTGATGATTTCACCCAAGTCTTCTTCCCGTTCGGCAAAGTTGTTCTTGTCTACGTCAATCACCAGTACCTTGCCCTCCTTATAGCCGTCAATCCAGCGGTTGTATAACTCGTTTAGCTTTTTAAGGTAATCAAGCCGTATGTTCTCCTCGTATTCGCGGCCGCGCTTTTGTATCTGGCCCACCAGCGTTGGTACTGAGGCCTTGAGGTAAATAATCAGGTCAGGCGGCTGCACCATTGATTTAAGCGTTTGGAAAAACTCAAAATAATTCTCATAGTCTCGCTTGCTCATCAACCCCAAATCGTGCAGGTTGGGGGCAAATATGTGCGCATCCTCGTAAATGGTACGGTCTTGTATAACCGTTTCTGTGCCGCGTTGTATTTCCAGTAACTGGTTAAGGCGGCTGTTTAAAAAGTATATCTGCAGGTTAAAACTCCAGCGGGGCATATCGTCGTAAAAATCCATCAGGTAGGGGTTGTGGTCTACGTCCTCAAACTGGGGAATCCACTTATAATGTTTACACAACAATTCGGTTAACGTGGTTTTACCCGCGCCAATGTTGCCGGCCACTGCCAAATGCTTAGGTTTTACTATTTTGCCCATACGTGTTGTTAAATGGCAAATTATGCATAAAGTACCAAATTACGGTACAAAATAACCACGAAGAAAATATTAATCAGCCAAGGGTAGAAATCGATGTTTTACCCATACGGGGCACCGGCAATTTGTTTAATGGTGTTGTCGCCAAAAGCATTTGACCATCCCCGGCTTCAGCAAAAAAAATTGCATTATTGCCTTTAATAGCACTTTGGCCTACTTGCACAGCAACGGAACCCAGCAGGTGTTAAAAAACAACTTACCCGCTTAACACATTCAAAATAACATGGTTTGTGCAACAATAGCAGGCCATTACATATTCAGCATTGCAAAATAGGCTAATAATTTACGCCCATGGCCTTACGTACAATTGCCAAGGTTTCACTGGCACTTGCGCGGGCTTTTTCCCTGCCGGTGGCTATTACGTTGGCAAGGTAAGCTTCGTCCTGTTGTATCGCCAATGCACGCTCTCGTATGGGTGCCATAAACGCTACCATGTCTTCTGCTAATTGCTTTTTAACGTCGCCATAGCGTATTACGCAGTTATTAAAGTCGGCCTCAAACTTTGCAATCGTTTCCTGGGCACTCACCAAGCGTAGTAGGGTAAACAGGTTTTCAATATAGTCGGGCATAACTGAATTGGGTTCCGTAGGCCCGCTGTCGGTTTTGGCCTTCATAATTTTTTTACGAATCTGCTCATCGGTGTCGGCTAGGTAAAGGGTGTTCATCTGGTTAACGCTCTTGCTCATCTTGCCAACACCGTCAAGGCTCATTATCTTTATCAACTCTGCGCCGTAATAGTTAAATGCCTTTGGTGAGGGGAACACTTCGCCATAGCGGTGATTAAACCGTTCGGCAAAAGTGCGGGTCATTTCAATATGCTGCTCCTGGTCTTTGCCTACGGGTACATTTACTGCGCGGTGTATTAATATGTCTGCCGCCTGTAACACCGGGTAGGTAAACAGGCCTGCGTTAACGTTGTCGGGTTGCTGGCGGGCCTTTTCTTTAAAGGTTACCGTTTTTTCCAGTTCGCCCAAATAGGCCATGGTATTTAGGTACAGGTATAATTCAGCTATTTCGGGCACATCACTTTGTATATACAGCACGCATTTTTCGGGGTCAATGCCGCTGGCAATAAGCTCCGCCAGTAAGCGGTGCACATTGTGTTTTAGTTCGTGGGTATCAGGGTGGGTGGTTAAGCTATGCCAGTCAACCACGCAATAATAACAATCATACTCATCCTGCATTTTAACCCAGTTGCGGATGGCCCCAAAATAATTACCCAAGTGTACAAACCCCGTGGGCCGTATGCCGCTTAATACTTTCTCTTTTTGCATAGGCGGCGAAGATAATAAATATTCAGCCTTGGGGCTTTGTACCACGATATACAAATTGCAACGGGTTGTAGTTGATATGCCAGCAGGCACAAAAGGGCAAAACAGCACCCTAATGCAATAAAAAATAGAGGGTTGGTTATACAGGTGCAAAATAGCCTGTAAACTCAACCCCCATCACAGGTTATGTCTCTAATTAAACTAGGTTACCTAGTTTAATACAACCCTTGGCTTTAATTATTTACTCTTCCAAATGTTATTTTGCCGGTTACTGTCTGGTATTTTTTTGGCTGGGTCGAGTATAATGGTGGTTATAGGCTTTCTACCCACTAGCGGTATAGTTTGCACACTGCCTTGCAACCATGTTTCAACAGGTACATCCATCCTAAGTTGGGTGCCATCATTCAACACTACCCTTATAGTAAAAGGCATGGCCATTTTCTCCAAGTTGGCCACAGTTAGCAGCGCGCCTTGTGCCGGGTCGTTGTTTCTGTATTTTAAATCCACCACAGCAATGTCGAGCGGCCAGTTGTTAAAAAACCATTCGCGCCAAAACCAGGATAAGTCTTCGCCGGCTTCGTTGTTCATGGTGTTAAAAAAGTCGTAGGGGCTTGGGTGCTTGTATGCCCAGGTGCTTATGTATTGCTTAAACGCATAATCAAACCTTTTTTTGCCTAAAATATTTTCACGCAACATTACTAAGCCAAAAGCAGGCTTAAAATACGACATGGGGTGCCGGTATTTTTCTGGTATGGCGTCTGCACGCATCATCATCGAGGGTGCAAGTGAGTCATTCAATAAAGGCACTATTTCGTCGGCTGGGTTACCACCGCCGGGCGCATATTCCGCGTCACGCTTGGGGTCAAATTCCCCTTCATTAATTGTTTCGGATGCATACACATCAATAAAAGTATTAAAACCCTCGTCCATCCAGGCATAGCTGCGTTCGTTGGAGCCAACGATCATGGGAAACCAGTTGTGCCCAATTTCGTGGCAGGTTATCCAAAACAAGTCTTTGCCTTTGTCGGTTATCCCGTCAAATACAATGCCCGGGTACTCCATACCGCCTGCAATACCAGCCTCGTTTACGGCTACCGGGTAAGGGTAAGGGAACCATGTTTTTGAAAAATACTCGATGGATTTTTTAAGGTATTCGGTGGCTCTGTTCCAAGCAGTATCACCAACACTTTCAACCGGGTAGGCAGACATGGCAAGGCACTTTTTTTTACCCGGCAGGTTAACCCTGGCTGCATCCCACACATAGGCTTTTGAGGCACCAAATGCAACATCGCGCGTGTTGGCCATTTTAAAATGCCAGGTTAATTTGGCTTTGCCGGCCGGGCGGCTATTTGCATCAGTTACTTCCTCCGCCGTGCGTATCATAATAGTGGTGTCGGTATTACGGGCATGCTCAAGCCTGGCAAGCTGCTTAGCGGTTAGCACCTCCTTGGGGTTTTGCAGTTCGCCACTGCCAACAACAATCATATCAGCCGGTAGTGTGACAGAATAGTCATAATCGCCGTATTCGCAAAAAAACTCACCGCTGCCTAAATAAGGAAGGGTATTCCAGCCAGCCAGGTCATCATACACACACATCCTAGGGTACCATTGGGCAATTTCGTAAATTTTGCCATTTTTAGTGTCAACATAATCCGTCCTGCCACCAAAATCACCGGGTATGGTATAGTTGTATTGCAACTCAATGGTTATTTTGCCGCCATTGCCTTTCACCGCATTTTTTAGCCTTATTTGCAAACGCGTATCGGCCACGATGCAATCAGCCGGAACCATCTTGCCATTTTGCTCAACCCGCGCGGCATTAAAAATGTAGCCCGACGTAAATTTGGGGCTTGCGCCTGAAACATAGTATTGCGACCGCGCATCAATGGTATAGGTATTTTGGTCCAACTGCAGCCATAATGACTGCAAGGAATCTGGGCTATTATTGGTATAACGTATCGTTTCAGATCCGGTAATTTGTTTACTCACCGTGTCGAGCTCTGCATTAATTGTATAATCTGCACGGTTTTGCCAGTAGTTGGCAGCCGGCGAGCCTTTGGCAGAGCGGAAAGCCGAGCCATACCCTGCATACGAAAGTGGCGCAAATACCTTTTGTGGGTCAAACTTACTGCCCGTACCAACAGCAGGGCCCACCTGACTAAAAACTGACATTGCAATAATAAGGCCTATGACACTGAGTGAAATTTTTCGAATGAGCATGGAAGCACTTTTTGCCGCCAAAACTAAGTAATTGCAGGGTAATTAATGGCAGCACACACGTTATGCTTTTAATAAGAGGTTGTTTCACTGCAACAATTCAACGGCTTTGCTGGCTGGCAACAAAATAAGCCAAAGTTGTGTAAAGCCTTTTAGGCGCCTGTTGCAAAATACCAATACCTATGCCTTGAACCTTTTTACCAACTGTGTATCTGTTTTACAACTGTCGCACCATACCACGCCAGCTGTACTGGTAAC
>Ga0007810_1000399_pt1 | contig 13141 bp, 14 predicted proteins | sample CryBogCBE15Jun09_FD_71193 | JGI IMG/M metagenome (GOLD analysis project Ga0007810, IMG submission 71193) | Freshwater microbial communities from Crystal Bog, Wisconsin, USA - CBE15Jun09 | ecosystem: Environmental > Aquatic > Freshwater > Lake | place: Crystal Bog, Wisconsin, USA | collected...
AAAACATAATTGGGCAATCAATCATCCTAATGCAATTTCTTTTCGCATTACTACCGCACTTACCGGACAAACATGGCTAAACTCAGAAGATTGCTGAACCGCCAATGGCACGCCGCCCCTATTGATAACGGCATAGCCCTTTTTTTCAAAATACCCTTGTGCAGTTTCGGTAAGCAAGTAAATACCCACAAGCTGTAATTCAACCGACTTGCGCTCCACCTCTTCCACCAATTTAGCCGCAATAGAAAGGTTACGGTAGTTACCATTAACCACCAATGAGCGTAACAGGCCGTACCTTTCGTACAACTCAATGCCTGCAGCGCCTACAATAACTTGGTTTACGCTGGCAACAAAAAAGTTGTTTAACGCAACGGGCAAATCATCCACGGGTAGTTTTTCTGCTTGTAACAAGCCGATGATATCTTGCCGGTTACTTTCCATAGCTGGTAGTATGTTGACTATTTGTGACATATAACATCTATTGTAATATTACGATTAAACAAAGCAAAAAAAAGGTCAACAACAATTCCCCTTTAAATCAACCTCGGCAAAAAAGGCATTGAATAAAGCTTGGTATTGTTGCCAAACCTTGGGGTTAATACAATAACAAACACTCACCCCGTCAATATTGCCCTGAATGATACCCGCATTTTTTAGTTCTTTCAAATGCTGGCTGGTGGTAGCCTGCGCTAAACCAAGCTCATCCACAATATCCCCGCAAACACAGGCATTCTTTTTTACAAGGTATTGCAGTATGGCTATGCGAGCCGGGTGGGCTATAGCCTTTGCCATGTTGGCTATTTCATTCTGCTCCTTGGTAAAAAGTTCTGCCTTAGTTGCGCCCATCCAAATTATTTATATCGCAATATTACGATTAATATAATTCCCGCAAAAAATAATTTACGCTTGGGTAAAAAAACTCTGTAAGAAAACGGTGTTTGCGTTTTTCTGCGGCAAATAATCACCAAAAACTGAACAATAATGCACTAATATTTAACCAACCCATACAAACAAACACCCCAAACCCTTAACTTTAGCCCTTAACAAACTTCAAAATGAAACCAACTGAATCTGGCCATTTTCCTGTTGACCCGTCATCCTCTGGTGTGGCTGGCACCTTGCCCCAGCGCTTATATTCACTTGACGCGTTGCGCGGCTTTGACATGTTTTGGATAATGGGTGCCGAGGGCATCTTTTCCGAAATGGCCAAGGCCAGCCCCAACCCGTTTTGGAACGGCATAGCCAACCAGCTTACCCACCCGGCTTGGAACGGCTTTCATATGTACGACTCTATTTTTCCACTGTTCCTGTTTATCGCAGGTGCCGCCACGCCTTTTTCAGTTGGCCGCGAAATGGAAAAGGGCAAAACAAAAGGCCAGCTACTGGCACGGGTTATTAAACGCGGGTTAATATTGGTGCTGTTGGGTATTATATACAACAACGGACTGGAGCTTAAGCCCCTGGCCGAGATTCGCTTTGGCAGTGTGCTGGGGCGCATCGGCTTGGCGTATATGTTTGCCAACATCATTTATATCTATACCAAAAAATTCAGCACGCAGGCCATTTGGTTCTGTTCCATACTTATCGGTTATTGGCTGCTGCTAAAATTTACCTCGGCACCGGGCTTCCCCATGGGCGACCTTACCATGGAGGGCAATTTTGCCTCGTACATTGACCGCAGCATATTACCCGGCAGGCTGTACCTAAAAATTCATGACCCCGAAGGCTTAACCTCCACCATACCCGCAGTGGCCACTGGGCTGCTGGGCATTATGGCAGGCAGCTTTTTAAAGAACGGCACGGTTAGCGGCAGTACCAAGGCATTGCGGCTGGCCATTGCCGGTGCCATTTCAATTGTACTGGCCATTTTATGGAACATGGATTTCCCCATTAACAAAAACCTTTGGACGAGCAGTTTTGTGCTTACCGTTGGCGGTTACAGCTTAATAATGCTCGGTTTGTTCTACTATATTATTGATGTAAAGGGCTACAAAAAATGGGCGTTCTTTTTCAAGATCATCGGCATGAACTCGATCCTAATTTATTTGTCTGAGCGGTTCATTAACTGGGAGTTTACCACCGATGGCCTTTTCCATTGGGTAGGGCAAATCATCGGTAACCCCTTCAGCCCTGTTGCATTGGCCATTTGTTTTGTGGGGCTTAAATGGGCGTTTTTGTATTTCATGTACAAGAAAAAAGTGTTTCTGCGCGTTTAACGCTGCGTACTTTAAGATAATTTTTTTGCAAGTAAAACGGGAGCCAGCAATGGTTCCCGTTTTACATATAACGCCTATGTAGGCTAGTTGCCTTCCATAACATTTAACACCATGCACCTAACAAAGCCTACCCTACAATAACATATATTCGTTGTACGGTAAGGAAACCCGCCCGTAAAAGGCAACATAAGCAGTATATTTTTTGTATAGCGGCTACAACAATAAACAACCGCCAACATGCAGAAGTAACCCGCCACAAATTCCTTACCCATAAATTTATCGTTCAAAATAATTGTATGAAAAAAACACTTCATTACTTCCTCGCAATCACAACCATCGTGCTTTGCGTAACCTCCTGCAGCAGAAATGCTTCAAAACTTACTAAATATATCCCCAAAGATGCCGCAGTGGTAGCAGGCATCAATGCAAAAAACATCACAGAAAAACTAGCCACCGGAAACATGAACCTTGACACGTTGGCGGTGCTGCTGTCAAAAAACGACGGCGACTCAACAGGAGACATGAACAAGTGGGATGAAATAAAAAGCTCGGGGCTTGACCTAAGCGCCGAGTTCTATGCCTTTGGCAAATCATCAAACTCCATTATGGACGGCCGTTCATCCACCATGGGCATAGTGGCTTCGTTGAAAGACGTGGCCGCGTTTGAGAAATATTTAAAAACCAAAAAACCAACCGGAGAAATAAAAAATGGCGGCGATTATTCATACCTAGCCCTTGGGGATGATTTTATTGCAGGCTGGAAAAACGACGTGGCCATATTGGTAAACGTACATGGCGGCAAAGCAGCACCGGGCGTGTACAGTACTGGCGAAGGCACCCTGTCGCAACAATTGCTCACCAAGCTGTTTGCCCAAGGCGAGTCGGAATCGGTGGAATCCATCGAAGCCTTTAAAAATGTGGAAAAAGAGCAGGGCGACATGTTTTTTTATACCAATGCATCGGCCGGGCAGGGTTCATTCTCTGCACTAAGCCTCATCAAAGTAGGAGACTTGGTGGCAGATGCTTACACCACGGGCACCGTAAACTTTGGCAACGGCAATGTTACAGCCACATTCACCGGATATTCAGGCAAGGCGTTGGGCGATATTTTGGAAAAATACCCCAGCCATGAAATTGATATCACTTCAGTTGACAGATACCCATTGCAGGTAAACGGCTTTATGGCCATGTCGTTCGACCCCAAGATTATTGGCGAGATTGTAAAATTTGCAGGTGCCGAAGAAATAGCCTCACAAATGCTGGCCAATTATAATTTATCCTTAGACGATATTTTAAAAGCCTTTAAAGGCGATATTACCGTAGCGGCTACCATTACCAATGAAACAGAGCCTACAATACCGGGCCAACCCATGGCAAAACCGCCAGTGAAATATGTAGTAAACGCGGCGATCGGCGAAAAGGCAGCCTACGACAAGGTAATAACCGCTTTAAACGCCAAAGGCGTGCAGCTGCCCAAAAACGGTGTGCTTGAGCTACCCATAATGGGGCACATGGCAGTAAGTATCACCGATAAAAACCTGGTTGTGGCATCTGATCTTGATGTTTTGCAGAAATACTTAAACACCGGTGTTCAAAAAGGCAGCCTGCCAAGTGATATAAAAGAAAAAATTACCGGCAAAAGCTTCGCGATGTATGTGGATGTGGATGAAATGCTTAAAGCGGCATCCCAACACGGTTTTAACGCCGACGGCGCAGAAGCAGCGCAAGACACGGCAAAACAAATTGTGCGGGATTTTATGGCCACCGCAGATAAGGTAAAGGGCCGTATAGCAAAAGGCAACGCCGAACTGCGCCTATTTAACGAAAAGCAAAACAGCTTAGTAACCATTGTGAACGAAGCATTTACTAAGAAAAAACAGCACCGCTCATTTATGGGCAGCCAAAGCATGATGATGGAACCTCCACCTGTGGTAGACAGTGCTGTTGCGAAACCATAATAAATGCCAATGCAACTGGGGCCAACGGCGTGCCGTTGGCCCCAGTTGCATAAAAAACGAAGCGATAACTTGTACCTATTTCATTTTACTGTAATTTCACGGCTCAATTTCAAAAAGAGCAATTATTTATGGCTGAAGTTATATTAATGCCGCGCCTTAGTGACACCATGACAGAGGGCGTGATTGCAGAATGGCATAAAAAAGTAGGCGATCCCGTAAAAAAAGGCGATTTGCTGGCAGAAATAGAAACAGACAAGGCCACCATGGAACTGGAAAGTTACCAGGCCGGCACCATTTTATACCTAGGGGGTGCAAAAGCAGCCAAATTACAGGTTAACGACCTGCTGGCCATAATAGGCAATGCAGGCGAAGATGTAAGCGCTTTGGTGGCACAACATACCGGCCAAGCTGCACCTGCCCCACAAAAAGTTGAACAAAATACGGCGGCCCCGGCACCAGTGGCTGAAAAGCCCGCGGCGGCCCCTGCGGCTCCGACGGTTGATGTTACAAAACTGGAAGAAGTTGTGCTGATGCCCCGCTTGAGTGATACCATGACCGAAGGCGTTATTGCCGCTTGGCACAAAAAAGTAGGCGACGATGTAAAAAAAGGCGAAGTACTTGCTGAGATAGAAACCGACAAAGCCACCATGGAGCTGGAAAGCTACAAAGATGGCAAACTGCTGTACCAAGGTGCCCAAGCCGGTGAAAAAATACAAGTAAACGACTTGCTGGCCATCATTGGAAAAGACGGCTTTGACGTAAACGCCGTGGTAAATGCGCTACACGGTGGTGCACCTGCACCCGCCGCTGTAACAGCAGCACCTGCTGAACAACAACCTGTTGCCCCTAAGGCTGACGGTGAGCGCGTACCTTTCCCGTCGGAAGTTGTTAACGAAGGGCGCATACTAGCCTCCCCGCTGGCCAAGAAAATAGCTGAAGAAAAAGGCATTGACCTTAAATATGTAAAAGGATCGGGCGACAATGGCAGGATTATAAAGAATGATATTGATGCCTTTGTACCTGCTGCTACCGCAACAGCAACAATTGCAGCCGCACCTGCCGCCGCCCCTACAGCAGCACCCGCCGTTAGCAAGCCAGCGGCACCTGCAACACCAGCTGGTACGGTAAGCTTTGAGGATGTGCCCGTAACACAAATGCGCAAAACCATTACCCGCAGGCTGAGCGAAAGCCAGTTTGGCGCACCGCATTTTTATTTAACCATGGCCATTGACATGGATGCCTGTGTTGCAGCCCGTGGCAAATTAAATGAGGTAAGCAAAGTAAAAATAAGCTTTAACGATATTGTGTTGAAGGCCACGGCCGTTGCATTAAAGCAGCACCCTGCCGTAAACAGCAGTTGGCTGGGCGACAAAATTCGTGTTAACAACCATGTAAATATTGGTGTAGCGGTAGCGGTTGAAGATGGGTTACTGGTACCTGTTGTGCGGTTTGCCGATTCAAAATCGTTAAGCCAGATAGCTGTTGAAGTAAAAGATTTTGCACAAAAAGCCAAGAGCAAAAAACTGCAGCCCGCTGATTGGGAAGGCAGCACCTTTACCATATCAAACCTAGGCATGTTTGGCATTGAGCAATTTACGGCCATTATAAACCCACCCGATGCTTGTATATTGGCAGTGGGCGGTATATCGCAAGAGCCTGTTGTAAAGAACGGCCAAATTGTGCCGGGCAATGTAATGCGCCTTAGCCTTACCTGCGACCACAGGGTGGTTGACGGTGCTACTGGCGCTGCGTTTTTACAAACGCTGAAAAGCTTACTGGAAGAGCCTTTGCGGATTTTAATTTAAAGTACCATGTTGTATAAAAAGAGAAAAGCCTTCTTAATAAATTAAGAAGGCTTTTCTCTTTTTATTTGAACAGTAACCTTACAGTTGCTTATTCTGCCGCAGAAGTTTCAGAAGGAGTTTCTACTACAACAGGGGCCGGTGTTGGCTCAGCAGCTGGTGTTCTTTTCTTATAAACCTTTTTGGCGGGTACTGCTTTTTTAGGCGCTACCTTAGTGGCTTTCTTTGGCGCAGCTTTCTTAGCGGCTTTTTTAACGGCAGCTTTTTTAGCACCTTTCTTAACCGCTTTTTTAGGAGCAGCTTTTTTAACGGCCGCTTTTTTAGCACCTTTCTTAGCAGCTTTTTTAGGGGCAACTTTTTTAACAGCAGCTTTTTTAGCACCTTTCTTAACCGCTTTTTTAGGGGCGGCTTTTTTAACAGCAGCTTTTTTAGCACCTTTTTTAACCGCTTTTTTAACAGCAGCTTTCTTGGCAGTTTTCTTAACAGCTTTTTTCGCAACCGCTTTCTTTGCTGCTTTCTTTACTACTTTTTTTACAGCTTTCTTGGCGACTTTTTTAGCAGCTTTCTTTTTATTTGCTTTTGCCATGGGATTAGTATTTAAAATTAAAATGTGAACAAAGCTTAATTATGCGCGTATGGGGGGCTATCACTATTGTATGTTTCTATCAAAGAATTAATCTATATTATTATGCCTATTAAATACTGACCCACTGCGTTTATATCAACAAAATTTTCTTTAAACAAAAAATTGTAAATATTCTAAATTATACAAAGATATTATTTTTTTGTGCAAAAAAATTTCTTTTAAAGTTATTATCAACAGTTTATGAAGTATACTTATCAACAATAGTTAATAAATGCAATTTTAGCAGGCATACCAAACACTATTTTTGTAATACGCTTAACCAAATATACCAGCAACACCAACTAACCTGTGTTGCATTATTATACTTATCCACCAATCAAAACAACAAGCATGCAAAAATTATCAGCCCTAATTGTACTTATGCTGTTAACACATAGCATTGCATATACCCAACAAAAAAGCGATGTTTTCTATTTGTATCAAAGTGATTGGTCGCCTACCAACGATGTAAAAGAGGCTAGCTATTTTATGCAGGTCGTCTCTGAAAATGATACCACATTTTTTTGCAGGTATTACCAAAAAACAGGCCCCATGGTTAAGCAGGAGTGTTTTAAAGACGGTGGCCTTACTGTGCCCAACGGCGTATTTATTTGGTATAATACAAATGGTTGGATGGACAGCTCTGGCACGGTAAAGAATGGCATAAAAGATGGTTGGTGGTACAAGTACGATGATACCGCGGCTGTGATAAGAAAAACGTATTATGCCGATGCCAAAAAAATAAAAACCATCGATTATTTACTTAAAAAAGAAATATACCCCGACGGCATAGTGAAAGAAATAGAAGAACAAAAAGACACGAGCAAAGAAGAGCACATAATGGTGGGCGCATCCTACCCAGGTGGTGCGAAAGGCTGGACCAAATACCTAATGAAAAATTTAGTAACACCAGAGCGTTTTCAAAATATCATCCGCAATGGCGCAGGCAATGTGGTAATTAGTTTTCTTGTTAATAAGGAGGGCAACCCTGCCGAGCTGACTATTTTAAAGTCGTGCGAATGGAGTGCCGACGCAGAAGTTTTTAGAATTATAAAAGCAGGCGGCAAATGGGCGCCTGCCACCATTGACGGAACAAAAGTTATTTACAGGCGAAAACAGTCAATCACCTTCCAAGTTAATGGCGGATAATGTAGCTTTAATAGCTATGCCTAGCCTATCCCTTACCCAAGCAAGGAATTTAGGGATATTTTTGTAATTATATTTTCAATAAGTTTTGAAAATTCAGAAATAACATGTAGCTTTGTTGTATGGATTTAAAGGAGGCAAAACAACAGTTTATACAAAGCTGGGGCGTATTGGGTAGCCAATGGGGCATTAACCGCACCATGGCGCAGGTACATGCCCTGCTGCTGGTGGCTAGCAAGCCCCTTAGCACGGATGAAATTATGGAGCAGCTAAGTATAAGCCGTGGCAATGCAAATATGAATATTCGGGAGCTAATGAGCTGGGACCTAGTACAGAAAGTGATAGTGCCGGGCGACCGCAAGGAATATTTTTGCGCCGAGAAGGATATTTGGAAAGTATCTATGCGCATTATGTACGAGCGCAAGAAAAGGGAGCTCGACCCCATGGTTAAGGTACTGGGCACGGTAAACCATTTAGAGGGCGACAAAAAAGACCCCGAAATAAAAGCCTTTACAGAAACGGTAGAAAACATACGAAAATTTGCAGGCCAGGCCGATAAAATGATGGACACAATGATTAAGGCGGAAGAAAACTGGTTTTGGGGTAGTTTTTTAAAAATGTTTAAATAGTCTGTTTTGTTTTGTGTGGTTGAAAATAAGTCCCGCTTCGTGCGGGATTTATTTCACTCTTTATTTTCAATTATTATTGAAACTTTCATAAATATAATTTGCTTATATGAAACACTATTACCGGCTATGCGATGCCATAGTACAAGTATTGTTACTTACAACGTGGGCAATTGCGGCTGCAGCAAAGGCTGCATGGCTAACATCTATACAAGCGGCAGCGGCAGCTTGGTTTATAGTGAGCCTAGTAATACATTTTACCATAAGCACGCAAAAATTTAAGCAGGTATACCGAAATTTTTTATTGTTATGCATTGGGCTAGCGGCATTGTCGCTTTATGGCTTCGCTATGGTATACATACTCATTATAGAAGTAAGCTTATTACCGTTCTTGCTTCCGCCGGTGGCGTTGCTGTATGCTTACCAATGCATCTCCGAAATTTTCTATCTGCGCAAACGCCCCATCTCCTACATAAAATAAATGGTTATGAAAAATAAGAAAATTATCATAGCAGGCGGCACCGGTTTTATCGGGCAAAGCCTGGCCGAATATTTTGGCAGCGATAACCAAATTGTGATACTCTCCCGCGGACTAGTACAAACAGTAAACAACAACTTTGGTGTTACACAACTAACCGATGACGCTAAAAAAAATGTTCGGCTTGTGCAATGGAATGGTAAAGACGCCGGGCCTTGGTGCAAGGAAATTGACGGTGCCGACTTGGTGGTAAACCTTACCGGCAAATCAGTCAACTGCCGCTATACCAAAAAGAACAAGCAAGAAATATTCGACAGCCGAACAAATGCCACCAAAGCCATTGGGCAGGCCATACGGCAAGCCATAGCACCGCCTGCGTTATGGGTTAACGCAGCCTCTGCAACCATATACCGGCACGCAACTGACAGGCCGCAGGATGAACACACAGGCGAAATAAAAAACGATTTTAGCGTACAGGTGTGTAAGCGTTGGGAGCAAACATTTTTTGCCGAAGCTACACCCACTACCCGTAAAGTGGCCTTGCGTATGGCCGTTACGCTGGGCAACGGTGGCGTAATGGTGCCTTATTTAAACCTATGTAAGTTTGGCCTCGGTGGGCACCAAGGCAACGGCAGGCAAATGTACAGCTGGGTGCATGTGGAAGACATATGCCGGGCTATTGAGTTTATGCTTAACCAGCCTAACCTTGCAGGCGTATACAATGTTAGCAGCCCCAACCCTGTTACCAACAAAACATTTATGCAAACCTTGCGCAACGTAACGCACCATGCTATAGGGTTACCGGCATATACCTGGATGCTAAAGATTGGCGCGGCGTTAATAGGCACAGAAACCGAATTGTTGCTAAAGAGCCGATGGGTAGTGCCCACTAAATTGCAGGAGGCAGGCTTTGTGTTTAAATACCCCAACCTCTCCGACGCGTTTACGGCCATTATACATAACATGCCCCGCAAGAGTTATCATTTATTTTAGGTGATAACTACAATATGTACATGCCTTGGCTACTGTAGGTGTTTTACCTGCAACAATGCAACTTTGAAGGACTAACTATGCATTTGGCATTGTTTACAAATAAACGCACACACTAAAACCATTCTAAAAAACAAAAACAACTCCAATGAAACAAAAACTAACCAAAGCCATGATAGTATTGGGTGTACCGGTATTGTATGCTTTTGTACTGCGTTTTGTTTTCGACATCGATATCTTCCAAAATTTTGCTGCTGTTATGTCGCTAACCTTTTTTATTTCGCTACCGTTTGGCGTAGGCTTGCTAACCATTACCCTTTCTGATGTTAAAAAGGTGCAAAGCCTCCGGTATAGAATTTTCCAACCATGGATCCCCATTTTGGTGTTTTTTCTGCTAACATTGTTATTATCCATTGAGGGTTGGGCCTGCTGGCTGATGATGCTGCCCGTATTTTTAGTATTGGCTAGCCTTGGGGGACTAACCGCTGGCTATTTTAAACTCCGGAAACACTCATCGTCCAACAAACTAAATGTTAGCATTGCAGTGCTGCTGCCGTTTGTACTATTGCCGGGTGAAGACTTGGCAAAGGCTCGGGCTGGGCAATACGAAGCTTACACGTACATTGATATAGTTGCGCCACAGCAAACGGTTTGGAACAACGTGCTGCGGGTAAAAAAAATCAGCAGCCAAGAAGACAAAGGCATGTTGACAAACCTACTTGGCTTTCCACGCCCCCTGCAGGCTGAATTAAATTATGCGGGGGTTGGTGCCAGCCGGAAAGCCGTATTTACCAGGGGCCTGGTATTTGATGAAGTGGTGGCTGACTATGAAGACAAAAAGAAGATGCATTTTAGCATACAGGCCAACACGTACAGCATACCTTCCACTACGATGGATAAGCACATATTAATCGGTGGCGAATACTTTGATGTAACTGACGGCACCTATGTTTTGCAGCAGCTTAACCACAATACTTTTCGCCTGCACTTATACAGCCATTTTACCATAACCACCACGTTTAATTTTTATGCTGCCTTGTGGGCGGGCTGGATTATGAAGGATATACAAAACAATATTTTACAGGTTATTAAACACCGCTGCGAGGTGCTGCGTGCATAATGCCGGGGTTTTTAAAAAACGCAGGCATGCCATAAAAAAAGGGCTAAGGCGGTAAAAGCAATATTGATTAAACGCAACATAAATAAAAGCAGGTTGCACTTACCGGTAACAAAGAGTTGGCAGTACGATAGCAAAAAACTCTGCGATATCGCGCCTATTTTTTCTAAAAAAATTAAACCAGCAGAAAGCATACCGCAACCCAAAAACAGATTGCCTAACTTTATAAAAAAATATGGGCTATGGATAGGCAGTTAATTTCTTCCGGCACGGTATGGGAAAAAAAATACGGCTACAGCAGGGCCGTTAAAGTGGGCAACTTGGTATTTGTGTCTGGTACTACTGCCGTTGATGAAAACGGCGAGGTTGTTGGCTTGGGCGATGTGTACCAGCAAGCCACCTTTATATTTAAGAAGATGGAGAAAGCGTTGCAACAAGCGGGGGCCAGCCTGCAACAGGTGGTACGCATCCGCACGTTTATAACAAACATGGGCCAATACCCAGAGGTACTGAAGGCGCAAGGCGAAGTGTTTGAACACATACGCCCTGCTGCAACGCTTGTGGAGGTTAGCGCTTTGATTGATGGCCGCCTGCTGGTGGAAATTGAAGCCGATGCGGTGATAGGGTAATAACACCGCAGTAAACATGCCAAAGCAATGCTGCATAAATAAAACCGATAGGCGTTGACGGCCATTTACAAAACAGCAGAGCCATGTGGCGTAAATTTACTAAGGGCAAAAGCAACACCACGGCTGCATTACTTTCTGTCTATATCCACAATCTCCCCCTTCTCCAGCATGCTTTTAAGCGCGGGTTTTAGCAGCGGCAGGGTTTCCTCTGCAAACGACGTATCGCCTTTCATTTTTAGATCATTCAAGCCCGAGAGTTTGTCTGTTTCATAAAGGTTCGGGCGCACAAAAACGGTGTCGCCAACAATGTCATCAACTTTATACAAGGTAAATTGCTTGTCACTGGCTTTAATTTCAAAAATGTCACCCTTTTGCGGGGCTGTTATCCACTGCGCATTTTTTTTGTCGTCTTGATTGCTCTGGTAAACTGCAGCTGCAATTACGATGGCCAATAATACAATGCCAACGTACATGTAAGCAGGTGTTTTGGCCTGTGCCTTAAACGCATCATATGCATCCTTAAAGCTTTGGGGCATGCTTTTTAACTTAAGCACTTGCTTGCAATTACCGCATGCGGATACACCTGTTTTGCCAAGGGGTATAAAGGGTATCCAAAACACATGTGCATACTTTTGTACTACGCTAAGTTGCACGCTGGCAATTGCCCCGCAATTGGGGCATTTCTCCGTAAGGGTTTCCGTGGTAAGCACTTTCGCTTTTTGTCCGTAAACAATCATATAAAATCAATTGGCTTTGTATTTATTTGTTGTGTAATATACAATCCTTTTATAAATAACTATTGGCCTTTGCAAACTATCTTTTTTTAAAAAAGCAGCCTATATTTATTTATCCAAGCCCGGTATTAATGGTGCCTGCCCATTTATCAAATAATCCATTTCACAAACCTTTAAATCAAAGCCTACTATTCTTTGTGCGGCTGCGAATCACTATCCCTTGCCAGAGGCATATTATCAAACATCCTCAAGCCAACAATGGTAGATAGCGGTAAAAAACAGAAGAAAAACTTTAATAAAAACCATTGGCGAAAAGGCCCCGAAAATAATGCAACTACCATTGGGCTCGGCAGCCGCTGCTCGGCGCCATGCACTACACCACAAATAAGTGCGGTTTTAGTAGTTCTATTTCTTGGGGCCAAAGCCCAAAAATACCCATGCCCTTACTGTAAGGTTTACCTCACCTAAAATAACCGAGCTTATTGGATAAGCAGCCAGAAACCCCAGCCTAGCCAAGTGGCCCTGGTGAAATACCTGGCGGCAAAAAGCCGTAATCATTTAGGCTACCTTGCCACTTTGCGAAAACTTAGTGCATGCAAAACGGGGCAATAGTGGCAACTTTAAACCACCAAACTGAATCCGCTAAAGCGCATTGCCATGAAAAAAAATGTATCTTCTTTAATGATTGCCATTGTATTGGTTATCCAATTACAGGCCCAGCAATTACCCCTGGGTATTTTCGCCGCACAAACTGAAGTAGGTGGCATTACACGCCCCGGCAGCGTATTGTATCAAGAAAAAACACAGGCATACACCGTGC
>Ga0007810_1000403_pt1 | contig 13103 bp, 6 predicted proteins | sample CryBogCBE15Jun09_FD_71193 | JGI IMG/M metagenome (GOLD analysis project Ga0007810, IMG submission 71193) | Freshwater microbial communities from Crystal Bog, Wisconsin, USA - CBE15Jun09 | ecosystem: Environmental > Aquatic > Freshwater > Lake | place: Crystal Bog, Wisconsin, USA | collected...
GGAAGCCGAAGACATGGGCAGTGTTGAAGCCGCGCGCGCCATTGAGCCATTAAGTATTTTATGGTGCATTCCGGGCTTTGTGAAAAACGATTGGGTTCACGCATTCAAAATGCTAAAGCCGCAAAAAGCTTAGCAAAATATAACCTGTAAATTATTGGGTATCCATATACCAAATGCCTGCGGCCCCAAATAGTTGCACGCATTTGTATATGTTTCAGCAAGGTTTATGCAAGTGTAACCACCGGCGATTTTACATCGTGGTAAAAAAGAAAAGTCCAATGCTGTTCTTGGCCTTGCTGCCACCATTGTTGGCGTAACTGCATGCATTTTTTGCCGTCAAAATCGTATTTGGCAACAAACTTACTCTTCATTTGCTGTAGTTGCGGGGCATCGTCTCCGCCAAAAAATACGGTTTCGCCATCTTCTTCAATCCAATACACTTGGTGGTAAGGGCTGTGGCCTGCGGTAATTTCGTGCCTAATATAGCCGTCGATGGTTCCGTCACCGGTAAGCCAAACCACATTGTCGCTGTCTTCCAAGGCCGATATTTCTTCGGTCATATAGGATGGGAAACCCGTTTCCAAGGCAAAAGTGAGCTCTTGCCGTTGAACATAATATTTGGCTTGCGGAAACGAAAGGCGGTAATGGCCAAACCTATCCCTAAAACTTACGCCGCCTGCATGGTCTTTGTGCAGGTGGGTCATCAATACTTTGGTTATATCCTCCGGGTTAATACCTGCTGCCCTAAGGTTGGTATGCAGTTGCATGTGGCCTTGGTTAAAAAAGCCCAAGCCGGTGTCTAACAACAGCACATCTTTTTTTGTAACCACCACAAAAGGCTGCACCTCAACCAGCAAGCTGCCCACTGGCCGTTCTTGCAAATCATCCGCCGTGGTATCAAACGGAACAAACACTTTTGTTTTGTCTATGGTAAAAACACCTTCTGATAATGGAATAATTCTCATGCCCCTAACCCCTACAGGGGAATTTTAAGCTACCTAAGCCCTCCCAAAAGTTGGGCTTACAGTACCGTGAATAATTTGATTAGCCTACCCGTACTACTGGGCAGCTGGCTTTTCGAATATAATCTGTTGGATGCCAAATGCCAGCTTTGCCAAGTCGCCATTACAAGTGTGGGCCGGATAAGACTATTGTTTACCGCAACACCATTTGCCGGTCAGCATCCAGCCGCACTAAAATAAAAAGCAGGATAGTAAAAGTAACTAGCGATGACCCTCCGTAACTCATTAACGGCAGGGCGATGCCGATGATGGGAAACAGGCCTATCGTCATGCTAACATTTACCATTATATGAAAAAACAATATGCTGGCTACACTATAGGCATATACGCGGCTAAAGGTACTTCGCTGCCGTTCGGCCAGCTTCACGATCCTAAAAAGCAGCAACAGATAAATGCCCAGAAACACAAAACTGCCTACAAAGCCAAAGGCCTCGCCTAAGGAAGTGAAGATAAAATCAGTGTTCTGCTCCGGTACGTACTTGCCACGGGTTTGGGTGCCTTTTAAAAAGCCCTTGCCCAAAAACCCGCCCGAGCCAATGGCTATTTTACTTTGCTTTACGTTGTAATCGTCTGGTTTAAAACCGGTTTTACCGCTGGAAGATGTATGCTTGTTTTTACTGCAATCGTAATCCTGCCCAAACGCACTTAGTATCCTTGTTGATTGGTAACACTCCAACGCGTAGTCAAATATGTATGGCTTTACAAACAATGGGATACTCAAACAAGCGGCATAGGTTAGTATCATAATAATGAGCAGGCCTATATTCCGTCTAATTTGGCGAAACATGAAATAGATAAGCAGTATCAAGATAAGCGTGAAAACCGCAGCCAGCCAATACCAGGGTACCAACAAAGATGCAATTACCAATACGGCAAATGAAAAGCCTATTACCAGTATTTTTCCGGGCAGCCCTTCGCGGTACATGGGTATAAAAAAACTTAGGTATACCAGTGCCAAGCCCGTTTCGTGCTGAAACCGGGCCAATACCGCAGGCAATAACACAATGCCGGCCGCAATTAACTGCGATCGGGTTTTGGTAAAATCCGTTTCTTGCAGCGAAATATATTTGGCCAGTGCCAGTGCCGTAAATATTTTACACAGCTCGGCGGGTTGCAAATTAAAACCGCCGCCCAAGGCAATCCAACTTCTTGACCCCTTAATATCCTTGCCTATCACAAACGTTGCCAGCATTAGTAAAATGCCAAACAGGTAAAACAGGTTGGCAAAAGCGGTGTACAACTTACTGTCACTCAACATAATAAAGCTTGCCAATACCACGCAAACGCCCGCAAACATCAATTGTTTGCTGAAGCTGGTTTTACCGTTAAAAAAAGTGGTGACCCAGTTTGTAGAATCCTTGTATTCAACCATAAATATGCACATGATGCCTATTAGCACCAAGGCAGCATATAACAACACCACCATCCAGTCTAACCCTTTTGCAACAGGTTTGTTTTGATACATAGTTTACGCGTTGTTGGGTTTAGTGGGTTTGTTCTTCTTTTCGTCGGGCACAATGGCAAAAGGAGTAAAGCCGCTGTTGGTTGGTTTTTGGGCTGGCTTTTGCTTTTGGGGGTAGGCAATTGCAACACTTCCTTTATTGCCAACAGAAGGTTTGGCTAAGGCGTTAATGTTTGCATTGGCCGAATCTTTGTGGGCTTTTTCCTTTTGAGCTTTTACACGCAGCAAGCTGTCTTGGTGCACCTGCTTTAGGGAATCCATAGTAAACATCGCGTTGCGCATGCGCTGGGGTATCAGGTTTTTTTGTGCCATCTCTTCCACCAGCGCTTGCCTGTCTGGCTCCGGTATGGAGTCTTTCAAATACTTTTCTATCATCAGGCTTGCTATTGGGGCAGCACTTTGTGCCCCTTTACCGGCATTTTCGCACATCACGGCAATGGCAATCCTTGGGTTGCCGCGGGGGGCAAAAGCACCAAAAAATGCGTGGTCTTGTTGTTTCACGCCATGAAAAGCGTTTTCCACGGTGCCTGTTTTGCCACACACCACAATGCCGGGTACCTGCGCCGCCTCACCTGTACCAAATTCCATTACAGCCTGCATGCCATCGTGCACGGTTTCAAAAACCTTATCGGGTATATCAAGGGTGCGGTGCTTTATTTTAAATGAATCCAATAGGTGGCTTTCTTCGTCTGTTGCATTTTCTATACTGTCAACCAAGTGCGGGGTATAGTACCATCCCTTATTGGCAATGGTGGCCATGGCATTGGCCAATTGCAACAGGGTTGTTTCCACTTCGCCTTGCCCAATGGCATTGGATATGATGTTGCAGGATACCCACTTGGGGCCAAATATCTTATTGTACTGGGCAGGTATGGGTATGTTACCCTTTTGTTCGGTCGGTATATCCACGCCCAGCCTATTACCTAGGCCAAACGAATAGGCATATCGGTTAAAATTACGCAATGCCTCGCTGGCGTTGGCAAATTTGGGGTCGTCAATTACCCGGCGGAATGTTATGGCAAAATAAGTATTGCAAGAGTGCGCAATTGCTTCGCGAAAGGCAAAGGTGCCGGGGTCTAAGCAGCCCAGCCTGCGCCCGCAGCCATAATATGCACCCGTGCAGGTAGTGGTCATTTTGTCGTCCATCACCCCTTCGGTAAGTGCGACCGTGCCTACTAAAGTTTTAAACGTTGAGCCCGGCGAATACGTGCCGTTAACCGCCCGGTTGATAAACGGCGACCTTGGGTCGAACGTTAATTCGGCAATATGCTTTCTTCTGTCGGGGCCTGTCAGCAATTGTGGGTTATAGGTCGGGCTGCTCACCATGCACAATATGCCCCCTGTGCGCGGGTCAATGGCCACGATGGTACCCACTTTATTGTTCATTAACTTCTCACCCAGCTGCTGCAATTCAATGTCTAGGCTTAAATGCAGGTTTTTACCGGCCGCGGCGGTGGTGTCAAACGCGCCGTTTTCATACGGGCCTTGTATGCGGCTGCGGTTATCCCTTATGTACCGCTTAACCCCCCGCTGCCCCATCAATACTTTCTCATAGCTGCGTTCCAAGCCTGTTTTACCGGCATAGTCGCCAATATCGTACCCATTGTCTTTATGGCCTTTGATGAAACTCGAGTCTACCTCCGATACATAGCCAAATACCACCCCGCCTGCGCCGTACGGGTACGATCGTACAGGCCGCTCGTTCAGTGTAAAGCCGGGCAGCCGGTATTGGTTCTCGTAAAAACGGGCATATACCTCGGGGGTTATCAATGGTTCAAAAACACTGGCCTTATAGCCCTTGTTTTTGGCAATGGCAATACGTATGCGCCGCCTGAACTCGGTGGTGTCTATGCCCAAAATATTACAAATGGTCATGGTGTCGGTACCCTTAATTTCGTTGGGGGTTACCTCCAGGTCGTACATAATGGTGTTCTCCAAAATAGCCTTCCGCTTGCGGTCGTACATAAGGCCACGGCTGGGGTAAATGGTTTTTCTAAACACCGCATTGTCCTGTGCCCTGATTTTTAACTCTGGGGAAAATATCTGCAAGTGCAGCAACTGCCCGATTATTACCAAAAAAACACCCACAAAAATCACCTTCACCACCACACTACGGGATTGATTATACACTGGCATATAGTAAAGTAAATATTATCTGTATCTAAAATTATAGGATACAAAATTCAATTATTATAGGCTGATTATGGTGAACACGGAGATATTTTTTATTTAATTCGCAAAGCCGTTTTTTGGCAAACGGGGCTGGCTGTGCGGGATGGTGTAATAACTGCTTAGCTCCGCATAACCGCTACACCGGGTTTTGCTACACGCCGCACAATTTGTTTAGGCCCAATGCAGGCAAAAAATATGCTAATTTAGCCCCACAAATTACAGCAGTGGGCATACAACAACTTTATTCTATTTTTTTACAATACCCCTCGGTACAAACGGATACCCGCAAACTTACACCGGGCGACATCTTTTTTGCCTTAAAAGGCCCCAGTTTTAATGGCAACCTTTTTGCCTTGCAGGCACTGCAGGCCGGTGCAGCCTATGCCGTGGTGGATGAAGATGTTGACAATGGTAACCAGCGCCTAATATTGGTTAATGATGTGTTGGCTACCTTGCAGCAACTGGCCAAATACCACCGCCAACAGTTTGCCATACCGTTTATTGGCATTACCGGCAGCAATGGTAAAACTACCACTAAGGAGCTGGTGAGTACCGTGCTGGCTACGCATTATAATACTTACACCACCCAGGGTAACCTAAACAACCACATCGGCATTCCACTAACGCTGTTACGGGTGGGCTTGGATGCCCAAATGGCGGTGATTGAAATGGGGGCCAACCACCAAAAAGAAATTGAGGGGTACTGCAAATACGCTTTGCCAACCCACGGCATTATTACCAATACCGGCAAAGCCCATTTGGAAGGCTTTGGCGGCATTGAAGGTGTGCGCAAAGGCAAGGGTGAGTTGTACGATTTTATACGCGGTACCGGTGGCACCGTTTTCGCGTTTGATGATTATGACTACCTGCACAGCATGAGCGCCGGCATAACAGATATTGTTTGGTACGGCACATTGAAGGGTACCGTAACCGGGCATGTTAAAGCCAGCGCCCCTTTTTTAGAAGTGGGCATTACAAGCGGTGCCGGTTTTTCGGCCATTAAAACGCAGCTGGTTGGCGACTATAACCTACCCAATGTTTTATGTGCTATTGCGGTGGGCAAACACTTTAACGTGCCTGACGAAAAAATTAAGGCAGCCATTGAGCAATATGTGCCAAGCAACAGCCGCTCCCAATTATTGGAGAAAGGCACCAATAAAATTATTTTGGATGCCTACAACGCCAACCCCACAAGTATGAAGGCCGCCATTGAAAACTTTGCCAAATTAGAGGCCCCCAATAAGGTGTTGCTATTGGGCGGGATGATGGAGCTGGGGGAGGATAGCCTGCACGAACACCAAAGCATTATAAACTTGATTGAAAGTTTTGCTTGGACCGCCGTTGTGCTGGTTGGTGGTGATTTTAAAAAGCTGGCACACCCCTTTATTTATTTTGATACGTCCACAGAAGCGGCGAATTGGCTCGCCAGCCAACATTTTGAGCATACCAGCCTGCTGGTAAAAGGCAGCCGGAGCATGCAGATGGAAAAAGTGTTGGGGTAAGAAGTTGCAGGTTGCTGGATGCTGGATGATAATAAGTATAGCGTTTGACATCCCACCGACTGGTTCAATACAACACGGCAATTAAAAATAGCACGAAACTTCGTTAACATCGCCTGGGTTCGTTATAAGCGTTTAGTAATTTTAATTATTTGCACTTAAAGCCAGCAGTTAATGTTAATTATGAACCAACGGGTCAAATGTTTATAGCATTGTAAAAACAATTTGCTTTGCATGCGGCCCCCATGGGGTCGAACCTAAATTTTCTTCATCTTTTGCTATAAACAGGTGACCCGTTGGGTCAAAACAAGATGACTATCAAATACTTATGCTAAAAATAAGAATAACCTCATGTCGATCTCACGGTATACATACAAGCACCAAACGTTCCCAAGGAACGAATTGGAAATCAGAGACATCTTTCTACCCACCAAACGCACCTCCGGCACGTCCTGTAAGGATGTTTGGTGGGTAGAAATAAATATAGAGCGGAATTATTACGTTCCGTAGGAACGTTTGGTGCTTTTATCCTCCAAGACACATCACTAAATGAAACCAAGGGGCTTCGTTTCATGGTAACGAAGCCCCTTGGTATTTTTATTTTGAATTTACCTACAACACCATGTCTATTTCTGCAAATCCGCCATCTTCTTTTTAAGCACATCCCACACCGGCAACAACTGTTGCAATTGTGCTTGCGCTTCGCTTACCGCTGCTACGGTTTGCGAGGTAGGCTGCACATCTGCTTCGTGCAACACGTTTAGCAAAGCCGCGAACGTGTTTTCCAAACGGCCCAAGCTTGGGGTTTTGCTGCCGCGTGGCTGGTTTTGCAAGGCTGCTGCCTGCGCATCCAGATCCTTGGCATTGGCTACCCCTTTAACATGTTGCCTTAACTGGGCAATCTCTGTTAATGCGGCCATGGCTTTTTTCCTGCCTTCATAGCAGGTCATTGAAAGGTCGTGCTGTTGCTGCAAATCAGCAACGCTGGTTTGTACCCTCGGGTCCATTTTTAGGGTAAAGCTTTGGGTGTATGTTTTACCATGCACCTTTAGGGTGGCATGGTATAGGCCCGGCATGGCCCAAGGTGAGGTTGGCTGCGGTGCCGTGTTGCCGTACACGGCTGATATAGGGTAGGCAGCCGGTATGTTTAAGGGGGCATAATGCAAATCCCACAAAAAGCGGTGCGGGCCAGCCTCCGCAGACAATATTTGCTGCGGGCGTACCCAGTACAGCGGTATGTTAACCGGGGGTATTTTATACATTGTGTCGTTGCTGCTGTAACTGCGCACCACCTGCCCCTTGGCATCTGTTATTTCCAGGGTAACGGGGTCGGCAGCCTTAGCATCCAAGTAATAATCAATAATGGCACCGTCCGGCGGGTTTTGCCCGGCTGGTTCTTCCTGTGGCAAAGGGGTATCTGTGCCCATGCTCCAGCGTACCCGGTACGTATTGGCAGGTTTAAACAAGGTGGTGGTTAGTGTGGATGGTTGCTGGCGCAGGGCAGTAACATCATCCAATATCCAAAAGCCCCGGCCATGGGTACCCACAACAATATCATCATCCTTCACCACTAGGTCGCGTATGGAGGTGGCAGGCATATTTAGCCGTAGGCTTTGCCAGTTTTCACCATTATCAAACGATACATATACGGCCCTTTCCGAGCCTGCATACAGCAACCCTTTGCGGTAGGGGTCTTCCCTAACGGTGTTTATGGGGTCGGTGGGCAGGCCGGCCACTATTTCCTTCCAGGTTTTGCCGCCATCGGTGGTTTTGTAAATATGCGGGTGCATATCATCCAGCCTTATGCGGTTAACGGCTGCATAGGCCGTGTTTACGTCAAAATGCGAGGCATCCATCATGGAGAGCTTGCTCCAAGCTGTTATTTCGGGGGGCGTAACATTCTTCCAAGTTTTACCACCATCGCGGGTAACCTGTATCAGGCCATCATCGGTGCCTGCCCAAATGGTATTAATATCCTTTGGCGATGGTGCAACGGTGTAAATAACCCCACGGCGTGGCATTTTTTTGAGATCGTCGTTTTTATAAACGCCCACATTATCTGGCACGTCCCAGGTTTCGCGGGTAAGGTCGGGACTAATAACCTGCCAGGTATGGCCACCGTCTTGTGTTTTAAACAACACATTGCCGGCAAAATACAGGGTTTTGGGGTCAATGGGCGAGAATAGCACTGGTGCTGTGCGTACAAACCTGTACTTGCCGCTGCGCACAGGCTCGGGTGCAATATTTTGCACTTGGCCCGTACGCTTGTCAAATTTGGTAATCTTGCCGCCATAAATAATATTCGGGTTCAACGGGTCGGCAGCCACATAGCCGTACTCCTCCACACCCACCGGGTGGTAGTCGTGAAAAGTTATTTCGCCGTCATTGCCCCGGGAAGCAATACCTATGGAGCCGCTCTCCTGCTGGCCGCCATACACATTATAGGGGAAGGCATTGTCGGTGCTTACATGGTAAAACTGTGCCGTTGGCTGGTTGTACCAAGAGGAGAAGGTTTCGCCCCCGTTTACGGTAATTATCGCCCCTTGGTCGCAAGCGATTAGTAAAATATTGGTATTGTTGGGGTTTATCCAAATACGGTGGTAATCATCCCCACCGGGTGCACCACGAAAAGCATTCCAGGTGTTGCCCCCGTCCGTTGATTTCCAAACCACCACATCGGCGGTGTACACAATATCGGCATTGTTGGGGTCGGCCTTTACTTCGGCAAAATCATCGCCCCTGCCCCAAAACCGCTCATCGTTGTTTAACTCCACCCACGATTCACCCGCATCATCGCTGCGGTAAATGCCCCCATAATCGCCTGCCTCAACGGTGGCGTACAGTCGGTTGGTGTTGCTGGGGGCTATGCAAAAACCTATACGCCCCAAACCCTGCGCGGGGGTAGGCAAGCCTTTTGTCAACTGCCTCCAGGTGTTGCCCCCGTCGGTTGATTTATACAAGCCACTTTCGGTACCGTTCCATGCGCCGTTTTCCCAAGGCCCCTGGCGGCCGGCCCAAAGGTCGGCATACACAATATTGGGGTTTTTAGGGTCAATGGCTACCTGTATGGCACCTGTGTTTTCATCTTTATACAATACTTGCTGCCAGGTTTTGCCACCATCGGTGCTGCGGTACACGCCCCTTTCCGTATTGGGTCCGTAGGGGTGGCCCAATACGGCGGCAAATACCCTGTTTTCGTTGGTGGGGTCAATGGCCAGGCCGCCAATTTGCTGCCCGCCGTTAAGGCCCAAGTGCTGCCATGTTTTACCCGCGTCGGTGGATTTATAGATGCCATCCCCCACGGATAAGTCGGGCCGCTGTATGCCTTCGCCACTGGCCACATACAACACATTAGGGTTGCTGGGTGCCACGGCCACATCGCCAATGGAGCCGGTGGGCTGGTCGTCAAATATGGGTTTCCAGGTTCTGCCGTAGTCGGTGGTTTTCCAAACACCGCCGTTGTTAACCCCTATGTAAAACACGTTGGGCTGCTGCGGAACGCCCACCGCACCCACGGTTCTGCCGCCGCGGTGGGGGCCTATCATCCGCCATTGCATGGCATTAAAAAATGGAGTGCCGCCCTGCTGCGCAGCGGCGGTAATGGTACACACTACTAAAAATGCTATGGCAGTTGCCCTTGCCTTAGTTACTTGTAAATACTGGTGCATGTTGTTGGCCGTTAAGTTATTGGCTAAAGTTACAGGATATTGGCATACAAGCGGGCGGAAAAGCGTGGGGTGGGGTAATGTAGTAGGTGGGGGTGCGAGTTGTTGAAACCCGCAAGCTATTTTACTACCAAATGATGTTTACAAGGTTGGTGTAGCTGGTAAAATGTGCGTCAACAGTGATGATTGAAAGATCCCGATGCATTGCCGTGGCTATAATCAGCCTGTCAAAAGGGTCTTTATGGTTTGGCATCAGCGGAACGTTGTCATATTCAAGCAAATCGCCTTCCAAAATCGGCAATATTGCAATATTCTCTGATGCTGCATATTTAAAGAAGTTTTGAAGTGAATTAGACAGGTGAAGTTTGCCGATTTTTTGCTTTATTGCTATTTCGTATAAAGATACTATGCTTACAAAAATATTGTTGCCCTTATCTTCAATTAATAAAAGTGCCTTTCTTGACAGGGCCTTATTGCCTTCAATAAACCAAATAAATGCCTGGGTATCTAACAGAAAATCCATCACATATAGTCTTTAAGGTCATCGAGTGGTTCGTTAAAATCAGGCGACATATACAATACCGTGCCTTTGCCAATCCCGAATGCCCGTTTTTTTTTCGCCGCATTTTCGGCAGCAACCAAATTGCCGGTAAACGTTACCAAAACTTCCGTAGGGCCGTTTGTTTCTGGGGGGGCTTCTTCCAGTATAACCTGCCCATTGTTATATGTGCCTTTAATGGTGTTAAGCATAACTGTTGTTTGTTGTAAAGTTAGGTAATTTATTGGGGTGGAGAAATGGGTAAATAGTAAGACCTCATCCAATGTAAAAACATCTGGATGTTACTTCCCCATCTCACAAATTCTCCCCACCTGCCCTTGGAAATCATTATCAGCCGGAAGACAAGCAGGCGGTCTTAAGATGTTTCACAAGAAAACTGCTTTATCCGCATCTATGTTTCCTAACTCACCTATGTGCAACCTATGCTCCCTATGTAGCTATGTGGTGGAACATCCCACGCCCCCATGCACAATTTCTCCCCATCCCTTTCCCCATTCCCGCAATCGCTGTACCTTGCAGCCATGCAGGATTACTTGAGCGGATTGAACGCCCCCCAGCGGGAGGCGGTTACCCATATTAATGGCCCATTGATGATTATTGCCGGCGCAGGCAGCGGCAAAACAAAGGTACTCACTACCCGTATTGCCCACCTGTTGGCCAAGGGCGTGGATGCGTTTAACATACTGGCACTAACCTTTACCAACAAGGCGGCCGCCGAAATGAAGGAGCGGATTGAAAAAATACTGGGCAACAGCGAAGCCCGCAACCTATACATTGGCACCTTCCACAGCGTGTTCAGCCGCATACTGCGCGCCGAGGCACACAAACTGGGCTACCCCAACAACTTTACCATTTATGATACCGACGACAGCCGCAGCGTGCTCAAAACCGTTATCAACGAACTTAACTTAGACGATAAGCATTACAAGCCCAGCGTGGTACACAGCCGCATAAGCCAGGCCAAAAACAGCTTGGTAGGCCCCGCCGAGTATGCGCAAGACTACTACATACAGCAGGAAGACATGCGCAGCAACCGCCCGGCCATTGCCCAAGTATACCTGGCCTACACGGCCCGCTGTTTTAAAAACGGCGCCATGGACTTTGACGACCTGCTGCTGAAAATGTACGACCTGCTGAAGGATTTTCCCGATGCGTTGCACAAGTACCAGCACAAGTTTAAGTACGTAATGATTGACGAGTACCAGGATACCAACACCGTACAATACCAAATTACCAAACTGCTGGCCGCCGTGCACGAAAACATTTGCGTGGTGGGCGATGATGCGCAGAGCATTTACAGCTTCCGAGGGGCCACGATTGAAAACATATTGCAGTTCCAAAAGGATTACGACGATGTGAAGGTGATTAAGCTGGAACAAAACTACCGCAGCACCCAGAGCATTTTGAACGTGGCCAACGAGGTGATAAAAAACAACAAGGGCCAGATACCCAAGGCCTTGTGGACGGAGAACGACGGCGGCGAAAAAATACGCTTGGTGCGCACCATGACCGATAACGACGAAGGCCGTTTTGTAGCCGACACGATACAGGAGCAGAAACTGCGCAACCACTACTTTAACCGCGATTTTGCCATACTGTACCGCACCAATGCCCAAAGCCGCAGCTTTGAAGAAAGCCTGCGCCGCATGGGCATTGCCTACCGCATTTATGGCGGCGTTAGCTTTTACCAGCGCAAGGAAATTAAAGACATGATTGCCTACCTGCGCCTGATTGTAAACACCCGCGACGAGGAGGCCCTTAAACGGGTTATCAACTACCCCGTGCGCGGCATAGGCAAAACCACCACCGAAAAAGCGATGGTGATTGCCAACGAGCACAACATTACCTTTTGGGAAGTGCTTACCCGCGCCGGGGAGTTTGGCTTTAAAGCAGGCACGCTGGAGATACTGCAGAACTTTGTTACCATGATACGCTACTTCCAAAGCATGTTGCAAAGCAAAAATGCGTATGATGTGGCTGTGCAGGTGGGTAAGCATACCAACCTGGTGAAGGAACTGTTTACCGACAAAACCACCGAAGGCGTTGCCCGCTACGAAAACGTGCAGGCCTTGCTAAACTCCATCAAGGAGTGGGTGGACGACCGTAACAACCGTGCGCAAATTGACGAAGACGGTATCCTTACCCCCGAAGCCGAGGCGCAGGCCGGTGCGGAAGCTGCCATGGCAGCACAGGGCAATACCAATGGCGCAGGCGCAGCCTCCCTCGGGGCGTACCTGCAACAGATTACCCTGCTGACGGATGCGGATGACGACAAGGAAAATGCCGACGTGGTTAAGCTGATGACGATACATGCCGCCAAGGGGCTGGAGTTTAGCGTGGTATTTGTGGGCGGTGTGGAGGAAACGCTTTTTCCCAGTGCGATGAGCATCAATACCCGAGAAGAGCTGGAAGAGGAGCGGCGCCTGTTTTACGTGGCGGTAACCCGTGCCAAGGCGCGCCTATGGCTTACTTACGCCAATGCCCGTTACCGTTTTGGCAACCTGGTGCAAAACGAGCCCAGCCGCTTTTTGGAGGAACTGCCCGCCGCATACATTGATAAAAGCTATGCCGGCGGCGGCGCGCGCAACCAAAGCCCCAGCAGCAATATGGGCAGCGGCTTTGAGCGCATGCAGCGCGGCTTTGGCGGCGGTGGCGACAACAGCATTCAGTACAACGATGCCGGTAACCGCAAACCCGCGTTTGGCAATACCGCAAACGGTGGTA
>Ga0007810_1000413_pt1 | contig 12955 bp, 9 predicted proteins | sample CryBogCBE15Jun09_FD_71193 | JGI IMG/M metagenome (GOLD analysis project Ga0007810, IMG submission 71193) | Freshwater microbial communities from Crystal Bog, Wisconsin, USA - CBE15Jun09 | ecosystem: Environmental > Aquatic > Freshwater > Lake | place: Crystal Bog, Wisconsin, USA | collected...
TTTGTACGGCCTTTGCGCGCTGCTATTTTTACCTTTTTGTTTGCCACAGTGCTAAGTATTGCGTTGTACGCCATCCCGTTTCATTATGGTGGCATTAAACCCAATGCGGGCAGGCCATCTATCCCCACCATACCCTCGGAAAAATTATTGCCGGGCATTATTGCTACACAATTGGATGTAGTGCCACCTGCTTACACAAAATTAGCCCCTTACACGCAGCAACAGATGAACATACAGGTGCCTGAAGGCAGCAAGCTTGCCTGGCACTTGCAAACCAGCGCGGCAGCACAAACTTTGACTTTGGTATTTAATGATTCCACGACAATTACCTTACGGGCAGCCAATAAACAACGCACAGTTTGGCAGGCCCAAAGAAATGTAACAAAAAGTGGTTTTTACCAGCTTGTGCTGGATGGTGCAGTGTCGGAGTTTTACAAAATTGAGGCCAGTAAAGACCAGCCACCCGCAATAGTGATACAATCACCCAAGCCTACCACCACCATTGAGTTTTGGGAACCACAGCGCGTTACCGTTAGCGCATCCGTTACCGACGATTATGGTTTAAAGGATGTTTTTTTAAGCGCCACGACGGCCAGCGGTGGCGGCGAGTCGGTTAAGTTTAAGGAGCAGAAAATAAGTTTCCCTAATTCGTTTGCAGGGCAGCTTAACAAATACGATTTGCAACGGACTGTAGACATGAGCGCTTTAGGCATGCAGCCAGGCGACGAGTTGTACCTGTATGTGCAAGCCGAGGACAACAACGGGCATATAACGAAGTCTGACATGTTAGTTGTATCACTGGCCGACTCGGCAAAGCTATCTGAGGCCGAAGGGCTGGTGAATGGCGTAAAACTAAAACCAGAATATTTTCGCAGCGAGCGGCAAATTATCATTGACGCCGAGCAGCTGCTTAAGGATAAGGACACCATTTCAACCCTTGATTTCAACAACCGAAGCAATAACCTTGGCATAGACCAAAAATTGCTACGCCTGCGCTATGGCAAATTTTTGGGCGAGGAGCAAGAGGAGACGGAGGGTGGCATTGACAGAGGAAAGGATAACGTACTGGCCGACCCCGACAATTTTGGCAATGCCGCCGTGGTGCTTGATGCCTTTACTGACAAGCACGACAATGCGGAAGATGCGAGCTTTTTTGACGCGGGTACAAAAACTTTGTTGAAAAATACCCTTACCGAGATGTGGAACGCCGAGGCCCGCCTGCGTACTTTTAACCCAAAGGAAGCCTTGCCTTTTGCCTATAAAGCGCTTAAATTATTGAAAACCCTTCAGGAACAATCAAGGGTATACGTGGCCAAAACAACATTTAAAACCCCGCCGTTGAAGCCCGAAAAACGTTTGAGTGGTGAATTAGACAAGGTTTTACAACCGGTTGGGCAGTCAGCACTACACAAAAACGATAACGGTGCCGCGGGTATAGCTGTAGCATTGGGTGTGTTGGAACAGCTAAAGGCAAGCCCAAACACCCAAAACGCTGCCATGCAATACTTACAGGCATCGTTGCAAGTGCTCGCCAACAAAGCAGCAGCCGACCCTGCGGCCTATTTACGGGGCCTGCAAGCTGTTAAGGCAATATTGGCCGCTGTACAAAATAATAAGCGGGTGGTATTGGCCGATATTAATGCGGTAGAGGCTGCCTTGCAAAAAACAGCACTTACACCGGCAGCGCTGCCTTTCGGGCAAGCCGGTGGGGCATATAACACACTGCAGCAGCAATACTTAATTAACCTGCACAAAAACCGCGAACCATAATGGGGGCATACACTTATATTGTAACGGCTTTTTGCGCACTGCTGCTCGGGTTTGCTGGCTGGCAGGAATTGAGGCGGGCCAATAAAAAATATTTACCCCTACGGCTATTGGCTGTGTGTTTTGCCATTGTGGGCTTGGCTTGCTTGGGGTTGCCGATAAACACGCAGCAGCAAGTTGTTGCTGGTAATGAGGAAGCTGTTATAGAAACCAGCGGGGCTCTGGCCGATAGTATAGGTATTTTTTTGCAACACGGGCATAATGCCGCCCCTGTTTACACCTGGGATGAGTACACTTTGCTGGAGCAGCCAAGTTTTAACACGCTGCATGTTTTTGGCTATGGGCTTTCTGAAAGCCAACTGAAACAATTAAAAGGCAAGCAGCTAGTGTTTCACCCTGCGTCAATCAAAACAGGTATAACTTCTGCCAGTTGGGGGCGTGTATTGCATACTGGGGAACAATTAGTAGTGCAGGGTAGTTTTGTTAATAACACCCCTCAAAAAATAATATTAGTGCTAAATGGCTTAAATACGGTGCTTGATTCAGCAACCATACCGCCCAACACAAAAAGCAGTTTCTCCTTATCTACAACCCCTAAAAATGAAGGCAAGGCGGTGTACAATTTGGCGGCACTGGCAGGCAACAAAACCATAGAAGAAGAATTGGTGCCTATTGACGTGTGCCCACGCGACAGCCTCGCTGTTTTGGTACTGGCTGCATCGCCCGATTTTGAAAACAGGTTTTTGAAAGACTGGCTTTCGCAAAATGCATTTTCGGTAGCCATGCGCACAGCCATCAGCAAGGGTAAATATGGAAAGTGGTTTTTTAATATGGATTCATTGAATTTGGAAAAAATAACGGCACCCTTGATGGATAAATTTGACTTGTTGATAACCGATGCTTCGGCCAATGCGGCATTGAGCGCGGGGGAGGAAGCCACCATACGTGCCAAACTGGAAGCAGGTATGGGCTTGCTTGTAAAGGCCGACACATTGCTAAAGACGGCATTTTTTGCACCTATGTTCCCGTTGTATACGCAGCAAGTGAAACAACAGCAGATTTCAGTAAAGTTAAACGGCACCAACAACTTGTATTTGTTACACGGCGAACCGCCACCTTATATTAAGGACTTGCCGGGCACCCAAGGCTTGGCGAGTGATTCCGCGGGGCAAATATTGGCCGCTACTGGCCTGTATGGGCAGGGTAGGCTAGTGTTGACCACCATCAACAACGCGTATGAATGGTTGTTGGCAGGTAATACCAACGCATACCAAAATTACTGGGGTATGCTGCTCAACAATGCAGCTAAAAAGCATGCCAGTGCGGTAAACATCGGCCTTAGCGAGTCATTACCCCGTATACACCAACCGCTTTTGGTAAACATAGAAACCGGCAACCCTATGCCAATTGCGACTATCGGGGAAAACGGTGTTTACCTGCGGCAAGACCTTGATTTACCATTTTTATGGCAAGGCAGCTATTGGCCTGTTAAAACGGGCTGGCAAACGATTACTGTAAATAACAGTAGCACTGATTTTTATGTTTATGATAGTGCCGATTGGCAATATGTTGCCGCAGCAGAAACGCTAGCGTCAACCAACATATTTACCGCGCATCAAGAAAAGATGGCCAAAATTGGTGTCAAAACTGTTTCTTTAAAAAGCACACCTGTGCCAAAAGTCTATTTTTTCTTGCTGTTTGTATTATCGTGCGTTGTGCTGTGGGTGGAGCGAAAGTTTAATGCTGCAGCGTAGTGGCTTTTGGCAAATTAATACGCCTATCCTACCTAATCCAAAATTTCCGCCAGTTTTAGTAATTCAAACTTTTTGTACTGCAGATTTGGTTTATCAAAGCATTTTGATAGTTCCGTAATAAGTAAATGTATAACCTTGGTATGGCTGAGGGGGGTGAAATGCGAAATGCTAGGGGTTACACCGATGCGTTTAAAATAGTTTTCAATGTCCCTGTGGGTAAAGGGGTGGCCGGTGGTGGCATCCACAAAAAAACTTATTTTACTTTGGGGGCTGGCAGTTGAGCTGGCGGGGTCATACTCGGGGTGGAAAAATCCTAATACAAACTGTTTAGGTATGTTGATCGCCCGTACTGGAATATCAAGTAATTGCCCAAGTATCAGGTACAAAATGCCGTTGGTGATAGTATTGCCTTTTTTTGCTTGCAACACTTTGTGTATAAAAAAATCATCAGGGTTGTTGTAGCCTACCTCATTGCCTTTTAGGTTGTAATAGTTGTAAACAATGCTTGATATTACGTTGGCCTGTTCCAGTGGCGTTAAAAAGCTGTTTAGTTCAAGCCAAACATTGCGGCGTATTTTTTCAATCTCCTGCAAAACAGGCGCGGTTTGTAGTTCGGGGTATTGAAACTTTGACACTAGTAGCGAGCCAAACAGAAGGTCATGGTATGGGCTGTCATGCCACTCGGTCAAATCGCGCACAAGGTCGGTATAATGCAACCGGTGTATCAGCATTTCGATACGCTCCTGTACGTCCTCGCTAATGGTATTCTCCCAAAGAAATTCTAGGTTGGGTATAATGTTGCGGCCATACTCTACAATACGGTTGCTAACCGTGCTAAACACCTCCTCATCGGGGTCGTCAATCAAGGTAAGCAAAGCTGATATTTCGCGGTTTGGCTGCATGCTGTATAATAGCTACAAACTACTGCAATATTTTCTACAATTAAAAGGGAAGTTATCCAGCAGGTGTGGATAGTGCTTTGTTAATAAAGGCCAATAGCATGTTACTTGTTAACAAGTAGTAGCCGAGGGCAAGCAGCATGTGTTGAACAAGGGCATGCCTTTATTTAACGAATGGCAAAAATGTTAATGCCATACCATGTATAGATGTGTACAAGTTTCGGTTGGGTATACCGTTACACCTTCTTTTTGGCACCCTTCTTTTTGGGTGGGTTAGCCTTAATATCTTCCATAACCTGCTTCACTTCTTCAATGGTTAAATCGGCGGCTTTGTCCTGCTGCCCTTTGGTAAGCTTAAAATTGCGCAGGCCTTGCTTTATGTATGGGCCATAAGGGCCTTTCAGCACCTGTATTTTTTCTTTCTCAAAAACCTTTATCGTACGCTCATCCTTGGCCACACGTTTTTCTTCAATCATGGGGGCAATCTCCTCCAGCATAACGCTGTAGGGGTCCATGCCTTTATTTAGCGAGTAGAATTTTTTGTTGTGGGATGCGTAAGGCCCAAAGCGCCCGATGTTTACAGAAACATCCTCGCCCTCAAACTTGCCCAAGTTCCGGGGCAGCTTAAACAATTCCATTGCTTCCGCATAGCTGATTGTTTCAATGCTTTGGTTGGCCTTTAGCTTGGCAAAGCGTGGCTTTTCTTCCTCATTGGCTTCGCCTATTTGCACCATGGGGCCAAACCTGCCCATGCGGGCTATCACTCTTTTCCCGCTTTCTGGCTCAATCCCCAGCTCGCGCTCACCTTTAATACGGTCTGCGTTTTCGAGGGTGTTTTCAATGTCTTTTTTAAATGGCTTGTAAAACCCGTCAACCATTTTGGTCCAAATTTTTGTACCGGCGGCAATTTCGTCAAACTCGTGCTCAATGCTGGCCGTAAAACCGTAGTCCATCACATCGGCAAAATGCTGGCTTAAAAAATCTGTTACCACTAACCCAAGGTCGGTCGGGAAAAGTTTTGATTTTTCTGCACCCGTATTCTCCTGTTCGGTGGTTTTAGTAATCTTGTCCAACTTAAGTACCAGTACCCTATAGTCTCTTTTTACACCTTCCTTATCGCGTTTTTCAACATATCCTCTTTTTAAGATGGTTGAAATAGTGGGTGCATAGGTTGACGGCCTGCCGATGCCCAGTTCTTCCAATTTTTTTACTAAGGAGGCCTCGGTGTAACGTGGGGCCGGCCTGGTAAAACGTTCCACGGCTTTCATCTCTTTAAAGTCCAGCACTTGCCCGCCACGCAATGGTGGCAGGGAGCCTTCCTCATTGCCTTCCTCTACGTCCTCATCGTCTTTGTCCTCCATGTAAACCTTCAAAAAACCATCAAATTTTAATACTTCGCCTTGGGCCGTTAGTTCCGCTTTGTTGGTGGATATGTCAATTTTTGCAGTGGTTTTTTCCAATTCCGCATCGGCCATCAGGCTGGCCATGGTGCGTTTCCAAATAAGCTCGTACAGGCGGTTGGTATCAGCGTCCTTTACAGTTGCGTTTTCCATGTAAGTGGGGCGTATGGCTTCGTGGGCTTCTTGGGCCGACTCGTTCTTGTTCTTGTACTTTCTTATTTGTACGTATTTGTCGCCAAACTGTTTGCTAATCTGCGCCTTGGTATCGCCAATGGCTGTGTCGCTCAAATTAACGCTGTCGGTACGCATGTATGTAATAAAACCGCTTTCATACAGTTTTTGGGCCAGCAGCATGGTTTTACTAACGCCATAACCAAGCTTTCGGCTGGCTTCCTGCTGCAGGGTGGAGGTGGTAAAAGGCGCTGCCGGCGATTTACGCGCTGGCTTTACCTGTATATCCCGCACCTTGTACGCTGCGCCAGTGCAGCTTTGCAAAAACTTTTCTGCGTCTTGGGTAGTATCCTGCCTGCCGCCCTCGGCAGTAAAAGTTACATTTTTGTTATTGATGTCTTTGGCAGCAAAAAGAGCTTCAATTTTAAAGCTACTCGTAGTGCCAAAGGCGTTTATTTCGCGCTCGCGCTCGGCAATAAGCCTTACAGCCACGCTTTGCACACGGCCAGCACTTAGGCTGTTGCGCATGCTCATCTTGCGCCAAAGCACGGGGCTTAGCTCAAAGCCCACAATCCTGTCCAGTATACGGCGCGCCTGTTGCGCGTTTACCAAATTAAGGTCTACAAAACGGGGGTGGTCAACCGCTGCCCGTATGGCAGGTTTGGTAATTTCATGAAAAACTATGCGCTTGGTTGTTTTGGGGTCCAGGTTAAGTACCTCGCATAAATGCCAACTGATGGCTTCTCCTTCACGGTCCTCATCCGTTGCCAGCCAAACCTGTTCGGCTTTTTTGGCTAGCTTTTTCAATTCGGCAACCACTTTTTGTTTATCCTCAGGCACAATGTACCGGGGGGCATAATTTTTATTTACGTCAATGCCCATGTCGTCCTTTTCTAGGTCGCGTATGTGCCCGTAACAGCTTTTTACCTCAAAATCGCTGCCAAGTATATTTTCTATGGTCTTTGCTTTGGCAGGAGACTCAACTATTAATAAATTTTTAGCCATGCTTTTAATTAGTGTTTTTAACCGGTTTTTCAACATGGTGTAGGCCCACTGCCCTTCAAGTGAAGTGGCCTCGGCAATAACGGTTACTGCCGAAAAAGCGTTTTCTAGTTGAAAAGCACCTAAAAAAACAACGGTTGAACGGATGCAATATTAACGCAATCAATCAATAATCAAAAAATATAGGTTATTTCTTATTTGTGTTGGTGGTACAAGGTGTTATTAAGCTAGTTAACAGAGGCATACAATGCGGCTTTGTGTGCAGTTTTTGCGAAAGATGACCCTGTTTGTTGAATGGCTGGGTTGTGAGCGCGGTACGAAAAGCAAAAAAGTTTCACCTAGGCAACTCGCTGGCAACGTTATATTATTAAATCACTTCAGAAAAATTGCAACAGGCAGTTATAGTGGGTATGTGGCAATTGTTTGTTGATACATGTTTCCGGGATATTAGTAGGGCTACCATCTTTTAAGCAAGGCTTTTCTGTCTGGCAGCTTCTATATTGGTGGCAGGCCTACTTCACCTCTTTAAGCACATTCCACATTTGCTCGGCCACCAGTTGGTTGCCTTTGTCGTTCAAATGCACGCCGTCGGCGGTTAGAATGCCTTTTTCCAAGTTTTTGGGGTTGTTGGCAATATTGTACTCCAATAGAAACTTGCGCAAGTCAACAAGGGGTACGTTTTCATCTGCCGCAATTTTACGGATGAGGTTGCAGTATTTGTTCAAATCACCGTCCTGCTCATTGCTGAAGTCTGTCTTCTCGCCGATGGATGCCGGGGTGCAAATAACCACCTTTGCGTTGTTCAATTGCAGTTTATGGATGAGCGCGTGGTAAAACTTCTCAAATTTTTCGGCATCTGTGCCGGTGCCGTAGGTTCTTTTATGCCAAACATCGTTCACCCCCACAAATACCACCACAATATCCGGCTGTTTGGCAATTACATCGCTGTCCATGCGCAGGTAAAGGTCGTATATTTTGTTGCCGCCAATGCCCGCACCCTGCAGCTCGTAGCCGTTGATGCCCTGCTGTGCCAGCATGTTTTGCAGTACAGTAATATAGCCCTTGGGCTGCACACCTGCTTGGGTGATAGAATCCCCAAAAAATATCACCTTCTTCTTTTTGTCGCGTACGAATGATGCCATAACAAGCATAAGTATAAATGCGCCTAGTAAAAATATTTTGTTCATGCCGGTGCCTCCAAAAGGCTTTATTTTGTTAATACCCTAAATGAGTGCCTAAAAGTAAGCTTATAATTGTTGCGCAGCAGTTTAGTGGGTAAAAAAATTACACATACCCATTCTGCAAAGCCCCTGCTGCTGCATCTCAGCCAAACACACCCTACAGGGCTGCTTTTTGCCGGTATTCCTTGGGGGAAAGCCCTGTGCTTTTTTTAAATATCTTATTGAAGTTGGAAAGCGTTTTATAGCCGCAGCTAAACGCAATTTCCGAAATGTTCAGGTTGCTTTCAAGCAGGTACTTGCAGGCTTTTGATATGCGTACCTCGTTTAAATATTCAATAAAGTGTTTATTGGTACGTTGTTTAAAAAGCCTGCAAAAAGCGGGCGGGGTAAGGTTGGCCACCTTGGCAATATGTTCCAGCGAAATATCTTTAAAAAAGTTGTTGCTGATGTAGGTGTATACTTCGCTCAGCCTGTCGGGTTTGCTTTGTAAAATAACGCCGGTATATAGTTCGTTGGCAAGGTATTCAATGTCTTTGGAGGTACTAAGTATGTGCAGTATTTCCATCAGCCCTATAATGCGGTCAAAGCCCTGCATGTCAACCAGCACCTCCATTTTTTCGGCAATCTTCTGCATGGTTTTGCCGGTAATTTTAATACCCCTGCCAGCCCGCACAAAAAAGTCGTTTATTTTGCCGCTTTCTTTCAGTTGGTAAAAACCTTTTGAAAAAACATCTTTGTTAAAATACACCACTATGCTTTTTGAGCGCAGGTAGGTAAAGCCTTTGTAAAAAATCTCGTCGTTCAGCCAAACATGCGGCAGGTTGGCACCTAGGAATACCATATCGCCGGCCGTGTAGTTGTCTAGCTTGTCGCCCACAATACGGGTACCGTATCCCTCTTTTATATATACAAGTTCCAGTTCGGGATGGTAATGGAAAGGCGATTTTGAATATTCCTCATCGCGCTTTACAACGGCAATATGGGCCTGCAATTCGTTGGTTATTTCAACATGTAACGCTTTCATGGCTGTTTGTAAGGTTAATAAAGTGTAAGTAACACTGGCAATTTAAAGGTAAATATAGCGCAAGTAAATACCTTATACCTGCCCAAACACGGTTTTAAATTGATAAAATTTAGTTAATGATATCGTTTGCACTGACGCTTTTAGCAAAAGTTTGGCGCTGCCGTACAATATTAACCACGATGTGTAAAAAATTGCTCTTATATCGGCAAAAAACTGTTGTTTGCCTTACATTCGTAGCCATAAGGTTGCGCAATACTTTTGGCGCAATGCTAGGCTAAACCGATAAACTTGCTTTTTACCATGATAAGCTTACTAGAGAACCTAAAACAAGAATTCATTGATTTTTTTGGCATGGGCGCCTGGTTGGAGATGTTTAGCAAGGGCGATTACAGCCGCCTGCATACTCTTGACGGCATTTTGGGCGCCATCGGCCCGTTAATACCGTTACTAATGGTATTAGAGTTTACTAATGCGCTAATAAGCCGCCGTTTTACCAACAAGGATTATAAAAACAATATGCTCATTTATATTTTTAACCGGTTGGTGGGTAGGTTTATTTCCATTGGGCTGGTGGCTTTTTGCATCGGTTATTTTGGCCCTTACGCCATATTAAAAACAGGCACTGCCTGGTACTGGTTTATTTATTCATATATAGTTTGGGAGCTGTCGCATTTTGTGTACCATTACTATGGCCATAAGGTGCGTTTGTTTTGGTGCTTGCATTCAACCCACCACGCGCCCGAACACATGAACCTAACCGTGGGCTTTGCGCATTTTTTTCTCGAGGCGCCCTACGCTGATTTTATACGCACAACCATTTGCATTTTGCTGGGGGTACAGCCGCCGGTGCTTTTTTTGGTGATGTTTATTGATGGCACCTGGGGCACTTTTATACACGCCGGTGAAAATTTGTTGAAAGACGGCCGGCTGGGCGTTTTGCGCCACATTATACTTACGCCAAGCCACCACCGGGTACACCATGCGCGCAACCCGAAATACATGGATACTAATTTTTGTAACCTGTTGAATATTTGGGACCGTATTTTTAAAACCCACCAATACGAAGAACAGGAACTGCCGCCGGAATACGGCATTACCCGCCCGATAAAAAACAACAGCTTTTGGGATGTATACTTTGGCGAGTTTGTTTGCTTGTTCCGCGATGTTAGCCAGGCACCGGGCATAAAAAATAAACTGCTGTATATTATTATGCCGCCGGGCTGGAGCCATAACGGCAACCACAAAACTGCCCGTGTGGTAAAGCGCGAATTTTTGGCAGCGCAAAAGAATGCTTCAGCTTAGCAAGCGGCCAGTAGCTATACCTTGACTACTGTGGACATGCCGATGCCGACGGTGTGATTGAGCGAATGGCTATCGCTTAACCGTTTGGGAGGCATAGGTGCTCTCGAATATTTTGTCAGCATTGGAGGCTTCAAAACCTTCGCGCCGGTGTTCGCGTTTAATATCCCCGGCTGCTAGGCTTGCATGGGCAGGTAAAATTTTTCTTTCCGCAAATTCCACGTATGAGCCTGGTATACGGTGGCCAGTGCCGCCGGCAAATACGGCGTTTATCATTTCGGCCACTGTAGAGCTCTGCAGCAAGTAGCCGTCGCCGCTCGTTTTAATCTTTCCCCCTGCATCATTCAGCGTAAAACCCTGCTGTTCCAAAAATTGGTTAAACTGGGCAATGGTATTGTAGCCTGCTGGCAGGTTATGCACACTCACCGTAAAATGGTTAAGATAATACCGGTTATAAATTACCCATGCCGCATATTCGCTTTCTACATTCAGGGCTAGGTAGTCGTCTAAGGTGGGCAGGCGCCAAAGGGCGCTGTGCAAAAACTGGTCAATGGCCAATGGGTTATCAAGGTCAATGCTATCCACAGGGTCAGCGGTTACTTCGCTGGTATAGCTGTGTATGATGGCCTGTGTTTCAGGGGACAGGTCTTTTACACGCAGCTCGCTCACAAATATCCTAGGGTGTTTTTCAGTGGGCGGTGCGTACCAGTATGCATCCAACTTTTTGGCGGGAAAAAAATAGGGTTCCATTTTACGGTAGCCCAAATGCAAAAATATTTTTTCAAATGATTGGATACCCAAATGAGGAACCCCCAATGTGCGGAAAGCAATATGGTCGTTCTCTATTTCACCCGCCGAATGTATCAGCCCTTTTGCCAGCATGGCGTCAATTGCCTTTTGCACATCAGGCACACGTTGCGTGTAGCGGCCCATAAGCCCTTCGAGCACTTTATTTAAGTTGGTATGCATTATAATGGTCATTTTGTTAACCGGTAGCTGTTGGCCTACCGGTTGGTTTTAATCGCTCTGAAATTGGTTTGCAGGAAAGCCTAAGTAGGTTGCGCTCCCTGTACAAGGGCTTGCCCAATAGCGTGCCGGCTTCGTTTACTTAGGCAACTTTATACATGCGTGTGGCCGAATTTATATAATCCAATGGGTCAAACGCTTTATCAAATATTTCCTTCAGCCCCAGCAGCTTGTTTTGTAGGTCTGTCATTTTTGCGCCAATCTCGGGGTCTGCTTTGTATTTGTTGAACAAACCACCGTATTTAAAAATATTTTCGTTAATGCGGAACGTAATTTGCCCAAAACGCATTTTTAATGACTGTACTTGGTTCATTTGGTTGTAAACGGCCTCTTTCCAGTCCTTTGGTGCGTTTACTCTTTGCATATCCACATAGTCGCTTGCTTTTTGGCGTATAGTGGTTAAGTACTGGTAGCGTTTTTCAGCATCACTTTCCCTTGAAAAATTCTCGTCATACACCGCAGTATCAATTTTAAGCATCGCCAAATTAATGTTTAGGTTGCGTAAGTAAAGGCTTTGCAAATTCATCAGTTCATCGGTAATTAGTTCCCACTCATGCTCAACAGAGCCTTTGTCATAGTCAAACTGGCTCACTTTCATGGTAAGGGCAATCATTTTTTCACTCTGCTCGCGCAGTGCCTTTTCCTTTTTATTTAAGGAGTTTAAGTAAGTTGACATGCCCGCAAAAAGCACCGATGAAATAGGCCCTACCACAGGTAAAAAACTAGTGGTATTGCCTGAAAACAAAAGCAGGTTATTGCTGATGGTAATCATCGATTCGTTTGATTTGTTGTCTTTTACATACTGGCTAAATTTTTCAAACCATTCTTTATAGCCGGGGTAGTTCAAAGGGTTACCGGCCTCGTTTAAGGTACTAAAAAACTCTCTGGATGCGTTGAAAAGCAGCAGTGGCTTTATCTCCCTATCCATAGAAATCAGGTTTACCACGGCGCTTTGGTAATTGGCTTTGTAAATATCCAGTTCATTTTGTTCCACGGCCTTTTCCCTTGCCTCCAGCACTTGCACGCGCTCCAGCAGTTTTTCTGCTTTTTCTTTCACGCTGGTAGTTGTTTTTAAAGCACTGTCCAAGTCATCTACGCGGTTATTAATACGGTGTATGGTTGAGTCGAACGTAGTGTTTTTTTTGTCAAGGCCTGCCTGGATGTCGTCAAGCAGCTTTTCCCGTAATTTTTTTTCCGATGAAAGCGAGTCCTGCGATTGTACTGGGGCCGGGGCCTTTTTTACCGCTGAGGATGAGTCTTCAGATTGGGCTGTTGCAACCATTGATGATAATAACCAAGTGGCAATGCACAATATTTTCTTTGTCATGGCTTTTTTTTATCCTTTTTCCGGGCCATAAATATAAAATACTTACAGCTTTGTAAAAGCAGTTTTGTTTCGTCCGGTACTGTTTTTTTTTAAATAGCACTTATT
>Ga0007810_1000415_pt1 | contig 12898 bp, 13 predicted proteins | sample CryBogCBE15Jun09_FD_71193 | JGI IMG/M metagenome (GOLD analysis project Ga0007810, IMG submission 71193) | Freshwater microbial communities from Crystal Bog, Wisconsin, USA - CBE15Jun09 | ecosystem: Environmental > Aquatic > Freshwater > Lake | place: Crystal Bog, Wisconsin, USA | collected...
ATATATATTACCAACACGCCAAACAAAAAATTACGCGCATTGGGTGTAAACTTTCTTACAAACAACAGTTCTGCCAAAAACAAGGCACAAAATAAAAATATAAACCAACCATACAGCCCAACTCCGTCACCACTAAAAATTAGCTGGCTGTTTACTTGCAAAAATATGTTTAGCAAGGGCCGCACATTATATAAGTGTTGCCTTACCAAGGCCCCCACATTGTATTGGGCAGGCATATAATGGTTAATAAAAACGTTCATGAAAAACAAATAAATAAACCCAGAGGGTGCCAAAAACACCAGTATCGGTTTTACCCCGCCAACCCATTTTTTCGCATTTTTTAATTGGTTCAGCAAAATGGCTGGTGCGGTAAGCAAGGCCAGCAAAAGCGTTTCTGACCGTATATAAGTGGCCATGCCCATCAGCACCCCCGCAAACAGAAGGTGTTTGGCTTGCCGGTCCTCAAAATACATGGCCAGGAAATAGAAGGAGAGGAAGAAAAAAACGGCATTGCTGTAGTCAAACAGCACCATAAAAGTGTACCCATACATTTCTGGCACAGCCAAAAAGGCAATAACCAACAGCCCTGCAAAAACCCGGTGGAGCGTGGCACATACCGCGTGGTATAAGAACACGATAAAGCTGATAAAAATAACGCTTAGCCAAACCTGGCCAAAAGGTAAGCCGGCCAATTTATATATTATCTGCAGGCCTGTTACAAAAGACGACTTGTAATGGTTGTTGTTGCGCTGCAAATCTACCGTGAAGATGGAATTGATCATCGTTTTTTCCTTCACGGCGTACTCGGCCATTACTTCAGTACCAGATGTTATGTCCCTTGGGGTAGGCGGCAGGTAAAAGCAGCGCCAAACGCTTATTAACACAATGGCTGTAATAACCAGCAAAAAAGGCAGCTCGTACAGGCGCATTGTAAAACGGCTGCCACTAAACATGGTATTTACATGGTTGATGCCTGTTTTTAGTTTAACATTTACCAGCACACAGGCCAACAACAGTGCCAGGGCCGTATTAAAAAAAGTAAAAGGTACAAACAGCAGTTGCATGCACAGGGGCACCAAAGAAAAAACCGCAACACCCAGTAAGAAACACAGCGGCACAAAAAACCTTGGTGCCAGTTTAATGTTACATAAGGTGGCCACCCCAAAACCTGCAATGCCTTGCAAAATGGTTATTAATGCCACCACGCAAAAAACACTCATAGGCGTATGTTGAATTTGTTTAGGGCTTTCAATGTGTCGCTATAGGCAGCCCGGTTTGTAATGCTGTCGATCATTATTTTTCTGTTGGTAACGTGTACATACCAGTGGGCATTTTGGGCGTAAGGGCTGTTGGGCCAAACGGTATGCAGCCCCGTATAGTAATAAAAAACCAGCGGTTCGGGTACATGGTAATCAATGCCATGCAGGGTAAAGTAATCAGTGGGGGGTACCAACACCGTGGCAATAGGTTTAATTTTTTTTTGCTCGAAGAAGCTGCTGATTTGTTTTGAATACGTGTAGCTGCCCAAGAAACGGTTGGCCATGCGTTGCTCGATGCCCATCTTATTTTTCTGCCAGCCAAAGTCTCGGTAATAGGCTACTATCCTGTCTTTTAACCAAGCACTGTTTGGCGGCAACAGAAAAAAACCAGTTATCAAAGCAACACCAAGCACAAGTAACAATAACTGTTTAACCCCCTTGCTTTGCCTGCTAAAAATATAATACCTGCTATGCCGTAGCCTGTTTAACATGCCGCAAGTTAAAAAATGGTAGGGTTTAAAAGCAAAAAAACTGCTTGGGGCAACTTGTGGCATGCTTAAGTGGGCAAAGCTGTTAGCACGCAGCGTAAACTAGTGCCTACTTGACGACTATTGCACCGACTGCCATTATTAAAATATGTTTAACACGCTCTTAAAGAATCAATAAAATTGCGTTTTTTGCCGTGATTAAACCTTTATTTAAGGTTGTATTAAAGGTTTTGCTAATAATACTGGCATAATATTGTACCAACAATAAAATTAAAATAATATGGAGCGGGAGTTATTGTTGGCACTTAAAACCAACCAGCGCAACAACATAAATGTTGAAGTAAACACTATAAAAAGGGTTTTGCCATTTATTGAATCGTTTTCTGCGTTTCTGCTGAATTATGAAGTGTTTGACCTAAAAAAGCACAGTGAGATTACAAAAACCGGCAAACTGAAAGGTATTTTTGAAAAAGGTATTGAGGGTGAGCATTATTATTACCTTGTCTGCAAAAACTAAGCAGCCAGGCTATATTTGAAAAAGCCCGGATCCAACAACTTCAGTTTGCAGCTCAGCAATTCTGGTTGTACCAACCGACGGCAACAATTTTAGCCTTTACCCTTTCTGCCAGCCAAAAACCTGTTGCGCCTAACCTGTTCAACCGGCACATGCTGAATTTTACTTTCCAGCCAACCTGTAATATCAAGATACATAAAAGACCGGCTTTCCAAAGGGTTGCCTTTATACCGCTCCAGCCTATCTTTCAGCGACTTAAATGCACCAATCATTTTATTGGGTGCCAGGGAGAATGATTTGCGTAAAAACCTAAATATCTCTTCTTCCACCACGCTCAGGTTTTGCATTTTGGCCATAAACCGGTATACCGATTTTATCAGGTGTTCCAATATTGCATCGTTACCCATTTCGTAATGGGCAATTAAATGCAGCAGGCGGGCATAACACTGTAGGTCGGTACGCAGGTCAACTTTCCAGTTAATAATGCGGTTAAGGTATTCAATGGCCTTGCCATTGTCGCCGCTTCCAAAATAAAGGCAGGCAATTTTATAATAAAAAACCAATGTGCGGTGCCTGTCAAGCTGCAGTTTGTAGTCGGCAAGCCGCCCCTCAATTTGGGGTACTAAGGCCAGCCCCTGTGTAAAGGTGCCTTCCAAAAAATGCTTGTTTATCTTGGCTAGGTTAAGGTACACAAAGGTTTGTATGCGCGTATTGGGGTTGGTATCAGCGTTTTCTGAGCAGGCAAATCGCTCAAACTGTTGCAGGGTTTCCTCAAATTTTTCAAAGTTTTCAAGGTCAAAATGGGCACTCAGCAGGTTGTGCATGGCCTTAATGTATTGCCCCGGCTCCACCAGTTTCATATCAGGCTCGGCTTCAAAAAGGTCAACCCATTTTTGCGTGTAGCGGTAGTACATCAGCAGGTCCTGCAAAATAAACCCGTACCAGCAATAGCTTTGGTACAGGTACATTTTCTCATAAAACTGCATGCTGGTAATATTATACACAGGCAGGTTGGCATCAAAAAACATCTTAATGGCGGCCACGTCTTTTTCGTCTCGGGCATGCCCCATTTTAATATACCAGCTGTACAACTGCAGCGAGAGGTTGCTGAGGCTGTTAACCAACGTAAGGTGTGCATTTACGTCGTCCGACTCGTGGGAGAGCAATTCGGCCCTGTCGCCAATACTTCTGGTTATATGTGTTGCCTCAATCTTTTTTTCAAATATAATGGCCTGTAATTGAAAGGTTAACTGGTTGTGCGCCCGGGCCAGTTGCTTAATCTTATCCAGCATTTTTAGGCTTTGCAGGTACAGGCCTTTATTATACAATATGCGAGCGTAGGCCATTTGCTCGTTCAGCAAAATATCAATGTTGCCCTCGTTTTTTGCCTGCCGCAGGCTGCTTAATAATTGCTTGTACAGGTGGGCCTTCATATTGCTCAGCTGCTGCTTTTTAATGCTTTTGTCCCGTTTAAGCAACTGCTCCTCGCTGTATTCCTCCATCTTGTCCAATGCGTCAAAAAGCCGGATGACTTTAAGGTCTTCCGCGCCGTCGCTCCGCTTTAAATACAGCTTAAACATCCGCTTTTCGCTCTTGTCTAGCGACCTAATCAGTTGAAAAAGCTCGTCTGTTGACCGGTTGGGCATCGTAGTTTCGTTTTTTGCAAAGCCTTACTGCATAAGCGTTTCAGCCAAATTAATACAGTTTGTACAATGTAAAATAACTTGTAATTTAGTTTAAAACGCGAAAAACATATAGTTATTTTTGGCAATGCGGGCTGCTTAATTAGTAAGGCAGGTAAAGCCAAAAGTAAGTATCCTGCGCTTTTTCATTTTTTAAAAATACGCTATGCCGGGTAAAAAGATAGATATTTTCGACACAACCTTGCGCGATGGTGAGCAGGTGCCAGGTTGTAAATTAAACACGAAGGAAAAAATTGAATTGGCCATTGCCTTGGAAGAGCTGGGTGTTGATATTATTGAGGCTGGGTTCCCCATATCAAGCCCCGGCGACTTTACCTCGGTGCGCGAAATAAGCAAAGTGGTTAAAAATGCCACCATTTGCGGCCTTACCCGTGCTGTGCAAAAAGATATTGAAGTAGCGGCCGATGCGCTGAAATATGCTGCCAAACCCAGGATACATACGGGCATAGGCACGTCTGATTTTCATATAAAGTCAAAATTCAACTCCAACAGGGAGGATATTTTGGTGCGGGCCGTGCAGGCCGTAAAATGGGCCAAAAACTTTGTGGACGATGTGGAGTTTTACGCCGAAGATGCCGGGCGTACCGACAATGACTACCTGGCCCGTGTGGTAGAGGCTGTAATAGCCGCCGGTGCCACCGTTGTAAACATTCCCGATACAACCGGCTACTGTTTACCCCACCAGTACGGTGAAAAAATTGCTTATTTGGTAAACAATGTGCGCAATGTAGACAAAGCCACCTTGTCCTGCCACTGCCACAACGACCTTGGGCTGGCCACCGCCAACTCCATCGCCGGCATTATAGCCGGGGCAGGCCAAATTGAGTGTACGATTAACGGTTTGGGCGAAAGGGCGGGCAACACATCGTTAGAGGAAGTGGTGATGGTAATTAAGCAGCACCACTCGCTGGGCTTTTATACCGGTATAAAATCGCAAAAACTGTTCCCGATGAGCCGTTTGGTAAGCGATACCATGCGCATGCCGGTGCAGCCGAACAAGGCTATTGTAGGCAGCAACGCGTTTGCCCATTCATCTGGCATACACCAAGACGGCTTTTTGAAAGACTCCCTTACGTACGAAATTATCAACCCCGAAGAGGTGGGCGCAGGCGAAAGTAAGATAGTGCTTACAGCCCGCAGTGGCCGCAGTGCCTTGGCACACCGTTTTAGGAAACTGGGCGACGAATTTACCCGCAATGATGTGGATGTGTTATACGAACGCTTTTTAAAGGTAGCCGACACCAAAAAAGAAGTGAACGATGAGGATTTGCACCAGTTGGCAGCAGCCTACCAAGCAGAGGCGCTGGAGAGCGAAGACCATGTAAAGGTTAATTAAGGGTATATATTGCCAGAGAAGTTTAATTTTAACGAGTAGAAATTAAACATTTTATATGCTTACAACGGTAAAGGGTTATTACGACCACGGCAAAATAGTTTTAGACGAAGATGTATCTGTGGCGGAGAAAACAGCTGTAATTGTTACGTTTCTTGAAGAAACTGGCGTAAACGAAAAGAAGCAGCGCATTCCTGGTGCATTGAAGGGCAAAGTAACTTTGCCAGAGGATTTTAATGCCCCGCTTGAAGATTTAAAGGATTACATGTGATGCAGGATAGGAAATATTTGTTAGACACGCATTGTCTAATTTGGTTTCAGGAGAACAATCCTAAAATACCAAAACGGGTAGTTTCGATTATACAAAACACAGAAAATATAATTCTCTTTAGTCAAGTTAGTTTGTTTGAAATTGCTATTAAACAAAAAATTGGAAAGTTGCCGGATTTTTTAAGCGACACTAATGATGTTTACAAGCAGGCCGTTATGGATGATCTTGTTTTTCTTCCAATACGTAACAGACACATTTACAGCTATCAACAAATTCCACTAAAAGATGAACACCGAGATCCTTTTGACAGATTAATAATCGCGACAGCCGTGCAAGAAAATGCCATTATTTTAACAGTGGACAAAAACTTTGGTTTATACAGCGATATAGTTTTGGTTGAGTGGTGATGGTAAATTATTAGAAAGTGAATAAAAATTTTAGGTATGAAAAAAGTTATGATTTTGATTCTGCTTGTTTTTTCGGTTGGCATGGCTGTTGCCCAAACATTTACGCTTAAAAGTAAAGATGTAGGCGGCCAGGCAACCAATAAACAAGTGTTTAATGGCTTTGGCTGCACCGGCGAAAATGTTTCACCGCAGCTGTCGTGGGAAAATGCACCGGCAGACACAAAAAGCTTCGCTATAACCATGTACGACCCTGATGCACCCACCGGTAGCGGCTTTTGGCATTGGGTAGTATTTAATGTACCGGCTACCACAGCTGAGTTAAAAACCGGTGCCGGTGATGCCGCAAAAAACCTGTTGCCTGCCGGTGCCATACAAAGTGTTACCGATTTTGGCCAACCGGGTTATGGTGGCCCCTGCCCACCGCAAGGCCATGGCTTACATACCTATATTATTACCGTGTATGCGTTAAAATCCGCTGCCCTTGCTGGCCTTGACAAAACGACCATGCCAGCGTTGGTAGGGTTTAACATACATTTTAACACGCTGGCAAAGGCATCTATAGTAATGTATTACCAAAGGTAGCCCCTTGCCCCCTTGCCCCAAGGGGGGCAAATAAACTAAATAGGCAACGATTTTATCAGCAAAGAAAAAATGAACGAAGCAGGCAAAATATACGAAGCTCAGAACCCCCCTTTAGGCCCGCCCTTACCGGTAGGGACGGGGGATGGGGGCTGCGCTATATCCGTATCAAATCTGTCGCTTCAATTACAAGGCCAGCCATTGCTGGGTAATATTTCCTTTTCACTGCCAACAAACGGCCATCTTGCCATAATAGGGGCCTCGGGCAGTGGCAAAACAACCTTGGCCAAAGCCATCGCGGGTAAAATTTTTCACCAGGGTTCAATAACCTTTGCTCATAAAAAGCCGCACATTGTATTTGTGGAGCAGCACTACCACTTTAAAAATACCTGCAACACAAGCGACTTTTATTACCAACAACGGTATAACAGTTTTGAAAGCAACACCACCATAACGGTGGCAGAGGAATTAAAAAAGGTTTGCGCTGACGAAGCCAATATTAACAACCTGCTTACACGTTTGCAGTTGCAGCATAGAAAAAATTCGCCTTTGCTGCATTTGTCAAGCGGGGAACATAAAAGGTTTCAGCTGGTAAATGCGTTTGTACAAGAAGCCGACATATTTGTGATCGACAGTCCATTTGTTGGGCTTGATGTGGCCAGCAGGCAGCAATTGCATGCCATCATCAACGAAAAAGCTGCGGCAGGCAAAACGATTATTGTAGTTGCAGACGCACACCAACTGCCTGCCTGCATAACCCATGTGGCATTTTTATTAAATGGCAGCTTGGCAGTGTTTGAGGAAAAGCAACAGTTTTTGGCAAAAACCATACATACGTTGCAGTTGCCCGATGTGCTGCAGCACGAAATGCCTGTTACACAAGCAGCAGTAAATTTTAACGTGGCCATTAAAATGGATAACGTGCAGGTGGCTTACCAACAAAAAATCATCATCAACAATATTAACTGGCAGGTTAACAATGGCGAAAGGTGGTTACTGAAAGGTGCCAACGGGGCAGGCAAATCAACCCTACTAAGCTTGGTTACCGGCGACCACCCACAAGCCTACGCCAATAAAATTGTACTGTTTGATAAAAAAAGGGGCAGTGGGGAAACGATTTGGGATATTAAAAGAAAAATTGGCTATGTGTCGCCCGAGTTGCAATGGTATTTTGACACAAACCTTACCTGTTACAACACGGTAGCCTCAGGTTTTTTTGATACCGTAGGCTTGTATAAAAAGCTGGATGAAAACCAACACGAAACGGTTCAGCAGTGGCTGGCTTACCTTCAGTTGCAACAGGTGCAGCAAAAACCACTGTCGGCACTATCTACCAGCCAGCAAAGGATGGCTCTGTTGGCAAGGGCTTTGGTTAAAAACCCACCCCTGCTTATTTTGGATGAGCCTTGCCAAGGGCTGGATGAAACGCAAGTGAAGCAATTTGTGGCATTGGCCGATACGTTATGTACCCGGCTGAACAAAACACTGATATATGTAAGCCATTATACAAATGAAATTCCGGCATGCATAACACATGTGCTTGAATTATTGCCAAGCAACCAAAATGCCTTTCAAATAATTAAAGAGGTGGCCATAGCTGTATAGCGTAAATTTGATAAATCAATTTTATGAACTACGAAGTGTTAGAAAAAGTAAAATTATTACCTCCTGATCAACAAGAAGAAGTTGAAAGGTTTGTGGAGCGGTTGCTAAGTAAATGCAATATTGCAAATAGCAATATGCAGTCTATTGCAGAAAAAAGACGAAATAATGTTGGGCGTTTGAAAGGGCAAATATGGATGGCTGATGACTTTAATGAAACCCCTGACGACTTTAAAGAATATATGTAATGGCACTATTATTAGATACACAAATACTTATTTGGTTAGAGGAACAACCCGAAAAGATTAAGGATGATGTGAAAGAAAAAATTTTTAGCGAACCTTTAGTTTTGTTTAGCCTTGTAAGTGTTTGGGAGATTGCCATTAAAATTAAAACAGGAAAATTAGCCTTGCAAAATTCTTTAGAAGCGTTGGTTGAAGATTTTATAAAGGATTACAGTTTTGACATATTGCATATTAACCAAGAACATATTTATTACACACAGCAATTGCCTATGTATCACAAAGACCCTTTTGACAGGTTACTACTGGCACAGACTATTGTAGAGAAAATAGATATTGTAAGCTCTGACGAAATATTTGATTTGTATGGTGTAAAGCGTATTTGGTAAAATTATTAAAGGTTCGTTATCTGTTAGGGTTATTCGCTTTTAACCTTTACTAATAATAAAATAATTCTCCTTTTGGGATGATTATGGAAAAAAATATAACCGTAATAGCTGGGGATGGGATAGGCCCAGAAGTTACGAGACAAGCAATAAAAGTACTTGACTCGGTGGCACACCAGTATGGCCACGTATTTAACTATACCCATTGCCTAATGGGCGTGGAAGCAATGGAGCGAACAGGCACCCCATTGCCAGATGAAACCATTGAAAGTTGCCTAAACAGTGATGCCATATTATTTGGCGCAATTGACAATTTGCAGTACGATAACGGGGGAAATGATAAAAGTAGGCCGGAGCCAAGCTTGCTAAAACTGCGCAAAAGTTTGCAGCTGTACGCAAACATGCACCCTGTTACAACCTACCCATCGTTGCAGCATTTGTCGCCGTTAAAGGCCAAACAGTTGGAGGGGGTTAACTTTATCATTTTCCGCGAGCTTACGGGCGGCATTTATTTTGGCCATAAGGAATTGAGCAGCGATGGCACCACTGCCAGTGATGTTTGCGTGTACACAAAGGCAGAAATAGAACGCATTGCCCATATAGCATTTAAATACGCCGGGAGGCGCAAACGAAAACTAACCTTGGTTGATAAGGCCAATGTATTGGAAACAAGCCGGCTGTGGAGAAAAGTGGTGGAGGCAGTTGCCAAAGAATATGCGGATGTGCAGGTTGACTATATGTTTGTTGACTATGCGGCCACCCAAATACTGCTCAATCCCAAACAGTTTGATATTATTCTTACGGAGAATATGTTTGGCGATATTTTAAACGACGAAGCCAATGCGATTGTGGGTTCACCGGGGCTGCTGCCATCGGCATCCATCGGAACGGTGACCGCTTTGTTTGAGCCGGTGCATATCACTTACCCGCAGGCGGCAGGCAGAGACATTGCCAACCCGGTTGGCTCTATCTTGTCCGCAGCCATGCTATTGGAGTATTTTGGCCTGATGCAGGAGGCCCGGCATGTGCGCGAGGGCGTTACCTGGACCTTGAAAAATAATTTTGTAACCAAGGATATTGACAGCATTAATTTTTATTTCACGTCAACCATAGGCGAGTTGGTGGCCGATTTTGTGTCGCACAAAATAACTGGTGAAATAAATGTGGGGAATATTGAGCTAAGGAAATCGACCATCATCTAAACTAGGATTTTAAACTGATTTTTCTGATGTGTCTGATAGCGATGCATTTTAATTATGTAGGGGGCTGGTAACCGGTATTTTGCAAAATCACAGTTAACCATGCAATACAAGTACAGCGAAATAACGGAGAAAATTATTAGGGCTTGTATGAATGTGCATGCTGTTTTTGGGTAGCGGATTTCAGGAAGTTATTTATCAGCGGGCTTTGGCAATTGAGTTTGAACTATTAGGGGTATCGTTTCAAAGAGAGGCATCGATACAAGTATATTATAAAGAAAGGTTGGTAGGCGAGCGCAGAGTTGACTTTTTGGTTGAAGGTAAAGTTACGGTTGAGTTAAAGGCATTGGGGCAATTAGATAACAGCCATCTTAACCAAGGTATTAATTATTTGGAGGCATATAATTTTGAGGTGGGATTATTGATAAATTTTGGAGGAAATAGTTTGGAATGGAAACGACTGTATAATAAAAAATACAAGCCATCCTCCTAACGAATAGTTTGACCTGATTTGCCAGATTCTACTGATTGATGGCGTATATTTTACACGGTATCAGGTCAATCAGAAAAATCAGGCCAAAATCTTGGTCAAGAAAAAACCACGATAAAATCGTGGTCACGCTCTTTGTTTATTTAAAAAGGCTTTATATTCGCATTATATAAAGCCAACATGCTAAAAAATAGTGTACATAATATTGTCAACAACATCTCCATAATTATTGTGGTGGTAGTTGTCATTATTATTCCAACTTTGCATGGGGGTATCAGTTAGTTATAAATTACATCAAATTATAACCAACCCGCCTCCAAAAAAGGGCGGGTTTTTTTGTTTGTTACGGTTGTGGGGTTTTTCTGGTCACAAAACCATGGCCAAGCAACAATGGAAGAAGTGAAGAATATTTGCATGCACTAACAATAGAGTATAGGATTGTTAATTGGGATGATGTCTAAGCGAGCAATCATTAGGATAATAAAAACAGAGATTGAAACTAAAGAAGGTTAAATAACTAACGACTAAAAATTATGAGCCAGGAGAGCAACAATAACGAAGCTATTAACCCCCAGCCAAGGGACGGGGGTGTTGTTTTAAACAAGTACAGCAAAACGCTAACCCAAGACCCTACGCAGCCTGCTGCGCAGGCTATGTACTATGCCATTGGCTTTAAGGAAGAAGACTTTAATAAAGCGCAGGTAGGCATTGTGAGCATGGGCTGGGATGGCAACCCCTGCAATATGCACCTGAACGACCTTGCAACCAGTGTACGCAAAAGTGTGAATAACACTGATGGCTTGCTTGGCTTGCGTTTTTATACCATTGGCGTTAGCGACGGCATAAGCATGGGCACAGACGGCATGCGGTACAGCCTTGTTAGCCGCGATGTAATTGCCGACAGCATTGAAACCAATGCGGGTGGCCAGTATTATGATGCTTTGATAACCATACCCGGTTGCGATAAAAACATGCCCGGTTCAGTAATGGCCATGGGCAGGTTAAACCGTCCTTCTATCATGCTATACGGCGGCACTATTGCCCCTGGGCATTACAAAGGCCAGGATTTGAACATCGTTTCAGCATTTGAGGCATTGGGCCAAAAAATTGCCGGTAACTTGGATGAGCAAGATTTTAAAAACATCGTCCGCCATTCATGCCCCGGTGCCGGTGCCTGCGGTGGTATGTACACAGCCAACACGATGGCCAGTGCTATTGAAGCATTGGGCATGAGCCTGCCCAACTCATCCTCCAACCCCGCACTAAGCGAGGATAAACAAAAGGAGTGCGAGGCTGTAGGAATGGCTATAAAATTGTTGCTGGAAAGAGACATAAAGCCACGTGATATTATGACCCGCGAGGCCTTTGAAAATGCCATTACCGTTATAATGGTGCTGGGTGGCAGCACCAATGCCGTATTGCATTTAATTGCCATGGCTAAAAGCGTAGGTGTGCCATTAACGCAGGACGATTTTCAGGCCATTAGCAACAGGGTACCCTTGCTGGCCGACTTTAAGCCAAGCGGTAAATACCTAATGCAAGACCTGCACAGCAAAGGCGGTGTACCCGCAGTAATGAAATACCTGTTGGGCAAAGGCCTTTTGCATGGCCACTGTTTAACGGTAACCGGTAAAACGGTGGCAGAGAATCTTGCGGAAGCACCCGATTTAGACTTTGAAACACAGGATATTATACACCCATTGGAAAGGCCGCTTAAGCAAACAGGCCATTTGCAAATATTGTATGGCAACTTAGCCGAAGGTGGCAGTGTGGCAAAAATAAGCGGCAAGGAAGGTGAGCGCTTTGAAGGCACAGCCCGTGTGTTTGACGGCGAACACGATTTGATACAAGGTTTGCAAAGCGGCAGGGTACATGCAGGCGATGTGGTGGTGATACGCAACATTGGCCCCAAAGGCGCACCAGGCATGCCGGAGATGTTGAAACCAACTGGTGCTATTATCGGTGCAGGTTTGGGTAAATCTGTTGCGTTAATAACAGACGGCCGTTTTAGCGGCGGTACACACGGTTTTGTGGTCGGCCACATAACGCCTGAGGCGTACGACGGCGGCACAATCGGGTTGGTTAAAGACAACGACATTATTGAGATTGATGCGGTAAACAATACATTAACGCTTAAGGTAAGCGAAGCAGAGCTGGCCGAACGCAGGGCCAATTGGGTACAACCTGCCCTTAAAGCCACCAGGGGTGTGTTGTATAAATATGCTAAAACAGTGAAAACAGCGGCGGAAGGTTGCGTTACGGATGAGTTTTAGCAGATTAACGCAACCCCTTCTTTACGAATAATTATAAAAAACGCTTCTATGAGCAATATTACAGATACACTAATTGAACCCAAGTCGGCGGTAATTAAAAGTTCCTTGCTCGATAGGGACAATATAACAGGCAGCGAAGCGGTGCTGGAAGC
>Ga0007810_1000427_pt1 | contig 12726 bp, 6 predicted proteins | sample CryBogCBE15Jun09_FD_71193 | JGI IMG/M metagenome (GOLD analysis project Ga0007810, IMG submission 71193) | Freshwater microbial communities from Crystal Bog, Wisconsin, USA - CBE15Jun09 | ecosystem: Environmental > Aquatic > Freshwater > Lake | place: Crystal Bog, Wisconsin, USA | collected...
TGTAAATATTAATGAACTGTCTGCGTCAATATCGCCAAACAGGTTGTAAATGAGCGGAAGGTTTTTTTCGGACTCTTCTAACTCTTTGGGGTTTTGTTCCTTGTTAAAATAGTCAAACTTAAAATCAAGGTGATATGTTTCAAAAACGGTTTTCAAAAGGTGGTCTGGCGAAACAGAAATGATAAGGTGGAAAGGAATTTCGGCAATTTTGTTGTACACCTCAGGCGTGGCCAGGCCCTTATAAAACTTTGTTATCTTGATGTTGCCAAATGCCTTGGCTCTATTGTCGGCAAAAAGAAAAAATTCATCGTCGCTATAAAACCTAGGTTCATTTCCTTTTTGATTGTTGTCCAAAAATTCTTTCAATTCTTGCAACATCGACCGTCCGGGTTTTGGGCTTGCAATATCGGGCCCCATTAATAGTACACATTTTTTTTCCTGTATTTTTTCTATTAGGGGTTCCCAAATTTCGTCATTTGGATCTATACTCATATTTACTATGGTTAAAACTTGAGAATAGTAATAATATTATTTTAGCTTAAACACCTCAGGAAAATGTGGTGGCATAATCTCTTTTCGGCCAGCCTTTTCGCCAATCTCATACAGTTCCTTGCAATTGTAGGCGTGGCTCATTTCAACCAGGTCGTCCACTTTTTCTTCGCTAAAAGGATGCCCCATCAATTGCTCCAGATTATCAGCCGACAGCAGCGTATTGTAGCGCAGGTACGAAATAAGGCCTTGTTCGTTGGTGCCGGTGGTGATGGTATCATCTGCCAAATCGCCCATCTCCCCGTTAATTTGCATAGCCGTTGGCGATTTTGACATCCACTGCAAAATGGTTTGGTTTAATATGCTGGCATCCTGCATTAACATTTCCGGCACGGTTGCCGCCCACATTATGGCTATATCATTCGTTATTTGCGCAGGCAGCTTTTTCATTTTCGAAAACCCCGTGCCAACCGAGACGATGAACAACTTATCGGGCCCCATTTCCCAATTGAACCTAAAACCTTTAAGGGTGGCAACCATTAACAGCTGCAATGCAGGGTTGTTGGCCATGCTTACGCCACCATCAACAAAATAGGCCTCTGGTGAGCCGCCGCCCACGCCTATTTTCTCGGGTACAAAGTATGTGGGGGCAGCCGCACTGGCCCGTACGGCATTGCTGAGCAAAATGTCTTTATTCGTGCCGTCTTTTGAATTGAAATACTTGCCATTTGGGTTGTTTACAATAGGCCAGGTGCTGTTGGTGTCGGCGCGTTTGGCTACTATGCAAAGCCCGGTGAGTATTTTGTCGCTACCCATTGTCATGTCGCCAAATAAATCTTCCAGCGCAGTTTCTAGTGGTTGGGCATCAAATTGGGCTTTGTCAAGCAGCGCCAGTTTACCAATAGTCCACCAATGCTTTTTTTTGGCAAAAATCTTGCCTCCTAGCGCAAAGTATTTTTCTTTAATTTCCTCTACCTTCATCCCAGTGGCTAGGCATGCGGCTATGATTGAACCTGTGCTGGTACCCCCAATAAGGTCAAAATAATCGCTGAGGCGAAAGTCGGGGCTGCCGCCATTTTGCGCGCGCAAAATGTCCTCTACTTGCTGTAAATAACCCAGTGTTAATGCGCCCCTAATACCGCCACCGTCTAACGATAAGATGCGTTTGGGTCCCGGCGAAGCTAACCGTTGTAGTAAAGACATATTTGAAGTTTTTTGGTTACGTTATTAAGTACAAAACCATGTTACATTAATTGTTAATAGTGGCAAAGGGTTCCGTTTCTACAAAATACATATTAATCAAGCCTTTGTTTTTTGCATGTTGTTTACCCCTGGATACGCAGGTAAACTCGTTTTTTACAAGCTCGTATGTATCCTGGGAAATATTAATCTTGTTTGTTTCGCAGTTCTGTTCCATACGGGCGGCTATATTAACGGTGTCGCCCCAAATATCATAGGCAAACTTTTTGCTGCCCACAACGCCGGCTACTAACGGCCCAGAGTGGATGCCGATACGAATATCAAAATAGCCAGCGTTGTTGCTATCAGAATTTAGCCGAAACGATTGTATAAAGCCAAGTATTTCCTGCGCTGCCTTCACAACGTTTACGGCATTGTGTTCATAAGGGTCTGGCAAGCCGCTTAAACAGAGGTAGGCATCACCAATGGTCTTTATTTTTTCCAAATTGTATTTGGTTACAATTTCATCAAATTTCTTAAAATAGCTGTCAATCAATGTTACCAGTTCTTCCGGAGGCAATTTTTCACTCTGCGACGTAAAATCTTTAAAGTCGGTAAACATCACTGTGGCCAGTTTGTAGCTGCGGGGTTTTGTGTGGCCAGTTTGTTTTAATTCTGTTGCAATCTGTTCGGGCAGGATATTCATTAACAAGTCGTCGGATTTCTTTTTTTCCGCCGCCAGTTCCGCCGTCCTGTCTCTAACCTTGTTTTCAAGGCTTGTATAAAACAGTGCATTTTCTATGGAAATGGCAATTTGCCCTGCAAGTAATTTTAGCAATGCCAATCTTTTTTCGGTAAAAGCACCGGCAATTAAATCGTTTGACAAATAGATAATTCCTTGCAATTTGCCCTGGTTAAGCAAAGGGAGGCACAATATTGATTTTGATCGGTTGCTTTTTATATAATCGTCGTTGGTGAACAAGCCGTTTTGCACGGCATTGTCTAAAATAATAGCCTCATGGGTAAGGTGTACGTAGTTAACCACTGATTCTGCCAGCAGCCCTGTATGCCGCACGGGCAAAGACTGTAAGGTTTTTACTTCCCCCGTGTCGGCATGTATCTCCGCCTCAATAAACCGCTCGCCTTCTTTTTCCATAATTACAAACCCAGCCTGTGCACCGGCACTTTCTAAGGTAATCTGCATCAATTTTTTCAACAGGTTGGCTAAAACAATTTCGCCCGATATAGCGGCAGAAGCCTTTATTACTGTTGATAAATCCAGTTCTTCGGCTATTTGTTTATATTCAGTATTTGCAATATCGGGCTCTAGGTCATACTTGGACGAACTTTCCAGTTCTTGGTACAGGCCTTTCATCTGCTGCAGTTTTGCGTCTGCGCCCCATTGTAGGTATGATTTATAGGCATTTTGAATATAAAAGCGCGTCAATACATCATCATGTGTATTTGCAAAAAACTGCGCGGCCCTTTCCCAACAAAGTGCTAGGTCGTGCAGTACACTTTGCTCACTGGCGCTCTTTAAGGCATCGTTATAACAGGTTTTTGCCAGCGCATGCTCGCCTGTTACATAATAATATTCGGCTTGCAGAAACAGTCTTTTATAGGTATAGTTGGCCGGGCATAATTTTTCATAGCGCTTCATCCTGTTGATGTTCTTTTGTAAGGATGTAAGGTTTGCGGGTGTTATTTTTTTACCCGCCCGGTACAAGCCCGTAATGGCAAGGCCATGGTAAAAATAATGCAGCGGGTATAAAGCTGATCCCCTCACACTTTCAATATATTGCCCAGTTTTTTGCGCGAATTGGTAAGCATCCTCATACTGGTTGAATATTAATGACAAATAACATTTTTGAAAGTATAGGTTATGGAAATATACCTTGTTATTGTTAGAAACATCAGCCTCCTGTATACCGTCTTCGTCAAAATAAGCACCCTTTAGCACTGCCGGCGCTTCGCTGCCTGTAATGAGATTGCTTATCGCCTGCCTAAAAATCCTAAGCCTGCGTATGGTTAACCCCTGTCTAAATTTCTCTATCTGCAGGTCGAGTATTTCCGCTTTGCGCGCCAGTTCCTTCAGCGGAAACCCCATAATTAACAATTGGTAAACCATGTTATGCGCTGCGTACGACCCCCATTCATTGTCGCCAGATTGTAACCCGTTTAAAAACGCTTTTTCCAAATCGTCCACGGTATCTTTTAACGGTTTGCGCCAATGCGTTAGAAATACATTATTGGTGGTTAGGATTGATGCATTTAATTCGTCGGCCTTTAATTTTTTTGCAATATTCAATGCTATTTGCCCATAGGTTATGCCTTTATCAATTTCGCCCATATAGGCGCTTAGTATAAACCCGTAGGCCGCGAAACTGTAGGGGGAATTTCGAGAGAGGCCATATTTTACGGTTAACCTTACCATTTTAAAAATAAGTAAGGGTACCAATTCTGGTGCAGCAAAATATGCAGCCGAGGATATGTCTGACAGGATGCGCATCAAAGCGTTTTTTTCTTTATCCATCATGTCAGGCATAGCGGCAAAATAATCCGCATCCTTATTGCGCATGGCACTTTTGGTGGTTAATAGGCCGGCAAGCGTGGTTAACCTGTTTGGCTTAATTGACAACTTGGTGCCCATGTTGTTTAATATCTGTAGCCCCAGGTTTATTGCCTCTATCAATTTATTTTGCGCAATCAATTTTTTAATACTTATCTCGTACCCTTTTGCTGCATCAATAAAGGTTTTGCTGTTATTCATTATCTCCGGCACCCAAACATCCACCTTATTAAAGTCGCCACATAAGTAAGCCGCTTCTGCCGATTCGCCCAGAAGCTGCAAAATAAAATCGTATTTATGTACCCAATAGTCATTATTAACCAATAACAATGCATTCTCATAGTACTGCAGCGCCTGCGGGTAAGCAGTAGAAACGGTGGCTTTGCGGGCTGCGGTAAGGTTAAGGCCGGCTAGGTAAAATTTTGTTTCATCATCTTTTATCAGCTCGGTTGCTATGTTCCACTGGTTAACGATATCAAATATTTTCTCGGGCATTTCAGCCTCCACAGTGGCGGCGGATAATGCCTTGCCTATGCGCAGGTGTATGTGCTTTTTTTGGTCGTCTTTCAGTAATAAGTAAACCGCCTGTTGTATCCTGTCGTGCGAAAATTTATATTGTAGCCCACTGTCAATCACTAGGCCGTCAGAGATTGGCCCTGACAGGAGATTTGCGACAGCCTTTTCATTCAGCTGCCGTACGATTGACAGGCTTCTTTTGTCAAAGCGGTTACCAATACAGGCGGCAATTTTTAATAGCTCCACAACGTCGGGTGCCATTTTTTTAATTAAACCTGTCATCAGGTCTACCACATTGCCAGAAACATTCATTTGTAATATCAGTTCCTTTTTCCAACGCCATTTCCTGCTATCAAAATCAAAATACAGCATCTTCTCCTCGTATATTGATTTTAAAAACTGGTGGGCGTAAAAAGCGTTGCCTTTTGTTTTGGCATTAACTATTTCGGCGAGTTCATGGGCATCATTTTGCCGGGTATGCAATAGGTCTTCAGTAAGCAACAATATATCCTGGTACAAAAGATCGCCCAGGGCAATTTCATCATAAAAAATGTCACTTTCTTTTAATTCAGAAAATAGCTTTAGCAGCGGGTGGCCAGCCGGCACTTCATTTGCCCTGTAGGCACCGATGATCATAAAATATTTTAGCTCATGCTCGGTCATCATCACTTTTAAAAGGTTAAGTGATGATTCATCGGCCCATTGCAAGTCGTCCAAAAAAATAACCAGCGGCTGCTCCTTGCGGGCCGTAGCTTTTATAAAATTGAGTAGTGTATAGTTAAACCTATTTTGGGCCTCGGTACCTTTTAAGTCAGAAACTTCTTCTTTTTTGCCAATTAGCATTTCAATGCCCGGTACCAAGTCGCTTAACAGGGCCCCTGTATTGCCCAGCCCCTCCCGTATTCTTTGCTTCCATGCCTGTTGTAGGGGAACATCTTCGGCAAGAATGTATTTTCGCAACTCGGTAAATGCCTGCACAAATGCCGAATAGGGTATGCCGGTTTGCAAGGGATCGAATTTGCCGCTGATAAAAAGGCCGTTTTCCTTAGCAATGGGTTGCTTTACCTCGTTTATCAATGCCGATTTTCCAGACCCGGAATACCCGGATACCATCAACATTCTTTTTTCCCCTGCCGAGCATTCTTCAAATACTTTAAAAAGGGTTTTTAATTCAATATTGCGGCCATAAAGTTTTTGTTGGGAGTAGTATTTTCCAGAAAAATCATTTGTTGCCAGTTCAAAAGCCCCGGCGGTTTCATTTTTTTGCAGGGCATTGATAACTTGCTCCACATCATAGTATACCCCAAAAGCTGACTGGTACCGGTCTTCTGCATTTTTAGCAAGCAGCTTCATTATTATATCCGACAACACTTGGGGTAACGCAGGCTGTATGCTTACCGGTTCGGGCGGCGTTTTTGCTATATGGCTGTACATTAGTTCGCCAGCATTGGAGGTATTAAAGGGCAGCTGTCCGGTAAATAATTGAAAAAAAAGTACCCCCATGGAATAAAGGTCGGCCCTGGAATCTATTACACGGTTTATCCTGCCCGTTTGCTCTGGCGCTAAATAAGGCAAAGCTTCCGGTTTAAATACTTTTATTGCCTGCTGCAGTTCTGTTATTGGGCCGTTTAGGGTGCTGGCAGTGCCAAAATCTATCAGAAATATTTTATTAGTGCCTTTTTCTACCAATATATTGGCTGGGTGTAACTGGCCATGAAAAATATTCTGTTTTTGTATATCAGATACGGCAAGCGCAATTTCGGCGGCCAGGCTAAGCTGTTGCGACAACTTAAGGGAATGAGAAGCAATATATTTTTTCAGGCTCATTCCATCCACATACTCAAAAGCAATGGCAGCATGGTTTTCTACATGTGTTTTTTGAATAGCCTTACGGATACTGGGCGACTGCGGTGCTGAACAAAATTCAAACTCATTGTCAAAATCCAACAACTGCCTGGCAGAAGGGAATTCCTCGTTCTGTATTTTTAAACAATAGGGTTTGCTAAAATCATCCTTTTTAATAAACACAATTAACGTATCCGCTCCATAATGAATTACATTCTTATGGTCAATATTTTTAATCATACATAGGGGCGTTCGATAATGACGTAAATTAGAAATTTTAACTTGTTTTTCATAAAAAAGTTTTAAATTGTCGGCAATACGCCGGTACTGGGGGATAATCCTTTATTTAACGCCTTTCACCCCGGTAGTTTACATCATATTGCTTTCATTCCAAACAATACGGTTCAATATAGAACCTTTAAACAAAGTATGATTAAGCAACAACCACTAACGCTTGTTTCGCCAGTACGCAGTGGCTGCCTCACCCAACTGTCTGACTTACTGCGGGCAATCCGTACCAACCTTGAGCATAACCAATTCCCAGTTTTTGAGGCCATTGGCACTATTCACTATGCAAGGCTATTGTTGTTAAACAGCAGCAGCCACGCGAAGCCTTCCAAAGACAGCCTTGTTTTCTCAACGGATTATGATGGATCAGAAGATGACCACCTCACCGACCTTGCCACGAAAATGAGCGGTGTAATAGACGATTTATTCAGCCTTTGTGAAGGGTATCCTGCAGAGGGCGAGCGCAACACCGCAAGCCGTAGGGCGTTCTTAGCCAAAAGCCGTGTAAAATCAGATGCGTTTTATGTTGGCGCACCCGGGCGTACCCTTAAACAAATAAGGGAGGAAAGCCGCCTGAGGGATTTTATTTGGACACAGATGAAAGAGCCCGTATGGGCCGGAAAAACGGCTACCGAAGTACACCGTACGGTGCGCGAAAGGGTGCTGGCAAAACCTGAGTTTGAGTGGGTTAAAAACGAAGTGCCCGGCCATGAAATTAAATGGGTATATTTTGTGGTACTGGCATTGGCTGCCATAGCGCTGGGCTTTTTAAACTACTGGATACTTATATCAATTATACTTATTGTTGTTGGCTGGCTTGTTATGCTACACTTTTTTTACGAACTAAAAGACAAGCCGCTTGGCCTTACCCCCAGCAGGATAAGTGAAGCACACATAAGAGCGCTGGAAGAATACGAAGACCTACACAACCAAAACCAGTTTTCGCAGCTTATACCTATGAAGCCGGGAAAAGTGCGTACAATAACCGTTAACGCCTTAATGTTGTATGCGCGTTTTAGGATACATGTTGAATTTGTAAAGGGAAAGCTTATGGGCATACCCACCATACATTTTGCCCGCTGGCTAAAGGTTGACGGCGGCCGGCAAATGTTATTCTTTAGCAATTTTGATGGAAGCTGGCAGCAATACCTTGGGGATTTTATTGATAAATCGGGCTGGGGGCTTACCGCCATTTTTAGCAATACGGAAAACTTTCCGGTAACGAGGTATTTGTTTTGGGGGGGCGCTTACGATGAAGAACATTTTCTCGCGTGGAGCCGTTACTACCAAATTCCAACAGCCGTTTGGTATTGCGCGTACCCTGAACTCTCCATAAAAAATGTAAATAATAACACCTGCATTAGGCAGGAGCTTGTTAAAGACCTTACTGAGGCCCAAGCGCAGGTGTTTTTGAAAAGATTCTAAACAATCACCCCATGGAAATATTAGAATTAGAAGACATACAGGGTTACGTCGTAAGGGGGTATGCCCACATGCAGTACTCCCGTTACCTGCTGTTACATATAACCGACGCAAAGGCTGCCGGAGCCTTTATTCAAAAACAATCAGATGCCATAACCTCGGTAACTGATTACCCTGAGCAAAGGTGCCTTAATATTGCCTTTACCGCAGATGGTATAAGGGCCTTGGGGCTTACTGAAGCCAATATGCAGAATTTTACGCGTGAGTTTAGAGAAGGGATGACAACGCCCCATCGCCAAAGGCTTTTGGGCGATTTTGACAGCAGCGCACCCGATAAATGGGAATGGGGTGGCATTAACAACGACGAAGTGCATATTTTGCTAATGCTGTTCGGTAACAATAAAGATACCACATTAGCCTATTACGACGAGATACGTCCGCAATTGAATGCGGCGGGCTTGAAAGAATTACGGCAGCTAGACGGGCAGACGCTACCTGGCAATAAAGAACATTTCGGGTACCGGGACGGCATATCGCAACCGGTGATAAAAGGTTCTGGCCGCAAAGGCCTTTTGCAGAACCAAATTAATGCCGGCGAATTTATAATGGGGTACCAAAATGAATATGATGTGTACCCCGATACCCCCTTGGTAACCCAACCCCAGGGAAATATTAACCTGCTGCCCGAAGATGCTGCGGGAACGGGCCATAAGGACCTTGGCAGGAATGGTACATACATGGTTATTCGCCAGCTGCAGCAAGATGTTACCGCTTTTTGGACGTTTATGAACGGGCAATCGAAAAATGCCGACGGTACAGTAAACGAAAAGGAAAGCCGGAAGCTGGCCGCCAAAATGATGGGGCGCTGGCCAAGCGGTGCGCCGCTGGTAAAGTGGCCTGAGGAAGACCCCGTTTTACTGTTTCCGAATGAAGACCCTGCCAAGTTTATTGACGATGACGATTTTCTTTACCACGATAACGACCCGGATGGGTTAAAATGCCCTTTTGGCTCACACCTGCGAAGAACCAACCCGAGGGATAGTTTTGAAGACAACGATGCCAAGGAATCGTTGCGCCTTACCCGTAGGCACCGCATCATCCGCCGTGCGCGGTTGTATGGCGAGCCCTACGCAGGGTCGCCCACCAATTTAACGCCTGAAGGTGAGGTGGGGCTGTTGTTTACGTGTTTTAATGCAGACATTTCCAGGCAATTTGAGTTTATACAGTATACCTGGGCCAATTACCCCAAGTTTAAACAGTTATACAACGACCCCGACCCTATTATTGGCGTTAGGGAGCAACCGGCACCCGGAACTGAACAAAATTTTACCATACCGCAGGAGCCTGTAAGTAGGCATATAACCGGCCTGCAAAGGTTTATTACGGTAAAAGGTGGGGCGTATTTCTTTTTCCCGTCTATCACCGCCACTCGTTATCTGGCTACCCTTATGGCTTAAATGCTTTGGCAATAGTTAGGGTATCCATAAAAACCTGCAAGCGGGTTACTTTTTGCTGTTGCACCGTGAAAGAATATACCCATTTGGTGGTGTAGTATTTACCAGTGGCAATAACCTGTGCGTCATTATCGCCCAATACGGTAACGTTTTTGCCCTCCGTTAAAAAAAGGGTAGGTACAAACTTATTTATGCGTATTGACTGTGAAAGTATAGTGAGAAGCCTCGTAATGCCTGCGGCTCCGGTGAATGAACCTGCGTAGGGTATATCCTCAACGTCACCAGGCTCTATCCAAACGGCATCTTCGCTGAACATAGAGAGAAAAGCGGGGATGTTTCGCTGCCCATAATAGCCAAATAAATCCTTTATTAACTGTAAATTACTAGTTGATTCCATTTTACTTTACATTCAGTGTGTTTAAAAAATCTGGGCCTGCAACGGGCTCCGCCAATTCCACCTCGTTTTTTTTCAAACGGAACTTATACAGTTCCTCGTATATATATTTTCTGCCCCGGTTAAAGCTACCCAATGGCCGGTGCTCAGGCAGCGAATGCCATATGTTATAGGTTAAGTTGTCGCCAAACACGTCCCTTTCTCGGTTATTGAATTGCTGGGCAGGAATTTTTAACACCGCCATTTTAATAAAAGGGGATGTCCAAGTTACTGTTGCATCTTCAATAGGCATTGCCACGGCATCTGTTTGAAATTGTATGCAAAAATCAAAATACAAATCGTTATTATCCAAAGTGGCGGCCATGTTTTTGCGCAAATAGTCAAAATCTTTGCTGTCAGTATAGGCTAGCGTATTGCCGGGTGCGGGGCGTAGAAGGTATTTTACCGCTCTTGTTTCGTCACCAAACTGGTAGGGTGTGCCGCTGTAATAAGGAATTTCAAAAGGGTGTTTGCATTTAATAAGTATTTTGAATACTGTACGCACTGCAATTTTTATATGTGTTAAAAAAAACAGTGCTACCATTAATTTGTAATTTTTTGCAACAGAGGCTTTAAGCAGCCCGAAAAATTCTGATAGATTTTTTGCAAAGAAAAAGGGAGAACTGGCCAATATAAAATCTTGGGTCTGCTCTAATTTTTGGCTTTCTAACAATTTTTCGCCCGGTACCCCCATTAATTTAATGGCCACCCCTCTGGTATCCTTTTTATGGTCGTGCAAAATTTGGGTTTTTCCGTTGGAATACCTTACCCAAGCAGGGTAGGATTTCGCTTCTTTAAAAACGCCTACTTTTAATGCATCGGGTAAATTTTTCTCCACGATAAACTCGGCTTTTACGCAGCCGTGCATTTTGGAATGTACCTGCCGAAGGCTTCTAGAATTGGTAGAAAGCCTTTCCATTTGTGCTTTCGTAAGCGCTATTATTTTTACAATGGTTGAATTTTCATCAGCCAGCGGATATTCGCGGCCAATAACTGGTTGCTTGGGGGTATTATTGCCAATGCTCATTGCTATTTTAGTTTTGAAGGGGCGCGATAATGGTATAAATATAAGTTAGTTTTTACTCACTGGTTATTTCTGGCACCTAAAAAATAAATACCCGTTACGTAACCCCATCGGCATAGCCAGAAATATTTCTGCCCTAAGCAAAAGCTCCTTGTTTAAATGCCGATTTTTTGCCTAATTTGTTTTGTTGGGTAGAAGCAAGACTGACCATCCCCAATATGTACGGAATAATATTTTTTGCTTGCGTTTTTTACTGTACTGGGTAATTTGCGTATACTTATTTTATAAAATCAGGCTTTACCACAATGGTGCCACTTTGCAAATTAGGCTGTTGCCTGCCTGCGTACAAAAACCGGTCAATAACTGTCACACCAACTGGGTCCAAAAGGCGGCCAAATGGTCGTTGGGCTACTGCGTTGTTGGCAATGCCGAAATTATTTAAACTATGGTTAGTGCAATTATAATTGCTCTCAAATGTGCGGTAGAGGAATTGAAATAAAACTAGCAATTGATATTACAAAAAAAGCTGTTTTTTATTTCAGTACAGAGATAAAGTATAAAGAGATTGGGTTACATAAAAGATGCAACTGCGTTTTTGCATCCTAAAAAATGCGGGTTTTTGTTAGCCTAAAATCGTTAACCGTAAGCATAGGCATTGTAGTAACGACTTCCTTTTTCAACTCGCTGTTTTCGGCTGCACCTGCCTGTTCCAACGGCCTTTGCTGTAAGGGGTTTAAAACCAACAACCAAGGCTTTTTGGTGGCCCTTCGTATTTTCGGCGAGTAAAGGCACTAAAGGCGGCATCCTACTAGCACACCCCAGTTGCTAAAAAAACCATTTTTCCAGATTTGTATTAAGGCGGTTTTAGAGCCGGCCTTGTTAAAATGTACTTCCAAATCGGCATCTCCGCCCTTAAAATAGGGCATTGAGGAAACTGGTGGCGTAACACAGCGTAGCCACCAATTATTTTTAGGCCTTGCCCAGCCCTGCACGAATGCCATGCTCAAAGGGCCGTTCGTAAATATCGGGTATCGATATTGGGCTGGTAAAACCAGCCTACTTCAGCCTTCCATGCAATGTAGTGGAGGTGCATAAGCCGCAAACGCGCTACCTGCGGCTTACGCAACCTTCAAAAACAGGCAGCTAACGACACTGCAAAAAAGGAGCGTTTTTTATGGGCAGTCAATGGCAACTGCCTCGGGCTCGTTTCCGTTGCCGTCATCATAAGAATCAATTATCCATCCATCCGGGGTTTTTACAAATTTGCAGTTTTCCTTTAATGTAAAGGGCTGTATTGACATACAACCTTGATCACCTTTAAAAATAGCAATTTCAGTATATTCTGCCGTTAGGTCTGCTGTATTGTTATCTGCGCCAGGTGTAATTTCAGTAATATTTAAAAAAATGATGATATAATAATGATAATAACTATTATTATTATCGACCAAACTGCCACCTTGCGGCGGATAGACATGCCTTTTTTCGATTTTAGAGGGTTCCGTTGGTT
>Ga0007810_1000432_pt1 | contig 12569 bp, 17 predicted proteins | sample CryBogCBE15Jun09_FD_71193 | JGI IMG/M metagenome (GOLD analysis project Ga0007810, IMG submission 71193) | Freshwater microbial communities from Crystal Bog, Wisconsin, USA - CBE15Jun09 | ecosystem: Environmental > Aquatic > Freshwater > Lake | place: Crystal Bog, Wisconsin, USA | collected...
ACTCAATTTAAAAAATTGTAGACATCTTACTATTCGTTGTCCTAATCATATTTTACAATTCACAAAACATTTAATTAGAGATATAGATATGGTGGCATATGGTGATCCTATACTAAAACATTTTGGAACTGGGAATAAAGCAGGATATACTTTAGTTCAGTTAATCGAGACCTCAAATATAACAGCTCATTTTGTTGAAGAAACAAACGATGCTTATTTAGATATATTTAGTTGTAAATCTTTTGAACCTAAGAAAGTTGAATTATTAATTGATCAATATTTCCTTCCTGATAAAGTTTCATCTGTATTTTTACAACGTTTAGCTTAAAAATTAAATTATATCATATTAAAATAAAATGGAAGCTATGCCTTTAACGCCTAATCAAAAATATTATTTAAAGTATAAAGTTCGTATGCAAGAATACTATTTAAAAAATAAGAATCTTATACGAGAAAAACAAAAAATATATTATCAAGAGAGAGCTAATGTTGTGAATGAAAATAAATTCAAAATTATTTTTCATGGTCCAAGTAAAATTTCATTTGATTAATGCCATCAATTCTTTAATTTTTGGACATTTCTGACTTTGTAAATGTAATATAATATCTTCTTTGGTCATCTTATCTAAATTTATCCCCTTTAATTTCAAACATTTAGCTTTATGTACAACATCAATAATATCTTCTCTACTCATTCTATCAATAATTCTATGATGAGTCATTTTTATCTCTTATCAATAAATAAAATGCGTCATCTGTTTTTGAAAACAAAGTTCACGATTGAGACAGCAGAAGATTGGTTAAGAGATAATGGTTATTATGGATGGTTTCATGTTGATTCTGATGATCTATATTATATAATTACAAAAAAAGATGTAGATAGTGAATTAACAAATTTATTAGAAAATATTGTTTTAGAATAATTTTCCTATTTACGAAAATATATTTTCATTCCCTTAATATAAATGCTACAAACGATCTTATTTCCACGATCAAAGTTCTCTGTTCATGATGCGACTATGTGGTTAATGGAACATAAATATCACGCTCTTAAAGTTGATATGACTGAAAATTTCCTTAGATTCAGACAACACGCACCAGCTGGAGGTAGATATTATACTAAAACTTTAAATAATGGTATTGAATTAGTTTATCAACAACCTTTTTAATTTCCTAATAGTCAAGAATATATTTTCGTCGTCGTCAGAAAGTTAAAAAAATAATATATGTAAATAATAAATGACAAACTATAATGAAGCAAAAATATACATTTTGAAAGCAACTAAAACTCAAAATGTGTATATTGGATCAACGTGTTGTTCATTAAAGAAAAGATTGACTGAACATAGATCTGATTTAGGTAGTTATTTAAAAGATAAAAAGAATTACAGAACAAGTTTTGAAATTGTTAAATATGATGATTGTACTATAGAAATTTTAGAAGAGTTTCCTTGTACTACAAAAGAAGAATTAGCTCTTAGAGAAGGGTTTCATATAAAAAATAACGAAAATTCTATAAATATATGTGTAGCAGGAAGATCACGCAAAGAATATTATTATGATAATCACCAAAAACTTTTACAACAAAAACGCGAATACTATCATGAAAATCATGAAAAAATATGTAAGAGAAGAAGAGATCTTTATAAAATAAAGAAGAATAATATAGTTTCCTTGGTCAATAATAAAAATGAAGTTAATATCAGTATCAGTCAGCCCGCTTAAATCTAAAAAATACCGAGCATTTTTTGATGATAATACGCATACAGATTTCGGTTATGCGGGTATGGAAGATTATACTCAACACCATGATAAACAACGTAGAGAAAATTATTTATCTAGACATAAAACTAATGAAGATTGGAATAATCCAAAAACTGCAGGATCACTATCAAGATGGATTCTTTGGGGAGATAGTACAAACATTCATACAAATATAAGAGCTTTCAAAAAGAAATTCAATTAAAAATTATTCTGTTTATATAAATAAATGCCTCATCATTATGAGAATGAATACGCATCTACTGATCCTCAAGAAGTAAAGACAATCGTAAGTAGAACTGAATCTACTCAATACTTAGTTCTTGATTCTAAGAATAGAAATTTCTCAGCTCAAGGAGGAAATTCAACTACATCTCAAGCTTGGAATAACTTTAGATTACAGCGTCCTCAATCTCTAATGCAATCTTTCGCAACAAGAGTTCTTGTATCGGAAATTAGATTTCCGTGGTATATTCCTAATATTACAACTTTAAATAATACTTTATACATAGAAGGGCAAGATGGATCATCCGCAGATATTATCGTCACACTAGCTCTTCCTCCTAAGTTTTATACTCCTGCTGATATTGTAGCTGCGCTTAATACACTAATCACTTCATCAACTCTTGCCGCTAATTATATTCCCACGTTTAGTTATGATGATAACTTAAAAATTTATTCTGTAACGTATCCTACAAACACAGGTCCTCCTCTTGCGAGATCAGTTGTTTGGTATAATCCTAATGTGATCGCAGCTCCTCCTCAATCTGTATTTGAATCATCTGCTTCTCTTGCTAAAACTATGGGTTTTGATTGGAAGCAAATATCTGGATTCGCAGTAACAAATAATCAAGATAATTTTACTGGAAACCCTACAGAATCTATATATACTCAATATATTGATATTGTAAGCGGTAAACTAAATTATTACACTCATCAAAAAGACGGATCTTCTGATCCTTTAACAAGCGATTCTCTAATTTGTAGATTATATCTTGCTGATGAAATATCTTTAGCAAATGGTGGTGGTCAAGATTTTAGTCAACCATTCATAATTCATCGTCAATTTAAAACTCCTAAAGCTGTTATGTGGAATAAGAACGCAGTAATAGATTGGTTAGATATATCCGTATATGATGAATGGAATAATCTAATTCCTTTACCTCAAATCTCTGTAAGTAATGGAACTAACCCTCCTTCACTAAAAGACGGTTCTTATCCTAACTTCCAAATTACTTTACTTGCCACAGAAAACTAAATTAATATTTTTTTATCTTGTATTTAATAAATGGCGTATCCTAGTTTTAAATACGCTTCTACTGATCCTCAAGAAGTAAAAACAGTTGTTTCAAGAAAAGAATCAACACAGCTTCTTGTTCTTGATTCCAAGAATAGAAATTTTTCAGCTCAAGGTGGAAGTTCAACTACTAGTCAATCTTGGAATAATTTTAGATTACAGCGCCCTCAAGCTCTAATGCAATCCTATGCTACACGTGTCAGTATATCGGAAGTTAGATTTCCTATGTATATTCCTAATATTAATGAACGCAATAATTTTATATTTTTCGCAGGATTTAATTCATCAGGCGATCCTGTAAATGTTCCAGTAATTGTTCCTGTTGGTTTTTATTCACCTACTGATTTAAAAGATTATTTGAATGCTGCTATTACAGCTTCAGGAATTACTACAGGTCCTACTATAGATTGGAATGATAATACCAAAGTTTTTACATTAACTTCTCCAGATATTCCGAACGCGACAAGAACATTATGGTATAATCCTATTACAGGACCTTTACCTCCCAAAAGAAAATACTTAACACAACCTTCTTTGTGTAATACTATGGGATTTGAATATGAACAAGTATCATATGGATCACTAGCTGTTCCTAAAAAATTAGAAGCAACTACTTTAACAACTAATGCTATGGTAACATTTTTAATTAATGGTCCTAATATTTATCTATCAAATCAATATGTGAATTGGTATATTAATTCAGATAACGCTTCTAAATGGGGTGATCTATTCTTAACATCGCAACCAGGACAACCTGCGAATGCCGCTGGAACTATGGCGTATTCTACAAGCGGTGCGAATGCTTCTCCTCAATCTGGAGATTATTTCAAAGCAAGACAACAAGCTGGTGTAAAAATTCAAATATCTCTTGGTGGATTTTATTATGATATGCTTGGATCTATTACTTCTGCGCAACAAGCGAATGATTTTGTTCAAACGGTATGTTATGTTTTACTAGGACTTGGTGACGCAACTTGGAATAAACTAAATTGGAATGCGAGTGGTCTTGTAGATTCTTCAGGATCTAGATTTTATTTTGATGGTTTAAATTTGGATCTTGAAAATATTGGACAAGGTGGTAATCCTAGTCGTCCTCCATCACAATTACCTGTTCCTGTTTCTCCCGCTGTCCCTGATACTGGTCCTTATCCTACTAACTTAAACTATATGATCGCAACTTGTAAGGCATTATGTACTGCGTGGGGAACGTATGGTTCTTCTAATAAAATATTCAGTATTGCGCCATTAAGTCCTGCTACAACTTTATTAACTAAAAATACTGCTCCTACAAACGCGTTAGGTAATTATCAACCATTCGCAACTCCTACTTCTCCTTTATCATCATTTAATAACGGTAGTGGTCTAGCTTTAGATGCTCAAATTCACCCTAATCAACTAAAATATTTCAACCAAATATTTCCTCAAATGTATAATGAAGATGCTATTTGGTGTCCTGGAGGAGCTAATTTTAATGATAATGTTGCTATGTGGGCTTATTTAACTAAGAAAGCACAAGATCTCGGAGGTTCTACTAAACTAATTCTTGGTTTTGCTACACAAGATGCGGCGGCTGGACCTTTATGGAATAATGTAACTGATCCTGAATTAGTTGATGCGGCACTAGTTTACGCAAATAATGAATTAAAGGAACTTTACCCAGATATAAAAATCTCTGATTGGTGTGATGGTATTGGATTTTGGGCTTCTCCAAGTGGAACTACTATGCTAAAACAAGTTTATTTAGAAGCACCTACAAGAATGCCGAATTTACCTCCATCAGGTAATTGTATGATATGGGCAGATGCTGATTATGTATTATCTGAAGATGATCCTTTATGGGATGAATTACCTGTTCCTCAACCTCCTCTTCCTCCTCCTCCTCCTCCTCCTCCTGCTAATTCAGTAATTACTGGAAATCCTACTGAACTATTATATAGTGAATATGTTGATATTGTGAGTAATAAACTAAACTATTACACGGATCAAAAAGACGGATCTTCTGATCCTTTAACAAGTGATTCTCTAGTTTGTAGATTATATCTTACTGATGAAATTTCTTTGGCAAATGGTAATGGTCAAGATTTTAGTCAACCTTTCATAATTCATCGTCAATTTAAAAATCCTAAAGCCGTTATGTGGAATAAGAATGCAGTAGTAGATTGGTTAGATATATCCGTATATGACGAATATGGAGAACTTGTTCCTCTACCTCAAATTTCTGTAAGTAATGGAACTGATCCTGCTTCATTTAAAGAGGGAGCTTATCCTAACTTCCAAATTACTCTACTTGCCACAGAAAATTAGGTGTCCTAGTCGTCCACGAATATATTCTCATAATAATAATAAATGTTTGTTCCTTTCAGTCAAGAAATAGAAAAAGTTTTATTTGTTCTTGGTGATTTATTAATTGGTATATCTTCATTAGGTGTTTGGTTTTTAATTAGAAATGGTTCTTGAACTATTCTGGACGAAGGACACAGAAGAGAAAATGGTTCTTAATTTATAAAAATACTAATCAGCGTTAATTTTAACCTTGATTATTATTTATAGTTATTTAGTTAGTTATACTTTTTAGAATACATATTCAGCGGTGTTCTTCGTGAACACTAGAGACGCTGCATAATGATACGCAGCCGTGATTTCATATTGACCAGAAGAAGGTAGAGTTACCGCAAGATTTACTACGCTGTTTTGGATAGGGTAGCCAAGCGCTACTTCATTTTCAAAGCAACCAGATTCAGAGATTTGACCAAGTTGGATAGGCGTCCAAGGCATTACGCTAGGAGTAGGAACCGCAGAACCATTATCAACCGCAGCTACAAGTGTAGTCACATCTACTTGAGAGGGTGTCTTACGATCACATAGAGACCATAGACCGCTATTAGTGTTGCGAGAGTCATACATTACTAAACCATTAATTAACATTTGAACATTTGAGAAGGGTACCCAGTTCCAGTTGGCACCAGCTACAGGTTGACCAAAGCTATTTAGGGGGCGCGCCCATACGTCAATATACTTTACGCTACCAGAACGGAAACCAGTTAGATTTAGCGTTACAGGGTTATTCGCAGTTGCACTAATAGTCGTTTTGAACGCCGTTTGCGCAAAATAACGTAGAGGGTAAGTTAGAGCTTTATGTAACATATCTTCACGGCGCGCAAGTAAATGTTCAGAGCTTTGCATCGTGGTCTTACGGAAATTGCATTCTAAGCTTTGGAATTGAGTAGGTAGGTTAGATGTTAAAGGTAAACCAGAACCATACCAGAACGCAACATCTTGGAAGCTACGCATTTGAACTAAGATCTGCACGGGCTGCGTTAAAAGATCTGACGGAAGAGGTAATGTCTTTTGTAGAGCAGAGATAGAGTTGAAAGGCATCTTTAGGTATACAGACGCACTACGATAGTCCGGCTTGGAATCCGCAAAATCAGCTATAGATAATAGTTCACCACCGGCGAAGTTCATTACGGCTTGTTTCTTTCCGGATTCTTCGCAATCCGTTAGAGTGTCTACCATGATTTGATCACCAGTAAAATAGTAGAGAGAAGAACCGCCAATACGAACTGCTACTTGTTGGATCATCGCCGCAAGCCAACCACGGGGCATCGCATAACCAGCCCAAGAACCTACACCTGAAGCACCAGTTGACGGAGGTAGTACCGCAGTTAGAACAATATCAGATAGACCTTGGTCAGGGTTAAAAATGATAGTGTTAGTAGAGCTTTGGGATAGAGAAGGTAGAGAGAAATAGTAGCGATTGTCTACTAGAGTAGGAAAGCATTGCAGTTCCGTGTTTCCTTCACCAGAATAGTAAACATCTTTACATTCGGCGGGAGTAATCGCATGTTGAACAGATTCAGATATTTCAGCGGAAGCCATTTTGTTTTATTTAATGGCGAACATTATTTTCTTGTCAAAATATTAATTTTTCTTTTATTCACTTCTTTGTCCAAGATTAATTCAAAGAATAATTAATAGTTATAATTAATTTTTATCTATCCTTATAAATAAAAAATGCTTCCGGCTCATACAGAATTTATTCGTAATGCGTCAACTGTGAAGAGACAACCTGAAAGAGCTATCATGGATGGTATTATTCAAGGTTCACTAAATGCTTTCCAACGTTCTGCTGTTGATGGTTTAGTTATGTCAGCTATACCTCATGGACAACATGATCCTCATGGACACAAACCTCTAGTTCACAAAGGTAAGGGTAAAGCTCCTAAAACTCCTGCCGTAGATGGATTTATGCCCTATCCTGGCGCTGGTCCTGCTAAGCATCATGGTAGAAAATAATTTCCTGTTCTATAATTCCTAAATCATTTCTGCTTCTAAAGCTAAAGCGCGTTTTCTAAAATATTCTAAAACAACCTTTTGCGAGGGTTTCTTTTCAAGGATCGTTGCAAGAGTAATATTATTCATATCTACATCTTGTCCTTTTACACCAGATATAACTTTACTTTTAACACTTGGCATAGTTTCAGCTTTAGTATGTAAAGCTTGACGCATTTTCATAAAATCTTTTAAAAAAGCGTTCTGCATTTTATTCTAATACAATATTATATTTTCGTGAATAAAATGAACCTATATTCTTGACGAATAGGAAATTAAATTTTACTTAAATAACATTTATCATTCAAACAATCAACTAAGAAGAAATGATGATCATTCGTTAGTTCTTTATATAATGCGATCATCTCTGTTAATTTCAAATGTTTAGGCATATAACTACGTAAAAATGTTTTAATAGTATCTTCAATAGCAGTTTCAGTATTTTGTTTGAAACATAAAATATAGTTCACATTCGCTCTTCCTGTAGAATTTAACATAGTCATTTTTTGACCGCTAATAATACAACTCATACCTGAATTTCTACCTATTGTTAAAAGCTTGGTCATAGATGCCCCATTTTTACCATCTAAACAAAGATCATCAAATATTAGACAGAACGGATAATGATTATTTGTTTCCTTATTTATTTTCATCGGTTCATCAATTAACTCTTCGTGAAATCCATCTACAATAACCGCATTCTTTTTAAAACCTTTATATATATCTGCGTGAGAACTTAGAGTCATTAACATACATAAATGTTTTTTGAAAAAGTTTTCATATATATAGTTAATAGCATAAGATTTACCTGATCTTGTTGATCCTATACAACAGAAAGAAAAACATCCGTTCTCAGGGGTTTCCAAATCTTTAATATGCATTTTTTCAAAATCACGTTTAGGTCTTGTTTCAATCACTATTTCTTCACGAACAGGAATGGGATTCAAAAGTATCTTAAAATCTTTTGGCGGTTGACCTGAATGAATCCATCTTTTAAAATTCAAGGTTATCTCTTCTATCTCTTTCTTCGTGAAATGATCAGAGTTGACGGACTTTTTAAATTGTTTTCCAGCTGGATTATAAGCACTAATAACTATAGCAACCATTTTATATTTATATATTAATAAAGGAAATTAATTCTTGACAGAATGGAAAATATTTTTCAAACATATAATTTCCTGATAAGATATAAATGGCACAACCTTCTGTGAACGAAATTAATGCGACTTGTGTATTATTAGCGCCAGCTGGTCCTCAATCTATATTGGGAGATTTAGCTGTACAAGGTAAGTTATTACCTAATACTTTAAATATGACTGGCCGAAATATACAAGGAGAAAGATCTACTGATTTTTCTACTATACAATTAGATTCTTTTATATATACTGGAAGAGGAATCATATCTTTAGAAAAACCAACTGAGAATGATACAACTCCGAATTTACTTATTTATGCCGGTGATAATGATGGAGTAAATAATGGACAATTTGTAATTAATAGTCCTATGAATGTTAATACATTACAGAATCCTAATCCTCTTACTACTACACATATTACTAAAGATTTATCTGTATTGGGTAGGTGTGAAGTAATTGACGTTTTTAGAATTGATTCTGAAACTATTCAAGTTCCCCAAAATACTACAAATGCATTATTGAAAAATAAAATATTATTTAATTATTTATATGATGCTGGCATTCCTAATCAAGTTCAATTTACATCACCTTTATTTAAAAATGGAATGATATTTCTTAAAAAAATTGATGGATTTAATGATATTACAGAAGCTACATTAACTTTAACAAATTTAGATCAAGATACGCCATTATTAACTATTAGCGGAATACCTAATGAAGGTGGTGTATGTAATGGTATGTTATTTGTAATATAGTTTTTTCATTTTCCTTTGTAAAGAATATCTTCATTAAATATAAAGAATGGGTAATATATTTGGTGCTTTACCAGCTTGGACAAATGGAGTTTTATTAGAAAATTTACCAACTCATGAAACGCAAATTGTAGATGGTGATCTTAATTTACGTCAAAGTAAAACTTATACTACTAATTTAAATGTAGAAACTGATATAGTAGGTCAAATTTTATTTACAAGAGTAGATGTAGAGGGAGTTGTTGCGTTTGATTCAAATCAAAACGTTCCAAATATTAATTTGTTAAATTTTAATGTAATTAATGATGATGCAAATAGAACATTTGGACATATTATTACAAATGTAGATATGGTATGTAATAAAAATAGCGCATTCTCAGGTCGTGTTTATCCTTATAATAATGTTACAACAAATCAATTACTTATTAAAATGCCTAAAATTGATCCTCCTAACATTCCACCAAAAACGAATCCTTTCATATTAACACAAAACTCAGTATTTCAAGTCCCTTTACCTGCAAGTAAACTTTTATTTTCTTATCCTTATAATTCTGCTCTTCCAAATGATATTACATTTAATATTAGTGAATTTACTAATCCAATTATTTTTATAAAAGATATTGATGGTATTTTAGATTTACCTGTTACAATTAATATAATAAATGGATTTTTAACTATTACTGGAATTCCTGTTGTTAATAATGAATGTGTTGCTTTCTTATTTATCATGTAAGAATAAATGGCATTACCACTTTGGACGAATGGAATTATTATAAAAAATGGTTTAGCAAAACCTAATGGAATTCAATATATACGTAATAATCTTTCATGTAATTTATTAGTTGCAGGAAGGATAAATATAACTAATGCGATACCTACATTAAATATCACTACAACAGTTTCAAATGCTAATATTACATATGATAATAATAATGGTCCTAAATTAACACTTACTTGTCCTGATTCGTTAGAAGATCAAATAAACGGATTTATTAATTTCAATTCTAATATTCAAATTGGATATGATGATATAGAAGAAAATAAAAGAAATTTAATTATGAATCAAAATGGAACATTTGATTCTTTATTAGATGTTCCAATTACTACAATAAATAGTTTAGGTTATGGAACAAAACTAGAACCAAAAGAAATTTCGTTAGGAGAAGCTTTATTTTTTTATAATAAATTATTTTTTAGATATGAAGTAGACGATCCAGCAAATCCTGAAGATTCCAGTATAATCGTAGCGTCAAATTTAGTAGAAACTGGGTTGATTTATTTAAAAGATATTACTGGAACAAAAAATATACCTGAAGCAACATTAACTATTAGAGGATTAGGAACTCAAAATCCTTCCGTAGTAATTGGCGGTATAATACCTACATATACAGATCCTGAAGGAAAACATTATGCTCAAGGTATGTTGTTAATTATATAATTTCCTATTTGTCAAGAATATAGGTTCCTAGTATAAAAGAAAAATTAATCTTTAACCGAGAAAATAATGTTCGCCATTAAATAAAACAAAATGCCTTTAAAAGTTGCGTCGTCTGTAACTAAAACTGCGAATGGTCAAGATCTTTACGTATCGGCGAGTTCAAACTCTCTTGGTGCAGTATCAAGTGTAGCTGGAACTGTTAATGAAATTACGGTAGTTAATGGAACTACGAATGCTGTAGTATCTCTAGCACCGCCCTCTCCTGCTCCTACGGCCGCTTCTTATACAACTGCAAATATTACGGTAGATGGTCTTGGACGTGTAACTGCAGCTGCGAGTAATGTAGCACCTACATTTACTTCAGTATCTGCTGGATCTCTTACATCTTCAGGCGCAGTATCTGCTGGATCTCTTGTTGCTGCGGGTGGCTATAACTCCGTGGTTCTCCCCAACGTGTCTATTCCCGCCTCTATAGCCCCGTTTGGGCCGGTTTTTACTCGCCCGTGCGTTGTGGGGGTGAATGTTTCAGACACTACGACCCCTACAGGCGCTGGAGGTATTACGCAAAACCGCTATTTACTGGTTCGCCTCTCTTTTACCAACACTGGCACAAATCAACTAACGAACAACAATCTGATTGACAGCAACCCTGGCGGCGCTGGGTCTAACATCAATATAATCTGGGATGTTGCCTCTGGCCGCTTTACATTCGCCAATAACGCCACCCCTATTGACCCCACGACCATCACCTTTGCGATTATGAATCAAGCGTAAATATAATTTTTAATATAAATTTTCTTAATTTAATATAATTTCCTTCGTCAAGAATAAATGAAGCCAACAATCAAGAAGCCGATGAAGATCCCTCTTATCGTCCCTTTGACAACTCAACATACTATTTCTCCATCAAGAATAATTTCTGATTCTGCTCCTCCAGAACCTCCTAAAGATATTTTACTGATAATGCAGGAATATGAAAAAGAACAAGCAGATAAACTAAAAAATACAAAACCACAACCTGTTATTGGTTTACCTATTCCTTTGTCAAGAATAATTCCTTCGTCAAGAATAGTTTCTGAAAATATTTCTCTTCCAGATCCTCCAAATAGTCAATCGTTAATTCAAAATCCTCCTAATGTAACTTATGCTGGTGGAAGACCTATTTATTTAACTGATACGCAAGTACAAGCTGATGTTGGGAGATGGGCTTATTATCCTGCTATTACAAATGTGAATGTTGATGGAAAAGATATTAATGGCGCAAATAATATTAATGCTTCAACAATTAATGCTAGTGAAAGTTTGAATGCCCCATTTTTAAATGTAGAAACTGGATTAACTGGTGGTATAAATTTTACTGATTCTACAGGAACATATTTATTACATGCTATTGGACAAGATTTATATTTTGAAGGGCAATTATTAGCTAAAGCAAGTGATATTCAAAACATTAGTGATTGGGCTGATTATCCTGCTATTGCGAATATTAATGTTGATGGGAAAAATATTATGGATGTTGCAGGAGTTGAAGCAAACCAAATTTATAGTGTTGGTGGAATGTTTGGTAGTTCAGGACAATATTTATCTAATAATGGATCAACTATTGAATGGGTAAATCTACCTTTAATTAGTGGTCCTACTGGAGCTACTGGAGCTACTGGAGCAGATGGTATAAATGGTGTTACTGGAGCTACAGGCGATATTGGCCCTACAGGTCCTAGTGGAACAAATGGATCAGATGCGAATGCTTCATTATGGGCTAATTATCCTGCTGTTGCGAATGTGAATCTAAATAACAATAATATTATAAATAATGGAATAGGATTAAGTATTTCAAATGATAGAGGATCTAA
>Ga0007810_1000433_pt1 | contig 12567 bp, 34 predicted proteins | sample CryBogCBE15Jun09_FD_71193 | JGI IMG/M metagenome (GOLD analysis project Ga0007810, IMG submission 71193) | Freshwater microbial communities from Crystal Bog, Wisconsin, USA - CBE15Jun09 | ecosystem: Environmental > Aquatic > Freshwater > Lake | place: Crystal Bog, Wisconsin, USA | collected...
TGCAATCGCAGGCATTTCAACAGTTGCTCACGCTAACCCGCTTGCCGTAACGGTGGCAGGTGTAGCAAATGCAACAACTTCTGCAGCACCGCAAACGGTTGCAGTTCCAACATCAAATGTAATTGATTCATCAAATACAGTAGCACTTGCTGCTACAGCAGATACCGCAACAGTAATTAATTTTGTTGCATCAGGCGTAAAGCTTGTTTCAGCACTTAACACAACTCTTGCACCAGTTTCTGTTGCATCAGGTGTATCATCAATTTCTGTAACATCAACAGGTGTTGCAGCAACAGTATATGCATACACAACTTCAACTTCTGTTGGATCAGTTACCATTACAAATGGTGCGTATTCAACAATTGTTTACATTAAGGGTACAGCAGGCGTGGCAGCAAACGTTGCAGTCGCAGTGCCATCAGCAACAGCAGTAGGAACTATTCCAACAATTTCTGTTTCAGCAACAGACGTATTTGGAAATCCAGTTGCATCTGAGGCTGTTTCTGTAACATTAATTGGTGCAACATTCTCTGATGCATCAATTACAAAGACTCTTACAACTTCTGCAGTAACTTCTGCAGCAGGTGTAACACCAGTAACAGTATTGGGTTCAGCAACAGGTACACTTGCTACAGCAGTAGCAGGAACAGTAACTGTGGTTGCAACAGATGCTTCAATTGCAGCAACCGCAACAGGACTTCCTACGGCAGTTAAGTCAGCAATTGCAACATTCTCAGTATCTGACCTTGGTTCACAGATCACTGCACTCAATGCACAGGTTGCATCACTTAATGCACAACTTGCAACTGCAAATGCACAACTTGCAACTGCAAATGCAGCACTTACGGCAGAGAAGGCAGCACACGCTAACGATGTTGCTTCAGCACAAACAGCACTTCAAGCAGAGAAAGCCTCTCACGCTGGAGATGTAGCAAATGATCAGTCTACTCTAAATGCGGAGAAGATTGCACATGCTAATGACGTTGCTACTGCAACTGCAAAATACAATGCACTTGTAAAGCTTTACAATGCAAAGGCTAAGAAGTACCATTTCGCTACAACTAAGTAGCATTAATACAACTAAGGGGGGTGGGTTGTATAAACCCACCCTTTTTGGTATAATGGAGAAATATGAATAATGAATTATGGTCTTGGGGATTATCTTTACTAGGCGTTATAGGCATATTACTTGTAGGTCATAAAAATTGGCGTGGGTATCTTGTAGGTATCGCTGCTGAATGTGCTTGGGTTGCATACAGTATACAAACAAAGCAATGGGGATTTATCTTTGGATCAACAATTTATATATCAGCATATCTTTTAAATATTAGTAAATGGTTAGATGAAGTGAAACGTAAAAGAATTCGGGGAATGTTTATAATTAACCCACTACACAACTACAGAAAGAATAAATAAATGGCTAATGTACCACTATCAATGAATCAACTTGAACAAATTACAGAGATTGTAGCAAGAGATTTGCTAGAACAATGGGCAATTGAAGACCGTTTCCCAGAGGATCAACTTGAAAAAGCAACACAAGATGCAGTAGATGACACTGCTTTTGTTATTAACCAATTTATGTCATTGCTTAACGAAGTAATGCTTACCACAGCGGAGCAATCAAAGCTTATTTAAATAGATATAATGATATAATTGCTATATTGTGAAAAAATTTCTACTAAAAATCAAGCATTTATTCATTCATTTTGAGAATAGAATAGAAGAAATCTCAGACTGGACAGCAGAGGTATCTGCTAGTCCTTGGTTTCTTATTCTACACGCAATTTGGTGGTCTTGCTGGATAGTATTCAAGGTAGAACCTTTCCCATATGGTCTTTTGACCATGATTTTGAGTCTTGAAGCTATTGTTCTTTCCGCCCTTCTTTTGTCTTCTAGTAATCGTGAAGGTGATGTAGAGAAGAAAATAGCCCGTAAAACTTTAAGCAACACTAAAGAGACTAACTGGATGACAGAAGAAATCCTAGAGGTTGTGCGGGATTTGCAAGAAGATGTCCGTCTTCTCAGAGATGAGGAGGAAGAAGAATAATGCAATGCTGGCTAATGTATCTCAGTATGATTGTAATTATGGCTGTATCATTTAAATCCCATAATGTTCGCAAACATAAGAACTAATTGACAAAATCAACTACTATCAGATAGAATCGGATTATGAATAAAATTAATGTTTTAGACAAGGGCTATGTACGCCTTGTTGATGTTTTGGGTAGCGACTTATCTATTGTAAATGCTGCCCGTGTCTCATATGACAAAGAATCAAATGAATTTACAGATAATGATCAAAAGCTACTTAACTTTTTGATGAGAGAAGATCACACATCTCCCCTTCGTCATGCAGCCCTCACATTTGAGATTTATGCCCCTCTGATGGTCGCTAGACAGCATTGGAAGTATGCCGTAGCATCTACTCATATTGATGACCAGAATGGCTGGAACGAGTCTTCTAGGCGTTATATCACGGAGAAAGAAGAGTTCTACCTACCTTTGGGTGATCAATGGCGTTCAAAGCCTGCAAACTCTAAGCAAGGGTCGGGAGAACCAGTAGATATCGGTACTGGAGAATTCTATACAGAAAAGCTTAATGATTTAATTGAATATTCTCAAGGTCTATATCAAAAGGCATTAGATGATAATATTGCACCAGAACTTGCCAGACTTTTTCTACCTGCATATGGCATGTATGTGCGTTATCGTTGGACAGTTAGCCTTCAAGGTGCTATCACATTTTTAACTCAAAGACTAGAACATGATGCACAAGTTGAAATTCAAGAATATGCTAAGGCAGTCAATAATCTAGTTTATGGGTCATTCCCTAAAACCATTGATGCTTGGAATATGAAGTAATGACTGACGAAGAAAAACTTAGATTAATTAAAGAAAGATGTTATAGCGGTCAAGATGCTTTTACCAAAATTGTTGAAATCAAGGAGATACTAGATGAACAGTGAAACCGAATTTGACAAAGAATTCCCTATTTATGATAAATAGTCCTGTAGTGATAGAATGTGGCGAAATGTGATATAATAATATCATGGAAACAAAAATTTGTTCAAAATGTAAAATAGAAAAAAATAAAATAGATTTTGCTAAAAGATCTGATAGAAAAAGTTTATTGCATTCAGAATGCAAAAATTGTAATAGAAAAAGATCGTTGGCTTATCAAAAAAGGATGAAAGAAGAAAATCCAGAACAATTTAAAATTAGAGGAAAAGCTAATAGATTAAAATCTGTTTATGGAATAAGTCCTGATGAATACAAAACAGTTTATAAATTACAAGATGGAAAATGTGCAATATGTAAAAAGAATGATAAATTAGTTATTGATCACGATCATGAAACCAAAAAAATTAGAGGACTTTTATGCAATCATTGCAATTTAGTGTTGGGTCATTCAAAAGATACTGTACAAATTTTAAAAAATGCGATAGAATATCTTAATCAATAACAAAGGATAAAAAATGCAAACTTTCTTACCTTCCAGCAGTTATCTTTATGCTGCCCAGCACCTTGATAATAAACGATTAAATAAACAGATACTTGAATGCTATCAAATACTTAAGGTATTATCTACTGATGGCGTTGCTTGGCGTAATCATCCCGCCGTACTTATGTGGGAAAATCATGAACATGCTTTACATTCATATGCCATGACAATGATTGCAGAAGCTAAATTGCGTGGTATCAAAGTAGATAAAAATCGTGAAAACATTTCACAACTTAAAACACAATATAGTCATTTCTGGGGTACTGATACTCCAGCATGGGCTTTAGATAAAGAAAAAATGTCTCGTGTTGTGGCAACTCATAGAGCCAATTTATACCGTAAAGACCCTGAATATTATGCTGATTTTGCCAAGGCAGTTGATAGCCCGTACAACAAACCTTGTTGTGAAGGTTGTTTGTATTATTGGGTCACTCATCCTAGAAAGAAAAAATAAATGATTTCAGAAGAAGAAATAGAATTAAGAAATAAAATAGCAGATGAGATACTTGAGTTGCAAAAGTCTAATGGTGTATATTTAACATCAGTATTTGCTTTATTATGGATTAAAAAATGTGCTGATAGAGCGAGAGGAATAGCATGAAAGAAGATGTAGTTATACATTTTGACAGAATTAATGGATCATGGCTGTGGTCACTTGAAAAAGGTAAATACCGAGCACAAGGTGTTCAAGATACTCTTGAAAAAGCAGAACAATATGCTTTTGAAGTTGCGGGTAATTTGCCTGATACTGGAACTATACACACTATCTATAATCCATCTAAACCTGTAAAGGTAGCAAAAGGTAAGATTAAAGATGCATTTGTGGAAGACTTTATTCCAGAAACATTTGACAAACAAGAGGACTAACTCTTGACAAAGCTTTTACCCTTCTGATAGAATACATCTATACCTACTAACAAAGGATTGAAATGAGAACAGTTGAAGATGAAGTTACTGATTGGGATCTTGAAAATGCAGGATGGATTCATGAAGATGACCTTGAAGATAAAGGTTATATCAAAGTAGATGCAGTAGAAGAATATCTGTTTAAAAATAATCCTGAAATTACACCAGCACTCAAAGACATTCTAGACATCATTGGAGTTGAAACATGGCGATTGAAAAGCGAGTAGTAATTTGTGAATGTGGACGGGAAATTGAAGTTCGCAATGGAATGATGGCAAATGAAACATTAAGTAGACATAAGGCAAAGGAGCATAAATGAAGACTGAAGAAATTGAAGAGTTTAAGAAAAGAATCTTTGATAGAATCCCTAAAGGTTGGGGATACTGGATTAGTTGTGATTCTGGCTGGTTTGATTTAATTGATGATCTAGATAAGAAGATTTCTTATTTAGCTCCTAACTATGAAATTCATCAAGTAAAAGAAAAATACGGAACACTAAGGTTCTATGTTGGTGGATCCGCAAATAGCAAAGAAGGTGCAGACATCATTGATGATTTAATTTCATATGCACAACACCTCTCTAGTGTTATTTGTGAAGTATGTGGTGCTGCTAGGTACGGCAGGATTCGCACAAGATATGATGATAGTGTAAAAATAAGAGGGACTGGCTGGTACAAAACATTATGTAATGATTGTGCAATTAAGCTTGAATATCCTACAGATGAAGAGATGGGGGATGAAGAGTGATATTTTTAATTGCTTATTTAACTGGATATGCTATTTGCTATCCCATAGCATTTAAGTATCTTTTAAGTGAAGATTCTTGTAAGCCCTATGATACAGGTGATGTTATGTTTTCTTTTATTATGGGAGCTATTATTAGTCTTTTCTATCCCGTAATTATTGCAGGTACTGCAATAAATAATCTATTTGTACAACCATTTATTCAATATTTGAATAGGAGTGAATAAAGGGCGGGGTCTTGACAGACCCCGCTTCTTTTGATATTATAGAAAGGACATGATGGATAAAGAACAAGTAACAGATGAAGATTTTGCTGTTGTCATGTTAGCACTATTTGGTCCACATCTAGGAAGCGGGTACTGTCCTGAATAGCAATTGGTTTACTTTATTAATACCAGTAGCCGTTATATATATGGCAAAGTATTACACGTTGAAACATGATTATGAACATATTGCAAAAGAATATGTTAAGTTAAATAAAAATGCAAGAGTATTATTGGAAAGTTATACAGAACTAATAGAGAAAAGAGATAAAAATGAATAGAGCACAACGACGATTTGAAAAGTTTGGTATTAAGCGAGCAAAAATGACTTATGCTCCAGTATATAGGAAGCGTAAGATTGAAGATGCTCATGTTGAATGGCTATGGCGTAAGATTCAAAGTGGTATGCAGTTAAAATTTGAGATTACACTTCCAGATGGGACTGTAAAGCGTACTATGTCCCACCGCACATTTGATAAACTTGTTTCATTACAGAATAGACAAAAGTAGTGGAAAATCCTTACGACCCACATTTTAACTTTACTTCAAGTAAAGAAGATTTGATTCGTGATGTTGAATGGCTTAACAATCAAGTAAATCGTTTGACTGCTGAGAATAAAGAACTTCGTAAGACTTCTGAATATTGGGAAAGAGCTTATAAATTATCTAGACCAAAGCAGTACGAGTCTAGTAAATTTGAGGAAAATTAAAATGACAGAAAAAGAACAACAAGGAAAAAATCTATTATCATATATTATTGGATTGCCCCTTGATGCAGTGTTGTTAATGTGGGCGGGACATTCATTTAATCAAAGCTGGAATTGGGGTCAAGCCTTCTGGTTATCCTTCTTCTATAATGGCATTATCAGTGCTATCAATTCATTAAAGGAATAGAATCTCTTGACAAAAGAACCTTCAATAGAGTAGAATAAGGCTATGAAAAAGACAATTAAGATTATGGCGGGACTCTTAGTAGTCCCGCTTGTATTACTCATGTCTGCATGTGCTCCAGATAAACCAGACCCAATAATTCTAAGCGAGGGGTTGAAATGACAAAAAAGGAATCTATCCTTCACGCAATGGAGAACTTGTTTTGGCGTTGCGGAGATTGCAAAAACCTTTACACGGTGGATGTAGATCATTGCCCAAACACAATCATTGACGATTTAATGGTTAATAAATTTACATCTAAGACCGAATTAGAAGGGCTAGCTAAATGACCGACCTAGAGATTGTTCAAGAGGCGCAGGAACGGATTGAAAGCAGAATCAAATCTAAAAAATTAGACCTTAAAGAGTTAGATGAAATGCAATCTGCTCTTGGACTTACCAATCTTAGTTTTGAAACTTCAAGAATCACTTACACCGCCGACCTTAACATTTTGCTCGCCCATAAAGCGTTCTTTGAGAGGCATAAGCGACTTGAAACAAATGTGGGTGATTTGTGTGAGGTTTGCGAGTATTCAGAATACAGAGCGTCTTACCCCTGCCCTGAATCAGTAGCGCAAGCCAAAGCGATTATGGGGGTGGATGGTGAGTAAGTTTGATCGCAAAGCCATGTTGAGGTATGAGATAGCCATGTGGCCCACGCGGAAACATGTTGGTATTTCAAGATGGGCGTACATGAAAACGGCTATTAGCAATGTTCTAAGAGGAAGGCCTTACTAATGACCCAACCCACTCACAAAGAAGTTATAGCGTGGATTGATGAGCAGATTGAAACCCGCAAACGAATCTACAATGGAATTGTTGGCACTACTCCTGAACCGTTGCGCGAGTATCACGATGCAGGTATCGCCTCTCTCCTAGCCAACCGAGATGTGTTGGAGAGGCATAAAGTAGATGAAGAAAATTACATTCTTCGCTATGAGGGCAACGATAATCAAGTGCGCTACGAAATGTGTATGTGTGAAGAAGATTTCCCCTGCCCTACCTACACCGACATCTACAACAGGATTAGCGAGGTGATGTAGGTGAGTTACCTAAAAGATTTACCCTGCGCGGGTTGTGGAACTGAAAGCACTTACTACTTCCCCGATAAGCCAACGGCGCATTATTGCTATTGTGAGTTTCGGCATGAGATTGGCGAGCAGATAGCGCGAGAGATTGAGGAGTTGCCTTACTACGGAAGCGTTAAAGATGCGGTTGAGAACGCCGCCAAAATCGCTAGGGGTGAGAAGTGAAAAATCTTCCTAAATGGTTTACCTTTTTTATGATTGTGCTACCTATCCTTTTCGTGTGGTTCATAGTTCATGCAGCAACATCTGATAATCTTAAAGAGCCTACTGACCCACGATTGGGAACGGTATCTATTCCAAATACGCTTATATATAAAATTTGCGATGGAACAACACTTGTCTATTCAAAAGGCGGGGTAGTAGTTAATAGTCCAGAATGTGAGCCAAAGAAATGAGATTAACGCTTAAAAAGAACCGAATCGCAAAAAATACTTGCATAAATAGTTATGACATTATGGGATTCAAAGGTTTGGGTACTTGGTTTAATGCTTATGGAGTTAGTTACATTGGCACATTAGATGATTATGATAAACTGCTTAAAACCAATGATTTAACTCCGTTTAATTTGATACAAGACTTTAACTTTTTGGGTAGATTTCACATAAACAATTTATCAACCAAGTTTGGGAAGTGGGTAGATACAGAGTGACCCACGATGAATTGCTGGTGAAGATTGACTCAATGGAAATGCGCTACAAGAACGAGGAGCCAAGAAGAAATGCCCTTCGTGCAGTAGTTGAAGTGCATAAGCCAGAACCACGATTAGATGAAACGCTAATACGAAAAAAAGTAATGGTTTGCGGGCATTGTTGGATTAATAAAAGCACTTGGGAACAGGCTTACCGTTATGTGTGTCCCTGCCCAACGATTCAAGCCATACGGAAGGAGTTGAAGTGATAGGTCGTTGCGAAATAGATACTTGTTCTATGCCAGAAGAAACAAGAAAAACTCACGAAGATTTTGAAGCACTTCATTGGAGTGTATGTTGGGAATGTGGAGAAAAAATTATTGAATCTGTTGGTAATTCCATGGCGGGATTTTTAGCAGTTATCCAAGCGATTGAGAAGGAGTTGAAGTGATCTTTGCAATTACTTTAATTAGCCTACTCGTAATATCATCCATAATTGGTATTACCTTTGGCATATATGGTTATGCATCAGCAAAGCTTTGGGAGCGTTCCGCCAAGAAAATGACGGTTGATGAATGGGAACAAGAATTTGCTAAATATGCAATCAGATCACATCAGAACTATATAGGATTTAAGATATATACCTCATGGGATCCAAATATAGATCAATGGCATAAAGTACTAAGATTTCAATGGCTAAAGAGGGATTTTAAGATATTTAAGATTACTATCAATAAGCCTGATTGGTGGATAAATTGAGCGAGACAGAACACGTTTATAAAATAAAAATTATTGAGAACATAGTTTATGGAGATTTAGCATTATTTGAGTGTATCAATCACCCGAAAGATGAGTACGGATTGGGTGGAGGAGGAATATGTGGTTTTCAAACATTCTTAAATCCTGAGCATGCAATTCTTAGTCAAGCAGAAATAGCCATTAAAAAGTATATAGCAGATCATGGTTGTAATGAAGAGTGGGATAAAGATTATATAAGAGGTTTATTTAAAGCTATTGATATCGTAAAGGGGCTGCAAAAGTGAGCGGAAATGAGCGGGAAGAAGAACCAATTTGCGATATGGAAAATTGCACAAAACCCGTCAAATATATATGTATAGTTGAAGATGGGCATAATGTATGTGCAGATCATCTACCCCCTGCAGGGCAGGGAACAGAGTACTTCTGGGAAGTTAATGGTTGCCCATGCTGGGGATGCCAATTGGAGAATAATGAATAATTCATATCGCATAACAGAACTTATAAATCAATATCTAGAGGAGATTAGTTATGAGTATCAATGATAGTTACTGCGATCTATGCGGTAGTCTGGCATCTCATACAAAGACATTCTACTATGATAAATTCTCATATACCTATATTGTCTGTATAAAACATCTATATATGGCTAAACCAGAGAAGTCAAAGTTACCTAAAGATAAGCAAAATAGAATACTATTGGTTGGTATGTAATCGGGCGGGAAGTCTGATAATACCATTACTACCTAGATATATATAATACATATACCTAGAATACTAGACAAGTGTCCAGAATACTAGACATATAAAGATCTATTCGCTTCGCTCATACCCCGTCTTTCTTAGATATAAAGATATCAACCACATATTTATATGACCTTAGAATGGCATATAAAGGCTATTTAAGTGGAGTATAGTGGTAGATTGTGGAGTAAAGTGTCATCTAATGGGGACATAATATCAGTCTTAATATAGATATACATTATATCTAGTTATAGAGCATACCATATAAGCCTTCGTAATGTCAAACACAACATATAGATAAAATACATGAATATGCCCCTATATATAGTATTAAAAACATATAAATTTTATCTAAATTTAATCTATTTTACATATATTTCTACAAATTATTAGACATTTTGAATAAAAATGATTAATTTTTTATACATTTTTAAAATGTCCAGAGATTTTTGGATCCGTTCGTAATGTCAAACTAATTTAACTTTGATTAATACATTTCAAAATATATCCCAGAGATTTTTAAGCTCGTTCGTAATCTATTTTTTAGTGTCCATGCCATACCCTAAAATTAGGACAAATCGGACATATGGGTATATGAAAAAGGGAGTCCATTTCTGGACTCCCATATATTGCTAGGACTTGGCTGATTGCCTATACGCCCTATATTATACCTAGAGGTATTCGTTAGTCTTTTCAGACTCCCGACCCGTAGTTCCCGTCAGGCCCAACTCCTGAAGAGATGTATAAATAGTCTTACATTCATCTTGCACTGGTTTCAAATGTACTGGCATTACTGGATGTGTTGCCATAATGACTACATAATTAACTAGATACTGAAGTAATGATTCATTTACATATCGTGATTCTTTTAACATCTTATATGCTAGTGCTGCTGGAGAGACATCTGTATGTCCCAGCCCTTTAGCAATTGCCTTATGTGTCTTGTCCATTCTTCTCCTCTCTAGATATTTGAATTGTCTTTGCTACTAGTAGGACGGGGGCAATGAAAACCAGAAACGTCACCCACCCTGCTGCTAGTATAATCATAATTGCTAATATTGTAGCCACTAGTCTTCTTCCCCTTCAGTTTCTATATCAACGCTTACCCAAGTGCATAGTTCTCCATCATACACATTTTTGGTAAAATTGTCAATTGCTTGAAACCATTTCTCATCTAGAGCAAGTGTAACTAAATAAGTAGTCTTAGTTGGCATTAGTAATCTCCTCAAAATGTTCAATGTATAGGACTTCATCTTCTAATACTTCTACATCTGTAAATTTATTAATAGACTCCAGCCATTTTTCATCACATATGAATGTCAATCTATATTTTTTCATTACCGCCCCATATCTTGTTTGTAGAATATAACATCATAGCATAAACGATACAACTCTGTCAAAGCGTCATTATAAGCCTCATAGTATACATCTGACTCATAGTACTCATCTTCTTTAATTGGTAGATCATTTTTAGCGTCTTCTGCCTCACATTGAATTTCCCACATCTTATTTTTTATATGACCTTGTATTACATCCAAGGGTTCCACACCAGCCTCTAATGCTTTTGCTAGATGTTCTGGCAACAATGTCTTACGCATTTGCATTCTCCTTATGTGTTGGGCAGTTATTGTTTTCTTGATTTTTTGGCTTTTTAGCCATTTTTAGGGGTTATTACAATCCCCCGAAAGATCTGATTGTTTGAATTCTGCACAACGGGTGCAGGCTGGGATTGTGGCGTTGTCTGAGGACGTGTAATTTGTGCTGACTTGCCGATGGACGTGATTCTAGAGAGTAACGCTGTAGCCTTTTTTGGTATTAATCCTTTACACCCCCATAGGGGGTGTGTATGATTACTACTAAATTTATTCCAGAGATTAAGCATTAGTTAATCTCCTTGTGCTTGTCGCAGAATTCTACCACACCGCCAGCGTTACCGCAAGACGGACACACGAAATCATCACAGTCCTCACACCAATTTACTTCAGGGTCATTTACCTCTTGATAATCACACTCAAAGCATTGCCAATTAAACTCTGAGATAATTTCACATACGCCATTGATATATTTACCTTCTCCACCCCAGCCTGTCTCCTCTTCAAAATCTAATACAAAAGAAAGGTCGGGATACTGAGATGACAAAGTAATTAAGGCTTCATTAGGAATACCCCATGCAGTATTAAAGCAATAGGATAGAGATGTCTCACCCTCATCATATAAATCAGTTTCAGGATACTGTTCATTATCAGATACAGCAACATCCCATTTTGTACCCCAGTTATTATTATTCCAAGGGTACCAGTTGTTAGGATTTGCCATACCTTCCAAGTCAGACTTAGAGTTATATGATTCCATATCTGTTGGTTTAATTATATTCCAAAATGAAAAGACGGGATTTGAGAATGTAATCTCTTTAACTTCAGATTGATTAGTCTCAGAATTCCATTGGTCATGAGTACGAGTGAAAGGCTGATTCATCTGAGCCTTTAACTTAGCAATGTCTTCCTTATTTCCGTCAATACTTAAACCATTATGTACCCAGTTTGGCATTAGTTAATCTCCTCAACTTCATTATCAAGACCAAAAGTTTCTGTAGTAAGCATAAAGTCCTCAGGCTCACGAGAACCAGCAATTTCAATTGCTTGTTCAGCACTATCAGCAGAAACATCTGTATAAACAAAAGAAATAATACTTCCATAAACTCGGTAAATTGGCATTGTGTTCCTTTCGTTGGGTTGAAGTGTTATTGTATCAGATACCACTGACAGCGGTCAAGGGAAGGTCGGGAGTGTCTAGAAGCCTGTACTCCTCTAGTAACATAATAGTATAATCTAATCCTAAACTATCACAATAACTAGTAGCCTCTAATAGAGTATTCGTAACAAGTATTGGCATTCCCCCAGTTTCATAATCATTATCAATATCAGCATATACCTCAAATTGATTATATCCATTAGGTGAACATGAGTAATCTATTTCATATATTCGTAAGGTTTCCATGAGTGGA
>Ga0007810_1000435_pt1 | contig 12541 bp, 9 predicted proteins | sample CryBogCBE15Jun09_FD_71193 | JGI IMG/M metagenome (GOLD analysis project Ga0007810, IMG submission 71193) | Freshwater microbial communities from Crystal Bog, Wisconsin, USA - CBE15Jun09 | ecosystem: Environmental > Aquatic > Freshwater > Lake | place: Crystal Bog, Wisconsin, USA | collected...
CGCCAATAATTACCTCGGCCTTTCAAGCCACCCCAAAGTAATTGCCGCCGCCCACCGCGCTATTGACGAGCGCGGCTATGGCATGAGCAGCGTGCGCTTTATTTGCGGCACACAAGACATTCATAAGGAACTGGAACAAAAGCTGGCTGCCTTCCTCGGTACGGAAGACACTATTTTATATGCCGCTGCCTTTGATGCCAACGGCGGTTTGTTTGAACCGTTGTTTAGCAGCGAGGATGCCATTATAAGCGACGCGCTGAACCATGCCTCCATTATTGATGGTGTGCGCCTGTGCAAAGCCGAGCGTTACCGCTACGAACATAACAATATGGAGGACTTGGAGCGTAAACTGCAGGAAAGCGCGGGGCGGAGGAGCAGGATCATCGCTACCGACGGAAGCTTTAGCATGGATGGCACCATTGCCCAATTGGATAAAATTTGCGACCTGGCCGATAAGTATGATGCCATAGTGATGATTGATGAATGCCACTCCTCAGGCTTTTTGGGCAAAACGGGGCGCGGCACCCACGAATACCGTAATGTTATGGGCCGGGTGGATATAATCACCGGCACGCTTGGCAAGGCATTGGGCGGTGCCAGCGGCGGCTTTACCAGCGGGAGAAGAGAAATTATAGAAATGCTGCGGCAGCGCAGCAGGCCTTACCTGTTTAGCAATACTTTGGCACCAAGTATAGCGGGTGCCTCCATCGCCGTGCTGGATATGCTTACCGAAACCACCGAGCTGCGCGATAAACTGGAATACAACACAAAATATTTCCGCACGAAAATGACCGAAGCCGGGTTTGACATTAAGCCTGGCGACCACCCCATTGTGCCCATTATGTTGTACGATGCGGTGGTGGCGCAAAACTTTGCAGCCCAGCTGTTGGAGGAGGAAATTTATGTAATTGGGTTTTTCTTTCCTGTGGTGGCAAAGGGCCAGGCCCGTATACGTGTGCAATTGAGTGCTGCCCACGAACAACAGCATTTAGATAAAGCCATTGCAGCCTTTACCAAAGTGGGTAAGGCATTAGGGGTAATTGCTGGTTAGCTATCTATGGGGAACTAAAGGCAACAAGGGTTGGGATAACGAACAGGATGTAGGTGGATGCTGTGTTTGTTTGCTTGGTACAATTGCCTACGCTTATATAAGTAAAAGTTGTTTTATGAAGAAAGATATAGCGGATAGGAAGGATATTGAACTGTTAATCACCAGCTTTTACGATAAGGTGAGGGCCGATGAACAGATCGGCTACATATTTAACGATGTGGCCAATGTGGATTGGCCACACCATATGCCCGTGATGTACGATTTTTGGGAAGGTATTATTTTTTACACCGGCCATTATAGCGGCAACCCCATGCTGGTACACACCAACTTAAATAAGCAAATGCCACTAACAGCCGAGCATTTTACGCGTTGGATGCAACTTTTTACGGCCACGGTAAACCAATTGTTTGAAGGAGAAAAAGCCGAATTGGCCAAACAACGGGCCGTGAGCATCTCAACCACCATACAAATAAAACTTGCCTCCTAAGGCGTTAATGGGATAACCGTTTGTAAACCGGATAGGAAGAGTGCTTTGGAGTCTATTGCCGGGCATGCTTACATGGCCAGTACCGTAAACTCTGTACGCCTGTTTTTAGCCCTGCCATCCTCGGTGGCATTATCGGCAATTGGTTTGGCGGCCCCGTAACCTTTCCATGTTAACCGTTTGGCGGCAATGTTTTTGCCCACCAAATAATCTGCCACTGCCTTGGCCCTGTTGGTAGAAAGCAAAATATTGTCTGCATCCTTGCCAATATTATCCGTATAGCCGTTTATTTGTATGGCCACGGTTGGGTTGTCGGTCAATAGCTGTACCAACTTGTCAAGCTCGGTTAAGCTTACGGGTTGTAGTTTAAAGGAGTTTACCTCAAACTGTATGTTTTTTAATACCACCGTGGAGTTTACCGTAATCGGCTGTAGTTGAATGTCTTTAACATAAGTGCTGTCGGCTGGTTTGCCTTGCAACGGGAAAACCGCGCTGTAAAAAAGGTACCTTTTTCTGTTTACGGTAAACGTGTAATTTTTGCCCTCGGGTAGGGTTATAAAGTAAAAGCCCGTTTCATCGGTCTGCAGTTTGGTAACCGGTTGTTGGGTGGCATCATCTGTAAGCTCCACGCTACAGGGTATATATTTTTGGGTAACCGCATCGGTAACATAGCCTTTAACGTACAACGTTTTTGCAGGGCGGTATTCCTGCGGTAATTCAAATTTATACAAGTCAAGTTCACCACGCGTATCGGCCCTGTCACTGGTATAATAGGCTGTTACACCGTCGGATGCCACAAACAAGCTGCCTTCATTGTTAACAGTGTTTACGGGGTAACCTAGGTTTTCGGGTACGCCCCATTGGCCGTTTGCTTTACGGGTAACGTAAATATCGTTATCGCCATAGCCCGGCAAACCATTGGATGTGTAAAACAATGTTTGGTTATCGGCATGTATAAAAGGTGCCAGTTCGTCACCGGCGGTGTTTATGGTAGGCCCCATATTTTGCGCCGGCCCCCAAGTGCCGTTTGGCCGCCTGTGGCTAACATAAAGGTCTTTGCCGCCGTACCCGCCGGGCCTGTTGCTGCTAAAGTACAGGTCGTTTTTATCTGGGCTTAGGCTGGGGGAGCTCTCCCAAAAATCGGTGTTAATATTGTTGCCCATGTTCATCGGCTCGCTCCAGCCGCTGGGCGTGTTGTAGGATATGTACAAGTCAAAATCACCTGCCCCTTTGTTGGGGAAATTACCGGCAAAAATTAGCCAGTCGCCATCCTGCGAAATATTGATGGCCCCTTTGCTGGGTTCAATATTTATGCTGCCGTCTATCAGTTTTGCCTTGGTGTAGCCGTTTTTGGTGAGGGTGCTTTGCATAAAATCTTCCCGTACGCCCTCTCCGCGGCGGGTAAAAACAAACGTGGTATCGTCAATAGTAAAGGAAGGATAATATTCAGAATAGCCTGAATTGATGCTATCGCCAAGGTTAACCGGTGCAAACACATAGTGGTAGCCGGCGTGCTTTTTGGCATACTCAATGGCAAACGTGTAACAGTTTTTGCGGTATTGCCCGCTTTTAATGCTGTTGGTGCCAAGTTTTGGCAGGGCCAAAAAATCGTTAACGGCGGCCAGTGCATCCTCAAAGCGGCCAAGTTCGGCCAAGTCAATGGAATAAGGCAGCTCGTAATACCTAAAATAGGCACTGTCTTTACTGCGGGCCAGTTCATAATACCGTATGCATTGCGGGTAGTTTTTTAACTCACCGTATACCCCCGCCAGCGATAGGTATGCATCAATATAATTGGGTTCGTATTCAATGGCTTTGCCCAACAGTGGTATGGCATCCCTAACCAGCCCGTCGCGCAACTGCAGCATCGCTTTGTCGTAAGCGGCTTGCGCTTTTTTGTTTATTTCCTGGGCAAAACATGCCCCACTTTGCACAGTGCCTAACAACACTACGATATAAAAAATAAAAGCATTTTTCATGTTGCAGGCAAGGTCGCAAAAAGCATGTGATATGGGTGTTAAAATTTGGCGATTTTAATAGGTGGGGATGGGCATTGGATGTATGAAACATATTATAATACCGTGGGGTTAAAATACGCGCCAGCAGAAAAACAGGAAACCTCTTTGTGAATCAATACCTATTCAATCTAGTGCCATTGGCAAACATTGCCACGTAGAAAAATGGTTCTATTAAAGCATAGATAGATGCATATTTGAAGGCTATCGGTATGAATTCCACCTTACCTGCCAATCAGTGATGACAAAGGGTAGCGCAGGTTGGTAAAATGCATCATATCAACCTTAACGCTGCCGATAATAATGGGGCTTTCAATGCGAATGGGTATGTGGTTGGGGTCGTCGGTAACCCATACCACCATGTCTTCGCCGCCTTTAAAAATGGTGCCTTTTACCAACAATGGCTTAAATTTAATGGCATTAAATTTACCGTATTTTGTTTTTACCACTTCTTTGCCTAGGTAGCGCAGGTAAAGGTTATATACCTTGTTATCTAAAAACATATCAAAAGGTATTTTGTCTTCTGCCTTGTAGCTGTTGTAGTCTATGTTGCGGGCGTAATAAATACTGCTCAGCACGTCTTGTATGCAGTGGGGTACTTTGTACACGCCAGTAGTGGTAATGGCGGTGTTGGTTTGTTTGTTAAACGTTACATTGTCTATTTGCTTAAAGCCGCCCTCGCTAATATTGCGCAAAAATTTTAGGGGTTGCAGGGTGGCGGTGTCAAAAAAGCTTTCATACTTGTCACGTACCTTAAATATCCAGTCGTAGCTGGGGTTCGATTTTCCGTCGCCAACCACATGGTACACGGGCGTGCCGTTCATGGTTTCCAGCGTGCTGGTAAAAGTGGCGGCCCCGGCATTTACATACAAGCCTATTACCGAATAATACACGGTATAACCAATGGTTTCGCCTGCGTTAAACGCTTTGTTGCGTATACTGCAAAAATCATCGTTTGCCGATAATTTGGCCCCCACCATCAACATCAACAATAAAAAAAATATTCGCTTCACATTACCGGTTTCTAAATAGTCTGATACTTACAATAAACAAAGTGCCCGCTATGGCTGGTATTATGATGTTTAACAGCCAAATGCCCGCAGCGGTAAAAACAATGCCACCGGCATTTTTACTAATCACCCCAAACAGTTGCAACCCGGTTTCGCCGCGTATGCCAAGGTCGGCTACGGGTATGGTGGGCAAAATAACCAATACCAAAAAAAGCACACTGGTGGTGCAAGCAGCATCCAGCCAATACACCTGTACGTTAAAAATGTGCAACATCAACAAGTACTGTACGATGAATACCGTGTAGCGCAGCCCAGACAGCAACAAAATCCTCGTCAGTTCCTTCCAATGGAAAATTTCAAGCGTTTGGATAAAATACCGGTACTTGTGTACCAATGGAATTTTCTCCACCAATGCGGTTAACCAAGACAGTCGATAATAAATAAACACCACCACCACAATGGTTAACGCCACCATGTACAACACCCCGCTTAGCCAAAAACCTGAAAAGCCCTGCGCCTGCAGCAACTGCCGCCAAGCGTGGCTTTTTAAATACAAAAGCCCGCAAAAGCCCGCCACAATGGTAACCAGTATCTGGCTGATGCTGCCCACGATGGTTACCGATATTGACCGCAGCCGGTTGCCCTCCTCCATATAAACAATTCTGCCAAAATATTCCCCAATGCCATTGGGTACAAAAAGGGAAAACGACACCCCGGTCAACACCGCCTTTACCGCTGTAAAAAAACTTACCTTTTGTACCGATGACACCAGTATTTTCCACTTCACTGATTCAATGGCCCAGTTAAGCAACATCAGCAAAAACAAAGCAACAATATACCCCCTGTTATCTGAGTCAAAAGCCCTTGTTACAAGTTGTTGTATCTGTTGGCGGTTGGTATGGCTTTGCAGCTTTGAATAAATTACCAATGCCAGCAGTATACATAACAACGGGCCGATAACATAGTTCAGTAGTATTTTATATCTCTTTTTTAACAAACGGTAATATTTAAACAAACCTACGGTAAAAACAGTTTTTGGTGCAGGTAGGGGTTTAATGGCTTGCCTGTTCCAGCATGGCAATGTATTTTTTGCAAAGCAACAAAGGTATTATGCCTAAAACCCCAAAACTACAGTCAATCAATATATGGGTGAGCGGTATACCCCTTATCGGCCCACAAATAAACGCCAAGGGTATTACGGCAACGCAGCAAAACATGCCCCAATCAATAATGAACTTATTTGTAACCGGGTTTTTGTAAACGCCGTAAAAAGCACAGGCAATCATCAGGTGCGCAAAAGCTAACCAGTCATACCCATATAATAAAAACGGGTGGCGTTGTTGGGTATCGGCCACGGCGTTATATACTTGGCCCAGCCATGTGGCAAAAAAGCCAGTGCCATCCATCAGCCCGTGTTGTTTGGCCCATGTAAGTTCGGTGTAAACCGGAAAGGCCGTAATGCCGCTTAAGGCCAGCATGATGATAAAAAATACCACCAGCCTTCGTATTTTTTTAAGCAATAAGGGTTTCATGAGCAGCGTTTTATTTTTTTATGCGGTGTTCATTTTTTGCAACAAACTCATCCCACCCTTTAAAGCCCTTGGTGGCTTTTCCCAAGGGCGATGATGTTTGGTAGTGGTGGCAAAGCGCCACGGCCAAGGCATCTGTGGCATCAAAATATTGCGGTTTTTCCTCAATATGCAAAATGGTTTGCAGCATTTTCCACACCTGCTCCTTATCTGCATTGCCATTGCCCGTGATGGACTGTTTTACTTTTTTGGGGGAGTATTCGGTTACATTTACCGCATAATGCATGGCCGCTGCTATGGCCACACCCTGTGCCCTGCCCAGCTTAAGCATACTCTGTACGTTTTTGCCAAAAAATGGGGCTTCAATGGCAAAAGTGGTGGGTTTGTGGTGGGTAATTAATTCGCAAACCTTGGCATGTATCAGCTGCAGCCTTTCGTACATATCTTTTTTTGATGCCAGCTTCAACACGTCCATCTGTATAACTTTGGTAGTGTTGCCGTTTACCGCCAACAGCGCATAACCCATTACGATAGTGCCTGGGTCGATACCCAAAATAATTTCTCCCTGCTTATTCATGCTTTGGTGAAAATAGTCATTTATACGGTGTTAGGGTGGGTGCTGGCGTACTTGTTTTGTTGTGCAAGCCTTTTTAAAAAGCTTTTATCCAGGCAACAAAGCAGCAAGCTGCATTATTACCGCGGCGGGCCTAATACAAATCGTCTAACGACATCTTCAAATATTTTATCACGCTGCGGTGCGTGCTGAAAAGCGATATGGTAACACCTACCACGGCCATGCCTGCAAAAAGCAAAGCGAGTACCTGGGTGTTGTGTATACTGTTAAGCTCTGGCACGGTGTTTTCGGCCCATTGTATAAAAACAAACAATAGCACAATGGCTATGGCTGCGCTTATTAACCCATTTACCAACGCACGAACATCCATGGGCCGGGCAATAAAGCCACGGGTAGCACCCACCATTTGCATGGTTTTTATTAAAAACCGGTTGCTGAACATGGCCAAACGGATGGTATTGTCAATGCTTATAATAACGATAATGCTCAAAATAATGGCTATCACCAAACAAATAAGCCCAAAACGGTCTGCCTGTTGGTTAATGGTGGTGATGGCTGATTTTTTATACTGCACGTCAGACACCACCCCGGGGAATAGCGCCGTAATGTTGTGGGTTATTTTGGCCAGGCTATCGTTGTTAACGTACTCGGCCTTCAGGGTAAAATCAATGCTTTCTGGCAAGGGGTTTTCGCCGGGCAAAATTTTCTGCCAGTCTTCATTGCCGTCTTTCAGCCAGTTTTGCTTCGCTTTTTCCTTATCGGTATACACCACATTTTTTGCATAGGGCTGCCGGGTGATGAATGTTTGCAGGGCTTTGATGGAATCTTTATTGGGCGACATCAGGTATGCATCCACCTGCACGTTTTCCTTCAAGGCATTGCCGCCCTGCTTAACAACAATCACAAAAAACCAACCCATAAACCCCAGCATAAACAATACTATCGCCACGCCTATTATGCTGTAGGTGTAATTGGTTTTACCACGCCGCATGGATGAGGTGCCTGTTTTAGCCATTTATAACGAGTTGTAGGTTTTACAAACGGGGCAAATTTAGGTTATTCACGTACATTTGCAACGCTCTTAACGTTTTGTTTTCGGGCATTAGTATGTGTTGCGCAAGTTTGAAAGTATACAAGTTCCAAAAAAAAGTTCAAAAGCTGATTAGCGTAGGGTTACAAAAAATACGCATCAATACTGGTACGCTTTTTTGGGGTTGCAACCCATAACCCGTGCACCCATCAACATAAAACACAGAACACAGAACTTTTTTATGGAATACAATTTTAGGGAGATTGAGAAGAAATGGCAGCAGCGTTGGAAAGACACAAACGCTTACAAGGTAGAAAACAACAGCCCCAAACCAAAGTATTATGTGCTTGACATGTTTCCCTACCCCAGCGGTGCGGGGTTGCATGTGGGCCACCCATTGGGTTATATTGCCAGTGATATTTTTGCCCGGTTTAAAAGACTGAAGGGCTTTAATGTGCTGCACCCCATGGGCTACGATGCTTTTGGCTTGCCCGCAGAGCAATACGCCATTGAAAAAGGGGTACACCCGGCAGTATCAACCGACCAGAACATACAAAACTTTCGCAAACAGCTTGACAATATTGGCTTTTGTTACGATTGGGACCGCGAGGTGCGCACCAGCGACCCAAGCTATTACAAATGGACACAGTGGATATTTTTACAGCTGTTTAAAAGCTTTTACAACCACCAAACCCGCAAGGCAGCGCCTATTGACACATTGGTGGCATCTTTTAAAACAGCTGGCAATGCGGCACACCCCTTGCCCGCCTCGGCCAATTACCAACCTTCTTCGTTTACGGCCGATGACTGGAACGGTTTTACAGAGGCCCAGCAACAGGAAATTTTAATGCAGTACCGGCTGGCTTATTGTGGTATTGGCGAGGTAAACTGGTGCGAAGCCCTTGGCACCGTGCTGGCGAACGATGAAGTGGTGAACGGCGTTAGCGAACGCGGCGGTTACCCTGTGGTTAAAAAGAAACTGCGCCAATGGTACCTGCGCATTACCGAATATGCCGACCGCTTGTTGGAAGGGTTGGAGAACATTGCGTTTAGTGACGCGATGAAGGAAATGCAGAGCAACTGGATTGGCAAGAGCAGCGGTGCGGAGATAGTATTCCCCCTCTCTATCTCTCCCCGCAGGGGAGAGGAAATGGAGGAGAGTATGGAGAAGATTGATGAGGAAGGTGGGATTAGGGGAGATGGCGGAACGAAAAGAATGCCGGGATTCGGGTACCCCCAATATAATGTAGATAACCCAATGAGTTTTGAAAATGCAAAAAAGATGCGCGATAACCCGACAGAAGCGGAAAGCGTGTTATGGAATGCATTGAAAAGCAAAGGAATAGGGTATAAATTTAGGCGGCAGCACCCAGTGGAAAATTATATTGCTGATTTTGTTTGCTTGGATGTTTGGTTGATTGTAGAAATTGACGGTGGCTACCATACTGTAGAAGCACAACAAAAAGCAGATGCAGAAAGAGATGCATCATTAAAAGATGTAGGTTTTACAGTAATCAGATTTAGTAATGACGACGTTTTAAATAATCTGGATGGAACGTTATCATCGATTAAGCAAACCTGTGACCAATTAAAGGGAATATCGTCTCAAAAAAATTTGCTTCAATCTTCCGATTCAATGTTCGCGGGCCCCTCTCCCTTGCAGGGAGAGGCGGGGGTGAGGGTGTATACCACCCGCCCCGATACCATTTTTGGTGTTGACTTTATTGTAGTAGCCCCTGAGTTGGACTGGGTGAAAGAGGTGGTTAGCCCCGAACAGCAAGCCGCTTTTGACGACTACATCACCTACGTTAAAAGCCGCAGCGAGCGTGAGCGCATGGCGGAGAAAAAAATAACCGGCTGTTTTACCGGCGCTTATGCCGTTAACCCGTTTAACGGCCAACACATACCTATTTGGATTAGCGAATATGTATTGGCAGGCTATGGCACCGGTGCCATTATGGCCGTGCCTTGTGGCGACGAGCGCGACTTTAAGTTTGCCCAGCATTTTAATATACCCATTACCAACATCATCGGCAAGCATTTTAACGGCGAGGAAGCCAACCCCACCAAGGATGCAATTTTGGAAAACAGTGGCTTTTTAAATGGCATGGTGATGCGCCAGGCCATTGATGTGGTATGTGCCAAAATTGAGGAGATGGGCATTGGCAAACGCAAGGTAAACTTTAGAATGCGCGATGCTGCCTTTAGCCGCCAGCGTTACTGGGGTGAGCCTTTCCCTATTAAATGGGTTGACGGTATTGCCTACCCGTTGGATGAAAGCGAGTTGCCTTTAGAGCTGCCGCATGTAGACAAATACGGGCCTGGGCCAGAGGGCGAGGGGCCTTTATCCAATATTGCTTCTTGGACGGCCGAAAACCTCGAAACCAATACCATGCCTGGCTATGCAGGCAGTAGCTGGTACTTTTTGCGCTATATGGACCCCCACAATAATACGGGGTTTTGCAACCGTGCCGTTAGTGATTACTGGGGCCAGGTTGACCTTTACATTGGAGGCACCGAGCATGCCGTGGGGCATTTGCTGTACAGCCGTATGTGGACGAAGGTGCTGTATGACCTTGGGCATATAGGCCATGATGAGCCGTACAAGAAATTGGTGAACCAAGGGATGATTCAGGGGAGCAGCAGGTTTGTGTATCGCATTCATGGAACACACACATTTGTTTCTTCTAATTTGATCAATGAGGTCGTTTATACAAATCCCAAGGATTATGTGTTGCCGTATAATTTAGGCCAATTGGATAAGTTGCATGTTGATGTTAACATAGTGGATGGTTACGAATTAGATACAGAAGCCTTTAAAAAATGGAAGGCTGACTATGCCAACGCAGAGTTCATTTTAGAAGACGGCAAATACATCTGTGGTGCGGAAGTGGAAAAAATGTCTAAATCGAAATACAACACCGTTAACCCAGATGATTTGGTGGTAAAATTCGGTGCAGACACCTTCCGTATGTACGAAATGTTCCTCGGGCCGGTGGAGCAAAGCAAGCCTTGGGATACCAAAGGCATTGAAGGGGTACACCGCTTTTTGCGCAAGCTGTGGCGTATGTTTTACGATGATGTAAAGGGCAAGGTTTGGACGGATGAAAAAGCCACTGATGCAGAATTAAAAATACTGCACAGGGCCATTAAAAAAATAGAGGATGATACGGAAAGGTTCTCCTTTAACACGGCTGTCAGTGCTTTTATGGTATGTGTAAACGAGCTTACGGATGTTAAATGCCATAAAAAAGAAGTGCTGCAACCCTTGGTAATAATGCTTACGCCTTATGCCCCCCATATTGCAGAAGAGCTGTACCAAGCATTAAACGGTGCCTCAGCTTCTGTGCTTGACGCGGCCTTCCCCACGTTTGAGGCAAAATACTTGGTGGAGTCATCAAAAGAATACCCGGTTAGCATTAACGGAAAGCTGCGCACTACCATTAACATGCCTTTGGGCCTTACCCAAGCAGAGGTGGAAGAAACCGTGTTGGCCAATGATGTGGTGGCCAAATGGCTGGAAGGCAAACCACCCAAAAAGCTTATTTACGTGCCTAACAAAATGGTAAATGTGGTGATATAAAACTATGGCAAAGCAATTGAATGGCTAAGCGAGACTTTTAAATGTTGCCCTCCGTACTACCTGCTGCGGAGGTCAATGTTATTGTAGCCTCTACCTGGTTAGTATGCTTGCAGGGTATGCCATAGCCAAATTTTATCAGTCAACAACATGCAGTTGCAAACTTGCCAATGCCAACAGCGTTTAACCAATATAATTTTCATGCCCTGTGCGATGCCGTTGCCGCAAACGACCCGCATCTGCAGGCGGTGATTGACACCCATGGGTACCCGCCCTTTTGGAGCAGGACGCCCAGTTTTGAAACCCTCATCCATATTATATTGGAGCAGCAGGTATCGCTGGATTCGGCAAAGGCTGCCTTTTTAAAGCTGCAAAACATGGTTGGCCAAATAACCCCTGAGGGAGTTTTATTGCTTACGGATGATGCATTTAAAGCCTGTTATTTTAGCCGGCAAAAAACAGCATACGCCAGGCACTTGGCACAGGCAGTAGTAGCGGGCGATTTAATTTTTGAAGACCTTGCCAATAAAACCAACGACGATATTCGGGCTGCGCTAAAGCAAATAAAAGGCATTGGCGACTGGACGGTGGATGTTTTTTTAATGATGGCCTTACACAGGACTGATGTATTTGCCCCCGGCGATATTGCCTTGCTTAAAAGTATTAAAGAGGTAAAAGGCCTGCCGGCCGATACCCCTAAAGAGGCTCTGTTGCAAATAGCCGCACAGTTTGCTCCTTACCGAACCATAGCCGCATTTATTTTATGGCATGCTTATTTGGAGAAAAGAAAGCCCAAAAGCCTTAAGCCGAATTAGATAAAACTACCCCTTTTTGCTTGGCCTTTATCGCAGTTTAAAACCAACACATGCCATCATCGGTGGCCTTTATCATTCCATGCTCGTAAATACGTCCCAACGTTAACAGGCTTATTCCGTCAGCAAACATTTATGGCTTGTCCGCAGCATCCAGCACCAGTACCCAGTCGTTACCTATGCCGGTTGTGGGCGGGGTAACCGTGAGCTTGCCGGTGTTTGGCACGGTAACCCTTTTGTGTGCAACGCCCATGGCTGGGTTAAACCACCAATATTGTAGGGTGGCGGTGGGTATAAATGTTACCAGTATGGTTACCTTTTTTCCAACTGGCAAATACACCATTCCATAACGCCCATCTGCCCCACGAAACGCCTCCATGTGTTCGCCTTTAATACCTTGGCCCTCCAGTATCAGCGTGGTGTCTGGCACACGGCCGAGCAAAGGCCTGCTTTCCA
>Ga0007810_1000438_pt1 | contig 12528 bp, 12 predicted proteins | sample CryBogCBE15Jun09_FD_71193 | JGI IMG/M metagenome (GOLD analysis project Ga0007810, IMG submission 71193) | Freshwater microbial communities from Crystal Bog, Wisconsin, USA - CBE15Jun09 | ecosystem: Environmental > Aquatic > Freshwater > Lake | place: Crystal Bog, Wisconsin, USA | collected...
TCTTTCCCATTAACGTTGTGGTTAATGGAATTTGAAATATTTTCGCTATTTGTTGTAAGCATTTAAAACTATTTGATCTTAATATTCCTCCTCCAACATATAAAAGAGGTTGATAGGATTGATTTATCAAATATAAAAATTTATTTAGCAAAATTGAATTTGTTAAATGTTCTGTTCTATAATTATTTTTTTCAAATAAATCAGAAATTTTTGTATATGAGTATTTTTCTATTTCTTCTAAACCAACATCTTTTGGAATATCAATTAAAACAGGTCCAGGTCGGCCATTTTGAGATAAAAAAAAAGCTTCTGCTATTATTTTTGGTAGCAGATTTGTATCTCTTACTGTATACGAATGTTTTACGATTGGTAAAGTTATTCCAAAAATATCTGTCTCTTGAAAAGCATCTGTTCCAATAAAAGTTCTAGTTACTTGGCCAGTAATAATAATAAGAGGAATCGAATCCATTCTAGCAGTTGCAATTCCAGTAACTAAATTGGTTGCTCCCGGGCCTGAAGTAGCAAAACAAACACCAACTTTATCTGTACTTCGAGCATAAGCATCAGCAGCATGAGCTGCGCTTTGTTCATGTCTTACTAAAATATGTTTTATTAAATTTGCTTTTTCCCAATGATATAATTCATCATAAATAGGTAAAATTGCTCCTCCTGGATATCCAAAAATATGTTCAACTCCATTTTGAACTAAGCAATCGATTAAAGTGTATGCACCTGTTCGTAAACAGCTATTTTTTAAATTCATAGAATTTTAAAGATTGGTTATAAAAATGTTTTTAGTAAAGAAATATTTCGCTTTTTTTTACTATTTTAATAAAAGCGATTTTTATTTTTTAAATAAGAATTAAAAAAGAAGTATTTATATTATTTTAATTTAGTTTTTAAAAACAATCAATTAAAATTGAAGGAGCTTCAGTATTAGCTCGTGAAGAAGTTTCCCAAATGATTAAAGCTGCTGAAGAGAATGCTATGTTAGATAAAGCTAAAAAATCTTTAGTGAATATTACTTATGAATTAGATAATTTATTCTTAAAATCAGAAAATTTAATTGAAAATTTAGTTTCATCAAATTCAAGTTCAGCTCTTTATTTTACAGAAGTTTTAAATGAAATGAAAGAATCTTTCAAACAAAATAAGTTCAATTCTATTTCTGAAATTTCTTTCTCAAAATTAAAATATAGTTATAATGTTCTTGTTTTAGAATATTTAAAGAAAGAATTATCAACAAAAACAACTTCTAAATATAAATCAAATTCTGATAATATTATCGATGTAGAATTAGCTGATGAAGATGAAAAAAAATAAAATAAAAATAAGGAGAGGGTGAGATTCGAACTCACGGAACCGGTTAGGTTCATCTGATTTCAAGTCAGACGCAATAGACCACTCTACCACCTCTCCAATTTCTTATTAACAAAGATAAAAAATCTTTGTTAATAAAAAAAAGCTATAAAAAATAGAATTAAGCTTCAAAAGAAGTTGCTCCAGTAAATTTAATAGAAGCAGGATTCGGATTTTTTCCAATTGAAAATTCTCGTTTTCCTACAGCAATTCGACCTTCATTGACTTTTTCAGGAAAAACACCATCTTTTGGATGAATAAATTGTATTTCTCCACTAGGAAATAAACGAAAAATTCTATAATCATTTATTTTAAAATCTGTACGTAATTGTTTTCCTAAGGCAAGACATTGTTCTTTTCTGGCAAAATAAACTAAATTAGGTCCTTGTTTCATAATAGCAGCTCCTCCTGTAGGCATTTCAAAAATATTTTCTTCAGGTGTGCTTTTTATAGTGCTATTTGTCCATGTCATAACATATTTTTCTTCAGTTTCAGCTGCTTGTAACCAACCACCAGTACTTCCACCAAATTCAGGAAAATATTTATTTTCTGTACTCATAATAAAAATATTTATATTTTTTTAATTCATTCTTCTTTTTTTTCTATTTTTTTTTTTAGCGGGGAATGGATTTGAACCACCGACCTTCGGGTTATGAGCCCGACGAGCTACCGAGCTGCTCTACCCCGCCGCTCAGGGATATTTTTGGATTATAATGATATATTATAGAAAGGGAAAGCAACAAAAAAGAAACAGGAAAATGATTAAAATAGTTAACATAAGAGTCAAAAAAAGTCTTTGAAGAATAGGTTGAATTTTTTGACTTGCAATTAATTTATCATTTTTGATTAAAAAGAAAGGTTTATCCCAAATTTGTCCATCAAACCAAGAGGATTCTTCATAAAAAATTCGTGCTTGATTAAAACGTTTTTTCATATCTTTCCAACGTAAAAAGACAAAAAAGGTCATTACCAATTGAAAATTGAGACTAATCAAAATACTCCAAAGAGTCGTAGAAACAAAATTTTTTTGTGTTAAATCAAAATTAAAAATAAAAACAAGCAAAAACCAAAAAAAATAAATAGAAAAAAATTTTTTAACATAATTGGAATTTGTAAATGTTGTCCAATTGATAAACCAATTTTCTTTTAACTCAATATATTCATTGATTGGTTTTTGATTTTCTGGAATTGGACATAATAGAAAAAGTTTAAGGGTAGAAGTCATAGAAGAAAAAAGAGAATGAAAATTATAAATAAGTTAATTAAAATTAAAAATCATTGCTTTTAATTTTAATTAACAAAAGACTTAATTGCAAAAAAAGTGAACTCCAAGTAAGATTTTCAAAAGGATTTGAAGACGAACTTGAATTTTGTTTTGCGATAGAATCTTTTGAGCTTTCATTTTGATTTAAAATAAATCCAATGATCAAAATACTATTGACGATTAATATTCCATTTAAGGGATTATTTGATTCGATCATTTTTTACCTCATGAATTCTGATTCAAAACAAATGGTTTTTATGTATTTGCTTGTACTTGTAAAAAAACGAATCCTAAAGCTAATCCAAAAAGAGTAATAACAAAACAACATATAGCTGTACTTAAAATTTCGCTCATAATTTGTAAAAATTGAGATAATTAATTTAATTTTTTTAGAACCCGTTTCTTCCCCAAACCACTAGAGCTAAAGAAAATGAAAATACTAACATCAAAGAAGCCCATCCTAAACTAAGTACATCAATCATAAGTGTTAAAAAAATTTTATTTACTTTATTTTCTTTAAATGTTATTTATTATAGTCTTAAGATGAATAAAATGAATGTTTTAAAGACAATAAGAGTTAAGAATTGAAAAAATCATTTCTTTTCAATTTTATACTGTTATAATAATTAACAAATTAATAAAAATGAAGGAATTTTTTATGATTACTGAATTAAATCTTTTTGTTTCTTTTGTGATGGCCTTTATTCTTCTTGCTTTTTCTATTCGTTTAGGTATTTCTTTATACCAATCAACTTAAAAAGAATCTTTCTTTAATTAATTAATTTTTTTGTCTATGTCATCCGTAAAAAATTTAAATAATTTTCCTTTTGCTGCCATTATAGGACAAGAAGAAATGAAATTAGCGTTGCAATTAAATGTAATTGATCCAAAAATTGGGGGAGTAATGATTATGGGAGATCGAGGAACAGGAAAATCGACAACCATTCGCGCTCTTGCTGATCTTTTACCTGATATTACAATCATAAAAAATGATCCTTTTAATACAGATCCAAACGGATTATCTAAAGAATATGAAGTAGAAGAAATTAAAATTCCTATGGTGGAATTACCTTTAGGAGCAACAGAAGATAGAGTATGTGGAACCATTAATTTAAAAGAAATTTTATCAGGTGGAAATAGTACTTTTGAACCAGGTTTATTAGCTCGTGCGAATCGTGGTTTATTATATGTGGATGAAATTAATCTTTTAGATGATCATTTAGTAGATGTTTTATTAGATTCTGCTGCCTCTGGTTGGAATACAGTTGAACGTGAAGGTATTTCGATTAAACATCCAGCTAAATTTATTTTAGTTGGCTCTGGAAATCCTGAAGAAGGAGAATTAAGACCACAATTATTAGATCGATTTGGAATGCATGCTGAAATTCGAACTATTCGTGAACCAAATTTACGTGTAAAAATTGTAGAAGAAAGAATTAGTTTCGATCAATCTCCCCAATTATGGTTTGAGAAATATGAAGATCAACAATTAGCTATTCAAGCTCGTATTGTAAAAGCACAAAAATTACTTAATCAAGTTACTATTTCTGATGACTTTCAACTAAAAATTTCACAAATGTGTAGTGAATTAGGAGTCGAAGGATTAAGAGGAGATCTTGTTTCTACACGTGCAGCAAAAGCCTTAGCAGCTTTTGAAAATCGAACAGAAGTAACTTTAGATGATATTCATCGAACAATTATTTTATGTTTACGTCATCGTTTACGTAGAGATCCAATGGAATCTATTAATTCAGGAGATAAAGTTGAAGCTACTTTTCAAAAAATATTTTCTACCACTGAACTTTAATTTTTTTCATTTTCCTTTTTGAGAATGAGCTCAGTAGGATTCGAACCTACATTAGAAACTTAGAAGGTTTCCGTCCTAATCCCTTAGACGATGAGCCCTTTTTAAAAATTTTCTGATTAATGATTTATATAGGCGATACTGGGTTTGAACCAGTGACCCTCTGCTTGTAAGGCAGATGTTCTACCGCTGAACTAATCGCCTTTATATTTTATTAATCTCATTATAATCATAATTTTGAAATTTGAGTAGTTTCCTTTTGTTTTTAATTATTTTTCAAAATTGTTATATGATTCATCTAAAACATAAGAAGCAATGTTTTCAATTTCTTCTTCCTTTAATCGTCCTCCAAAAGCAGGCATTCCATTTTTTCCATTCGTGATTTGATAAATAATAGCTTCTAGAGTATTCATACCATTTCTTTTTAAAGTTTCTTTTTTTAAATTTTTTTCAGGAATGATTACATTTGTTCCTTCTTTATGACAAACATTACAATTTAATAAAAATTGTTTTTTCCCTATTTCTAGTTCTTTAGCTTGTACGTTAATATTTAGAAAAAAAAAAAAGAAAAAGAAAAAAATCGATACTTTTTTATTTTGAGATCTATTTTTTTTGAAGAGCATTTTTTTTTAAATTTATTAAGAAAAATGAGAAAAATAAAATTTTCTCATTTTTTTTTATTAATCGATAGGTTTTAATTGAAGAGTATATTCAGTTTCACGATTAATTCCTTTTTCAAATCCAGCAGCTGCAGCACGAGCACGTCCTGAATGCCACCAATGACCTACAAGTAAAAAGAAACCAAGAACGAAATGAGAACAAGTTAACCAAGAACGAGGTGATACATAGTTTACAGAGTTAATTTCTGTAGCAACTCCTGCTACTGAATTTAATGATCCTAAAGGAGCATGTGTCATATATTCTGCTGCTCTACGTTCTTGCCAAGGTTGAATATCATTTCTAATTTTATTGATATCTAATCCATTTGGTCCACGTAAAGGTTCTACCCATGGTGCTCTCATATCCCAGAATCTCATCGTTTCTCCACCAAAAATAATTTCACCACTTGGTGATCTCATTAAATATTTTCCTAGTCCAGTTGGCCCCTGTGCAGATGCAACATTCGCACCTAAACGTTGATCACGAACTAAGAAAGTAAAGGCTTGAGCTTGAGAAGCTTCAGGACCTGTTGGACCAAAGAATTCACTTGGATACGCTGTATTATTATACCATACAAAAACAGCAGCAGATAAGCCCATAACTGATAAAGCTGCTAAACTATATGATAAATATGCTTCACCTGACCAAACAAAAGCTCTTCTTGCCCAAGCAAAAGGTTTCGTTAAAATATGCCAAATACCACCAGCTAAACAAAGAATTCCTACCCAAATATGACCACCGACTAAATCTTCCATATTGTTGATTGAAATAATCCAGCCATCACCACCGAATGGTGATTTGAATACATATCCAAAGATAACTAAAGGATTTAAAGTTGGATTTTTAATGAAACGTACATCTCCTCCTCCTGGAGCCCATGTATCATAAACACCACCAATATACATTGCTTTGATAACTAATAAGAAAGCTCCAATTCCTAGTAAACATAAATGAATACCTAAAATTGTTGTCATTTTATTTTTATCACGCCAATCATAACCAAAAAGCGGAGCATTTGTTTCTAATGTATCCGGACCAAATAAAGAATGATAAATTCCTCCAAATCCTAATACTGCAGAGGATACTAAATGTAAAACACCTACAACAAAATATGGATAAATATCAAGAATTTCTCCACCAGGACCAACTCCCCATCCTAAAGTAGCTAAATGAGGTAAAAGAATAAAACCTTGATCATATAAAGGTTTTTCTGGAATAAAATGAGATACTTCAAATAATGTCATCGCTCCACACCAGAAAACCATTAAACCTGCATGGGCTACATGAGCACCAAGAAGTTTTCCTGAAAGATTAATTAATCTTGCATTTCCAGCCCACCAAGCAAATCCTGTCGATTCTAATGTTTTGTCCGTTGTTATTTCTAAATCATCAAAGCGCGTTTCCACGTGGTAGTACCTCCTCTGGGAATATATAATTTTCATGTGGTTGATCTTGTGCTGCCATCCATAATCTAATACCTTCGTTTAAAAGAATATTTTTCGTATAGAATGTTTCGAATTCTGGATCTTCTGCTGCTCTTAATTCTTGTGAAATGAAATCATAAGCACGTAAATTTAATGCTAATCCTACAATTCCTACAGAACTTGCCCAAAGACCAGTTACAGGAACAAATAACATAAAGAAATGTAACCAACGTTTATTTGAAAAAGCTACACCAAAAATTTGTGACCAAAAACGATTCGCTGTAACCATTGAATAAGTTTCTTCAGATTGTGTAGGTGTAAAAGCACGGAATGTATTTGCAGCATCACCATCTTCAAATAACGTGTTTTCTACTGTTGCACCATGAATCGCACATAATAAAGCTCCTCCTAAAATTCCTGCTACACCCATCATATGGAACGGGTTTAATGTCCAGTTATGGAAACCTTGTAAGAATAAAAGAAAACGGAAAATCGCTGCTACTCCTAAACTAGGAGCAAAGAACCAACTTGCTTGACCTAAAGGATATAATAAAAATACAGATACCCAAACGGCAATCGGACCTGAGAATGCAAGTGCATTATATGGTCGAATCCCTACAAGACGAGCAATTTCGAATTGACGTAAACAGAATCCGATTAATCCAAATGAACCATGTAAAGCTACAAATGTCCAAAGTCCACCAATTTTAAACCATAAGGTAAAATTTCCTTGAGCTTCTGGTCCCCAAAGTAATAATAGAGAATGTCCCATACTATTCGCAGGTGATGAAACTGCCGCTGTTAAGAAATTACATCCTTCTAAGAAAGAACTTGCTAAACCATGTGTATACCATGAAGTAACGAACGTAATTCCTGTTAACCATCCTCCTAAAGCTAAATAAGCACAAGGAAATAAAAGTAATCCTGACCATCCAACGAATACGAAACGATCACGTTTTAACCAATCGTCAATAAGAGAGAAAAGTCCTGCTTTTTTTGCTTGAACTTGTCCAATTGTAATTGTCATATTTTTTTAAAAAGCAATTTTTATAATTTTACATTTGATCTTATATAAATAGGATAGATTTATTCTCACTAATAAAATAAATTTAAATTCTTATTATGTTAACTTTTTCTTTTTTAAAGGCAAACACCTTTTTTACTATCTATTTCTCTATCTGTCTTTTAATTTTTTTGTTAACTATTATTATATAACATTATTTTTTAAATTAATTATTTTGTTCTATTCTTCTTATTTCCTCTATTTAAGTTTTTAATTATCCTTAAAATTTAGATTCTTAAATCAGCTCTCTCCCAATACTCTAATACTCTGCCAATAAAATAGCTAAGATCTTTTTTAAAATGTCAACAAACCTAAAATAACTTTAATTATCAGGTTGGTTCTTGGTTCCTCAAATAAAAAACTTATCCCTTTTCTCCTTGAAGAACTAATTTTTACTAATAAAAAGAATAAAAATAAATTAAAAACATTAAATATTATTTACATAGCTAATGTACCAATGGAAGCATCTAGTATTACATAAAATCTAGAGGCTCAAATTAAAACTATTAAAGGAAATTTATTTTTAATGGAAAGAATTTTTGAGGAAAAGGAATCTGCTGTTAAAGAACGACCTGTTTTAAATGAAATGTTAAATTATATTCGTGAAGGTGATATTTTAGTTGTTTATAGTTTAGATCGTTTAGCTAGATCTTTGAAAGATTTATTAAATATTACAGAAATTTTACGTAATAAAAACGTTAGACTTATTTCTATTTCTGAAAATCAGGACACATCCAATGATAGTGGCGAAATTTTTATGCAACTTTTTGGTGTACTTTTTGGTGTCTTTGCTGATTATCAAATAAGACTTATTAGAAGTAGACAAGTTGAAGGAATTGCTTTAGCTAAACTAAAAGGTTTATATAAAGGTCGTAAAAAAATTTCTAAACCTATTATTTATGTTATCAAAAATATTCTACTGATCGAAAATATAAATTTTCACAATTTGCTTTTGAGACTAAATTAAAGCGTTCTACTTTACTTAATATGATTAAACAAAAAGAACAAGAACAAGAAGAACAACAAAAAGAACAAATTAAACAACAAGAACAACAACAACAAATAAAAGAACAACAAGAAGAACAAGAACAAAATCATTCAATACAAAATTAATTATCATTTTTAATACCTTTTTTATTACCTAAATAATAGAAATCTCATATTCTTTATTCTTTTATTTAGTTATTTATATCTTTACTTAACAAATTAATTATTAATTATATACTTATCATTACTTTAACTTTACTTTACTTAGTTAACTAACTTATACAATATACTTTATACTTTATAAACACTTTAACCTTATATATATTTCTACCTTTATTACTTACGTATCTAATAATTATATACACTAGACCATACTTATACTCTTATCATACTCTTAACATATCTTATCACTACTTACTTTTACTTTAACTACTTTAATCTTTACTACATCTAATTACTTCACTTACACTTACTTACTTACTTCACTTAATCATTGTCACTACTTATCATCATCATCATCAATATGTTCTTACTGTTCGTAAGAACATAAAGAACATAAACCACATTAAGTATATTTACTTAATTCCTTACCTATCTAATACGATACACCTTAAGCTTATGTATTTTATATTACTTAGTTATATTATTAGTTATCGCGCTTGTAAGATTTGTAAGACTTATTGTTTTTGTTTGTTTTTATAGTTCTTAGTTATTAATAAAAGAACAATGATTAATGATTAAGAAGATAATTAATAGAAAGAACATATATATATATATATATATTAGATAAAAAACAAAGAACAAACAATACAGATATAGGTAGGTTACTGTGTTATTCTGGTTTCTTACTTTATTAGGTTTTTAACTTAAAAATACCAAATAAAAAAATTTTTGTCAATTTAATAATAAAATTATTAAGATTATGTAAATAAAAAAGATAAACTTTTATTTCTTAATTTTGATAATTGGTAATTTGTTCTTTTTTCTATGACTAGAACAAAATTTTAGGTTTCTTTAAAATAATAATAAAGACTTAAAAGTATTAATAGACCAATAAAAAATATCAAACTAAAAAATGGAAACATTTGTTTTTAAAAATATTCGTTTCTTATTAAAAAATTAATTAATACTTTTATATTTTGTTCTGATATTTTCATGACCCAATACTATTTTTTATTAAAAAGTTGTTTAATGCCACGTTCATTCTATTCGAAATTTTCAATAAGCTTAATAATAAAAGCTTGAGTTCTACGTTTTATATTAAAAATTTTTCTTTAAAATGAAATTAATTTCATTTTAAAGAAAGAGTAGAGAAAAGTTTTAAAAAATAACTAAAACTATTAGTTTTTAGAATTTGGAATAATTTTTCCTTCATTCGAATTTAGTTTCAGTAATTCTTCTAATTTTTTAGAAGCCTGATCAGACAGAACCTGTTTAAGCTTTTCCATTTTTTTCGAGCAAGCTTCAGGTCCTCGTATTTCAACTTCTTGTCGATATTTTTCAACTAAGGAATCGTATTTACGATTTACTTTTGCAAGATCTGCTGTCATTTTATCAATAACAATTTTTTTATCTGTGTGAAAAATTTCAAGTAATTTTTTTAACTCCTGATTTTTTTCCATAGAATTTACTAAATGTTCATGAGCATCTTTTATAATTTCTTCTAGCAGAACAGAATGTTTTTTGATTAAATCTTCGAACATTCGACGATAAAATTCTCGAAGTAGTACTAGAAGAATAACGAAGATTATAAAGTTTATAAAAGCGAAAGTATACGGATATTTTCTTATTAATTTTTTAGAAAATTGTTCAAAATTTCGAAGTGCATTTAAAGATTTATTAGGTATATTTCTTAAAAAAGCTAATAGTTCTTCCAATGACATTTTTTTCCATAAAGATAGTAAATATCTCCAACGTTTCCACTTTCTTCTTAATCTTTCTAATTGTTTTTCCGTTAAATCGTTAGGATTAATATTTTTAGATTTTAAAAAAGCATTAAATTCTTCCTCTTCGTTAAGATACGGACGCACTCCACGTTTTAAAATATATTTTTCATCTAACGAATTTTTTTTTAACAATTCTATTCTTTCGAAGAATATTTTTAAAATCTTAAAAACAAGATAGCTTATAAATAATTTTTGAATTTCTTTACTCAGAATTTCAGCTAATGAATTAGTTATTGGGTAATAATTAATTTTTTCAATTTCCGAATAGATAATTTTAGGATTCGTGTTTTTTAAAAACGAAAAAGATAATAAATCTGGATATGTTTTTTGACTCTTTTTGCTGTAGTCAAACTCCCCTTTTTCTAAAGGAAGAACATTTTTAATAACTGCAAATAAAAATAAAAGATTTTTTTTAGTAATATTTTTTGAATATAGATTTGTTTGTAGACTATCTATATCTATATCCCTAGATACCTTTGAAATAGTATCCCCACGCTGAAGCAAATTATTAATTGGATAAATAATTGTATATAGATATGAGAATTTTTTTATTTTTTCATTAGAAACAGTCCCAGTAATCATAGTAGCATAAACTGGTTTTGTAGAAATTAAAATAGCTGATAAAAAAGCAAAAATAAAAAGATAGCTAAAAAGTTTTTCTTTATTTTTATTCATAAATAAATATTTGTTATCTGTAATTTCTTTTTTCATTAGAGATATAGATGTATTATTATTTTTTGCTTCTAAGAAAACTTTTTCCTCAACCTCAATAAATTCTTTTGGTGTATTTACAAAAGGTAGATTTGAAAAAAGCTTTCTAGTAGCTTCCGTAAAGATAGAAAGCGCAAATATTTTCTTGATCATAATTTTTTTAATAATTTATTTGTATATAATCTGTATTATATATAAAAAAAATATAATCCTGTCAACTAATGAAAATTAAGAGTGAAATTATAATTAAAATTCAAACAAATGGGATGCTTGACAGAATCATTTTCTTATGATTATAATAGAGGTGTTTGTAAATGAATCTACTTTTCATAAGTAAAAAGGTTGTTAAAAACCTATTAACAAATAAATACAGGAAAAATTATTAATTTAATTTTATTAAGAGTTTGATCCTAGCTCAGGATGAACGCTAGCGGTATGCTTAACACATGCAAGTCGTACGGAAAAGCAATTTTCAGTGGCGAACGGGTGAGTAACACGTGAGAATTTGCCTTTAGGAGGAGGATAACAAATAGAGATATTTGCTAATACTCCATATGCCGGTAACGGTGAAAGAAGTAATTCGCCTAAAGAGAAGCTCGCGTCTGATTAGCTAGTTGGTGGGGTAAAGGCCTACCAAGGCGACGATCAGTAGCTGGTTTGAGAGGATGATCAGCCACATTGGAACTGAGACACGGTCCAGACTCCTACGGGAGGCAGCAGTGAGGAATTTTCTGCAATGGGCGAAAGCCTGACAGAGCAATACCGCGTGAAGGATGAAGGCCTATGGGTTGTAAACTTCTTTTCTCAAGGAGGAAGAATGACGTTACTTGAGGAATAAGCATCGGCTAACCCTGTGCCAGCAGCCGCGGTAATACAGGGGATGCAAGTGTTATCCGGAATCATTGGGCGTAAAGCGTCTGCAGGTGGACACTTAAGTCTTTTGTTAAACCTCTAGGCTTAACCTAGAATCTGCAAAGGAAACTATTTGTCTTGAGTATGGTAGAGGTAAAGGGAATTTCCAGTGGAGCGGTGAAATGCGTAGATATTGGAAAGAACACCAACAGCGAAGGCACTTTACTGGGCCAGTACTGACACTGAGAGACGAAAGCTAGGGGAGCAAACGGGATTAGATACCCCGGTAGTCCTAGCTGTAAACGATGGATACTAGATGTTGTGTATTGTTAAAATATGCAGTGTCGTAGCTAACGCGTTAAGTATCCCGCCTGGGAAGTATGCTCGCAAGAGTGAAACTCAAAGGAATTGACGGGGGCCCGCACAAGCGGTGGAGCATGTGGTTTAATTCGATGCAA
>Ga0007810_1000439_pt1 | contig 12479 bp, 9 predicted proteins | sample CryBogCBE15Jun09_FD_71193 | JGI IMG/M metagenome (GOLD analysis project Ga0007810, IMG submission 71193) | Freshwater microbial communities from Crystal Bog, Wisconsin, USA - CBE15Jun09 | ecosystem: Environmental > Aquatic > Freshwater > Lake | place: Crystal Bog, Wisconsin, USA | collected...
TTGCCCGATACCAACGCGAAACCACCCTTGGTGTTTTTGAGGGGCAAAAATGCGGAATCGCCAATATCTAACCGCAGGTTTGCCTTGCGCTTGTTGGCGTCTGGGCCGTGGCAGGCAAAGCATTTGTCAGACAAGATGGGGCGTATGTCAAAATTATAGCTCACTTCATCTTTTGCCGCTACATTGCCGGTTTGGCAAGAATAGGTAAAGAGGATGATGGCGAAAACTATACAACCTATGGTAACTATGGCTTTCATGCAGATGACAGTTTTGTAACAGCAAACGTTTTTTACCGCCTATTTGGCGGCATCAGAATCAGCCAACTAAATTAAATTTTTTTACGTTACCAAACTGAGGGATATTTTAACCAATTTCGCCATGTTTTTATCCTTTACAGGTTAAAACAAGCGTAACGGTACTGTTTGTGCTATGCGCATCATTTATTTATCTTCACCCGCAATACAATTTACAACATGCACCACTACCAACAACAAATAAACGACACCGCATTGTGGCTGCAACAAAACGGCATAGCCTCGCCAACCGTTGGCATAGTGTTAGGCACCGGCTTGGGCGAGCTGGTTAATTTAATAAGGGTTGAAAAGTCAATACCTTACCACCAAATACCCAACTTCCCCACCGCAACGGTTGAAGTGCATAAGGGTAACTTGGTGTACGGCACCATTGGCCATACACAGGTACTGGCCATGCAAGGCCGTTTCCATTATTACGAAGGGTACAATATGCAGCAGGTTACCTTTCCAATACGGGTGATGAAGGCTTTGGGGGTGCAACATTTGCTACTGAGCAACGCGGCTGGCGGCATTAACCTTCACTTTAAAAAAGGGGACCTTGTGTTGATTGACGACCATATTAACCTACTGCCCGAAAGCCCTTTAAGGGGATTGAATGATGCCAGCTTCGGTGACAGGTTTCCTGATATGAGCAAGCCTTATGACGCGTTTTTATCTTCGTTATTAACAAAGCACGCCGAAGCAGCCGGCAAGCCGCTTAAAACGGGGGTTTATGCAGCCGTTATGGGGCCTAACCTTGAAACCAGGGCAGAGTACCGCTACCTTAAAGTGATAGGCGCAGATATTGTTGGCATGAGTACGGTGCCGGAGGTAATTGTTGCCAACCAATGCGGCATACCCTGCGCGGCCATCAGCGTTATTACCGATGAGTGCGACCCCGAGAATTTAAAACCAGTGAGCCTGGCTGAAATTGTTGCCGTTGCGGCAAAAGCGGATGTTGCCTTAAGCTCGTTGTTTGCCCAAGTGATTGAGGAATTGGGTTAATCTAAGATCTTGTGAGATCTAACTGGCTGCCATGGCCGTTTTCAAATCGCCCACCCCTACCATCTGCTGCTCATCGGTATCCCAAATTTTGAGCCGGAAACATTCGGCAATGTCTTTTATCGACAGCGAGGTGCGCTTGCACTGCTGCAACTCAGGAAAATGGGCCATCACCTCGGGCAGGCGGTAAAAAGGTATTTTGGCATTTAAATGGTGTATGTGGTGGTAGCCAATATTGCCTGTAAACCAAGCCATCACGGGGTTCATATGCATGTAGCTGGAGCTTTCAAGGGCTGCTTTTTCATAGGCCCACTCGGTATTGTCGGCAAAAGAAACGCCGGGAAAATTGTGCTGCGCGTAAAACAGGTACGAACCCAAGCCGAACGCGATTAAAAAAGGTAAACAAAACAACAAAAACCAAACCTGCCAGCCGCAGTAAATAATCAGCAGTGCCACCGTGGTAAAATGCAGTACTAGGGTTATCAGCGCATCGTAATGCTTTCTCGGGTTTCTTACAAACGACATTACGCACATGCCTATGATGAACATGGAAAAATAGCCCAACCCAATGGTGATGGGGTGCCTGGTGGCTAGGTAGGCAAACTTTTCGGCACGGCTAAGCGTTAAGAATTTTTTACGGGTAACAATGGGGTACGAGCCTATGCTGGCGCTAAACAGTTTTGAATTATGGTTGTGGTGGTGGTCGTGGCTACGTTTCCAAATGCTGGTAGGTGAAAGCATGTACATGCCAAAAATCGTCATCAGCACATCGGCGGCCAATGATTTTGTTAAAATGGAATGGTGCTGGTGGTCGTGGTAAATAATAAAAGACCGTATCAACAGCAAGCCGGCCAACACGCTGCTTATCACCCTTAAAGCAACAAAAGGCAGCAATACAGTACCCGCCAAGCTGGCCACCAGCAGGCTGAATGTTGATATGGTAACCATCCAGCTTCGGCTGCGTATTTCTTTTGCAAAAGGCTTTGTAGCCAAAATAAGTTGTTTACCGCAAAGCATAATCGTTAATTTTATAAAGGGGTGGTACTTACATTAACAGGCCTCTTATGTTTCCAGCGACGGTGCGTCCAAAGCCACGTTTCTTCTTGCTCCTTTATGTCGCTTTCCAGTTTTCGTGTGTGTGCTTCTGTAATATACCCCGTACTGCTAGCATAAGGTGGCATGGTAAGCAACTCGGCTTTAAGGGTATAATACCCCCTGCGCACTTTTTTAACCGTTACGTAAACAACGGGGTAATTCATTTTTTGCGCCAATTTTTCTGTTCCCATAAAAACTGGGGTATCTTGGTGCAAAAATTCCATCCAATAAGCCGCCTCCGGTTTTGGTGATTGGTCTGCAATAAACGCAGTGGCATTCAGCTCCCCCCTATTTTTAACCATTTCCCTAAAAGTTTCATTCATGGGTATAAGCTTAGTGCCAAACCGCGTGCGCATATTGATTAACAAGCGATTGTAATATTTGTTCTTGAGCGGGTGATAAATTACATACAATTGATGTTTGCAACAAAGGCTAAAGGTATTGCCAGCCCACTCCCAGTTTCCGTAATGCCCCATTACAATAATAATACGCTCATTTTTTGCGGCCAAACCATCAAACAACTGCTGCGCCTGCGCATCCATACTGCAATGTTGTAGCATGCTGCGCTTTGTTATGGTAAGCGTTTTAAAAGTCTCCAAAAACAAATCGCATAAGTAGTGGTAAAAATCTTTCCGTATTTTATGTAGCTCTTCTGTCGATTTTTCCGGAAATGACTTCTGTAAATTTTCCAACGCTGTCGCCTTTCTATACCCAAGCAGGTGGTACACTACCAGGTAAAAGCCATCACTTAACAGGTATAGCACCCTAAACGGCAATATACTCAACAAGTAAATAAACGGAAGGGCTATTGCGTACGCTACAAATGCCAATGTTAATGCTTTAAACGTTTTTTACAAATATAGGGGGTTAAAGCCTGCCGCATGGGTGTACTGCCGTTAAAGTGGCTGAAAATATGGTTAATTTTGGCCAAACTTACCCAAACCGTAATCTGGTAATTTTGTGTTGTGGCCGTTTTAGCCAGGTACACCCAAAATACAGCCTGCCCTACAATGCCTCACTTTGGGAACCAACATAACACGGGCATTTTATTACCCAAGCCACAGCCATGCCAAAGGCTCGGCCAACAGGGTGTTGTATTAAAAAAAGCAGGGATTGAATCCCTGCTTTATATATCAAAAAAGTCTTGGTAAAAAATTGCGCTCTATTGCTGCCCCTGAGGTTTTTCCAACAGTTTAAAGAACTGGTCTAATTGTGGCAGAATAACAATGCGGGTGCGGCGGTTGGCTGCCCGGCCTGCATCAGTGCCATTGTCAGCAATCGGTTGGTACTCGGCGCGGCCAGCGGCGGTCATGCGTGCTGGTGCTATGCCATATTGGTTTTGTAAAATGCGTATTACAGAAGTGGCACGTTTAACACTCAAATCCCAGTTGTCAAGCAATGGTTCTTTTTTAAACGCAACAGTATCTGTGTGGCCCTCTACCATAAACTCGATATTAGGCTGGTTGTTCAACACTTTGGCAACTTTGCCCAACACAACCTTGGCTTGGTCAGACACTTCATACTTACCGCTTTTAAACAGCAACTTATCAGATATGTCAATGTACACCACCCCTTTTTCAACCTTAACGTTTATGTCTTGGTCATTCATATCACCCACCGCACCTTTAAGGTTCATCACCAATTGCATGTTTAAGGAGTCCTTACGGGCAATGGCCGACTGCAAGCCTTGGATATAGTTATCCTTGGCACCTATGTTGTCTAACGATTTTTTGATGCTCTCGGCTTGGGAACCTGAGATCACAGACAAGTCTTTCAACTGGTCAAGCACCTGGGTGTTATTTTGCTTAAGCATGCCAACTTGGTCAGTTAACGAGCCTATTTTACTTTCGTAGGCTATGCGCTTGCGGCCAAACTCATTGGCAGAATCCTTAGATGCACTTTCACAATCACGCAGCTTACTTTGTGCCTCAAGATAGGCACCATTTAACTGGGTGTACTTTGCCTCAGCCTCCCTTAACTTGCTTGGGCTTACACAAGAGAACAATACTACAGCCGGAAGGGCTGCCAACAGGACATGATTCATTTTCATATGCTTGTTTTAAAATGGTTATTAAAAGGATAAGGGATGAATTTTCGCGCTGCTAAGTTAAGCGCGCGAAATACAAAAAACAGCAAAAAAGCGGGTTTAGTTAAAATTTTCCAACACCTTTAACGTTATAATGGGTTAGTTTTCACAATCACCTACACAATAGATATTTTTGTTGCATTTTGTGTTAATTTTCACCCATACACTAAAACCAACATTGCTTGAAATGATACTACTACAACTGGGTATTTTATTGGCGTGCATACTAACGGGGTCGCGTATGAAGGGTATTGGCCTTGGCGTTATGGGTATGCTTGGGCTGCTGGTGTTTATTTTTATCTTCCACCTTCGGCCGGGCGACCCACCGCTGGATGTGATGCTTATCATTATGGCTATTGTTACCACAGGGGCTGCCCTGCAAGCCGCAGGCGGTATGGACTATCTGGTGCATATTGCCGAACGCATTATACGCAGCAACCCTGCCCGCATTACCTTTTATGCCCCTTTTACTGTGTATTTTTTATGCCTGTTTGCAGGCACATCGCATATTGTGTATTCTGTGTTGCCCGTTATTGCGGAGGTGGCAGCCAAAAAACGCATACGGCCAGAGCGGCCCATCAGCATATCGGTTATAGCATCGCATATTGCGCTTACGGGCAGCCCCATGAGTGCCGCCACAGCAGCCCTCGCAGCGTTGATGGCCTACCCCAGCGCAGCTGGCGATATTATGAAGATTTGCATACCTGCCTGCATGATAGGTGTATTAGCTGGTGCTATATCCGTTTGGAAAATGGGCAAAGCGTTGGATACCGATGAGGAATTTTTGGAGAAAATGCGTGACCCAGCTTTTGCAGCCTCGGTGGATGCCACAGATGCCGGGCTGAAAACACCACTCCTGCCGGGTGCAAAAACCGCGGTGGCCATTTTTGCCGCCACTATTTTACTGGTTGTATTGTTTGGGGCCTTTCCAAGCTTGATACCCAACGTTGGCAAAGGCCCCGCTAACTTGATGGTGTTTGCGGATGGCAAATTAAAGATGGGCACTATTATAGAAGTGCTGGCACTTTCGGCCACGGGGCTTATCATACTCGTTACCAAAACAAGTGCCACAGTCGTAACCAAAACAAGCTTGTTTACCGCCATGGGCACTGCCACCATATCGGTGTTTGGGGTGGTGTGGATGAGCGCCACTTTTATTGACAATAACCAAGAAGTGATTAAGCACGTGTTTGGCGGTATTGCACAGCAGTACCCTTGGACGTTTGCCATAGCCATTTTTATTATGGGGGCCTTTATTTTTAGCCAGGCGGGCACCACCAGAACAATGATACCCTTGGCGATAACGCTGGGCATTGCCAACCCCGCACTGATTGCCATGTTCCCGGCTGTTAACAGCGATTTTGTGCTGCCCGGGTACCCCACGTTACAGGCCGGTGTAAATTTTGACCGTACCGGTACCACCAAAATTGGCAAATACCTGGTAAACCATAGCTTTTTACGCCCCGGAGTGGTTGCCATAACAGTGGCCATCGCCACCGGTTTTCTGCTGGAGTGGCTGTTGCAGCTGCATGGTTAAATTGGGATGCATGTATTAAGCCTGTGCGTTTTATGGCATTATTCGCACTTACTTAATGCTACTTTGACAAGTATTTAGCAATGGTATTTTTTGCATAGCGATTTAGCGTCTTTGCGCGAGATAACATCCCCTGCCCCGCCTTTGGCGGAGTCATTTTTCGTGCAAACACACTAAGCCGGCATTTGCACAAATAGTAATCCATAAAACTTACGTAAGGCTGCTGTTAAAAGTGTCACAGTAGAATTAATCGGTACCGATTCAGCTATTAGCCAAACCAAAAAAAAGCTGCCCCTTTCAACGTGGGCAGCCCTTATTACAGATGCACTTACATCCAAATGCTTTTTATGCCTAAATGTTTAAGCCGCCGCAGGTGCTTATTACCTGGCCGGTAACATAACTGCTCATGCCGCTCGCTAAGAATAGCGTGGTATCTGCAATTTCCTCTGCCCGCCCAAAGCGGCCCAAGGGAATCTTCTTTAAAAAATCGTCCGCACCCGCACCTTCCTTTAGATAATGCGTCATATCAGTTTCCACAAAACCGGGCGCTATGGCATTGCAACGTACGTTGCGGCTGCCCAACTCCTTGGCTATCGATTTTGTAAAACCAATTATACCAGCCTTGCTGGCCGCATATGCCGCTTGGCCTGCATTGCCGCTTATGCCCACAATGCTGCTCATATTTATGATACTCCCGCCTTTTGCCTTCATCATGGGGCGTATCACCTGTTTGGTCATGTTAAAAACACTTTTCAGGTTGGTGCTTATCACCTCGTCCCACTGCTCGGCGGTAAGGCGCAGCAGCAAATTATCTTTGCTGATGCCGGCATTGTTCACACACACGTCAACAGTGCCAAATTCTTTTACCACGGCGGCAACAAAACTTTCGCACTGGGCAAAATCACCCGCGTTGCTTTGGAAGGCCTTAGCCTTTACACCCAAAGCCAGCAACTGCGCCTCCAGCGCGACCGCCTTTTCGGCACTGCTGTCGCTAACATAGGTAAATGCCACATGGCTGCCATGTTCGGCCAATTTTAACGCAATGGCCGCGCCAATGCCGCGCGCAGCACCTGTAACTATTGAAACTTTACCGTCTAACAATTTCATGGTTGGTTATGATTGAGTGCGCAAATGTATTGAAATTGCTGATTGTGGGCATACTGGGATTTTTTGGGGAGGCTGCCTAAATTACTGTTTTTGCGCCTTTGCAAAGGGAGATTTAGGTGATTTTTGGCGAAGGGATGCTTTCTGGTTAAACGTACCGCCGTGCTATTGCCCCAGACGAGCCATGCAAGAAAGCCGGGTACCCCGCGCTGGGAGAAGGCGTATTCAATCATATTTTTTCTCGAAACCCAAATAGTACGACGCAAACAACCCATAAGAAACTGCCAATAAAACACATTCCAGCAAGATGCCAGGGTTGTACAGCAGTACAAAAAACAACCCAGCCAGTAAGCCAAAAACAATTTTAAAATAGCCCTCGCTATCCATGTCATTGGTGTACAATGTGCCATGAAACATGGTTAGCAAACCCACGCTTAGCAGCAACAATTGCAGGTAATCAATGGCGTGTAGGTGCAATGGCCAGCCTTTGCAAACAAAAACTAATTCGGGCAGCATTAGGCACGCATACATGCAACACAACATAATAAAACGCCTTAACAGCGAAATAGGGAAGTTTTTGGCAAACCCAACAGAACTGTCTTCAAACGCCTTTATCTGTAGCACGGCAGCGCTGTTGGCAGCGGTTGCCAGCATAAAGCAAAGCAGCAGTGGCCGTATATCGTAATGGTCGGGCTCGTACACTTTAAAAAAAACATACAACACCAGCAACGAGAAAAACTTGGCCAGCAGCAGCATTTGCCGCCGGCTGTGCAGTAAGTAATACAGTGGCAGGGCAAATAGCGGCTTGCCGAGCCTGATGCCAGTGGTAGGCATCACGATACGGTTTTTTATAACAGGCTTGCGCTGCAATACCCGTAAATAAACTGCTGCGGTTAGCAAAACCGTGGCTATGGTAAACAATATGATGGAGCCACCACTAATATAATAGCCGGTTTTTAAGGCAATGGCTGCCGCCACCATGCTGTAGGCAATAACTGGCATATAAACAAGTGCCTGCACGTATACCATATAACCAAAACCGGCCCTAGGTGGCAGGTTGTTGATGCAAAACAAAAACTGCTGCCGGGTGCCGCGCAAGTGCTTTACCACATAGTCAATACATTTGGCATTGTACAGCAACCATATAAGCACACCGCCAGCCAAACCCAATGGGTTTTGGATAATAATGGTAATGATGGCCAGATGAAACTGGGCAAGATTTGCAGGTATACCAAACAATAAAAAAAACATACATAGAAAAAACCCTGCATTTACCCGGTAAAAGTGGTTAACGATAACTTTTTGCAATATGGTTAGCACAATATTCATGCGCCTGTGTGTTGGATAGTATGCCCTGCTGCCAATAGCGAGGCTGTAAAAGAAAGCTGCCCGGCATAAAACGCTTGGTGGGAGGTGATTAAAAACGATACCCCTTGCTGCCCATGTTTTTGTTTTATGATGTCGCAAACTGTTTCAACGGAGGCAGCATCAACGGCTACAAGGGGTTCGTCCAGCAATATCCATTTTGGGCTGCCGGTAAAAGCCAGCACCAGGCTTAGTTTTTTAACCATGCCGCTGGAATAGGTAGCCACGGGTTTGTTGTACGCCTCAAACACATGCAGGCGGCGCAGCAATTCCTCGCTTTGCTGTATGCTGCCTTTTTTGGCATGGCAATACAGTTTAACCAACTCCTTGCCCGTTAAAAAACCGGGGTACAGCGGTTCGGTTTCGCCATAATTAACGATTTGCAAATACTGTTGCCGCTGCTTAATGAGGCTATATTGATTATCCAACACAATATCGCCCTTAAAAGGCAACAGGCCTGCTACAGTTTTAAGCAAGGTGGTTTTACCACTACCGTTTTCGCCCTGCAACCAAACAATACCGTCTTCAATAGCAAACGATTCTATGTCCAAGGCTGTAAAACTGCCATACTTTTTTTGTAATTTATCAAACTGCAGCATACACTAATTCTACTTTGACAAGTATTTTATAATAGTACTTTTTTTTAGCGGCTTGGTGTCTTTGCGCGATTTGACATCTTTGGCTCTGCCAAAGGCGGAGTTATTTCTCGCGCAAAGACACTAAGCCGCTATTGGCTCAAATAATATTCCATAAAATTTGAGTTTTCTTAAGAGGCATATTCAAGTTGTCAAAGTAGAACTAAGTAATGAAAAATAATTACAGCCGCCTTGGCTTGATGTACACTTTGTGAATAATTTGTAACAAACATCCAGCTTGCCCCTACATCAACTCTTCGTAGCTAAGGCTTGATAAAAAAATTAATTGACTGTCAGCTAGTGGGTTTTGCTGCCGATTGTTCTTCGCCTTTGTTTGCGGCTTGGCGTCTTTGCACGATAAAAATGGCTCCGCCTTGGGCATACGGAATAATATTCACGCAGAGACACCGTGCCGCTCAATTAAGACAAGTAATAGCTTCGCCATAGTTGTTCATTTTCCTTTTTTGGATGATCATGCGGAGCAGCATATTTATTCTACTAACCCAATGCAAATGCCACCGCAGCGTTTACATGTATGGCGGTGGTATCGAATACCGGCACAGGGCTGTCTTCCTGCTTAATCAGTATCGGTATTTCAGTACAGCCCAATATTATACCTTCGGCCCCCTGGGCAACCAGCGCATGTATAATGCGTATAAACCCGGCCTTGGTTTGTGGCAGAAAAAGGCCTTTGCCCATCTCTTCATAAATGGCATCATTGATAAACTCAATATCGGCGGCATCGGCTGGTATAATGGTTTCAATACCCTTGTCCGCTAATTTTTGCGTGTAAAAATCAAGCTGCATGGTGTATTTGGTACCGAGCAGTGCCACTTTCTTTAGCTGCTTTTTAGCAACCGCGTCGGCAGTAACCTCCGCAATGTGTATCAACGGTATATGTACCGTTGCCTGTACTGTATCGGCTATTTTATGCATGGTGTTTGCACCAATCAATATGCAATCGGCACCTGCCTGCTCCAGTTTTTGCGCGGCACCACTTACTATGGCAGCCAGCCCATCCCAATTGTCGTCCACGGTAAGCCGCTTTATCTCCCCAAACTCAGCCGACCAAACAATAATTTTTGCAGAGGTTACCCCGCCTAATCTTTCATTTACCTGTTGGTTGATGAGCCTGTAGTAGTCAATGGTGGAAAACCATGTTATGCCGCCGATGATGCCGATTGTTTTCATGGTGGGCAAGGTACAATTAAATTTATTTTGGTGGGCTTGCGACGGTTTGTATGGCAACTACAAAAAGAAATAGCCAGCAACGCTATTTCTCGTTGCTGGCCATTTACGTAGATGGGATAGTAGCTACTTCAACAAATTGTCATCAAACAGCTTCAGTATTCTTTTGTATTCATCTGCCCAACTGCTGGCCTCTACAAAACCATGGTCTTCAACCGGGTATACTGCCAGTTCCCAGTTTTCTTTGTGCAGCTCTATCAGCCTTTGTGCCAACCGCACGGCATCCTGAAAATGCACGTTTTCATCTACCATGCCGTGGCATATCAACAAGTGGTTTTTTAACCCGGCGGCAAAGTTTATGGGGGATGAGCGGGCGTAGGCCAGGCTGTCTTCAAACGGCCGGTTTAGTATGGCACCCGTGTAATCGTCGTTGTAAGCCGCCCAGTCAGTAACAGGGCGTAAGGCTGCACCTGCTTTAAAAACATCGGGCTGTGTAAACAAGGCCATCAGCGTCATAAACCCACCATAGCTGCCGCCATATATGCCAATGCGGGTGGAGTCTATGCCATATTGTTTTACCAAAAAACGGGCGGCATCCACTTCATCGTCCAAGTCCTTACCACCCATGTGGCGGTAAATGCCCGTGCGCCAGTCGCGCCCATAGCCGGCACTGGCCCGGTAGTCTATGTCAATCACCGTATAGCCTTTGTCGGCCAGCAGGTTGTTAAACATAAACTCGTGCTGGTAATAGCTCCAGCCATAATCAACGTTCTGCAAGTAGCCCGCACCATGCACAAATATTACGGCCGCATTATTCTTTTTTCCTGCTGCCGGCTCGTATATGCGGGCGTATACATTGGCACCATCCCTTGCCGTAAAGGTGGTTATTTTCGTGTCGCGCCAAGGGTATGCCTTCCAGTCATCACTCATGGCGTTGGTGGTTATTTGCTGTGCCTTTTTGCCGGGCAGGTTTTCCTGCACATACAGCTCCCAAGGCCGGTTTTGGTAACTGTGCCGGTAGGCGATATATTTTTCATCGGGCGAAAAGCTTATTTCGTACCCACCCGTCATGCTGGTTATTTGCTGCTTACCACTACCATCGGTGTTAATGCGGTACAATTGCCGTTTGCCGGGGTGCTGCTCATTCGTAACGATATAGAAATATTTTTTATCGTTGCTCAATTTTGCCAATTGCACCTCATAGTTGCCAACGGTAATGGCTTTTTTTGCTTTGGTATTTATATCAACACTGTACAGGTGGCTGTAACCCGTTTCCTCGCTTTGAAACCAACAGGTATGGGCATCTATCCAACCGAGTAAAGCTTGGCCAAGCCAGCCAATGCCGGGGCCTGCTATCCAAGCCTCGTCGTGCTGGTGGTCAACCAAGGCAAGCTGGCCCGTGGCTGCGGTTAATTGCATAATCCAGCGGTCTTTAAAATCGTTGGAGCGAATATCAACCATGGCCGCGCTGCCGTCTTCATTCCAATACGGGCCAAATACGGTAACTTTTTTAGCCACTTCCTTTTTTGCCGCAAATTTGGCCGGGTAATCTTTTTGGTACCCAGGTGCCGCCAGTATGCCGGGTAAGCTGTCTGCTTTAACCTCTAGCACCGTGTCTTTCAGTTTATCGTACACAAAAAAAGCATAACTGCCTTCGTAAATACCTACTTTGGTACGGCCCGGAATATCAGTGGTGTAGCCGCTTTCGGTAACATAGCTGGGTACCACTGTTTTTTTGGCATTGCCCGCCTCGTCATACAACCTGTAGGTAACAAAACGGCCGTCGGGGCTTATTTGCAGGCCATCCACTGTTTTGTCGCCGATATAAATAGTCTTCAGGGTGTCGCTGCCTTTTACCGATTGTAAAAATGCTTTCCGCGCATCCGCTTTTTCTTTTCTTTGTTGGATGATGGCTGATGTTTGCAGTTGCTGCGTGGCAAGCCATTGCTCTTCTTCCGACAATTTTTTGGGCGATGGCCCAGTACCGCCTGTTAGTTTGGAAAGCTGGGCCGTAAGCCCTGTTTTAACATCCCAGGCAAAAAGGTTGTTGCCTTTTTGGTACACCACCCAATCTTCGTTGTGCACAAATATGGGGTTGCTTTCCCATTCATCGGTTTGGGTGATGCGTTTGGTGGTGTTGGTGGCCACATCCAGCCAATAGATGTCGCCTTTGTGCG
>Ga0007810_1000441_pt1 | contig 12419 bp, 10 predicted proteins | sample CryBogCBE15Jun09_FD_71193 | JGI IMG/M metagenome (GOLD analysis project Ga0007810, IMG submission 71193) | Freshwater microbial communities from Crystal Bog, Wisconsin, USA - CBE15Jun09 | ecosystem: Environmental > Aquatic > Freshwater > Lake | place: Crystal Bog, Wisconsin, USA | collected...
AATCCATGCCCTACGGGGTAGGTCGCCGCCCCATGCCTCGTGGTCCCAATCACCGCCTAAAATCCAACGGCTGTCTTTATGCTGCAGGCAAAACTTTTTCAGGGTTTGTATAAAGTCTTTCTTAGTGGCTGCCTGCCGCAGGTTTACGCCGTTGAGGTCGTAGCCGCCGCTTAAAAAATGGGTATGGTTATCGATAAAGCCCGGCACCATCATTTTCCCGCCTAAGTCAATCACAACTGTTTTCTTATCGGTAACAGTTTTGTAACTGGTGCCAACCCACATTATTGTATTACCCTTCAATGCTATCGCAGATGCCCAAGGCTGCTCGCTATTGCCCGTCCATATTTTTGCGTTCGTGTAAACTTTGTCGGCAAATTGCTGCTGGGCGTTGCCACTAAGAGATATTATAGTTAAGGATAAGGTGAGTAGGAATTTCATGGCGATTTTTTTATTAGAACAAGTAATGGGCCGCCGTAAAGCTGGTGTTGTGCAACCCCCATTATTTAAGTAGTTATGCCTTGGGCAGTAAATTGGCTTTATTTATCCAACTTGGTAATTAAGTGGTGCTTGCCCTTTAGCATAAATTGCTTGCTTTGCTCAATGGCATCCATCACTTGGGCTAGTATTTCTTCGGTGGTTTTTTCGTAGTCAATCACCAAGGGGGCTTTAAAACGTACACTTAGGGTGCTGCCTTTCTTTTTAAAGGTAAGGCCACGTTTGGTAAAAGCGCGCCAAAAACCGTTAATCACTACGGGCACCACTATCGGGCGGTTGTTTTTTATAATATAGGCGGTACCCTTGCGGCCGGGGGCAAACGGCTTTGTGGTGCCTTGCGGAAAGGTTATTATCCAGTTGTCTTTCAGCGCGGTGGTTATTTTGCGGGTATCGCTGGGGTCAAGGCCCCTTCGTACTTCCTTACCCTCGGCGCGCCAGGTACGTTTTACGGTAAGGCAGCCGGCCATTTTAAAAATACGGCTGATGAAGCTGCCGTTCATGGTTTCTTCCGCAGCCACAAAATAAATGCGGGTAAACGGGTTTAACAGGTAAAACGGTATGCCCAACCGGTTATGCCTGCGCCATTTTACGGCACAAAATATATGAATAAACGTAATAACGTCGGCAAAATAGGTTTGGTGGTTGCTCACAAACAGCACGTTGTTGTTGGGTAGGTTTTCAATATGCTCGGTACCCTCAATTTTCAACTTGTTTACCAATACCAAGCCGGGGTACGTAATAGCACCCACAACGGCATACAGAAACGACCTAAATAACTTTATTTGCTTAAATCTCTCTAACAATCGCATGAAATTAAAAGTGATTGGCAATCAGGGGTGCAAATTAGGTATTGTAAATGATTGTTAATGGTGCGGGCAAATAATATTTATGCTTGCCTGGTGATGTTTGTTTTTGCAACTTGTGTAAAATTAAACACCATGAAACGCCATTTAACCCTTACAGCCATGGCCTGCTGCCTACTGTTAACCCTTTGCGCGCAAGAAAAGCCGCCCGCCCAAAAATCGATTACCGTAACCGGTACCGCCGAGGCCGAAATTATACCCGATGAAATTTATGTGCAGGTTGACCTGCGCGAATACGACAAGCGCGGCGTTGGCAAAATTGACATTGAAGTGATTAAGACAAACTTTCTTGCTGCCTGTAAAAGCATTGGCTTGGCCTACAGCGCGGTGAGCGTGCAGGGCTACCAAGGTGCCGACAATTATTGGCAATACCGCAGGGGTAAGAAAAAAGACCCAGACCTCAAGGCAAGCATAAGCTACTGGGTTAAAATAAACAATACCCAAAAGCTTGACGAGCTGGTTGATAAATTAGATGACGAGGCCACCCAAAATTTCGCCATAGCCAAAACGGCGTACAGCAAGCAAACGGAATTGAAAAAGCAAATGAAGATTGAAGCTATTAAAGCCGCGAAAGAGAAGGCGGTATATTTAAGTGAAGCGATTGATGAGCATATTGGCGGGGCACTTACGATAACGGACGTAAATGAAATAATAGATGCAGACAACAATGTCCCTATCTCCCAATTTTATGCCAACAACTCCAACTTTCGCTACAACGCCGCATCCACCAATGGGGATGCCGCTGGCAGTGTAGGCTTTAAAAAGCTAAAATTCCAATTCCAAGTGAGTGTTGTGTTTGCGCTGAAATGAATTTGGAGGATTTTTAGCGTTTATTTCCCCGATGCCCTTCTTCATGTCGCCGTGGTTATTAGTACAAGTAAAGGGGCAATTGGTGAGGTTTGCATATTGCTAAATTTCTCCAGATGGGTTATATTCGCCACTCAACAAACGTTTTTTATGGGCCATATATATGCTGATGTAGAATTGATAAACGACGAAGACATAGGCTTAGCAAGGCGTTACACTATAGGGGAAGATGAAATAAGGCGCGTGCATTGCAACATGTTGGTAGAAACAGGCGCATACAACCTATGCATTAACGAAAGTATACAGGCGCAATTACAATTGCCCTTTATAGAAAAGCGTACAGCGCAAACCGTAGACGGCCGGTTCGTTACCTACGATGTTGTTGGGCCAGTGCACTTAAAATTTAAAAACCGCAACACAATATGCACGGCCATGGTGTTGCCCGGTGACAACGAGGCATTATTGGGGGTAATACCCCTGTAAGACATGGACGTGTTGATACACCCGCTACGGCAGGAACTGATAGTACACCCCGACCATCCCTATATGGCGCAGATGAAATTAAAGTAACATGTCCCCTTCATTCCCAAATACCCAAACCATAAATGCCCAATACCCCCTTACCTTTGCCGCGAAAAAATTATGTTGAGGTAGCAGATGAAGTTATATCCCGAATCGGCAGATGTACAGTTGGAGTTTGACAAAGTAAAAGCTTTATTAACGGAGCATTGTAAAACCGAGTATGCCAAAACCAAGGCAGGTAGCCTGCGCATACATACCCGTATTGACTATATTGAGCTGGAATTACAGCAAAGCCACGAATTTAAATTACTGGAGGAGCAGAGCCAGTATTTTCCCAACGACTATACCATAAACATAAGCCGCGACATAAAGCTGTTGGGCATACCCGGTGCCACCCTGGGCGGCGAGCAGTTTATTCAAATACGCAAGCTGGCCGAGAGCCTGGAGAAAATTTTCCGCTGGTTTGACAACGAGCGCAGGTTAGCCTACCACGCCCTGAGCGAAGTAATAAAAGACACCTATTACGAAAAAGTAATTATAGAACTGATTGATGATGTACTGGACGAAACCGGCAATGTAAAAGACAATGCCAGCCCCGACTTGGAGCGCATACGCATGAGCCTGTACCGCAAGCGCAATGAATTGCGCCGCACGTTTGAGAAGGTGATAGCCCGCCTCGCAAAAAGCGGTTACACTGCCGACATTGACGAAAGCTTTAGCAACGGCCGCAGGGTGGTGGCGGTATTTTCTGAACACAAGCGGCAGGTAAAAGGCATTTTGCATGGCGAGAGCGACAGCCGCAAAACGGCTTTTATTGAGCCCGAGGAAACCATTGAGCTGAACAACGAAGTGTTTAGCCTAGAAAACGATGAGCGGAAGGAGGTGCAGCGCATCCTGAAAAGCCTAACCGCTCGCCTGTCAGTCTACAGCAGCCTGTTAAACACCTACCTGGAGGTGGTGGGCGATTACGATTTTATCCGCGCCAAGGCTAGGCTGGGTATGGATATGCGGGGCCACTACCCCAACGTGGTTGACCGTGCACATATTGAACTAAAAGATGCTTACCACCCACTGCTGTACCTGTATAACCAGCGCAGCAAGAAAAAAACCATACCGGTTAACCTTACGCTGGATGAAAAAAGCCGCATTTTGGTAATCAGCGGCCCCAACGCAGGTGGCAAAACGGTAACCATGAAAACCATTGGGCTAAACCAAATGATGCTGCAAAGCGGGCTACTGGTTCCGGTACAGCCAACATCAGTCATGGGGGTTTTTAAGCAGCTGTTTATACATATTGGCGACACGCAAAACTTGGAGTTTGAGCTGAGTACCTACAGCAGCCACCTGATGCACATGAAGTTTTTTATTGAGCGTGCCAACGGTAAAACCCTGTTTTTTATTGACGAGCTGGGCAGTGGCAGCGACCCAAACCTGGGCGGTGCTTTTGCGGAAGTTATTATGGAGGAGCTAAGCCGAAGGCACTCCTTCGGTATAGTAACAACACACTACCTTAACCTTAAGGTAATGGCCAACCATACCATTGGCATCATCAACGGTGCCATGGCTTTTGACGAGGTTAACCTGCAACCCTTGTACAAACTAACGGTGGGCAAGCCCGGCAGCTCGTATACGTTTTCCATCGCGGAGCGCATCGGCCTGCCCCCGCACTTGATAAAAAGAGCCAGGGCCTTGGTGGAAGAAGACCATTTTAGGCTTGACAAGTTGTTGAACCGCACCGAGCAAGACTTGCAAAAGCTGGATGTGGAGAAAAAAGAACTGCAAAAAGCCCTGAAGGAAAATGAGCGGCTGAAGAAAGAAATGGAGACCGTGATTGACAAGGAGAAGCACCGCCAGCAAATTGAACTTCTTAAGCACCAGAACGTTATAAGTGAGGAGCGTATCAATTACCTAAAAGATACCGAACGGAAATTAAAGCAAATTGTGTTAGACTGGCGGAAAACCGACGACAAGGCGCAGGTAATAAAACACTTGCAAAACGTGTTGTTTAAGCAGAAAGACCATGTAGCCACCAACAAGCTGGCTAAAAAAGCCGAGAGCAAATACAACGAGACCAATGCAGCCATAACAGTTGGGGCCAAGGTTAAAATGAAAAAAAACCACCAAATTGGTGAAGTAAAGGAAATACGCGGTAAGCGGGCCTTAGTGCAAATAGGCCTACTGCCGATGAGCGTTGAATTAAGTGATTTGATAGTTGTTGAAGAAAAAGTTATTGCGTAAACAACTTTTTTATATACTTTTAACGAGCCTTTGTTAAAATTAATCTTGCAAAAAAGTAATCATGCCCGTATTCGATAAAGTTTTGTTGGTGGAGGATGACCCTATAACCATCCTTGTTTGTAAAAGGACCATTGAAATTGCTGGTTTTGCAAGCGAAGTAAAATCTGTGGTAAACGGACAAGAGGCGATTGACTACCTGAAAGAGGCCGCGAAGCAACCCGACCTAATTCTACTTGATTTGAATATGCCCATTTTAAACGGATGGGAATTTTTGGATTGGTTCGGCACTTGGGTAACACATTTACCGCATGTGCCGGCGGTATACATCCTTTCCTCCACTGTTGACCCAGAGGACCAACGCAAGGCTATGGAATACCCCAATGTGCGGGGCTTTATTTCCAAGCCGCTTACCAGGGAACATTTGGGTAATTTGGCAAAGGAGTTCCATAAAGTATTATAAAATCCCATCTGCGTATTACACTGTTAGGCAACCCATTATAAGTGGATGTTTGCCTTTTTATATATTACCCAAAAACATAGCAAAAACTAGTCAGGGCTTTTTTATAACGCCCCAGCTACGCAAAAGCTTCATGTTATGGCGTTAATAGGTACACTATCCGCTTTTTTTATGGTTTGCACTTTATCGTAATTTGCGAAACATGAAAAGATTGCTATTTTCCCTACTGGCTATAATTGCCTTACAAATTACCGGCTATGCCCAAAGGGCCGCAAGCAAAACATATTATATTAGCCCCAGCGGCAACAATGCCAACCCCGGCACCAGCAGAACGCTGGCATGGAAGACTATTGATAATGTAAACAAGTTAATACTACACCCACGCGACAGCGTGCTGTTAGAAGGCGGCCAAACCTTTGCCGGAGCAATAGCATTAGACAGCTTAGACGGCGGCCTGCCGGGCAAACCCGTAGTAATCTCGTCATACGGCAAGGGCATGGCGGTGATTGATGCAGGCAATACCAATGGCATTACCTGTACCAACTGCAGTTATGTAACAATTTCCGGTATAAAGGTGATTGGCAGTGGGGTGGCTAGCAACACCAGCAGCGGCATATTGTTAGGGGCAACCAGTATAATTAAACCATGCAAAGGCATTGTGTTAGATGGTTGCGTGGCTGAGGGGTTCCATAATTTTGGTATCCTCATTAGTTGTGGGGAAGCTGACGCGGTAAAAGGTATGGACAGCGTTACCATCAGCAATTGCGTTGCCACGGCCAATGGCGAGGGCGGTATATCTTCTATCGGTAGCCAAACAGCCTTCCACTTAACACATATACGCGTAACACATTGCAGGGCATTTTTAAACAAAGGAATTCCTGCAAAAACTGACGGCCACAGCGGCAACGGCATAGTAATGAGCGGGGTAAAGTACCTGTTGGTTGATAGTTGCCTGGCTTATGAAAACGGGGCCTTAAACAATTGCAGCGCCGGCGGCCCCGTGGGTATTTGGATGTGGGTTTGCCAAGATGCTGTGATTGAGCATTGCGAAAGCCACCACAACCATGCCGGGCTTACCAAAGACGGTGGCGGCTTTGATATTGATGGTGGCTGTAGCAACTGTACCATACAATACAATTACAGCCACGACAACGAGGGTGCGGGCTACCTGCTGGCCGAATACGGCGCAGGGCTGCCATTTACCAACAATACCGTGCGCTTTAATATAAGCCAGAACGACGGGCGCAAAAACGGCTACGGCGGTATTGCCTTTTGGGGTGTTAGCGATGCCTTTAAGGTTACCAATACCTATGTGTACAACAACACGGTTTTTGTAAACGCCGAAAAACTCGTAAATGGTACACCCGCCGCAGTAATGACCATGGGCAACCAGCTAAGCCACGTGCTGGTGGCCAACAATGTTTTTATTGCTACAGGCGGGGCCAGACTGCTTAACAGCGACACGCCTTTGGATACCACCGTTATTTATTTTGCGGGCAACAACTACTACAGTACTGGCACCACCAAGGCCTTTAACTACAATAATACACTGTTGCAGGGCGTTGCTGAATGGTACACTGCCAACCCCGCGCAAGAAACTATACTTGGCCAAACAGTGGCAACATTTACCAACCCATGCTATGCACAGGCGGGCGCTGGCCCACTGGCTAACTATAAACAACCGCTGCTGGGCTTGGCTGCCTACCACTTACAAGCGGGCAAACACGCACCCAGCGGTATTTGCATTGGCAAATTATTTGGCATTCATGTAGGCCAGCACGATTTTTTTGGCAGCCCCCTCACCAGCCTAAACCGCTGCATGGTTGGCGCGGTGGTAAAATAGGCGTCCGGCAAGCAGGGCATACATGGGGATAACTTATAATAATTTGGCTATCAATTGTATACGACATTTTTTTAACGCAGTAAGGCAAAAAAAGCCACCCCGCTTTTAAACGGATGTTTATATTTGTGGGTACCCATACCGCTTTTCGCCATGGGCAATTAAACGATATGATTGATTTTTTACGGAGAATACGGTGCGCCATTGGCTGACAAATGTTTTAAAAAGAGGAGGAAATATTATGTATTCTTATTCGTTGCTGGAACCCGAGTGCTATTACCTTGTGCAAGAGCTTGAGCATGACCCTACACTGATATTACTACAGGTAAAAGTGGTAAGCGATAGCTGCATGTATGTAAGCAAGTACAAAGAATGTTTAGTGATAGAGTGGAAACGCAAAACCGACCCCATTTTTGATATAGTGGAGTTGTTGGGGGATGACGCCGTTAAAAAATGGAAGGATGCTTACTATAACAGCGAGGATGCCTACAATTATGAAGAGGGCGAGGAATAAATAGAAAAAAAATTTGGCAGAAACATTCAGCCCCTTATCTTTGCACTCCCGAAACGGGAAAAGGGAGTTTAGCTCAGCTGGTTTAGAGCATCTGCCTTACAAGCAGAGGGTCGGCGGTTCGATCCCGTCAACTCCCACAGAATTGAAAATCAAGAGGTTGTGAAATAAAACTCACAACCTTTTTTTATGTCCATGCACTAAAACCCGCGCTAAAAATGACTCTCAATTATTTGGAATAAATTATTTTTCATGGGCACCACCTAGCATTTTGGGCTATTCCAATAAGCACTATGTTTTTTCTGGCTTAAAAACATATCTCAATTAAAAATTGCCGACAGGTTTTTTACATATAGCCGACGTAAATAGTTTATTAAAACAAGCCGCCTCTACAAGCATTGCCCACCATCGTCGTTAATTCATCCGAGATATTTATTTTTATATGTCAATTCCCCCCTTTGTGTAATAGCAGAATATTATTTTTATAGTGTATAAAAGCAGTAAAACCATGCGCATACATGTTTCCACTTTATTCCTAAACCTCATCCTACCATTCATAATACTCTTTTCAGCATTAACTTCCCCTGCGCAGGGCATCATCAACGCGGATTCACTTTCTACAAACACCTTTGGCTGGAACCAACATGAAAGAGAATTCGGCTTTGCACATTTTGACGAAGTTTTTAATACACGTAACGTGCCTAATGGCAGCAAGGTGCATAAACTCCCAAAGGGGGCACCCATTGTAGCCTTTAGTAAGGGTGGGCAAAAAGAAAAGGAGCTGGACGCATTTATTACAGCGCAAAAAGTAGCGGGTATCCTTATATTACAAAATGGAAAAATAAGGCTAGAACGCTATGCGCTTGGATTTAATGCTAGCGAACGTTGGACATCGCAATCTGTTGCAAAATCAGTAACGAGTATACTTGTTGGTGCTGCTATCAAGGATGGGTACATTGAAAGCATTGATGACTCCGTAATAAAGTACCTCCCTGATCTTAAAGGAAGTGCCTACGACAAAATTACCATCCGTAACCTGTTAACAATGACCAGTGGTGTAAAATGGACCGAAAACTATACAGATCCCAATGCTGATATTGTAAAGTTTTACACACAACCTATTGATTCGGGCATGGATGAAGCGGTAAGTTACATGAGGCATTTGCCAGCGGAGGCAGAGCCGGGTAAAAAATGGGCTTATAAAACCGGGGAGACGCACTTGCTTGGTGCACTAGTAAGCGCTGCCACGGGTAAAACGTTGTCTGAATATCTTTCATTAAAAATTTGGGCGCCTTATGGCATGGAAAGTAAAGCCACCTGGAATATTGGCAGAACGAGCCAGGAATTCGCTGGCTGCTGCTTACAAATGAAACTTCGTGATTTCGGGAGGTTTGGGCAATTCGTTCTTGATAGTGCACGTATTAATGGTGAATCTATCGTTCCCGATAATTGGCTCCAGTTAGCAACGCATGCGCAGGTTAAACTGTGGCCCGGTTGGGGCTATGGCTTCCAATGGTGGACCTTAAATGATGGAACTTTTCGTGCATTGGGAATTCATGGACAAATGATTCATATAGACCCTGCAAGACATCTGGTGGTCGTTCTCAACAGCGCATGGCCAGAGGCTGAAAGTTTTACGCGTCAAATTGAGGTTGATAATTTCCTTAGATCTGTTAACAAGGAAGTTGACAAAGGGATAAATAACCTTTAAAGCAACGCAGCTTTTTGAACAGAAAAAAGCGGTTGGTTATACATAAATAGCCGTTTTGTAACCTTTCATTGATGCTAGCGTAAACGATTGATTGAGAAGTTTTTATGATATTTTGAGCGATCATTAAGGGTATATCGGGGTCGATTGGTTAAGAGCCTTGTGCTAAAAAAAATCGAATAAGATTTTGGTTATCGGTTTATTGCTATTTTCTGCGGAGTATTCTTGGTTCAGCTGGTTGGGTTAGCGGGCACTGGTCGCGGAGAAAAAATGTAGTTCATTAAGGCGATAAACTGATTGTTTTCGGTGTTGCTATCAAAACCCAACAAAATCACATTAGTGTAGTTAATTCTACAAAAATAGTCTACGTAATACATTCAATGTTGTATCCAGGCTTTTTAACCACCAATCCACCACCCTTTTTGCATATCCTATAAAATAAGTAAAGCCCACCTGTTACGGTGGGCTTTAGTATTGCTATAAAATGTTTATCGTAATTCGTATCTGCAAAAACGCTTACAGTTACTTAAACACACAAACGGGAGGCCGATCGGCCGTAATTAAGCCACCGCTTTTTTAACCAATGCAGCCGCTTCGCTCAACAAAATGGCAGACTGTACTTTTAGGCCGCTTTCATCAATCAGCTTCTTAGCTTCTGCCGCGTTGGTGCCTTGCAAACGTACAATGATGGGTATTGTTATGTTACCCAGTTTGTTATAGGCTTCAATTACACCTGCCGCAACACGGTCGCAGCGCACGATGCCACCAAATATGTTTATCAATATTGCTTTCACATTTGGGTCTTTCATAATAATGCGAAAACCCGCTTCGACTGTTTGGGCATTGGCAGTACCGCCTACGTCTAAAAAGTTGGCAGGCTCGCCGCCGCTTAACTTAATCATATCCATGGTAGCCATCGCAAGGCCCGCGCCGTTAACCATACAGCCCACGTTACCGTCAAGCTTTACAAAATTCAGGTTAAACTGGCCCGCTTCCACTTCAGTGGGGTCCTCCTCGGTAATGTCGCGTTGTGCAGCCAGATCGGGGTGGCGCATCAAGGCATTTTCATCCAGGTTCATCTTACAGTCAACGGCTATAATTTTCTCATCGCTGGTTTTAAACAGCGGGTTAATTTCCAGCATGCTGCAGTCAAGCCCAACGTAGGCATTGTATAAGTTGGTTACAAATTTTACGCAGTTCTTAAAAGCTTCACCGCTCAAGCCTAGGTTAAACGCTATTTTCCTGGCTTGGAAGGGTTGCAAACCACCGCCGGGGTGTACCCACTCCTTAAATATTTTATCGGGGGTTTCGTGCGCCACATCCTCAATATTAACACCACCCTCTGTGCTGTACATGACCACATTCTGGCCTTTGGCACGGTCTAATAAAATTGATAGGTAAAACTCCTTTACAGGGTTAGGGCCGGGATAATACACATCCTGCGCAACCAATATCTTGTTCACCTTTTTACCGGCAGGGCCTGTTTGTATGGTTACCAACGTATGGCCAAGAATGTTTGTGGCAATCTCAGTTACGCTCTCTAAGCTTTTTGCAACGGCCACACCGCGTTGTGTGCTGCCCACTATATTGCCCTTGCCACGGCCACCGGCATGTATTTGGGCCTTAATTACCGCAAAATTATTGTTCGTTTGCGTTTTAATCTGCCTGTACGCTTCCTCGGCAGCCATTACCGTATCAACGGGAATGCCTTCCTGTACGGGCACATTGTATTTTTTCAGCAATTCCTTAGCCTGGTATTCGTGAAGGTTCATACGTGCAAAATTTTATGGGGCGAAGATAGGTGTTTACGCAATATCTACATGTTTCCCTTTTGCTAATTAAGCCCTTGGCAGCAGCCATGCAGCTGGTATGGTTTTAACCCATTATCCATACCCATAATTTTGCTTGGTGCGCAAAGCTAAATCCCCCACTAAACCATAGGCGGGGGACTTAACTTTTTTAGCTAGGGTAGTTTAATTTTTTACAAACTTCAAATTAAAAGCAGCCTTGCCTTTGGTAGCCACCGTAACCGTGTAAGTTCCAACAGCCCAATGGCTTACATCAACATCCTTTCTGCCTATAGCGCCTGCGTACCGCATAACTAAGCGACCCCGTGCATCATATATGCTTACTTCCTGCTTTTCGTTGCCGGGCAATACCAGTGTTAAAGTGCTGCGCACAGGGTTGGGGTATGCTATAATGGGTGCATTGCTGCATGTATTTACGGCGGTTATGGTTGGGCTGTATACAATAAAGCCACCTGCATCGGTTTGCTTAACCCGGTAGTAGTTGGTGCCAATAGTAGGTGCCCCATCAGTAAACTGATAGTTTTGCACGGTGTTGCTGTTACTGGTGGCTGTTGTAGTATACAAGGCCGTATAATTTACTCCGTCTGCGCTACGTTCAACACTAAAAGACTCTCCGTTTTGGCCTGTAAGGGTGTTCCAGCCAATTTGAACGGTGCAATTGCTTACGCTGGCCAAAACATGCCCAAAGCTAACGGCGAGTGCTTTTGTATTGGTAAGGAAGAAACCAGCGTTGCCGAATGCACTGCCAATACTATCAAAAACAAGGTAGCTGCCTGTATTTGCATTGGCTGTAAACGTGGGTGCCGTTGCAATGCCACTAGCATTGGTTGTGGCAGTGACATTGGCAGTACCACCAGCAAATGTACCGCTGGCAATGGTGTTGCTAGCCGGTGCCATAAACATTACACTTACGCCTTGTATGGCGTTGCCGTTTTCGGTAACCTTACCAGCCAACGCCTTGCCAAATGTGGTACCCACGGCCGTTGACTGTGGCGACCCTGCGCTGGCAACTGTTGTATAGTTTGCTTCAACCGCGCCAATATCTGGCAGGCCTGCAGCCACCCTTGTGTAGCCGCGCTGGTCAAGCTGTAAGGGCGTAAGGCTAACATCCCCTTTGTTCACCACCGGGCTGTTGGGTGCTGGCAGTAATGTTGGCGTAGCACCGCCATA
>Ga0007810_1000442_pt1 | contig 12409 bp, 11 predicted proteins | sample CryBogCBE15Jun09_FD_71193 | JGI IMG/M metagenome (GOLD analysis project Ga0007810, IMG submission 71193) | Freshwater microbial communities from Crystal Bog, Wisconsin, USA - CBE15Jun09 | ecosystem: Environmental > Aquatic > Freshwater > Lake | place: Crystal Bog, Wisconsin, USA | collected...
TGTTAAAACCAAAATACAAGATATTAACTACATTGAAATAACCAGCGGTATTAAAGCAGGCGACATGGTTATAACCGGTCCTTACGATGTGGTGAGCAAACAATTGAAAGACAAACAAAAGGTAAAGGTGGTTACCAAAGAAGAGTTATTGAAAACCAACAAATAGGCAGATTCTGGCAACATAATACAGAAAAGGGGCACTTGTAAAAGTTGCCCCTTTTTTTTGAGTTGGTATCCTAAATTCCTAGTTTCAGTGCCAGTAGAGCCCAAGCGCCTATACTTCCTCCAATTCCATGATCTTTTCAAACATTTCCTCGTATTGCTTGGTAGCAACAGATAGCTTCTGCTTTAAGGCGGTGTAGTCCCTCTCCAACTGCTGAAACTTGTTCTTGTCAGAATAAAAAGAAGGGTTGCCCAAGTCAGCTTCTATTTGTGCTTTTTGTCCGTTCAGCTGGTTAACCTGGCTCTCCACCTTTGCAAACTGCTTTTGCAGGTTTTGCAGTTCGCGTTTGCGGTCGTTGCTAAGGTTATTGTTTTGCCCTTGCTGCTTATTATTGGTTTGTACCGGCGCGCTTTCTGCCTTATTGGTTACAACTTCACTTTTTTTTTCCACGTTTTTACCGCCGCCGTCTTGGTTCTTAAGCTCCATGGCTTTTTGTTTTGCCATGCGCTCTTTCCATTCCACATATTCTGTGTAACCGCCTTTAAACTCTTTAATTTCCCCGTCGATAATTTCCCAAATTTTGGTAGCTGTTTTCGAGATAAAGAAACGGTCGTGGCTAACCATTATAATGGTGCCTTCATATTTGTTTAAGGCATCGGCCAATAACTCAACGCTGTGTAGGTCAAGGTGGTTGGTAGGTTCATCCAACATTAAAAAGTTGGCTTTGCTGGCAATTACTTTTGCAAGGGCAACCCTAGCCTTTTCGCCACCGCTCAATATTTTTATCTTCTTTTCAACAGTATCCCCGCTAAACAAAAAACAGCCGAGCAAACTGCGCAGCTCTAGCTCGTTTTTGCCACTGCCACTGCCTTTTAGCTCTTCCAAAATATCATCATTCAAGTTAAGCGCCTCCAATTGGTGCTGGGCATAAAAACTCTCCTGCACGTTGTGGCCCCAAACCCTATCCCCTTCAAATTGCTCAACCCCGGCAATCACCCGCAAAACGGTAGATTTACCCTTACCGTTGGCTCCAATCAGGGCTATTTTATCCCCGCGCTCTATTTCTGCGCTGGTGTTTTCTACAATGGTAAGGTCGCCATATTTTTTGGTAACATCCTTTAACGTAACAAGCACTTTTCCCGGCTGCTTATCTACCTGAAAATTAATCCGCAGGTTGGGGCGCTCAATTTCCGACTGCTCCACCCGGTCTATTTTATCCAAACGCTTCATGGCACTTTGCGCGGCCGCGGCCTTACTTGCCTTGGCCTTGAAACGCTCAATAAAACGCTCCTGCTGCCTTATGTAGTCTTGTTGGTTTTCGTAGGCTTTTTGCTGCATTTCAACCCTAATCTCCTTCTCCTTCTCGTAGTACGAGTAATTGCCCGAGTAAATATGCAACTGCTGCTGGTAAATTTCAACAATCTTGTTTACCATGCGGTCAAGAAAATACTTGTCATGGCTAACAATCACCACGCTGCCTTGGTAATGGGTAAGGTATTTTTCCAGCCACTCAATGGAAGGAAGGTCCAAGTGGTTGGTAGGTTCGTCCAACAAAAGCACGTCAGGTGCTTGTAAAATCATTTTGGCCAGCAAAACCCGCATACGCCAGCCCCCGCTAAATTCCTTATAGGGCCTGTTGAGCGATGAATTGGGAAAACCGAGGCCTTGCAAAACCTCCTCTGTGCGGTGGTGTATGGTGTAGCCGCCCAAAACCTCCAAATCGTGCAGCTTGTCAGTATATTGCATCAACAGCGCTTCCTGCTTGTCGGCATCCATGCCATCCGAATGCTCCAATTCATGCCCCAATTTTTCAATTTCTTTCTCCAATTGCTTCACTTTCTCAAACGCGCCCATCGCCACCTCCATAATGGAGTCGTTGGTATCAAAGCTCAGCAAATCTTGGTGTAGGTAGCCGATAGTGGTGTCGCGGCTTTTCTCCACGGTGCCCAGGCTGGGCGAGTATTCGCCCACCAGCAATTTTAGCATGGTTGATTTACCGGTACCGTTATAACCGATTAGCCCGATGCGCTCCCCCGGCTGTATATGCCAGGTGGCATCTTCCACAATTACACGCGCGCCAAACTCAAAAGTTACATTATTCAGTCCTATTAACATCAGCTTTAAATTGGTGCGCAAAATTAAGGCAAAGCAACGATGGTTGGGAAGGAAAAAAGCGAAGTAAATGTTACTTCACTAAATTGGGAAGTTTGCAGTGGGATACTGACGGAAATTTTTGCTAGCTTCACCATTGATAAAACATCTCAACCATGCTCTCCTCCCAAAAACTCAAAGCCTTTATCCCAACGGTTAATCCCCAACAAGCAAAACATTTTTATGCCGAAACGCTGGGGCTTGAATTGCTGAGCGAAGACGGGTTTGCGCTGCAGTTTAACGCAAACGGAACGTTGTTGCGGGTAACCACCGTGCAACAACTGGCGCCCCAGCCTTTTACGGTGCTCGGCTGGAGCGTAGACGATATTTACGCAGCAGTAACCTCCTTACAAGCAAAAGGCGTGCTGTTTGAGGTATATGGCTTTCCAGGCCAAGATGAAAACGGCATTTGGTCGGCACCAGGCGGTACTAAGGTAGCGTGGTTTAAAGACCCCGACGGCAACGTATTGTCACTAGACAGCCGGTAGGCTATGAAGCCTCTTCCATTTCGGTCACAGCCAATTTTAAAAAATTGGGCAAAATATGGTTGTAGGTGAACATTATTTTATCGGGATCGTTCAAATGCTCAATCATGCTCTTCCATTTGGCCTCGCCGTGGTTGTCTATCACAATCTTTTTCTTATCCTCCTTTTGAAGGTGCATGCTCATACCTACCGCATCCGCTTCGGGGTGAAACTGGGTGCCAATAAAATACTCATTAAACCGCATGGCCATCACCGCCCTCTCGTAGGGTACGTGGGGTCGCTCCTTTTCAATGGCCAATACATGCCCGCCCATGTGGGCCAAGCGCTTTTCATCTGGCCGCAGCACTTGGTAATCCCGGCTGTCAACGCCATAAAATGGATCGCGCAGGCCATCAAACACCTGCTCATCCATGCCTGCATGCAACATATGCACCGGAAAAATACCAAACGCAGTTGATTTTCTACTGCAAACCTGTGCAATGCCAAAATAACGGCAGGCCAGTTGAAAACTATGGCAAATAAAGAAGATTGGTTTTTTGGGATAATTTTGGGGATCGTTGTTCCAGGCATCAACCGACGCTATCCAATGGAAATAGTTATTCTCCCAGGCGCTGCCCTCACTTTCCAATGGCGAACCTGGCCCTCCGCTGGATATATAGGCATCAAATTTCAGCCCCGGCACCTGCATGGCTTGGCGCACTTCAAACTCCTCGTAATAAACGGTGCAGTTATTCTGCGGCCCCCACCAGTCCAATATCTCCCGTATGCAACGCATGCCTTGGTTTGGCAGCCCGTTGTTAAGGTCCAAAATGGCCACCCTTAATTGTGCTTCACTATTCGTCATACGCTGCAAAAGTAATTAAATTGGGGTATTGTACGGTGAAGGGGTGCAAGCCAAATTGTCGACGGCATGTCCCTTGGGTACTACCTATTTGCAGAAACACCAAAGGTTTTGCACAATGCGTTGTGGGGCTACCCGGTAAGCGTTACGGGTAGCCCCACAACGGGGGCAAAACAATATTTGTCAATTTGTTCTACAAATAGGTTGCCCGGATGGGCCAAGCGCGATCTACGACAAGAGGAATTGTACCCGCTGAATGGAGTTATAAATTGGTATTGGCCATGAGAAGGAAACATTATCTTCTTAACCCCATAACATAATTGAACAGTCGTGGCTGTACATCAAATAGGCCTCTTCATAATAAAATCATTCATAAAAAAACCCCCGCCAATGGGTATGTCAACCGTTTCGGCCACCTGAAATCCGTTTTTTAGGTAATAATGGTAAGCCGGGTTGTTTCTATTAACATTCAGCGAGAGTTCGGTGGCTTGGTGTTGCTTGGCAATGTCAACCACCGCCTGCAGCAAGGCTTTGCCGGCCCCCGATTTTTGTATGCCGGGCAATACATACAACTTGTGCAATTTCCAAGTTTTGCCGGGTACTATTTCGCTGGTACCCGCAAAACCAATGGCTTCGCTGTCATCAGACTCGGCTATAAAAAAATGGTGGCCTTGGTCAAACTGTTCCCCCAAGGCCGCATCGTTATACATCAGCCCCAACATATAGTCAAGTTGTTCCGTGGCCAGAATTTGGGCATAGGCCACTGGCCAAGTTTCGTGGGCAATCTGCCTTATGGAGGCAATATCTTGTTTTGTGGCAGGCCGTATTGTCATACCTTATATTTATTGGTGGATGGGGTTATACCAATTGTCGGTGATTACTCTATCGAACATACTAGACCGGCTTTGCGGGTAGACCTTACTGGATCAGGCCGTGGACGACCATTTAATTTGTACACTTCGTCATTTAATAGGCATAAAAAATGAAACGCTGCAGCTACCCCACCAAAAAAACCTATACCATTATTGTGCACGCCCTACGTTTTCGTGGCAGTTCGTGCTTTCAAATTTGGGGAATTAATGCTTAAACACCTTTTTTGTAAGCCAATGGCTAAGCCATGCACTGCCTGCACCCACCACAGCCCCAGCCAATACATCACTTGGGTAGTGTTCCCCTTGGTACAACCTTGAATAGCCTACACCGGCCGCCCACAGGTACGCAGGCACCACCACATACCATTTTTTATATTCCAACGCCAAGGAGGTTGCTGTGGCAAACGCAATGGCGGTATGCCCCGAAGGGAAAGACTTACCCGTTTCACTCGCATCATACGGGTGCACTGCATCCGGATAAGTGGTGTAGGGCCTTTGGCGGTTGATGGCATATTTTAAGCCCTCCCCTACCACAACGGTTATTGCCAAGCTGCCCACGGTTTCCCAGCCCTTGTATTGCAGCTTTTTATCATTGTTAATATAGCCCGCCACCAATTGGGCAAAAGGCACGGCCGCACCTACCGGGTAGGCTGAGTTGGTAAAACCCCGCATAATACCCGAGTTGGGATTTTGCGGGTTGATACTTTTTAACAGGTTGATGTCTACATTTTGTGCACGGCCAGTGCTTGCCTTAAAAAAGCAACCGACTGTTATTGACAAAGCGATTATTAAGTAGCTACGTTTCATTTTTTTTAGGGCTTGCTTTTAAAAATCTAGAGCACCTTTTTTCGCCGCCAAACGCCACAGCATATTGCAACGGCACAAAAACTGCGGTACTGCGTTTTGCTCAACTACAAGCTTGCCAAGCTCTCTTCAATGGTTTTTATCCTTGCCTCGGCGTCGGCCTGTTTTTTTCTCTCCAGATCAACCACTTCGGGCTTGGCATTTTGAACAAACCGTTCGTTGCCCAGCTTTTTTAATACGCTTTGCAAAAAGCCGTGTTGGTGTGCCAGGTCTTTTAACAATTCATCTTTCAAAGCGGCCGTATCCAGTTCCTTTTCTGTTTCAATGTAAAACTTGTCTTTCTCCACGGCCACCACTATGGTATTGGCTACTGCCTCCCCGCTAAAGGCGATGGCTGCCGCATTTACCTGTTTTGCCAAAATAGCCTCAATATCGCCATAGCTGCCCTTATCGTCAGTTTGTATAAACAGCTTTATGCTTTCCTTTGGCTTTACCTGGTTACGGTTACGGGCATCCCTTAGGGCTGAAATTACCTTTTTCAACAACTCAGCAGAAGCCAACATAGCACTGTCGGCTTGTTTAACGGGCGCGTATTGTTTTATGCAAAGGTCTTCGCCGGCGCCTGCATGTAACTCGTGGTAAATCTCCTCCGTAATAAACGGCATAAAAGGGTGGAGCAATTGCATCAACTCCTCAAAAAAACCTACCGTTTTTTCGTACACTGCAGCGTCAATAGGTTGCTCAAACCCTGGCTTTACCCATTCCAAGTACCAGCTGCAAAAATCGTCCCATATCAGCAAATACACCGTTTTCAAGGCCTCGCTCAGCCTAAACTGCGCCATTAACCCATCCACCTCTGCCTTAACTTCCCGCAGCCTGTTTTCAAACCAATCAATAGCAAAGTTACTGGTCGGTTGTTGCTGGTTACCACTTCCGGCCTCCCCGTCCTCCAGGCTCCCGGTCTTCCCGTCTTCCTGACTTCCTGACCTTCTCCCTTCCCACATCTTCACCAGCTTCAATGCATTCCAAAGCTTGTTATTAAAGTTCCTGCCCTGCTCCAAGGCGGCTTCGTCAAACATCAAATCATTACCCGCCGGTGACGAGAACATGATGCCAAACCGTACCGCATCCGCACCGTATTTATCAATCAACCCTAGCAAATCTGGCGAATTGCCAAGGCTTTTGCTCATTTTCCTACCCAGCTTATCGCGTACAATGCCGGTAAAGTACACCTCGCTAAAAGGCTTGGCATCCATAAACTCAAAACCTGCCATAATCATCCTGGCCACCCAAAAAAAGATAATTTCCGGCGCCGTAACCAGCGTATTGCCGGGGTAATAGTATTTAACATCGGCATTGCCGGGGTTTGATATGCCTTTAAACACCTCAAAAGGCCAAAGCCAGGAGGAAAACCAGGTGTCGAGCACGTCTTCGTCTTGGCGTAAATCTTCAATGGTGAATGGTGAATGGTGAATCGACAATCGTGAATCGTGAATGGATTGCGCACTTTCCGTTTGTGTCTCAATATTCACGTTTAACATCCCCTCTTTCACGTTTGACATCCCCTCTTTCACGTTTGACGATTCACGTTTCACGTTTGACGCTTCTTCATTCACGTTTGACGCTTCACGTTTCACGTTTACCAGCTTCTCCCATGCCTCTTCCCGTGTGGCTGCCACGGCAAAACTGCCGTCTGGCGCGTACCAGGCGGGTATACGGTGGCCCCACCACAACTGGCGGCTGATGCACCAATCGCGTATATTTTCCATCCAGTAACGGTACGTATTCCTAAACTTGGGTGGGTAAAACTTTATGTCTTCTTCAATTACCGCCTTTAATGCAGGTTCACTAATATTTTTCATGGCCAACCACCATTGCAGGCTTAGGCGTGGCTCTACCACCGTGTCGGGGTTTCTTTCTGAAAAACCCACTTGGTTGGTATACTCCTCAATTTTTACCAGGTTGCCGCTGGCTTCCAAGTCTTTCACAATTTTTTTGCGCACCTCAAACCGGTCTTCACCAACATACAATTGGGCTGCCGGTGCCATGGTACCGTCATCATTCATGGTATCAATCACCTCCAGGTTGTACTTAAGCCCCAACTGGTAGTCGTTCATGTCGTGGGCGGGGGTAACCTTTAAGGCGCCTGTGCCAAAATCCATCGCCACATACTCGTCCGCAATTATGGGGATGCGGCGGTTGATTAATGGTACAAAAGCAAACTTGCCATGCAGTTGCTTAAACCGCTCGTCGTTGGGGTTAACGCAAATAGCCGTGTCGCCCAAAATGGTTTCGGGGCGTACGGTAGCGATGGTGATGAAACCCTCCCCGCCGCCGTCTTGGTTTTCTATTTTGTATTGTAGGTAGTACAGCTTGCTCTGTACTTCTTTGTAAATCACTTCTTCGTCGCTGAGCGCTGTTTTGGCCCTTACATCCCAGTTAATCATGCGCTTGCCACGGTATATCCAGCCTTTTTCGTATAACCGAATAAAAACCTCTATTACCGACTTGTAATAATCGGGATCCATCGTGAAGGAGGTACGGTCCCAATCCAAGCTACAACCCAGTTTTTTCAACTGCTGTAAAATAATACCACCGTACTTTTCCTTCCATTCCCAGGCGTACCCGAGAAATTCGTCTCTTGTGAGGGATGATTTGGCAATACCCCTCTCGCGCAACATACCCACCACCTTTGCCTCGGTGGCAATAGAGGCATGGTCGGTACCGGGTACCCAGCAGGCATTTTTGCCGCTCATGCGGGCACGGCGTATCAATATATCTTGTATGGTATTGTTAAGGCAATGCCCCATGTGTAGCACGCCGGTAACGTTTGGTGGGGGTATTACAATGGTATAAGGTTCGCGCTCATCAGGCTCGCTGTGAAAATAGCCTTTCCCCACCCAATGCTGGTACCACTTTTGCTCGGCCTCTTGATGATCGAAGTTTTTACTGAGTTCCATGAAGAAGTTTATAGTTTACAGTTTGTCGTTTATTGTTTTAGGTTTTGGGTTCTACGTCCCCCACCGTATACCTTACACCTTATGCCTCCCACCGTTCTCCCCCTTACTGGGCGGCAAAAGTAATAATAAAAATGCCCCGCTGTTCGCAGGGCATTTCAATATAAAGTTTGCTATAAGATTTTACCAAAGATTCAAACGGCTGTTCCAAATGGTTTGGATGCGATCCCCACCCGCAGGGGATTGTGTTTGGTCAGCACCTGATTCGGTGCCGTTGACCACCATAACAGGCGCATTGGCTTTATTATCATTCACTGGGCTAACTGCCAATGAACATTGGTTTACACACTCTTTTATTTTTTGGCTGGCAGATTCGAGCTGCTGCATTCTGCTGCCACAGGCAACAAGGGTTAAAGTGAAAGCAGCAGTTACTAAACAAGGGCGCATGGTGTTGGTTTTTGCAATGCAAATATAGAACGAATTTAATATATAAACGTTAATTGTGGTTAACAATTGTTAATATTTACGCAATGCGCGATGAGTTGGTTGAATGGATTACCCTTAACTAAAAATGCCTATCGCTGCATAAAAAATTCATGGGCTACCTTATTCAAAAAGCCAACCTTTTTGCTTCCTCAATTATTTCGGCCGGGTAGCCGCTTATTTCCAATATGCGAATAGCGTTTCTGGTTTTTAGTGCACCGTTTTTTAGCGTATGGTCGAAGATAAGTTCATCGTTTTCAATAGTTTCAGCAAAATGATACAGGTTATATTCGTTGTCCAACAGCCCTGCCAGTTCTATATCATGTGTTGATACAAACACCATATTATTGCCTTTGTTTAAGTAAGAAAGAATGGCTTTGGCCGCAGCTATGCGCTCAACGGTATTGGTGCCTTTAAACACTTCATCTAAAATGAACATGTTTTGGCAGCCAGATGTTGCCTCGTTGATTAAACCAGCCATAATATTTACTTCTTCAAAGTAAAAGCTTTTGCCATCCAGCAAACTGTCGTCAATCCGTATGGATGAAAACAACTTTAACACTGGTATTTCAAATTTTTCGGCAAAGCAGGTGTACAAGGTTTGGGCCAACAAAACATTTACGGCGATGGTTCTTAAGAAAGTGGTTTTGCCCGACATGTTCGAGCCTGTTATTAGCACCCCACGGCCATTTAAATTTAAGGTATTGGCTATGCAGTTTTCCACCAAGGGGTGGCAAATATTTTTGGCAAACAGTTCTTTTTTGGCGGGTAAAAAATGCGGCTGGCAGGTATGCCCGTACCCTGCCCGCAAGGAGGCGACAGAAATAGCCATGTCAATCGTGCCAACATATGTAAAAAGGGTTTGTATGGCTGTTTGTTTATTCTCCAGTTCCTTAACAAGGCTAAAAAAAGTAAATATGTCCACCAGAAAAATTGCTTTTACTAATTCGATAAAATAGTAAAATACCTGTTCTGTTTCACTACCCGAGGCTGATTGTCCAAAGCTGAGTAAACGCCGTTTCCGTTGGAAAGGCTTTAACGCGGCTATGCTTGCAACTGCCTCTGCATCATTACATGGCAATTTTTTGGTTACCAATATTTTACAAAGATTTATTAATACGTTAAGTTGCGGAAATGACTTAATAAACCCATAGGTGTTATTCTTATTCCAAAAATGTAAGCCGAGGTTGAGGGCAAAAGGTGCCATTAGCCAAACCAGCAATGCAGGGTACAATGGTGCAAGCAGCAACATGGCTATTGTTAGCGCCACATCAAATACAAGCCATGTATACCACCACGGCCTGGCATACAAGCTACCGTGCATAAGGGTTGTAATAAAATAGGCATCGTCACTGCTTAATTTAAGCAATTGCAGTTGTGTTTCTTCGCGTTGTGTTGGGTTCGCGGCAAAAAAAAGGGCCTGCTCATGCAATTGTAAAAGCTCCGAAGTATCATCGGTGGGGTTGCTTAGTTTGTAGAAAAGATACTGCTGCCCTACCTTGCTGGTTGTGCGGTCAACACAGCAAAAAAGCGGATAAAAGTCAATATCATTTTTCGTTTGGGCTGCCAGGGTGTGAAAACTACCTTCGGGGTTTAGGTGCAAAAATTGTTCAATCCGCTCAATATTGAAAGAGTCTTTTTTCTCCCGCCCCCAAGCATCTCTTAAATACTGTAATTGCTTGCGTTGCTTTTTTTGGGTACTGTTAGCCAATAGCACAATTGCTGCCAGAACAATTAACCCAATGGCCGCCAAATAAAGCATATACAGTAAGATAAATGGTTTATTGGATAAAGGTATAAGTAAACCTGGACGTGGTGCTTTGGCTTATAGGTGTTCCACAGCGGCTACACTATCCAAATTCACCCTGCCATAAATATGCGGGAAAGCCTCGTTCATAGACGGCGAATAATCCCGTTGCAAACGGCTATGCAGCTTGTTGGTATCGATGGTTAGTTTAACCAATGGCCCTTTGCCTACAAAATACCGTTTAAGCACACCGGCTACCTGCTTGGCATCTGCGCAATGTATAAAGCCCTCCACAGGCAGCGATGCTGCCTCGTAAAAGCCATGCCGATTAGCGAGATCCCATTCAGCCTGTGTAGTAATATGATAAATCAAATTGCTCATAGTTAATATCTTCAATTAAGTTATGATGGGCCCTATTGCCCGGTTAGACCCCGCCGCGATGTTACATCGGGAGGATTGGCGCATTGGCTATCACCCTCGGTATCCTTTGTTCCAGCATCATCAAATCTACCAGCACCATGGCAGTAACCGCCTCCATTACCACTGGTACCCTCAGGGCAATGCAAAGGTCATGCCTTCCTTTAACGGAGAACGTCTCCATTTCCCCGGTTTCCCAGTTAAGGGTAAACTGGTCCTTGGGCGTGCTGGAGGTGGGCTTTATAGCCAGCCGGTATACCAATTCGTTGCCGTTGGTAATGCCGCCCACCACACCGCCGGCATGGTTGGTTACTGTTTTACCCCTTATATCAGCAATGGCATCATTGTGCTGGGTACCGAACATTTTGGCTGCGGCAAAGCCGGTTCCAAACTCCACGCCGCGCACGGCGGGTATGGCAAAGGCCGCATGCGCCAATAAAGATTCCGCACTGTCAAAAAAAGGCTCGCCCAAACCGAGGGGCAAACCATTTACACGGCACTCTACAATGCCTCCGATAGTATCCTTGGCATCAATGGCTTTTTGCAGGCCTTTTTCAAGGTCAGCTTCGCCACCAATCTCTAAAATGGTAGCCGCAACGTTAATACCAGTGTACGCCAGCAGCTTTTTGGCAATCACCCCAACAGCCACTAAACATACGGTTAGCCTGCCGCTGAAATGGCCGCCGCCCCTGTAATCTTCAAAACCGCCAAATTTTTTGCTTGCCACAAAATCAGCATGGCCAGGCCTTGGCACGGCACGCTGCTTTTGGTAGTCGCCGCTGCGCGTATTGTTATTCTCAAAAAGTATGGTTAACGGCGCACCGGTGGTATGGTTGTTGAAAACCCCGCTTTTAAAAATGGGCAGGTCGCTTTCCTGCCGGGGGGTGGTGCCTTTTTGGGTGCCGCCCTTGCGGCGTTCGATGTCGTCCAAAAAATCATCCACGGTTAATGGCAGGCCTGCAGGTATGCCGTCAATGTTAACGCCCGCGCTTTCGCCATGCGATTCGCCGAAAATGTTTACCTTGAATATACGTCCAAAACTGTTCATTAGCTGCTAATCTTCAGAAATTAAAAAATCGTATTTATTTACCTCAACTAAAAAATTTCCCCGTTTGTGCAGGCCGTCCAATAGTGGCAACAATTCTTCTAGTCTTTTTACCAGTTCTTTGTTAGAAATATTACCCAAGTTTATTTTTATTACTTTAGAAGGGATTTTTTTAAGGTGATATGTATCAACAAAATCGTAATCTTTTGTAATCAAAATGCAGTCATTTTTCTTACAAAAAAGGGCAATATCCCCATCGCCTGTTTTGTCGCCTCCCAAGATGGCATTTAAATGAACAGCTTCGTACCCTTTTTTGAGTAAATAGTCTTTGATCTTATAGGAAATATGAACATCGCAAACAAAATGCATTAGGCTACTTCTTTTAGCGGGCTTTTGTTGAGATATAGTGCTGCATAATTGATGGCAGCGTAAATGTCCTCACGT
>Ga0007810_1000444_pt1 | contig 12404 bp, 9 predicted proteins | sample CryBogCBE15Jun09_FD_71193 | JGI IMG/M metagenome (GOLD analysis project Ga0007810, IMG submission 71193) | Freshwater microbial communities from Crystal Bog, Wisconsin, USA - CBE15Jun09 | ecosystem: Environmental > Aquatic > Freshwater > Lake | place: Crystal Bog, Wisconsin, USA | collected...
GAACTCATAAAACGGTGTACAAAATTATACCGCCCGTTGATGCCACGAGCAGGGTTGGGTTTTATGTAACCGATCACGGTAAGGTCGCTGCCGTCAAGCCCACGCCAGTCGTACCCTTTTTTTAACTGCCAAAAATCGGCATCGTCAAGCTTGGCATTCAATTCGGTCCAGTCTGCTATTGTAATATTTTGGGTGTATTGGCTTATTGTATTGTTCACTTGGGATTTATCACCACTGATGAATGAAAAATAATGCAGTCTACAACTATCGGCTTTTTTGCTAATAGTCGCCACCTCATAAGCTGGGCCACCCTGCAGAGAATAAATGAACCTATACACTTCATCCGCATCAATATGCTCTATTTTTGGCAGCGGTATGTCTGTAGTCCATACATCCCAGTTTGCACGGTTGGTAGTTTGTTGGTTGATGGTCGTCTTCAAATGATTGAAAAACGCCGTGTCGTTGGCTATGTAGGCCTGTAGAATTTTATGGCATATTTCACTGGTGTCGTATTGCCCAGAAGTATCTACCATGTTTATGTAGGCCGCAGTAACTGAGTCGCGCTGAGCATATTGGTTTGTGCTATTGGTACATGCTGCAAACAGTAAAGGCAATGGCAAAAGCAAAAAAGTGCGCCAACTTTGTAGGTGTTGCATAGTTGGTGGTTTGGTTGGTGGCAAGGCTAAGGAACACACTTGAGCTGATCGATACATTTTTTTGGGTGCAGGCCAAAAAGGGCTCGGAAAGTTGTTGTAACATTATTAGGCTAGAACGTGCCTGCCCAAAATTGTGTTATTGCACATATTGAGCTAATGGCCCACCTTTAACACACTCCTCATACTTACTATCACCCAAATTCTACTCCTTCCCCGAAACAAAATTCATATTCTCATGCCTGTCGGGGTATACTTCGTGGCGGGATTGGTCCCAGTGTTCCTTAGCTTTTATTTGTTCTTCGGTACCGCGCTCGTAGTCCCAAAAGCGGGCATCTTCCGAGGCGCAATGGAAGGTGGCTTCGTGGTTGCCATGGTCCGTTACGTACATGGGGGCTTGGCAAACACGGCAGGTTAGGTGTTGGTGGTCTGGGGTCGCCAAAAGGGCGTTTACATTGTGGTCGCTCATGGTGGGCGTTTTAGGCTTGGTATAAAACAGGTTTTGCCTGCTGGGCAAATGTATTACAGAAGTAGTAGGCAACAGGGTATGGGTAGCAAATATTTTTGCCTGCGGTACGGCGCAGTGGGCATGCCTGCAAAATGTGGTAGTACTGGTGTATACAAAAGCCCCGCCATGGGGGCGGGGCTAACTGTTAAATATCATTAATTGTTGGGCTACTGTTATTTGGTATACAGCGCGTCAGTATATTGGTAGCCGGGGTCTGTATTGGAATACCAGTCGTTGTATGCGGCACCGCCAGAGCCTGCCCAGTCAAGAAAATGCAAATACGTGTCGCTCACCGGTTTGGTTTCTATGGGATACAACCATTTGCCTGCAAAATCCAAGGCCCAGGGGTGGTTGTCTTTGGTTACATAGTAAATGCCGTTGGCAGGGTCGCTGGCATCGTTATCGGTACCAAAAAGCTTGGTGTTGGCCAAATCAGTTGGTGCATAGTTTGGCAGGTGTATTTCGTAACCCCTGCGCAAATTGCTTATGGCAAAGGGGTTGATTTGTGTTAAGGGGAACGTGTTTGCAGATACTGGGCTGGTAAACTGCAGGTACACCACCGATGTGTCTCCGCTTACCCGGTCCCTATAAGGCAGTGTGTTTACAAACAGGTTGCCGTCGAAGTTGTTTATCAGGTTGCGCACGTTGTCAAACGGTATTATCACCGCATTTTTTTGGTTGGCCTCTGTACCGTTGGCATTTTGTTTGGTATAACCTTGCTTGAGCGATTGCCCTTTTACAATGCTAACCTCGCTTGGGCTGAAAGGAAATTGTACGCCGAAGCCGTTGTTAAAGGAAGCTCCGGAGGCAATGGGCGCATAGCTGCCATAAAACTCAACCATATTTTTGTTGGCGTCGCAGATCATTTTATACTGGTAACTTACCACCAAGTCGTTCATATCGTAATCGCCTACGGCAGGCCAGTTGTCTTCAAAGGCTATCGTGCCCCAGGTGTCTTTGCCGGGGTAGTAGATAATATAGGCCCTGGCGGGGTCGTTGGGGAAGGCATCTTCGTAATCTGGCACACCGTCTCCGTCGCTGTCAGTCCTGTTGGGCAGTACCACTATATCGCCCTGTTGTATGGCTCCGCTGGGGTTTGACGTTGCATAAAACATGTTATCGTTAAAATCATTATCACTGCCATTACCCTTATCCCTGTTTGCGTCTTCAAAGCTTATAATGGTTAGGTCTTTGTCTTGAAAAAGTATTGCGTGCTGCTGCAAATCGGCATCTTGTTCGGGGTTAAGCCAACTGTCGGTAAAATAGGCGCCTTTGTTTTCGAAATAGTTTATTTTATTACCACTGCCAGCCCAGCCGTCAGCCAGAATTACAAAGCCTATAGTAGTGCCTGCAGGAAACTGGCCAAGGGTAACCTTATTGCCTGACAGCAGACCACCACCGCCACCTTTGAATTTGGCATTTGGGAATACAAAATGTATCGCGTCAATGTCATCAACTGTTTTGGGTGGGTTGCCGGTTTTATATTGGTACCAGCCGAGCGAATTACTGAGCGCGGTTCCCTGGAACATAAAGCCAATTGAAACTTCTGCATCTTGGGTAATGTTCAGGTCAGTAAAAACATTAGGGCCAAACCATTCAGGATGTTTTTGGGTGGCATCAACCCCCTCGGGTAAAGATGAATTGATTTTCAAAAGATGCTCAATGTCAATATCGTCGGTAGATTTTTCCAAATAATCGGGTACGCCCAATTCGTTACAAGTACCCATTACAGACAAATCAGTTTTTTGGGATAGGCCTGCACCATTGGTGTTGCCACCGGGGTGGTCGCGGCGCTGGCCGCCATACGGGTGTAATGGAACATTGCCAGCGTTTGTGGCAGTAAGGCTGGATACAATACTGCCGCCAAAACCTTGGGTGCCGCCGAATATGGCATTTACCGATGAGCCATTGATGGCGGCTTTGCCTAGGCGCAGCAAGCCTATAAAGGCTGGGTCAATTACCACTGTATCGCACGAGGCTGGCACAATTACACTGGCACTGATAGTGCCGTCGCTACCTGTTAAACCTTTAAATACCTCTTTTTGTAGGGTACCACCCGCATAGGTGTAAACAGTCATCATTACACCCGGGATAGGTTTGTTGGTGTTGCCAAAGGCCGATGCTTTAACGGATATTTTTTTTGTGGTGGCATAATTAAAACCAACGGGTGCAATTTTAGTGCCTGTATTATTGTTATTGCCGCCCCCATTGGGTATGTTATGGTCGGCTTTGGTACATGCCGAAAAGATTGCTGCAATAGTTGCAATCGTTAATAATAATTTGGATTGATTCATAGCAATGTGATTTTGTTTTTTGTTGGTGCCAAAGTTGTGCCAACTGGTTTTTGATTGGATAAGTGATTGATATTTAGCGTTTTATGTTTTTGTTGAATGCCAGCTATATCCGTTTTGTGGAAGTGTTTTCCGTATTTTGGAATGTGGCCAAAGGGAGTTTGGTTTTTCTTCATGCTTGGATAGGAATATTGGTATTAAAAGGATCTGCAAAGGTTACCTTTCTTTACCTTTTGCCCATTTAAAAAACAATTAAAACCATCTTGCCCTCCATCTGCCACGGTGCCGCACTGGCTTCAATAGTGTTTTCAATTTCAGCGTAATTGGTAATCGCAAGCCAAGGGCCATATACGACCGTTGCCGCAAAACCTTGGTTGCTTCTAAAAAAAAACTGCCTCAAAAAGATATATTTTTTGAGGCAGCCTGTTCTGTATTTGTGGACAGCGGCTATATGCTGGCTGTTCGGTATACGGTTATTTGGTATAGATATATTGGGTGTTTTGGTAGCCTGCATTGCTGTTGTTATACCAGTCTTTATACGATGCACCGCCAGAGCCTGACCAGTCAAAAAAGTGTAGATAAGCTTGGTTAACAGGTACGGTTTCAACCGGATACTGCCATTGGCCTATAAAGCTCAACGCCCAGGGGTGGTTATCTTTGGTTACATAGTAAATGCTTTGGGTTGGCTTGCTCGCATCATTTTGTGTGCCAAATAAAGCTGTGTTGGCCAAAGCGGTGGGTGCAAAGTTTGGTAGGTGCACTTCATATCCCCTGCGCATATTGCTGATGGCAAATGGGTTAAAGTTTGCAATGCCAAAAGTGGAGGAAGATACCGGACTGGTAAATTGCAGGTATACCACCGATGTGTCGCCGGCTACCTTAGGCTCGGTACTCAGCGTGTTTACAAACAGGTTGCCATCGTAGTTGCTTAGCAGGTTACGCACATTGTCAAAAGGTATTATCACTGCGTTGGTTTGCCCGGCCTCTGTGCCATTTCCGTTCTGTTTTATGTAGTTGTTTTTCAGCTTTTGCCCGGTAACGCTGCTCACTAAGCTTTGGGCAAAAGGCATTTGCACACCAAAACCGTTGCTAAAGGTGGCACCGGTAGCTACCGGCGCAAAGCTGCCATAAAACTCAACTATGTTGTTTTGGGCGTTGCTGATTATTTTGTACTGGTAGTTAACCACGAGGTCGTTCAGGTCGTAATCGCCAACAGCAGGCCAATTGTCTTCATATGCCACTGTGCCCCAAACATTTTGCGCAGGGTAATAGCTGATATAAGCGCGTTTTGCGTCGTTGGGGAAGGCATCTTGGTAGTCAGGCACGCCATCGCCGTCGCTGTCTAAAGCGCTGGTAAGCTGTGGTATGTTGGTTTGCTGTATTGCGGTAACGGGGTTAGAAGTAGCATAAAAAATGACGTCGTTAAAATCGTCATCGCTGCCGTTTTGCCTGTTCAAATCCTCAAAGCTGATGAGGGTTTGGTTTTGGTATTGCAGTAGAATTGCGTGCTGCTGTAGGGTGGCTGATGTTTCGGGGTTAAGCCAACTATCGGTAAAAAAATCACCGGCATTGTTGTAATAGTTTACATTGTTTCCGCTACCACCCCAAGCGTTGGCAAACACCACAAAGCCAATGGTTGTGTTTGCAGCAAATCGGCCCAGCTGAACTTTCATGCCCGAGGCAAGGCCACCGCCGTCGCCAGTGTATTTACAATTGGGAAACACAAAATGAATAGAATCGATATCATTGATCGTAGCAGGGGGATTGCCGGTTTTGTATTTATACCAACCCAGTGAGTTATGGTATCCTGCGCCTTCGTAAGCAAAGGTTAACCATACATCGGATGTCTCTGTAATCACTATATCTGCCGATGCCTGTTTGCCAAACCAAGCCGGGTTACGTTTTGGCTCATTGTATGTCTCTGGCAGGGCTGCTGTGATATCTTTCATAAATGTAGCACTCATCACGTCTGAAGGTGTGTATAAATAGTTAGGTACCCCGGCTGAATTGCAGCTGCCCATTACCGACAAGTTGGTTTTTGACGAGCTGCTGAAGCCGTTGGTATTACCACCAAAAACAGTATGGTGTTGCGAACCATAAGGATGCAAGATTGAATTAGGGTTGCCGTTCGCGTTTAGGCTCGCTACAATGTTGCCGCCGAAACCGGATGTGCCGCCAAATATGGCGTTTACCGTTGAGCCGCTGATGGAGGCCTTGCCTAAGCGCAACAAGCCTATAAATGCGGGGTCAATTACCACGGTGTCGCACGACGTGGGTACTGTTACCACAGCGTTAAGCGTGCCGTCATTGCCGGTGATGCCTTTAAACACCGCAGCTTGCAGGGTATCTGCCGCATACGTGTATACGGTCATCATTACACCCGAAATGGGCTTGTTGTCGTTGGTGAGGGCTGTTGCCGTTACGGTAATGTTTTTAGTGGTGGCATAGTCAAAACCAGCAGGTGCTACTTGGGCTACCTGTGCGGGTGGGGTATTAGTACCCCCGGTTTGGGTGCGTTCGGTTTTGGTACAAGCCGAAACAAAGGCCGCAATTGTAATGCTGGCTATTAAAGCGCGAGACAAATTCATGTTAGTTCGTTTTGGCCTAATTGTGCCAATTTTGTGCCAGTGCGACAAAAAAATTATAAGTGGTTGATAATTAATATATTGAAATTTTTAAAACAATTGGAGTTATCCATATAGTGGATTTATTTCCATATAATGGAATTTTGCTTTGAATTAGTACATACAATTCTTATGGTAAATGTTCGTGAATGCTTGTTGTTGTGACCCTTGGTTTTAGGGTATTGTATTATAAAAGGCCATAGGTTAGGTAACTGGGGTAGTGGAGGCACGAATGTTACTACAGTAAGAAACAGTGTTGTTGGGCGCCATTTTGGACGGGTTTAAACAACCTTTACTAGTCAAAAAATTCAGGCAATTTTGTTTAACAACAGCCCATAAATAGTTTGCTTTCAACCTGTAATTACAAGGTATCCTGCTTTAGGCGAAAGGTTTGCTGTATCTAATTTTCATGATCATATATTATACCCTGCCCACCTCTTCCAAGGCCCCCGCTAATATATCCACGGCTTCCTGCAACTGTTGCTGGGTAATAACCAGCGGCGGGCAAAGCTGTATAACATTGCCTTGGGATACCTTAAAACTGAGGCCTCTTTTTAAGCAGCTGTACATTACCTGTTCTGCTTCGGCAATGGCTTTTTCTTTCGTGTGCCGGTTTTTCACCAACTCAATACCCCAGAGCAGCCCAATGCCCCGCACATCGCCAATTATGGCGTAGCGTTCTTGCAAAGCCCTCAAGGCATTCCCTAAAAATAGGCCGAGCGTTTGTGCCTTTTCTAGCAGGTTTCCCTGCTCAATATATTCAAGCATGGCCGTGGCGGCAACGCTGCCCATAGGGCTTTTTTCGTGTGTGTAATGCCCCAGCGACACATCGGCGGCTATGTTGTATTCATTTTTGGTAACCATGGCCGCAAACGGTATTATGCCGGCGCCAAGGCCCTTGCCCAGGCAGAGTATGTCTGGCTCAATGCCATAATGCTCAAAGGCAAACATTTTGCCGGTGCGCCCAAAGGCAATGGGTATCTCGTCCAATATCAGCAGTACATTGTATTGAGTGCACAAAGCGCGTACACGTTGCCAGTACGCTTTGCTGGGTACCTGCGCATCTGTGTTGCGGATGGTTTCCGCAATAAACGCGCCAATGCCGGGGTCGCTTTTAAACAGTTGTTCTAGCTCGTCGGCATATTGTTCGTCATTGCCGCCAAAAATATTGCGGTAACTGTCGGGCGGGGCTACGTTTTGGGGCGCTGGGTTAAACGGCCCCATATATTTTTTAAACTGGCCTTCGCCGCCTGCGGCAATGGCATCTAACGATGCGCCATGGAAAGAGTCTTTATATGACACCACTTTGTATTTGCCCGTTACCACCCTCGCCAGCTTTAAGGCCATGCCTATTACGCTGGTGCCGCCGGGCGCGAACAGTACCTTGTTCAAAGAACTGGGCAGCAGGCTGGTTAGTTTTTGGGCAAACTTAATGGCGGCTGTGTTGGTGTACCGGCGGGGGCAAAAAGGCAGCACATCCATTTGTGCCTTTAGCTTGTTAACCACATATTGGTTGCGGTACCCTATTTGGTGTACATTGTTGCCATGGAAGTCCATATAACGTTTGCCGCCCGTATCGGTTAGGTATATGCCTTCGCAGGAGGTTATCACATCCAAACAAGGGGTGGAAAGCGACTGGTGCATGAAAACATCAGCATCCTCACCCAGCAGCTGGATGGTATTACCGTCAATTACCTTGTACCAGTTTTGCCTGTGTTCCGAAAAATTAACGTCGCCTTCCGTAAGCAAATGTTCATCCGTCATATGTCACAATTTGGTGGCGCAAGGTACGTAACCCTAGGCAAAGCATTTTGGCCAAAGCCATTGATGGCAGGTTTAATAAGGCATTTGGCGGTTGTTTTGGCCACATTGCGCAAAAAAATACCCCCTTTGGTTAAAAACCCAAAGGGGGTAAAATTATAAACAAGGCTGGGCTAAACCAAGTTGTTCAGGTCGAACGGTAGCCGCCGTACCCGCTTGCCGGTGGCCGCAAACACCGCATTGGCCAAGGCTGGGGCAAACGGGGGTAGGCCCGGCTCGCCAACGCCTTTTATGCTGGTGCCGCCCTCGGCGATTATATGCACCTCCAGGGCCGGTATTTCGTTGATGCGCACCATTTGGTTATTGTGAAAGTTGGTTTGCACCGTTTGGCCGCCTTCAAAGGTTATGCCGTCTTTTATGGCGGCGGTAAGGGCCATGGTCATGGCACCTTCTATTTGGCCTTTAACAGTATCGGGGTTTACCACCGTGCCCAAATCAATAACGGCGTACACTTTTTCTATTTTAACGCTGGTGTTATTTTTGCTGGATACCTCCACCACGTAGCCTGCCAGGCCTGCAAAAAACTCGTACTGCGCCACGCCGCGCCCCCAGCCTTTGGGCAATGGTTTGCCCCAATGGGACACTTCCTTTAGCTTGGTGAGTACTTTTTTGCAGTCTGAGTCTTTTGTCAGCAGTGTCTCCAGCCGGTAGGCCATGGGGTCTTTGCCGGCCTTAACGGCTATCTCATCAATAAAACACTCGTGGGCAAAGGCCAGTGTGCTGCTGGTAACGCTGCGCCAAGCTGCCATGGGTATGTGTATGGGGGAGAACACATATTCGTTTTTCATGTTGGGCAGCTCGTATTTTTGGTCGCTGATGCCTTCCGTCATATTGCTGCTTTCCCCCGTTTCGTTGCGTTTTTCGTCCATTGTGGCACCCAGCGAGGGCGATATTACCTTATGCTGGAAGGCCACGGGCTTGCCGTCTGCCCCAATGCCCGCTTTTAAGGCGGAGAAGGTCATCGGCCTAAAGGGGCCCAGCTGGGTGTCGTCTTCCCTCGTCCAAACCACTTTTACGGGCTTGCCGACTGCTTTGGCCAGGTTGGCTGCCTCGGTGGCAAAATCTGGGTACAGCCGCCTGCCAAACGCACCGCCGTTAAAAAATATGTTCACTTTCACATTTTCCCTTGGTATGCCCAGTTTGCCCGAAAGTTCGCCTTTCACCAGGTCTGGCCCTTGGGCCGACACCCATACCTCCACCTTGTCGTCTCCATGCCATTGTGCCACGCAGTTCATCGGCTCCATGGGCGAGTGTGATACCACAGGCGTTTCGTAAAAAGCCTCCAACTTAACCGGGGCGGCCTCAAACGATTTGTCAAAGTCGCCTTGGTTGTGTACTACCTTACCTTCAGTTTTGGCCAGCCCGCGCAAGCTTTCCTCATATTCCTTCGAGTTGAATTTGTCGTTGCTTTGGTAATCCCAGTTTAATTCTAAAGCAAGCCTGCCTTGGTAGGAAGCCCAATACGAATCTGCAATCACGGCCACGGCATCGTACTTGTTTTTGCCGCCCAACATCCGTTGGAACCGCACGGTCTTCTGCACGCCTTTTTGCTTCAGGGCTTCTGTATCGTTGTAGCTAATCAATTTTGCGCCAAACACCGGGCAGTGGGCCACGCTGGCATATACCATGCCGGGTACTTCCACATCAATACCAAACACAGCCTGGCCGGATACCTTTAGCGGTATATCGGGCCGAGGAGAGTTTTTGCCCAGTATTTTAAAATTCTTGGGGTCTTTCAGCGTTGGGCTTTGGGGTACGGGCAGTTTGGCGGCCGTCTCCACCAAGTCGCCATAGCCCAGGCTTTTGCCGGAGAGCTTGTGGAATACTTTTGCGTTTTCGGCATAGCATTCCGTTACAGGCACATTCCATTGTTGCGCGGCAGCCGCCACCAGCATTTCGCGGGCAGAGGCACCCACCTTGCGTAACGGTAGGTAGTTACTACGTACCGAAAAACTGCCTCCGCTCACCTGGCCTTTGTAAGCGGGGTCGCCGTTGGTTTGCTGTATGCTAACCTCGCTTAGGGTTACTTCCAACTCTTCGGCAATTAACGCGGGCACAGATTGGTAGGTACCCTGGCCCATTTCGGGCTTGGGGTTCATCAGTGTTATTTTACCCGATTTTTCAATGATGATGAAAGGTGTTAAATTAAAAGCTGTGGCGGCATCGCCGGCGGCCAAAATGTCTTCGCCTGCCTTGGCCGAAAAGCCCAGCACCAACGCAGCGCTGGTTAGGCTTGACAGTTTTAGAAAACCCCTGCGGTTAATAGGTTGTTGCACCTGTTGCATAAAGTATTTTAATTTGTTATAGTAGCGTGTGTAAAAGCGGTGTTTATAAAAGCGCATGTGGTTTACTCGCCGGCGGTGCTAGCGGTGGCATGGCCGTTGTGCATCAGCTCTGCGGCACGGTGTATGGCTTGTTTAATGCGCAAGTAGGTACCGCAACGGCAAATATTGCCCTGCATGGCCGCATCTATCTCCGCATCTGTTGGGTGCGGACTTTGTTTTAAGAGGGCCGTGGCCGACATGATCTGTCCGCTTTGGCAGTAGCCGCACTGTGGTACTTGCAGCTCAATCCAAGCTTTTTGCACCACATGGTCAATATTGGGCGAAATGCCTTCGATAGTGGTGATGCTTTTTGCAGATACCGCGGCGGCCAGTGGCAACGTGCAGGAGCGCATGGCAACACCGTCAAAATGCACGGTGCAGGCACCGCAGAGCGACATGCCGCAGCCAAACTTGGTGCCTTTTAAGCCAATATAGTCGCGAAGCACCCAAAGCAGCGGCGTTTGCGGGTCGGCATCCACTGTGTACGCCTTGTTGTTTACGGTTAGTGTAAAAGTAGCCATAGCAATAATTTTATTGTGAACAATCGCCAAATGCGTTGTGGAAAATAATCGTTCGAATATACGTTGTATTGTTGTGGGTGCTTACTAATAATTATTTGAGGCAATAGCCTATTTTTATTTGTGCATAAATGGGTTAATTTTGCCCTAACGTTATGTTTTTCAGGATATAACGAAGCGTTGCGCTTATTTTATGTAAAGGCAACTGCTGTGTTTGAAAGGCGTTTTGACAGGCTGAACTTTTTTGTGGGCTTTGTGAATTGGTTGTGTCGTACAATTGCCAATCGTTTCACCATTATCCCAACTCCACATGACCGAATTAGAAAAATACATACATGGCTATTTTGGGGTTAACCCGGATGAACTGGAAAAAATCATTGCCTTTTTTACGCCCGTAACCATCAAAAAAGGGGAATATTTCCTAAAGACAGGGAGGCACTCCGACAGGCTTGGTTTTGTGCAAGCGGGTATTATACGGGAGTTTGTTTTGGTGGAAGGAAAAGAAATTACCAAGTTTATTTCAACCACCGGTTATTTTACCGTTGACCTCGCCAGTTTTGTGTTCCAGCAACCTGCCCGCTGGAACATACAGGCATTGACTGACAGCGAACTGTTTGTGATTAACCATAAAGACTACCAACGAATAGGGCAGGTGGTACCCCGTTGGGCCGAGCTTGAAAAACTGTTTCTGGCAAAATGCTTCGCCGTGTTGGAAGAAAGGATACTCACCTTACTCTCTATGACTTCCGAGGAACGGTACAACCAACTGCTTCATTTCAACGCCGATTTGTTTAACCTGGTGCCGCTGCAATACCTAGCGTCCATGCTCGGTATGACACCCGAGACGCTGAGCAGGATACGGAAAAAAGCAACGGGCAAAACTTCTTGATTTTTGTCAAGTGCATGGCTGTTTATAGTGTTCACTTTTGTGTTGTTGAAAACAAAAATACCAATGTACACAAAACCACTTTTTTTAACAGCGTTCGGCTGGGCGGTTTCCGCAAGCTTGTTCGCGCAAAACATGTACACCATGCAAAGCATTAACCATCACGCACCTGTGCAGTGCAGCAAATCAATTACCATCAATGCCAATGCCGAAAAAGTATGGTCAGTCATTACGGACATAAATCATTGGGCTGGCTGGCAAAACGATATCAGCCACGCAACATTGCACGGCAGCGTAACACCCGGTACCGCTTTTGATTGGAGAACGGGTGGGGCAAGCATCCATTCGGTATTGCATACCGTGGAACCGTTCAGGTTTTTTGGCTGGACGGGAAAAACTATGGGCATACAGGCCATACACAATTGGACCTTTACGGAAGCCGGTGGGCAAACAACAGTTACCGTGGAAGAAAGTATGCAGGGGCTGCTGGCCGGGCTGTTAAAAAAATCGTTCAACAAGAGCTTGGAGAAGGGCATGGTGCAATGGTTAAACCTATTAAAGGCTGAATGCGAGAAGTTTTAGTCTCCCGGTATTTAACTGGGTGGAGGCAGGTAATGCACCAATAGCCTCGGTTTGGCATCGCCACATCCGGCAGTAGTTGATAAAGCAGCCATTTGTTTTGCCAAAATGTGCAGGCTACGCCGTAAATAACCCCCGCATACCGCCGCCCCAAACCAAATTGTTACGTAGATTGCCTAAAAAATTTGCCGAATGAAAAA
>Ga0007810_1000445_pt1 | contig 12382 bp, 10 predicted proteins | sample CryBogCBE15Jun09_FD_71193 | JGI IMG/M metagenome (GOLD analysis project Ga0007810, IMG submission 71193) | Freshwater microbial communities from Crystal Bog, Wisconsin, USA - CBE15Jun09 | ecosystem: Environmental > Aquatic > Freshwater > Lake | place: Crystal Bog, Wisconsin, USA | collected...
GCGTATGAGTAGGGCGTTTCCAGACATTGGCACGACGGTGTTTAATTGTCCGCAGGCCAATTATCTTTTTATCTGTCAACGCAAAATCATGAGTACTCCCAATCCTTCATTTAGGAGGGTGGAAATCACTGTTTATGCGGCTAACCCACAAAGTCCTGTACTAGCAACAGGCCCACGTCTTGCGTGGCTTACTACTGTGATTCCCAATCCTGCTAGTGGGGTCTTGTAAGTCATATGAATAGCCAAAAGAGCGAACAAGGCTTTGCGCTTCTCGAGATCATTGTGGCAATGGCGATTATGGCAATCGTCGGTCTCTTAGCTTGGCGCGGTATGGATGCGATGATTCGCGGGCGTGAAGTCATCGAGCGCCGCTCTAATGAAGACCTCTCTTATATGCAATTAGTGCGTCAGTTTGATCGGGACTGCCAAGAGATTATCCGCAGAGATGAGCTTAATACCATCAACACCACGAGCAATTTGAGCACCAATGCTTTACCCTCGATTGTCGCTGGCGCAAAAAATATTTGGTGGTTGCGTCACTATCGCGCTGATACCCAAGAGGCTTGGTTATTGGTGGGTTATGGCATTGGTCCTGGTGGCCTACAACGTTATATTAGTCAGCCGCTTTTGCGCAGAAGCGATGCGCTTGCATTGTGGGGAGGAATTTTGCGTGAGCCAGATTTAGTCTCAAATGACCTATCGGTCAGCTGGCAAGCACCACAAATTGTGCGGCAATCTTTTCAGGTGCAAAGCTCGATTGTTAGTGGTGCTGGTGGGAGTGGAGTGAGCGCCTCTGGTACAGGTCAGCCTCCGGTATCTGCCAACACTTCAGCCGCTAATGCTGCAAGTACGAGTAATTCAAATGCAAACACTAATGTCAGTGTGATTACGCCAGACCAACAAGGTTTGGTAATGCAGTGGTGGCTCATGGATATTGCCTTACCGATTACACGCTCTTGCTTGATGGGAGGGGCTTTGTGATGATAAGAAGAGTCGACTTGCCAAAGGGCGATCCCAAACCAGAGTCAAGTAATGGCTCGGCCACAGTGACCGCTTTAATTGTGGTGGGCGTAGCCGCAGTATTAATTACTGGGTTGATGTGGCGTCAACAAGTGCAGGTACGTTCTTTAGAAAATGCACGCGATCGTATTCAGGCTTTGTGGTTGCAACGCACTGCCATTGATTTTGGACGTCTGGTATTGGTAGAAGATCAACGCACCAGTCAGTACGATCACTTGGGCGAAGCCTGGGCCTTGCCATTGGCTGATGGCAAAGTGGCTGATTTTTTAAAAAATACCGATGTTCCCGATGAAATCGCCACAGTCACTTTTAATGGCCAGTTAAGCGATGCTCAAGGTTTATTTAATTTGACCAATTTGTGGGATCGCCAATTTCAGAATATCAATCCTACGGGGGTGCAAGCCTTTGCACGTTTACTCGATGCCTTGGGTTTGGATAATGGCTTAGCAAAACAAGCAGCGCAAGCGGCCTTACAAAGCGACATGCCCATCTATGACGTGGATGGTTTACTGAGACTGCCTAATTTCAATCCAGCAATCGTGCAGCAATTAAGGCCATTTGTCTCTGTATTGCCTACTGTCACAGCCGTCAATGTCAATACAGCCTCTCCCGAGGTCTTGATGGCAGCGATTAATGGGCTTTCTAGAGGGGCTGCCAATAGCTTTGTTCAGCAACGCGCGACCGCCCCCTTAAAAAGCCTAGATGAGGTCACTGCGTTACTCAATAAGGTTGGTTCAGGGGCTGGCTTGGTTGCCGAAGCTGGATCAGTCGATGTCAAATCCCAATACTGGATTGCCCGCACGGAGATTCATCTAGGACGGGGTATATTTATCAATTCTGCATTGATTCAGCGCTCTCCCAGCCCCTTGCCTAATGGCAATTTCACGCAAGTGCTCTGGAGTAAAACTGGGAAAATGTTGACTGATTAATGAACAATAGAAATACGATCAAACCCAGATTATTGAAATTAGCGATAGAAAGACCCATGTGAGCTTGCTCATCATCCGCTGCCCCTTGAAGCCATTTGCTGGCTCTGTGCATGCTTCACTGAGTGATGGGCAGGGTGATGTACGCAGTGAACAGTTTGAATGGTGTTTATTAGAGGATGGGCGAAATCAAACGAGCGAGCTAAGCATGACCGGTGTTGGTGCTACCGAATCAATGCCTTATGCAGACGAAGCATTGGTATTAATGCCAACTCTCGATGTGCGCTTGATCGAGGCTAAAGTTCCCTTAGCCAATACCAAAAAACTGCAGCAAATATTGCCAAATCTCATTGAAGATTTTGTATTAACTGGGGTCGAGTCAATCAGTGTGCAAGCCTTGCCACCGATTCCGGGTAACCCTGCACTGCAAAGGACGCTGGCCTTAACTGACCGCGCTTGGCTACAATGGCTAACAAAGCAGTTAGAGTGTTTATTAGCACCGAGAGTGCGCTTGGTGCCGGAATGCCTGCTCTTTGATTTGGTCAGTGATGGTGAGCTGGCGCAAGTGTTTTATGAGCGCGCTCAAGACCACATCATCTTTAGTCACAGAACAGCAGTGCAATTGGGTGTATCTTGGGTCGAGCACCAAGACTCTCCACTTGATCAAGATAAGATCGTCTTGCCGCAAGTCCTCTCTAATGCAATATTGAAAGAAATTTCTTGGAAGTATTTGGCTAAAGCGGCTCAAGAGTATTTGCTTGCGAATAGCAATAGTCGCTCTGCAAATTTTGCACTCAATTTATTACCGCCAAGCTTTAGGCGTGATGCAAAATCTCTAGGCTCAGGTGCTTATGGCGCACTCTCCTCTCTGACAGGTTTGTTGCGTGGTAAACCAAAACACACCAGTGCTCATAGTTCGGGTTTATCGTGGGCCGACCCTTTGGTCTGGCGACAGCCTCTTTACTGGTTAGCGTATTGCGCCATCAGCATGGTAATCGGTTTTGTAGTCTATTTATCTTGGCTAAGCTTTGATGATTGGCGCTGGTCTAAACGGATGGAATTGCTCGCTGCGCAGAACTTAACCCCTGCCGCTATTGCGCTTTTGAATCAAAGCAACGCGGCTGATAGTCCCTCTGTCGTCCTGAAGGCTTTCATCAAGCAGGCAACCGAAGAGCAACGACGTCATGGGGCCGTATCTGATGCCGACTTTGGAGTGATGGCTGCCAAGCTGCAACAACTCAAAGCGGCTTATGGTCCTGAGGTATTGCAAAAAATCGACTACGACGGTGATGCCATTACTTTTGAATTTAAACCTGGAGCAATCTCAGCATCTAGCGCCCAAGTACTCGCGCATGCAAGATCCTTGGGCTTGGCAGTCACTATGCTGGCGCCCAATCGCTATCGACTGGAGCCTTATGCTGGATTGGGGAGTCATTGATGTCTCAAAATCTCAATACTATGCTTGAAAAATTGTCAGCTTTGGTTGGCAAATTGAAGGTCGCATTGACAAAAGATTATTCGCTGCAAGACTTGCGTCGCTTACCAGGCGCGATGCGTCAATTGTGGAGTAAGGCCGCCGAAAATATTGAAAATGCTACCCAGGATATAGCGCAAAACCATAGCGATGCATCAGTTGGCACCATTAAGTCAGCCAGTAGTGGCCTAACTGCAAAGGCGAGTTTGCGATCGACGGGGAAATGGCTTTTCCAGCAGCGCAAAGCATTGCTAGTATTGCTTTTTTTGGTCTTGCTTGGTCTCATATATCAATTAGTGTTGGCACCCTATGGCCAAAAAGTAGCGCAGCAGTTAGAGATGCGCCCAGCGCAATGGTCGCAATTGCAAAGTTTGATTCGTGCTTCTAAAGCGAATACCGTCTCTGGTAACACTTACACCTCAACTGCAGGACCTTCCACGGTGACGCAATTGGACGAGCAAGAGATGCAAAAGATTTTGAGCATTCTCACTACTCGAGGTCTCAAGCCTAGCGTGTTTCGTTTAAGTGCGGATAATCCTCCGCGAATTGAGTTTCAAGCAAGCGAAGTGTTGTTCTCGAGTTTGATAGATATCTTGGAGGAGCTGCGAACAAATTGGCGCCTATATCCCATTCAGTTAAGTGTGCTGGCCAATGGTAGTGCAGGTATGGTGAGTATTAGTGCTGTCTTCGCTCAATATGGCGCTAATGCGATTGCGGTAAACCAAGGCGAGGGATCCCCTTGAAACTTGCCATCGATTTGAGCCACCCAAAGTTACCCAAGCTCTACTGGTTTGGGTTGGTAGTGCTTGTGTCAGGGATCATGATTTGGCAGTTACCCATTAGTTGGGTCAGCGGGATCGTAGCCTCGCAAACGGGTTGCAGGGTATTGCTACAGCAACCCACAGGAACCATTTGGCAGGGTAGTGCTGCTTTGGCTTTTTCTGAAGCCAATACGAGCGGGGGGGTTTGTCGAGAGCCCTTTGCAGTAACTGAGCGTTTTCACTGGAATAGCCATTGCAGCCTGTCCTCTCTTGTTTGTAGCACCGAGATTGAGTTTGCTGCGCTGGAGCAGTCGCAACGGATTACTTGGGGCTTCTCAAAAACCCAAGTAGCTGCAAATGAGGTGAAACTCCCTGCCAACGTACTGGAGGGGCTTGGCAATCCCTGGAGTACTTTGCGTCCTAGGGGTCAATTGGGAGCACGCTGGACTAATCTTGCGCTCGGCAGCTTGATTGGCCCCGCCAATAGCCCCAAGAATGCTCGTTCTGGGGTAATTAGAATTATCATAACTAACTTAAGTAGCCCCATAAGCCCCATTAAGCCTTTGGGGGCATATGAGATATTGGCCAACCTTGGCGATGATGGCCTCAATTGGAGCTTATCAACGACAAGTGGGCCGCTGCTATTAAAAGGGCAGGGCGGCACTCAATTGGGTGTTCATTTTGAAGGAGATGCTTCGGCTTCTCCAGAGGCGCAAGAATCATTATTGGGATTGTTGACTTTATTGGGTAAAAAAGACGGCGATAGTTACCGCTTGAAGTTTTAGAAAAAAGAAAAGTATGCAAACAGGGTTACATCAAATTTTAGGAGGCTTGCAAAAGCAGTTTGCAAAGATGGTGATTGTTTGCGTCTTTGGTCAAAGCGCTCTGCTGCCAATCGCTTACGCCCAAATTGTGAGTCAACCTAGTCAGCTGAACTCTGCGATTCCAGACAGCGCTTCAGTCACTTTGTCCTTTTCTAATGCCGATGTTGAATCGGTTGCTGGTGTGTTGGCAAAAGCAACAGGACAAACGATTTTGGTAGATCCTAAAGTAAAAGGGACTATCAATCTTATTAGTAATAAGCCGCTAACCAAGGCCAAAGCCATTGACGCCTTCTCAACCGCCTTGCGAACCTCTGGATTTGCTTTGGTGGATGTCAACGGTGTTTATCGTGTGGTGCCTGAGGCTGATGCGAAGTTAATTAGTAATTCAGTAGTGACGGGCAAGAGTAAGCAAGGTGGCGACCAAATCATTACGCGAGTTTTTAAGCTCAACTATGAATCTGCCAATAACCTCTTACCGGTATTGCGTCCCTTAGTCTCAGCAAACAACACGATTAATGCCTATCCAGGTAACAACACCATTGTGATTACTGACTACGCTAGCAATATTCAGCGTATTGGTGAGTTAATTGAGACGATTGATGCGCCCGTATCTACAGATGTGCAAACAATTCAATTGCGATATGCCATTGCGATTGACGTAGCTGCAATGCTCAATAAAGTGTTAGAGAACGGACTTGCTGGTGCTAACGAAAGTGGTAATAAAACAGTCGTGATGGCCGATGCCAGAAGTAATTCACTTTTGTTGCGCAGCTCTAGCCCAGAAAAAGTAAGGCAAATTCGTGCGCTGGTAGCCAAGCTCGATACTCCTGGTAACGCTAATGGCAATATTTGGGTGGTGCCGCTGAAGAATGCTGAGGCAACCAAGTTGGCGGTGACTTTGCGAGCAATCGTAGCAGCCGATGCAGCCTTATCTGCGCAGGTAGCCAGTGGTACGGCAACACAAGCGACTAGTTCTGCAGGCAGTAACACCCAAATTAATAATGCCCCTGGTGTCACTGGTGCTGCGAGTGGAACGGGTGCCGCAGCAGCCACATCGAGCCTTGCCAGTACGAGCACTCCCTCCACGGGCGGCATTATTCAGGCAGAACCAGCAACCAACTCCCTGATCATTACCGCTAATGAGCCACTGTACCGTAATTTACGTCACGTGATTGATCAGCTCGATAAGCGACGCGGACAGGTTTACATTGAATCGATCATTGTTGAAGTTAGTTCTACAAATGCCGCTGAATTGGGAATTCAGTGGCAAGGACTGGTAGGTGCTGGAAATCAAAACACTGGTTTTGGCGGCACTAACTTCACGGCCGCAAACGGCACCCCTGGGTCCAACATTGTCAATCTCTCGCAGAATGTCAATGCATTACTCAGCCCTTCAACCGCCACTCCAGTGCTCGTTCCTCCAAACCCCGGTTTGAACTTGGGCTTGCTGACAAAATTTAATGGCGTAACGGGCATGTCGGCTTTGATTACAGCCTTGAGCACCACTACCGGTACGAATATTTTGTCGACACCAAATATCATCACCTTGGACAATGAGGAAGCCCGTATTGTGGTGGGACAAAATATTCCAGTGTTATCTGGTTCTTATGCCACTACAGGCTCGACTGCGACAGCGACCCCATTTACTACAGTCTCTCGTCAAGATATTGGTTTGATTTTACGAGTCAGACCACAAATTTCTGAGAATGGTCTTGTGAAGATGCAAATCTATCAAGAGGTCTCTAATGTGGCTAGCCAAGTTCCTAATCAGGGCCCCATTTTGAATAAGCGTGATCTTGAGACCAACGTAATTGTCGATGATGGTCAAACCTTGGTATTGGGTGGTTTGATTGAAAATAATTACACTGACAGCACCAGCGGTATTCCCTGGCTTAGCCAAATCCCTGTACTGGGTGCACTATTTCGTTACGACAATAGCTCGCGTACCAAAACCAATTTGCTAGTCTTTCTGCGCCCTTATGTATTACGTGATAAGGGTCAAGATCAAGAGATTACGGCAAACCGAATGCAATTTATGGATCAAAAGCGGGATGACTTTAAACCCTCCACCATGCTTTTGCCTAAGCCTGATTTACCAAAAATGAGCGAGATGACTGCTCCGTTGGTGGCGCCTAGTACACCAGTGCCACCTGCGGACCCCACTATACCTGGTGGTCCTGCACCAACTGCCCCAACACCACCGGCTGGAGCCGCGCAGACCTCTTCTAGCAAGCAATAATATGCTGCGCATCCCTTTTGCTTACGCTCGTTCAAACCAGGTTTTGCTACGCAAGCCTGGGGGCAGTAAACATGCAGATGATCCATTTTCTGATCAGGAGCTACCGGCACTGATTCATAGTCCTTTGACTAGCCTAAATGTTCTTCAAGAGATTTGTCGCTTAACCGGGCCAGTGGTGCGGATTGAGCAACCCTCCGAAGCAGTTCTTGAGGAATTAAATCAAGCGTATTCACAAGGTGATCTCGATGCCGCCCAAGTAGTTGATGAGGTCGAAGAGGCAGTAGATCTCTCGCGCTTATTGCAAGAGATGCCCGTTTCAGAAGATTTGCTCGAGATGAATGATGATGCTCCCGTCATTCGGATGATTAATAGTTTGCTTAAGCAGGCTAGTCGTGATGGTGCATCTGATATTCATTTAGAGGCGTTTGAGCGCAAGTCTGTAGTACGTTTTAGAGTGGATGGTAATTTGCGCGATATCGTTGATATGCGTCGTGATTTGCATGCAGCCTTGGTGTCGCGTATTAAGATTATCGCCTCGCTCGATATTGCGGAAAAGCGGATGCCACAAGATGGCCGCATTTCATTACGAGTGGGTGGTCGCGCAATTGATGTGCGTGTTTCTACCTTACCCACCTCTCATGGTGAGCGCGTCGTACTACGTTTGCTTGAGAAAAATTACGATCGCTTAGACCTACGCGCTCTGGGGATGGCAGAAGATACTTTCAATCAATTTGATCAATTGATTCATCGCCCGCATGGCATTGTCTTGGTCACTGGACCAACGGGTAGCGGTAAGACAACGACCTTGTATGGTGCCTTATTGCGCTTGCGTAACAAAATCAACAACATCATGACAGTAGAAGATCCCATCGAGTACAACCTTGATGGAATTGGTCAAACGCAAGTGAACTCTCGGATTGATATGAACTTTGCGAGAGCTTTGCGTGCCATTTTGCGTCAAGACCCTGATATTGTGATGATTGGTGAGATTCGTGACCTAGAGACGGCACAAATTGCCATCCAGGCCTCATTAACAGGCCACCTCGTGTTGGCAACTTTACATACCAACGATGCACCATCAGCAGTAACGCGTTTAATCGATATGGGTATTGAGCCTTTCTTACTCTCATCCACTTTGTTGGGCGTGTTAGGCCAGCGTTTGATTCGCATGTCATGCCCAGCATGTGGTGGTAAAGGTTGCGGCACTTGTGGTGAGTCAGGTTATAGCGGTCGCGCTGGTATTTATGAGTTGATGACCAGTAATGAAAAAATTCGTGAACTCATTCATCAGCATGCAGCTGAGAGCGAGATTCGCAAGCAAGCCTTGCTAGGCGGTATGCGGACCTTAGCAGATGATGGCAAACGTTGGGTGGCTCAAGGTAAAACCACTCCCGAAGAAATTCTGCGCGTTACTGGTTCGGTAGAGATCGACTAATTAAAAAAGATGAGCTATGCCACGTTATCGTTTTGAAGCTTTAACTTACGCTGGTAAAAGTGAACGTGGCAGCGTTGAAGGTGAAAGCGTGCGAGCAGTGCGCCAAGCCCTAATGGCAAAACAGTTGGTACCCGTTGCGATAGAGCCAGAAACAGAATGGGGTAGGCAAGCATTTTGGAGTAAATGGTTATCTAAAAATAAGCCTCTGAGTAGCGCTGATCTTGCAATGATCACTAAGCAGGTTGCCATACTTGTTCGATCTGGGGTGCAAATTGATGAAGCTTTATCGGTACTCGCCGAGGAAGCAAGCCAAGCCCATATCAAGGCAGTCTTGCAATCTGTCGTTACTGAGCTTCGAGCAGGATTGCCTTTATCTAGAGCGATTGCAGGGCAGCCTCTGTCATTTGATGCTTTATATCAGGGGGTGGTTGGCGCCGCTGAGCAATCAGGCAAGATGGGGCAAGTGCTGACCCAGTTGGCTGAGTTTCTGGAAAAACGCCAGACACTCAAACAAAAGGCGATCGGCGCTTTAGCGTATCCAGCGATGCTAACGGGCGTAGCCTTTATGATCGTCTTGTTCTTGATGACCTATGTAGTCCCGCAAATTGCCAGAGTCTTTCAGAGCTCAAAACAAGTTTTGCCGTTTTCTACTCGCTTTATTATGGGCTTCTCGGATTTTCTGATGAATTGGGGTTGGTTGCTACTAATCCTCATCGTAGCGGCAATTTTTTACAGTCGCCGTGCCTTAGCTAAAGAAGAGGTGCGTCTTAAGGTAGATCGGACTTTGCTTAATTTGCCTTTGCTAGGACCTTTATTGCTGGGGTTTGAGACCGCTCGCTTTGCCAATACGATGGCTATGTTGGTTTCTGCCAACCTACCGATTTTGACGGCATTGCATAGTGCGCGCAGCACTCTAAGCAATTCAGTCTTAAAGGCAGCGATTGATTCAACTGAGTTACGTTTGCGTGAAGGAACTAGCTTAGCCAGGGCTTTAGGCAGTCAAGGGGTCTTTTCTCCCATCTTGATTCATTTGATACGCTCAGGCGAGGCTTCGGGAAAATTGGCAGAAATGCTCAAATATGGCGCAGAGAATGCGGAGCTTGAGTCAGAGCAAAAAACAAAAATATTTACCAGCTTGCTTGAACCTTTATTAATATTGTTCATGGGCTTGATGGTTTTAGGAATCGTGATGGCAGTAATGCAACCAATCTTGGAAATGAATTCGGGTGTGAGGTAAGAAAATGCAAATATTAATCATGACAGGACCACACAGCAAAGTGAGGGAGATTTCGCTAACGGCACGCCACTTGGTGTTTGGAGGTGCGCTCAGTTTGGCCTTGTTAGTTGGCGCCAATATTGCAATTAACGATATGGCCAATGAAACTAAAGGTCTTATGCTCTCAATGGAAAAGAAAGAGCTGTTAGAAAAGCGTTTTGTAGCCCATTCTGAAGATGACTACGAGACCAAGCTCATGGAGTTGCAAGTTCGATTAGATGAGGCTCAGCGCAATCTTGCTCAGCTAGATGATTTACGAATACAGCTAGCAAGAAATAGTAGTCAATTCAATGTAGCCAGCAACTCAACATACCCAAACACTGTGATTGATCTAGGCAATGCGCAAGGTGGCCCATTAAGTCCGGCAAATACCGTGATTAATCTAGGAAATCAAGGCGAACAATATGGTGCGCGTTTAGATCGTACCTTGCAAGATTCGATTGCACTGAGTAATCGTGTAGGTGAAATGCAAAAGTCATTGACCCAAACTTGGGATGTGGCAAATGCTTTACCAACAGGATCGCCATTGCCTCTCATGCCTCAGGCTTCCAGTGGTTTGGGATATCGCATTGATCCTATTACGCAGCAAACTGCTTGGCATGAAGGAACAGATTTTCCTGCAGCCTACGGCACGCCTATTCAGGCAACAGCAGAGGGTGTCGTAAGTCGAGCGAGTTTTGATGCTGAGTATGGCTATGTTGTTGATATTCAGCATAAAAATGGCGTTGTCACACGATATGCCCACGCACAAGAGATTCTGGTTAAGCAGGGTGACTATGTAAGGCAGGGGCAAACGGTGGCTAAGGTTGGGTCTACAGGCAGATCTACGGGGCCGCACTTACATTATGAGGTCCTTAGGGATGGGGTGACTCTTGGTGCCCTTGGTTCAAAATAAACATATTGATCTGATATTGATGAAGGCATTGATACGGCTGACAGTAATTGGGTTATTGACGATTCCCGCAGTAGGCCAATCTTTTGCTCAAGATGTCATGAATCTATCCACTCAATCCAGTAACAACCTTGGCCTGACTCTCTCTGGCTATCAATATAAAGAACCCAGTCTTGATGTTGTCATTAAGGCTCCTTTGGTCGGGGTGGAATACACAGGTACTTATGCCTTTGATAACGATTGGTTTGTAAGGGCGGATGCGCGTTATGCGTATGGCTCTGCCAAATATTCTGGTAGCGGTACTCAAAGCAACATTCCCTATTCTTACTATGATTTACGGGGCTTGTTTGGCTATGACTTCAGCTTCTCGGAGTTAGGTGGATTTGTTCTGGTACCTTATACCGGCATAGGCTATCGTTACCTCTTTGATAACCAAGGTGGACAAACTTCTACAGGTTCAAGTGCTTATCAGCGTTCTAGCAATTATGTTTATTTGCCCCTTGGCCTTACGCATCGTATGCAAATCAACGGTAGCGATCGTTTAGAGACTGCCTTTGAGTATGATTACTTGATCCAGGGAACACAAGTTTCCAATTTGTCTCAAGTTTCAGCGAGTTTGCCAGACATTACCAATCAACAGTTTCGAGGTTATGGCTTGAGGCTCTCATCGATGTATCAATTTGATGAATGGTCTATTGGTCCTTACATCGTCTACTGGAATATTGCACAGTCTAATAGTGTTACCAATTCAATTTCCCTCAATGGCAAAACAGGAACGCTAACTGCGTATGAGCCAGCCAACAACACAATAGAGGCTGGTTTTAAGATTGCCTATTCTTTCTAAATAGCTAACTATTCTCTCCTTTAGGGAACCAAGCTTAAGAAGAGATATTCTAAGAAGATGAGTAGATGTACTGCACCTTGCAATACTGTCGTCTTACCCAAGCTTAGTGTTAATCCTCCAACAAAGAGACTCAATACTAGGAGGGCGATATTCAGATCGCTAATGCCAAGGCTTAGGGGCAAGTGAAACCACAATGCAATCCCTGCAATAGCCGGAATGGTCAATCCAATGGTGGCTAATGCTGATCCCAGGGCTAAGTTCAAGCTACTTTGAAGTCGATTGGCTTTGGCTGCTCTGAGAGCGGCAAAGCTTTCAGGAAGAAGGACCAAAAGTGCAATGGCAATGCCAACAATGGTCTTAGGCAACCCTGCTGCTTTAACGCCAGACTCAATGGCAGGAGAGAGGGCTTTGGCTAGGCCCACCACCAAAATCAAACATACAATTAAGAAACCAAAGCTCCTGAAAGCCATGGCATTGCTGGGTTTGTCTGCATGAATATTTTCATCATGCTTTTGATCTTCTAACTTGGGTAGGTAGTAATCGCGATGCGTCACCGATTGAAAGAATAAAAAACCACCATAGACTACAAAGCAGGAGATCCCTGCAAATACTAATTGACTGGTTGTAAAGTCGGGACCTGGTGTGCTAGTCGTAACAATTGGCATGACTAAAGTAAATACAGCAAGCGTTG
>Ga0007810_1000450_pt1 | contig 12231 bp, 8 predicted proteins | sample CryBogCBE15Jun09_FD_71193 | JGI IMG/M metagenome (GOLD analysis project Ga0007810, IMG submission 71193) | Freshwater microbial communities from Crystal Bog, Wisconsin, USA - CBE15Jun09 | ecosystem: Environmental > Aquatic > Freshwater > Lake | place: Crystal Bog, Wisconsin, USA | collected...
GCGACTACAAGAAGCCTGAGCAAGACGAAGCCCTAAAGCAAAAAGTAGCCGACCTTACCGCCGACAAAATATACCAAATAGCAAAAGCGGGTAGTGCCAAGCACGACAGAAGCACCGCCTTTAAATTGCTGAAGGAAGAACTGGTTGCAGCCCTTGGCGCGGAAGTTGACGAAAAAACAAAAAAACTTGCCAAAAAATACTACGAAGACGTACAATGGGAAGTGGTGCGTAAGATGATATTGGAAGACCGTGTGCGCTTGGACACCCGTTTGCTGCATGAGGTTCGCCCATTGGCCATGGAAGTTGACCCACTGCCCACCCCGCACGGCTCGGCTTTGTTTACCCGTGGCGAAACCCAGTCGTTAACCACCGTAACTTTAGGCACGCCACTGGATGAACTGTTGATTGAGAGTGCCGCAAAATCTGACTACTCTAAATTTATACTGCACTATAATTTCCCGCCATTCTCCACCGGTGAAGTAAAGCCGATGAGGGGTGTTGGCCGCCGCGAAGTAGGCCACGGTAACCTGGCACTGCGCAGCTTAAAACAAATGATGCCGGGTAATGATTATGCTTACACCGTACGCGTGGTGAGTGATATATTAGAATCGAACGGTTCCTCCTCCATGGCAACGGTTTGTGCCGGTTCACTGGCTTTAATGGACGCAGGCGTGCCAATTCCTAAACACGTAGGTGGTGTAGCGATGGGCCTTATTACCAGTGCTGATGGCAAATATGCCATTTTAACAGACATTTTGGGTGATGAAGACCACCTGGGTGATATGGACTTTAAGGTTACCGGTACACGCGAAGGCATTTGCGGTGTGCAGATGGACATAAAGGTAGACGGCCTTAGCATGGAAGTAATGCGCGAAGCATTGGAACAGGCCCGCAAAGGACGCCTGCACATTTTGGATGCAATGTACGAGTGCTTGCCTGCCGCCCGCCCAGATGTTAAACCACATGCACCGCGCATGGAAAAACTGATTATTGACAAAGAATTTATTGGCGCAGTTATAGGACCCGGCGGTAAAATAATACAAGAAATACAGAAAGAAACCGGCACCACCATCAATATTGAGGAAGTGGGCAACTTTGGTGAGGTAAGCATCTTCTCCAGCAACAAAGAAAGTGTTGAAAAAGCGGTGGCTTGGGTTAAGGGCATAGTATCTGTACCGCAAGAGGGCGAAGTATATGATGCCAAGGTAAAGAGCATACAGCCTTATGGTGCATTTGTAGAGTTCCTGCCTAAAAAAGAGGGCTTGCTGCACATAAGCGAGGTGTCTTGGAAACGTTTGGAAACATTAGACGGTGTGTTGAAAGAAGGTGATGCTATTAAAGTTAAACTGATTGGCATTGACCAAAAGACCGGCAAATTTAAACTGAGCCGCAAAGCGTTGATGCCCAAACCCGAAGGCATGGCAGACAGGCCAGAAAGGCCAAGCGGCGATGACCGTGATGACCGCAGGGGCGGTGGGGACCGCGACCGCAGAGGCGGTGACGACCGCAGGAGCGGCGGCGGCGGTGGATACCAGCGTTATTAATAACCTATCAGCAAAATAAACAGCAATGGCCTTGCCGGAAACGGTACGGCCATTGTTATTTAAATAGTAATTGAACACGTCCCCAACAACACAACCAACCCGTGTTTAACAACGTGCCGCCGTAGCTAATTCTCTTTTTTTATGAACATAAATCTATCAACGATGCACAACTCCATACAAGTTACCATATCAGTCAATTCAGCCAACACAATAGACCTGTTGATAGCCCAGTTAAACGAACTTGGCTACGAGGGCTTTGAGGAACTGGATAACACTCTTTTGGCCTACTGTGCAGAGCCCGACTTTGACGAACAAGCATTGCAACAACTGCTAGCCGCCCATGGTGCAGGCTACGAAAAAAATATTATTGCCGCACAAAACTGGAACGCTTTTTGGGAGAGCAATTTTAGCCCTGTGGTGGTAGACGATTTTGTGGCAGTGCGCGCCGAGTTTCACCAGCCCATACAGGGCGTGCAGTACGAAATAGTAATTACCCCAAAAATGAGCTTTGGCACCGGCCACCATGCCACCACACGCATGATGATGCAACAAATGCAGGGCCTGGGCATGGAAGGCAAAAATATTTTTGACTTTGGTACCGGCACGGGCATTTTAGCTATTTTGGCGGAAAAGCTAGGTGCTGCAAACGTACTAGCCATTGATTATGACGAATGGTGCATTACAAATGCTACAGAAAATACTGCCCGTAACAATTGCCAAAAGATACGGTTAAGCCAAGCCGATGTTCCGCCTGATACAGATGAACAGTTTAACATAATTCTGGCCAACATCAATAAACACATTATCCTACAGTTTTTGCCAGCACTCAACGCTAAGCTTACCAACAATGCCTACTTGTTGCTCAGCGGCTTACTGGCCGAAGACGAGCAGGATATTTTGGCTGCTACCAGCCCTATGAGGGGTCTTGAACACATTTCTACCACAGCATTGGATAAATGGATTTGCATGCTGTTTGCCAAAAAATAATAATAAATTCACATCTTAAGCACATTTTTAACGGTATTTCCTTAAATTTGTTTACACCTAACCAGTAACCATCAATGAATGAAGCAGTATTAATAGTGCTGGCTTATCTCATTGGGTCAATCCCAACGTCGGTGTGGATAAGTAAGTACTTTTTTGAAATTGATATCCGCGATTACGGTAGCGGAAATGCAGGTGCCACAAATACGTTCCGTATTTTGGGTTCCAAATGGGGTACCATTGTTATGGTCGTAGATGTAGTTAAAGGCATCATTGCCACTTCCTTGTATATTGTTCTTCCATTTTATTTAGCGCACGAACATATTCCTGAACGTACCAAAATAATGATTGGCTTAGGTTTGGCGGCGGTATTAGGCCACATTTTTCCTATTTGGGCAGGTTTTAGGGGCGGCAAGGGTGTTGCAACGCTTTTTGGAATGATTATAGCCATGCAACCAGTAGTAGCACTTTGCTGCGTGGGTGTATTTTTACTGGTACTATACCTAACCCGCTTTGTATCGCTTAGCTCTATCTTGGCAGGCATAGCGTTTGCCATATTAATATTATTTATTTTTGATGATGACGTTACCTTGTACCGGGTATTTTCGGTATTAGTTGCGCTGATGGTTGTGCTAACCCACCAAAAAAACATTAACCGCCTTATCAACGGCACCGAAAGTAAGGTGCCGATACTAAAATACCGCGACAGGCGCCGCCAAAGACGCAGGGGCGAGTAAATACACCCAATACATTAATGGAATTTGGCCGTTTTTGATAGTTTTAAACAGGCCTTATTAATTGGTAAGGGTTTCAATGCCTAAAATACAACCGTTATCTGCAAGTGGATCAGCGAAAATTAGCACAAAGCTCCCTAGTTCCACGCTGATTTTATTTTCCAAATTTTTACATTATTAAATGTTGCAGTGCCCCCATTGCTAAACAATGCCGCACCGTCGTCTCCTTTATCAGGAAAAACCTGCATGGTCATAACTGCCTCCCCGTCGTTGGCAAAAACTTCGATAATACTATTGTCAAAAAAAACATGTAGCTTAATTACGCCCTTTTTTAATGCAAGCGGAGCCTCGTACCTTGACAACTTAGTAAAATTTTTATTAAAGCCTTGGTTGGCCGTATGGCTTCTGTCAACATACAACTTTTGGGCAATTGCATCGTATCCAATTTCAGCATAGTGGCCGTTGCCAGTGGCTAATTGCACGCCACAAATGCCATTAGCAGCGGGTTGTGCTTCCACTAACATTTCTAGCTGGGTGCTTTTGGTGTCGTAATGTTTAACATCACTTACCAAAACACTTTCATCCACAAGAGTATCCGCTTTCAATTTGCTTATGTTAGACACAGGTTGTTGCAGCAACAGCCATTCATTGTTTTCTTTTTTCAACATTAACTCCCTAGGCAAAGACATCGCACTCTTCCATGGCGAGGTAGGTATGTCGTTGGCGTATTGCCAATTATTGGCCCAACCTATCATTATTGGTTTTGCACCCCCTGATAGTTGGTTATATGATATACCAGCATAATAATCCGGGCCAAAATCGGGCCGGAATATTTTATTGGCCGTATTCTCATTAGTAAACTTCACGCCATCAAACTCCCCCACAAAATACTGCATGGCCGTACTTATACTCATGGTAAGCATCCATTTCTTTCTACCACCGCCGTTTACCACGGGCACCTGCAATAAATCTGGGCACTCCCATACGCCGGCCACATCCCCTGCCGGGCCAAATTCGCTCAATAAGGCCCAAGTCAGCATGTTTTTTGACTGGTAAAACTGTACTTTATGCTCATTGGGCAGCACAACAGCCATCACCCAGTATTTTTTGGGGGCATACCAAAATACTTTTGGGTCTCTGAAATCCTTTTTATGTAAATCTAACACCGGGTTGCGCCAGTACTTTTTCCACGTGCTACCACCATTAAAGCTGTACGCGATGTGCTGAGATTGGTTAGTTTCGGTATGGCCGGTATATACCGCAACCATTGGCGTAGGTCCGCCCGGCTTAGCAAAACCAGTTGTATTGTTTACATCCGCCACACAGCTACCAGAAAATATCATGATGCCTTTTTCTTCGGTTAAAGCCACGGCCAGGTGATGCCAATGCAGTAAATCGGTACTGGTGGCATGGCCCCAGCTCATGTGGCCCCATTTGTTTTCGTATGGGTTGTATTGATAAAAAATATGGTATTGCCCTTTATAATACACCAAACCATTGGGGTCGTTGGTCCAGTTTACGGCTGGGGAAAAATGAAACTGTGGCCTGTATTGCTCTTTATAAGTGGGGCTAGTTGTTTGTGCAGTAATAGTGCTAACAAGAAGTAAGACACAAGGTATGGTTAAAAAAAATTTCATTGGTTATTGCTTTTGCATTTTTTAGGCAAAGGTTATGCGGCCTTTACAACGTTGCGCAGTGGGTCATTGGCCAAAACAACCCGCAAGGTTATAAATGATACACAATTTACACATTAATCATTACCCAAATAAGTGATTTTACACTTTCCCAAGCTGTTAAAAATCTTTGTAAAAATTATACAACCCAGTTTTTATGCCTATGGTAAAATATACATTCGAATCTTCCGTACCAGGTGCCGTGTGCTTACGGTACACGGCAGTAAACTCAATACCCAATCTATTACGAGGATTGATGAGGTAGCCCGCCGTAAACTGGTTGTAAAAGTATTTGTTCTTTGCGCCTTGCAGTGTTTTGCTACCAGAGGTAGGCCTAGGGCCTTGCGCAGGTATGGTAGGGTCGCCCCCCCAAGGGTTATCTCCAATAGGATAGAAGACATTCGACGGCTGCTCCCCTCTTATGGTGTAAAGGTTTTCAAGACTGCCATACCACCTATTCTTATTATACTGAAGGATAGAGATAAACTCGTGGAAATTAGCATTAAAAGGGTCGGTTAACACCTGGTTATCATGTGTGTAATTAATACCTGGCTTATCAAACCCATGGCCATAAGTATATGGCCGTACGGTGTTCCACTCCATGCGCCAAGCCAGCCCCTTTATTGTAAAAACATCAGCGTTCCACATGCCAAACTGAATAGCGTATTTGTTACCCCAAGGATTTAGATGCTCATGAAAAGACTGGCTAATGTGTAAATCATCTATACCAATTTGCCCATATAAAAATCCTTTTTTATGCAATTTGTATTTACCCGAAAACCCAATAAACGAATTATCTGGCGAGCCAATACCATACTCCTCAGGGCGCATAAAAATTACTGGGTTCAAATACTGCACGTCGAAACCGCGGTGTATGGTGGTATCTTTGGCATAAAAAATAACATCGTCAAAAACACCTATCTGTAGCCTTTTCGAAAAATTAATGCCGAGGTAATGCATGAAATTATATTTCCGTTGGTCGGTTCCGCCAACCAAATAACGCGGGTTATCCATCTCGGTGTACAATACATTGTACGTAAGTTTCCAGTACCGTGCTTGCAACCTTATATAGGGGTAATTGGCTGCATTGTCTGACAATAATAAGCTGCGGTACCCATCACCCAAAAAAGCCTTACCATTGCCAACACTAACCAAAAAATGCTTATCGGGCATATAAGTAATATGGCCGGTTATTTGCGAAAAATTGTATTCGCCGTTTTGACCAAGGGAACCTTTACCCAAGCCAGGCGCATAGCCTAGGTTACCTTGTATATATGTATTAATATAATTTGGAAACCGCTCTGTAGTATTCACATAAGCCAAGCCATAAGACAGCTTGTCGCTAATAGTACCTTGCAAACGTAGGCCCAACGAAAGCTGGTAAAGGCTATTGCCTTGGTTTTTTAACTTACCGCCTAAGGCGTTAACATAAGGGTCTATGGCAAAAACACTGTTGCCACCATTGGCCTGTACCCAATTATTGGTTGTAAGGTTTTTTAAAAAGTATCCATTTGCATTACCCGGCGTTATGCCAAAAGCGCTGTCGGCTAACTGTTGCTTATCCTTTGCAAACAGGTGCTTAAACTCTAGCCAGTCTGCCGACCGGAATGCGGTAAACACCGATGTATCAGCATTTAGCGATATTTCATTAAAACGCTTTTGCACCTGCTGGTCAAGCGGTATGCTTTGGCCAAAGGCGGTGCTACAAACGGTGAGAAATAATATGACGAATATTTTTTTCATACACTCCAAAATAAAAAGGTTTACACCCTGGTGTTTTTAAAAATCGTACAGTAAACTCCTAAATGACATACGTATACCTATATAGTATATCTTATCATCATAGTTAAACGAATTGCTGTATTGGTGCCGGTAGGTAAAACCAGCCTCTATTCTTAAATTGGTAGCCGGGTTTAATATATAGGCTATTTTAAAATCAGCGTATTTTATGGTTGCCGCAACCCCTTGGCCAGTTGTAACATTTGGCGGGGCGGTTTGGGTTGACAGGGTTTTAAAAACTATATCACTGCCATAGTTGGCCTTTCCACTGTCTGCGCCATAATTTGTAATAAACCCTTCTGCACGAAACCACCATTTCTTCCAACTATACGTTGCCACCGCAAGATACTCGGTAAAATTGGCGCCAATTGGGTGGGCCAACGCTTGGTTGTTATTTGTATAATTTACATCAATAATATTATTGGCACTCACCTCGTTGCCCTGGTAGGTATAAGGCCTTACCGTATTTACTTCGAGATTTACATTGAGACCCGGTATTTCGAAAACATCCCCAGACCGCAAACCTACCTGAAAGCCCGTACGGTTTTTTATGGATGAAGTAGCACCCAATTGATTAACGATTGCTTGGCCGTATATATAACTTCGGTCGTAAAACTTAAACTTTGCGTTAATACCAGTAATGTCATTATTTTGAACACCCGAAGGAGATTTGCTGCCATGCAAAAACATTACCGGGCTAAGCAGCCAGGGTGTAACATCTTTACCACGATAACTGCCAGATGTTTGGTCTGGCCAAGTTACCGACTCAAACAAACCGATCGTCAAGTTCTTAGAGGCCTGCCAATCTAAAAAATATGTTTGGCCCCATTTTCTATAATCGCCAAGGTGATCATCTAACTTTGTGTTGATGATTACATATTGGGCCCACATTGCCGAGTATTGAAATTTACCAGTGCTTGCCGAAACCCGCAAATAGGGATAGTTAAAAGAGTTTTCTGACAGCAGCAGCGACCGGTAGCCATCACCAATAAAGTTTTTACCATATCCTAGGTCAAATAACAAGTGCTTATTAGGCAGGTAAACCAACCGGGTTGCCGAGGAACTGAAGTCAAAACCGCTACCATCGCCTATGTTTTTGTAACTGCCTTGGCCTGGGATGATGGTATTGCGGCGGATAAAACTATCGATATAGCCACCAAATTTTCCCTGATTTTCGTAGAAATCAGTTTCAAAATACACTTTCTTACCAATATTACCCGTTATTTCAAATCCCCTTGTATCCATACCGGGTGTTTGAACATTTATGTACTTGGTGCTGGTGGGGGCTATTTTCTTTAGATAACGATTAGATTTGCCAATGTATTCATCCACAATAAAATCTCCATAAAAATTAAAACCCGGCGTTTGCACCTGTACCAGGTGTTCCTTAAAAAACTTTCGGTTAAACCACCTGTCTGTCCCCTTTAAATCTGGCATCAAGCTGTCGGTATACAAAAGAGGTTTCCAAGCCGTATGCCCAGCGCTATCAGCATTGTAGAGGTTACTTTCACTTACCGCATTGTATAGCCGTAAACGTACATTATTTTCCTGCGCACTTGCCGGGCAATACATTAGCCCGGCAAACATCAAAAAACAAGAAATACGCAGTACAAAGCCAACATTACATTGAGAAGGTAGTTTTAATAATTGCATTAGCTTTGGTGTTAAACACGATAAAATTAGCCGTCGATCGCCCGTAACCTTATCTATAAAACAAGACTTATTGCCGGTAAAGCAGCTGAATATACAAGCAAAAATAACAGTAAATGGCAGAATTTGGACACCCGGGTACGATCTAAATGCCTAAAAAGGGATTATTTTTTAGCTTAACAAAAAAAGCGCGCCATGGCGCGCTTTTTTTGTTAAGCATTTGTGCTTACTTGGCATAAATTAATCAACAATCATACCAGCGGCAACAGTTTCATTGGTTGCCTCGTCAATCAAAATAAGCGAACCAGTGGTTCGGTTTTTACGGTATGCATCAAAAAGCAATGGCTGGGTTGTGCGCAGGCGTATCCTGGCTATATCGTTCATTTTAATATCCTTATCATCCTCTTTGCGCTGTAGGCTATTAATGTCCATTAGGTACACAACCTCCTTTATTATGGCTTTTACTTCTTTGGTTGTGTGGCGCACATAATACTTTGCACCGGGTCGGGGCCCTTTTGCGTTTAACCAGCAAATCATTACATCAATATCCTGGCTTACATTGGGCTGGTTATTTTCTTTCACAAGCATATCACCCCTGCTAATATCAATATCGTCAACCAATGTAATGCTAACGCTCATGGGTGCAAACGCTGCATCAATTGGGCCATCAAAGGTGTCAATGGTTTTTATTTTTGATGTTAACCCCGATGGCAAAATGGTAACCTTGTCGCCGGGCCTAAATATGCCACCTGCAACACGGCCTGCGTACCCCCTGTAATCGTGGTGCTCGTTGGTATGGGGGCGAATAATTGTTTGAACTGCAAAACGAGGGTCAATGTGGTTATAATCACTGCCTATATGTATGGTCTCCAAAGTGTTTAGTAAAGTAGCCCCTTGATACCAAGGGGTATTGGCTGACCGGTTAACCACATTATCGCCGTTTAGGGCGCTTATGGGTATGTATCTAATATCGTTTACATTTAATTTACTGGCAAACTCGGTGTATTGCTCAACAATATTATTAAATACCTGCTCATCATAACCCACTAGATCCATTTTGTTTATGCAAACAATCAGGTGGGGAATTTGCAGAAGGGATGCGATGTAAGAGTGGCGGCAGGTTTGGTCAACTATACCTTTACGGGCATCAACCAATATCAATGCCAGATTAGCTGTTGATGCACCCGTAACCATGTTGCGTGTATATTGTATATGCCCGGGGGTATCTGCAATAATAAATTTACGCTTGGGTGTGGCAAAATAACGATACGCTACATCAATGGTAATTCCCTGCTCCCTTTCTGCGCGAAGACCGTCAGTTAATAAGGAAAGATCCACATGGTCTAAACCCTTCCTTTCACTGGACTCCTTAACAGCAGCCATTTGGTCTTCAAATATCGACTTTGAATCGTACAACAAACGCCCAATTAGGGTACTCTTTCCATCATCAACACTGCCTGCTGTGGTAAACCTCAATAATTCCATAAAAATTTTATTTGTGCAACCCTACACCAATTTTAATACGGTACTGTCAAAATAATTTGTGATGCCACTTCGAAAGAAGCCAACCATCGCCATTAACCAATAACCTGCCAACAATTGCAATTTTGAAACAACTATTTACGCAAGGGATACTTACTAAGATGCCGCTTTTAAGAATATTAGCGTTTAACCGGCTTATTTTAGTACCGGTAATTAATTAAAAATATCCTTGCTTCTTTCTGTCTTCCATGGCTGTTTCGCCACGCTTATCATCTCCCCTGTTGCCCCGCTCTGTGCTGCGGGCAGCCGCTACTTCGGCCACAATTTTTTCCAATGTATCGGCATCAGATTCTATGCCGCCGGTAATTGTTATGTCTCCCAGTGTGCGAAATCTAATTTTCTTGTCTACCCATTGCTCACCCTCCCGTAAGGTGGTAAATGCTGAATGTGGCAGCCACGTATTGTCGCGGTAAACAACTTTTCTTGTGTGTGCAAAATATAGTGAGGGGATGGCAATGTTCTCAGATAAAATATAGTTCCATACATCCATTTCCGTCCAATTGCTGATGGGGAATACCCTAAAATGCTCACCCATGTTCTTACGGCCGTTAAAAATATTCCACAACTCAGGCCGTTGGTTTTTGGGGTCCCATTGCCCAAACTCATCCCGGTGCGAAAAGAAACGCTCTTTTGCGCGTGCCTTCTCCTCATCCCTTCTGGCACCGCCAACGGCCGCGTCAATTTTATGCTTTTCAATTGTGTCTAATAAGGTAACGGTTTGCAAGGCATTACGGCTGGCATTTATACCGGTCTCCTCTGCGGCGCGCCCCTCATTTATTGACTCTTGAACTGAGCCTACAATCAACTGCACATTATTTTCCTTTACCAATGCATCTCGAAAAACCATGGTTTCGGCAAAATTGTGGCCGGTGTCTATATGAATCAACGGCAAGGGAATACGGGCCGGCCAAAATGCTTTTTTAGCAAGATGGGTAACAACAATAGAATCTTTACCCCCAGAAAACAATATAGCTGGCCGGTCAAACTGGGCCACCACCTCCCTTAATATAAAAATAGCTTCGGCCTCAAGTTCTTGCAAATGGTTTAAATAATACTTGTGCATTTTTTACTTTACAATTTTATCCGGGGCAATACCTTACCAATAATCACCTCTACTGACTTTTCTACAGGCAGCAGATCGGTACGTACATGAATATCAGGGTCGCCTGGCGCTTCAAAAGGCGAAGATATGCCTGTAAAATTACTGATTTCACCATTTCTGGCTTTTTTATATAAACCTTTTATATCTCTTTCCTCGCATACGTCCAATGGTGCATCCACGAATATCTCCACAAAACTACCACCCATCAAACTCCTGAGCATTTCCCGCTCACGTCGAAAGGGCGACACAAATGCGGCCAGTACCACTAAGCCGGCATCACACATCAGCTTGGCTACCTCCCCTATCCGGCGCATGTTTTCGGCCCTGCCCTCTTCCGTAAAATTAAGGTCGCTGTTTAAGCCCCTCCTTATATCATCGCCGTCCAATGTGTAGGTATTGGCATTTAACTTGTACAACTCTTGCTCAGTAGCATTAGCCAAGGTACTTTTACCTGAACCGGAAAGCCCCGTAAACCAAAGGCATGCAGCCCTATGACCGTTTCTAAGCTCTCGGTCGCGCCTGCAAATTTTAAACTGGTGGGCAATAATGTACAGTTTTTCTTCCATTTGGTTTACTTGCCGTGCAAGTTATATATTCGTATTGTATGTAATGTGCCAGGCTATATTTTCTTTGCTCCTTTTTACACTTTTTTGAAACGTGGCTGTATTATCCACTGCACATTACCTTGGCCGCAGCTTTCGTTGCCCCCATTTTTACCCAAATGGTTTTTAACCCTTCTTATCCACCCACTTAAGCAAGCAACGATATTCGCCCCTGTGCTGAAGCAAAGCTTTATAAATTATACAGTCGTCACAAAAAACGATGTCAGCATTGCCTGCAATTGCCCATTGTACCTTAACTAAAAAAGGGGTAAAACTTTCGTTTTGCCCCTTTTTCCTATTTTTCCAAAAAATTGTATTAACGTAAAAATACCATTAAAAAGCCTGTTCCTCCCCGCGGAAGATATTTATGATAGTCATGAAAATTATTCTAACATCCAGCATAGATGACCATCTTTCCATATACCAAATGTCATATTCAACCCTCTTTTCCATCTGTTCAATATTTTTTGTTTCGCCCCTGTATCCGTTAACCTGTGCCCAACCTGTTACACCGGGTTTTAAAAATTGGCGAACCATAAATTGGTTGATGATCGCACTATATTTTTCAGTATGCTTTAACATATGCGGCCTAGGCCCTACGATACTCATATCCCCTTTGAG
>Ga0007810_1000461_pt1 | contig 12166 bp, 9 predicted proteins | sample CryBogCBE15Jun09_FD_71193 | JGI IMG/M metagenome (GOLD analysis project Ga0007810, IMG submission 71193) | Freshwater microbial communities from Crystal Bog, Wisconsin, USA - CBE15Jun09 | ecosystem: Environmental > Aquatic > Freshwater > Lake | place: Crystal Bog, Wisconsin, USA | collected...
AATCATCCATTAGATTGTCCTATTTGTGATCAAGGGGGTGAATGCGATCTTCAAGATGAAACTTTACAATTTGGATCTGATCGTAGTCGTTTTTATGAGTTTAAACGTAGTGTTGAAGATAAAGAGGTAGGTCCTATAATTAAAACTATTATGACTCGTTGTATTCATTGTACTCGATGTGTGCGTTTTTCTGCTGAAATTGCAGGGCAAGAAGTAATGGGTTCTTTTGGTCGTGGTGAAGAAACTGAAATAGGAACTTATGTGCAAGAATTTATTAAAACTGAATTATCAGGGAATCTAGCAGATATTTGTCCAGTAGGAGCTTTAACTTCTAAACCTTATGCATATCGTGCACGTAGTTGAGAATTACAAAAAGTAGAAAGTATTGATTTTTTTGATTCTCTTTGTACGGATATTGAAATTCAAACTCGTCAGTTTACTTCTCCTGAATTTTCTTTAGGTAAAGTACATGTAAATACAAAAGAAGAGGTAGTACGAATTCTTCCAAAAGCAAATAGTATATATGAAGATAACTGAATTTCTGATAAAACACGTTATTCTTTTGATGCTGTACGTAAACAAAGAATTAAATTTCCTGTAAATAGAGATACTGCGTTTCAAATTCAAAACCCTTTATTAGAAGATATTTTAGTAAATATTGCATCAAGTATGCCTACTGAAGAAGAAGCTAATAAATCAAACGCGATGAAGATTACTGGAGTCGTAGATTCCTTAATTGATTTAGAAGGGCTTTATCTTATGAATTATGCACTTAAATCTTCAGGTGCAGCAGACCTTAATTCAGGAAATTACGTCTCAAAAATTAATTTTGATGTTCCAACATATTATACTTTAAATTGTACAGTAAGTGCTTTAACTACTTTAACTTCCCTTTTAATGATAGGAGTAAATCCACGTTTCGAAACTTCAATTTTAAATACTAGTTTACGAAAACATCAGCTTACTCGCGATTTAGCTTATTTTTTTATTGGTGTATATGCAAACTTAAAGTTAAAACAAAATCATTTAGGTATTTCACCTACAAAAATATTAGCACTTTTAACAAATAAAACTACTGCAACAAAAAATTTAGTTTTAACTAAAGGATCTTCAATTTTTTTAGGGTCTGAAGTTTTAAAATCTAAAAATGGAGGGGCCTTACAAAATTTATTAAGATTTTTAGCTAAACGTTTGTTTGTAAAAACTGCACAAGGTGATCGTTTTGGTATTTTACAAGGTAATCCTACAAATTTAATTTTTAATCATTTAGGGGTTGCACCTTCTGTACGTTCAAATTTATATGTTGAAGAAATTCAAGATAAAAAAATTGATTTACTTTATACTGTACAACCGCATACTTTAACAAGTAAAAAATGACTTTCATCATTAGTTTATACTAATGTAATTTCATTTGTAACACATAAACCTACAAATTTTGTATCTACAACTTTAATTCCAGTACAAACTTTTTATGAAAAAGATGGTTATCTTGTTAATTTAGAAGGTCGTATCAGAAAATTCTATAAAGGTGTTACTCCACCTAAAGGTGTTTTAAGTTTGGAAACATTTTTTGCTACTTTATTAAGAGCACAAGTTTCTCCTACGAAATGATTGAAAACTTTAAAAAATATTTGAAGATTTAATGATGAAGTTGAAGTTAAAAAAAATGTAGAAAAAGTTATGTTATTTCAAAATAATTTTTTTTATAATTACTCTGAGCCTACTATCTTTATTATTCAAGCTCCTTTTAGCAAATCAATCTCAGATTTTTATTCAACAGATCTTTTATCTGCAAATTCAACAACAATGGGTGAATCTTCTCTTTTTTTAAATAAAAGACGTAATTTTTCGTCAAAATAATATTTTTAATTTTATATTATAAAAAAAATATTTTCTTTCGTTTAAGTATTACTAATAAGAAAATTATTATAAAAATCAAATATGTCAGTATACGGTAAATTAGTTAAAAATCCTTTAGTTACTACAATGATGAGTCATATCGATGTTTATCCGACACCTATTAATTTAAGTTATTTATGAAGTTTCGGATCTTTAGCTGGATTAACTTTAGTTTCACAAATTGTGACTGGAGTTCTTTTAGCTATGCATTATGCACCTGAAGTGCATTTAGCTTTTAATAGTGTTGAGCATATTATGCGTGATGTTCAAGGAGGTGCAATTTTACGTTATATGCACGCGAATGGGGCTTCTATGTTTTTATTAATTACATATTGTCATATGTTTAGAGGTCTTTATTACGGTTCATATTTTCAACCTAGAGCCAATTTATGATATTCTGGGGTAGCAATATTTTTAGCTATGATGGCAACTGCTTTTATGGGGTATGTATTACCTTGAGGTCAAATGAGTTTTTGAGGGGCTACTGTAATTACAAATCTTTTTTCAGCAATACCTTATATTGGAGATTCTATCGTTCAATTACTTTGAGGGGGATTTTCAGTAGATAATCCTACATTAAATAGATTTTTTAGTTTACATTATTTAGTACCTTTTCTTATTGCAGGTTTAGCTTTATTACATCTAATCCTTTTACATCAACCCGGATCAAATAATCCATTAGGAATTGATGCAATTTATGATCGTATTCCATTTTATCCATATTTTTATGTGAAAGATCTTTTTGCTCTTTTTCTTTTTATATTATTCTTTTCTTTCTTTGTGATCTATGCTCCAAATTATTTAGGGCATCCAGATAATTATCTTGAAGCAAATCCTTTAGTAACTCCAGCGCATATTGTACCTGAATGATATTTTTTACCTTTTTACGCTGTTTTACGTAGTATTCCAGATAAATTAGGGGGAGTAATTTTAATGGGGGCTGCAATTGTTATTTTAGTATTATTACCTGTTGTAGATACATCAACATTAAGAAGTACTTTTTTTAAACCATTTAATATTTGAATTTTTTGATTATTTTTTGCTGATTCTATTAGCTTGGGTTGAATTGGGCAAGAAATTGTTGAAACTCCTTTTATTGAAATGGGTATTTTCGTGACTTTTTGATATTTTTTCCATTTCCTTGTACTTTTACCTTTAGGTGGATTCTTAGAGAATGCTGTGATTAATTATGAAATTCGTCAAGCAAGTTTACTTGGATTAATGAGTACTTTTATTGTGAATAATGATATTAGTAATGTGAAAAATATTTCAAAATCACAAGAATTATTAGCTATTATGGAAAAAGAGAGTTTTGAGGATGCCTTTAAGTTTAAAGATAATGCGTTAAATATTTTTACTTATTTTCAATATATTGAAGTGTTTCAAGTTGCGTTTGTAGTATTATTTTTATTAATGCTTTCATTATTTTTTCCTAAACAAGCAGTTTTAACACGTTTTGTTAATAAGTTAACCTTTATCTATTTTTTATTTATTATATGATCAGGATCTTTTAATATTATTTTTAGCGGATTATCTTTAACTTTAAAAAACTTGGTTAGTACAAATGGTACTTTTATTGAAGCTCCATTTTTAGGGTCACATAATATTTCAGAATGATTATTTTTTAGAACTGATTACTCTTGATTATCTTTATTTGAACATTTAGAAGATTCATTATTTGCTAAATTATTTTTTATTTATGCTTTATTAATCGTGGCGATATTTTGTTATGGAATTTCTGACCGTTATTTCGTTGCACATAGTTATGAGATTGAATTTCCGGTATTAATTTTTTTCATTCATTTAGGTTCTTTATTTTTATTTACCGTACAAAATCTTATTGAATTTGTTATCGCAATCGAAATAGTTACTTTAGCTACTTATACTCTTACCGCGTTTGCAAAAAAAAATCGTTTTAGTACTGATGCCGGGGTTCAATATTTTATTATTGGTAGCGTTCCTAGCGGGTTTTTAGTTTTAGGAGTAGCTTTACTTTACAAATCTTGAGGTACTTTAGGGTTTGGAGATTTAGATGTCTTATTAACTGATATGCCAACATTAGTTAATCATTTTGAATTATTAAATTTTTTTGATTTTACTTTGTCAGATGTTAGTTCTTTAACAGTAGAAAATACTGTTTCTGAAATTGTAACTTTAGATTTACTTAATTTTTCTTTTTTAGATTATGATGTACTTTATAATGCTTCAACGCCTTATTCTTTTGGTACAGTATTAGCAATATTTTTAATTTTTTTCAATTTTTTATTTAAAATAACTGCAGCACCATTTCATTTTTGAGCTCCTACAATATATGGTAAAGCTCCAATAGCTTCTGTTGCTTTTTTATCTATTTTTTCAAAAGCAATGATCTTTTTTGCTATAACTAAATTTTATTTAACTTTTTTACACTCATACTCTTTTATTATTTTACCTTTTTTAATGTTTGTTGCATTAATTAGTGTACTTTTTGGTATGGTAGGTGCTTTTTCAGAAAAAGGTATTAAAAGATTTTTCGTTTATAGTTCAATGGGTCACGTAGGGTTCATGTTAGTAGGAATTAGTTTAGCCACAAGAGAAGGTCTTTCAGCAAGTTTTCATTATCTTCCTGTATATATAATAACTTCTTTTATTATGTGATTCATTTTATTACATTTAGGCGAAGAGACCAATCATTTAGTAGATTTTAGTAAACTAAAAAATTCAAATCGTATGTTAGCTTTAATCTTTTCACTTATTATTTTCTCAATGAGTGGAATTCCTCCGTTAGGTGGTTTTTTTGTTAAATTAGATATTTTATATGCGCTTATGGAAAGTTCTCGTTTTGGTATTAATTTTATCTTTTTATTTTTTACTGTCGCGAGTTTTTTTTATTACTTACGTGTGGTTAAAATTATCTTTTTTGATAAAAGTGATGATTTTAGTGAAAAAAATTCAGTATCTGAAGAACGTTTACAACTAATTTCAATTCTTTTTGTAATTTTACTTTTTTATATGTTTTTAGTGGAGAAACCTTTGATTGAAATTCAAATTCAAGCATTAACTTCTCTTTTTTAATATAAAGGGCTTATAACTCAGTTGGTTAGAGTATACGCTTGATAAGCGTAAGGTCAGTAGTTCAAGTCTACTTAGGCCCAATTACATTTAGACCAGATAACATAATGGTTAATGTAAAAGATTGCAAATCTTTTAATAGCAGTTCGATTCTGCTTCGGGTCTAAAATTATAAAATTAACAACAAAAGGGGGTATAGTTTAGTTGGTAGAACAAATGCTTTGCAAGCATTGAGTCATCGGTTCGACTCCGATTATCTCCAAAAAATTTAAATGAAATATTTACTCTGAAAAGATAAAAAAAGACGAATATTATATTTTTCTTTTGAAACTCGTCGTATTTTTTTAAAAGCAATAATAAAAAATATGTCATTACCTACCAATTTACGTTTAATAGCCTATAAACAGTTGATTACATTACCTAAAGATTCTTCTAATACTCGTATTCGAAACAGATGTTTATTTACAAATAGACCACGTGCGATATACAGAAAGTTTGGAATGTCAAGATTAATGTTTCGTAAATACGCTTGAAAAGGAAAATTAATTGGGGTAAAAAATTCTAGTTGATAACAATACAAATGCATGATTACATTGGAGATTTAATTATTAGATTAAAAAATGCACAAAAAGCTCATTTACCTGAAATGATAATGCACCCATATTTACCTTTGCAGTATATTAAAATTTTACGTATTTTATATTTAGAAGGTTATATTCGTGGATTTGAAAATAAATGGGACGTTAAAAAAGGACGTTTTGTCGTAAAGGTATTCTTAAAATACAATGTACGTGGAGAACCTATTATAGAAAACGTATTTCGCGTTTCAACGCCTGGACGTCGAATTTATATTTCGACAAAAACTTTATGACAACCAAAAACTACTCGAGGTCTCTTTATTTTATCTACTCCTAAAGGTTTCTTAGTAGATCGAGATGCACGACTTTTAAATGTCGGTGGGGAACTTTTGTTTGGTATTTATTAAAAATAAAAGATAAAAATGTTAAGTTACAATTTAATTAAAGATGTTTCTATTACTTGAGGAAATGATTTTGTAAAAATCGCAGGCCCAAAAGGAATACTTATTAAGCGTAAAAGTGATTTTTGTTTAGCTATAAAAGATGAAAAATTATATGTTTGATCAAGCGAATATCCGCAGAAAGAGAATGCTTATTTATCTTGAATTCATCAATTAGTTGTAGGTGTTACTAAAGGTTATTCTAAAAAATTACGTTTGATTGGGGTTGGTTTTAGAGCAGTTGTGCTTGAAAATACTTTAAAATTAAAATTAGGTTTTAGTCATGAAGTATCTTATTCTTTTCCTAAAGAAATTAGTATTGTTCCAGCTAAAGCTAAAGGGACAATTTTATTGATAAAAGGATTAGAATTAACTCAAGTTAATCAAATCGCTGCAGATATTCGCGGATTACGTAAACCTGACGCTTACAAAGGAAAAGGTATACATTATTATAATGAAGTATTAAAGTTAAAAAAAGGTAAACGCGAAGGTAAATAAGTTTAATGACAAAAAATATATTTAAACCTAGATATAAAATAGCATTCTTAGCTAAAAATAAAATATGATATTATAAAGATTCTCGTTTACGTAGATTTTTTAATATAAGAGGAAAAAAACTAGTTAGAAGAGGTCTTTTTAAACGTTATTTTCTTGTGTTCAATAATATGAAATGAACTATTGCACGAAGATTTATTCGCCCTTATATGCGAAGACGTGCAGCAGTAAAACGTAGATATAAAATATCATTTTATAATAAACAACAATTACGTTATTTTTATGGAAAAATTAAAGAAAAAGCTTTTAGAAAGTTTTTTCGTAATCATATAACTTCTGTTACTGCAAGAAACAATTCTTTTTATAGTGCGTTAGAGCGTCGTGCAGATATGTTTCTTTTTAGAACAAGATTATTACCTACAATTTATGCCGCCAATCAGTTTGTACATCATCAAGGAATTGAAATTAATGGAACGATTGAAAAATCTCCTAACGCATTAGTTAGACCAGGAACACTTTTAAGTTTTGACAAAAAATATTGAGTTACTTTTTCTGACTTATTATGTGATCGAATTTATTTCCGTCTTTATGGGATTAAATTATGAGAAAAACGCGCATATACCAGACTTAAAAAGAAAATACGTTGATTATCTCAAGTTAATCGTTTTAGACGTAAAAACGAACTTTTAATAATGAAAAAACTTTTACTTTTACGTAAACGTGTACAACCATTATTAGAACGTTTTAGTGAAAATTATTTAACTTCAGTTAAAAATTGAGAAAATATTTTTTTTACGCAATATACTCAAGGTAATTTTTCTGCTAAAGAAATTAAAGATTTTATTTTAAATGTAAAAACTTTTAGAACAAAATTATTTGACATTAATGAACAATTAAAGTGAATGCGTTATACAGTACAACGTAAACGTAAACCTTTAAGCAATACCCAAGAAGAGGACAATAATATGTTTTCAAGTTTAACCAGTGAAACAGAAAAATTGTTTGGGGCTAGATATAAAGATCTTTATTTTAGATATTATAATACTTTAAATAAAGAACACTTGTCTCAAAGTTATAGTTACCGTTGAAAAGGTTCATACGCAAAATTCTTTAATTTTATTTCATTATTAAGTAATTTTTATATTAATATTATAAATTTATTTTTACAAGCTAATTTATGAGAATTAGATATAAAAACTTTTATCATAAAAAGGTCATTTAAAAACGAAGTGTTAAGTACTGCTCAAGAAGCTAAAAGTGATTATAATTCGATGCTTCTTGAAGCTTTAACTCTTTCCGAAAAAAAACGTGAGCTTTTAATTGAAAAATCTGACTTATTAAAAGAAAAAGTTAAACTTATGTTAGAACCTTTTATTAAACGTAAAATTCGATATAAACGTTGAAATATAACAAAAACAGGTTATGGGTCAAAACAAAAAGTATTACGTCGTAGTCCATTATATTATTTTTTAATTTATCGTAGACTTAAAAAAGCGCGTAGATTATCTATTCCAAGATTAAAATCTGTACATTGATATATTCCTTCATATATACATTTTGATTTTAAAACTATGCAAGCAGTTTTTTTACATAATCCTTTACCTGAAGAAATTTTTTATACTTTCAAGTGTTCATTATCACAAATAACTTCTTTTTATCGTTCTAGAGGTTATTAATTAAAAATTATTAACATGTTTTTTGATAACAAAAAAAGTAATTTTGTTAAATTAAATACCCTTAATTAATTAAAATTAATGTTACAAGCAGCAAAATTTATTGGAGCCGGATTGGCAACTATCGCATTAGGAGGGGCAGGTATTGGGATTGGAAATATTTTCTCAGGATTTGTTCAAGCAGTTTCACGTAATCCAAACGAAAAAGACGAACTTTTTCGTTTCGCAATTTTAGGATTTGCGTTAACTGAAGCAATTGCTCTTTTTGCACTTATGGTAGTTTTCTTAATTCTCTTTACTTAATGTAAGGATGATTTAAGGTAACATACCTAATCTTATTTTGGTAAAACAAAATAAATTAATCTAAAATTATTATCTTTTTAATCTAATAATATATTATTAATTCAATTTTACTATACACATAATGTTAACTTTCCTTTTAAACTCAATAGTTAAATCAACTTCAAATGATATGCATGTAAATGCTCCGCAAGACTGACAAATGGGATTTCAAACTCCATATTCTCCAGTAATGGAAGGTATAATTAGATTTCATGATGATGTCATGGTCATATTAACCTTTATTGTTTTTTTTGTTCTTTATATACTTTATTCTTGTATACATAATTTTTCAACTACAGGTGTAGCACATAATAAAAAAGAATATTCAGAATATTCTACATTTGTACATAACTCTACACTTGAAATTATCTGAACTATTATTCCAGCATTAATTCTCATTGTAATTGCTATTCCATCATTTTCACTTCTTTATTCTATTGATGAAATTGTAGAACCTTCATTTACTTTTAAAGTTGTAGGACATCAATGATACTGATCTTACGAAATTATGGCAGGAAATGAATTCAGTGAATCAATTTTAGGTTTAGGTGCTTCACCAGAAGGGTATGACGTTGACTCAACTAGTTTTGATAGTTATTTATTATCTGACGACGATCTTGATTTTAAAAAGAAAAATCATTACCGTCTTTTAACAGTTGATAATCATCTTCCATTACCTACTAATCAAAATATTCGTGTTCTTGTAACTGCAGCTGATGTTTTACATAATTGAGCAGTTCCAAGTTTAGGAATTAAATTAGATGCTTGTCCAGGTCGTTTAAATCAAACTTCAGTTTTTATTGAACGTCCAGGTTATTATTACGGTCAATGTAGTGAACTTTGTGGAGTAAATCATGGATTTATGCCTATAGGTATTGCTGCAATTAACACTCCGGGATGAAAATTTCCATTATCTTTAGGAGAAGCTTTATTTTTACATGCTTTACGTGAAGATCGTCAAAGTTAAGCTTACTTTAAAAGATAGTGTTAGTATCTAAAAATTTTAAGTTAATTAACTTTTTTAGACTATATATATATTTATAATTTTAAAAATCTTTATTTTATTTTTGTATTACTAATATAAAAATTGAAAGCTCTTTTCGAGAAGGTATATTTTATACTCCTGACAAGAAAACATCTCGAACTCTTCTGAATTTAGTGTAAGTTAAAAAAAGAGCGCTTGGAATACTCAAACAAAAGAATTTGTTCTTTTTGGGGAAGACTATTTATAAAAATTAACAAAATGAAGAAGTGGCTGAGCGGTCAAAAGCGGTAGACTGTAAATCTATTGAACTTGTTCTACGTTGGTTCAAATCCAACCTTCTTCAAGGGTGATTAGCTCAGTGGTAGAGCGTTTCGTTTACACCGAACAAGTCGAGGGTTCGACCCCTTCATTGCCCAGTATTACTAATAAACTTAATTATGAACTTTAACACTCTCTCATTTTCTTTCTGCATTTTAATTTTGATATTATTTGAAGTTTTCTTTTTTGTTAAATTAAATCAAAATTTAAAAATAAATCCATTTATGCGTGTTTTATTATACTTTGTGTTTTATTGTTTGCAAACAATGGTTTTAATTTTAGTTTTACATTTTTTAATAGGAAAAAACTTAATTTATTTAATTTTTTTAATGGTGGATAAGAGTGTTATTGTTCAAGATCCACAAGATTATTTGATAGTGCTTTGACAAACTGGTTTAATGTTAAATTTTTTAGTATTGTTAATGCAATTTACTTTTTATTTTCACTTTTTATTTAGTGGAATTCTTCGTAAAGAAGAGTTTCTTGTTTATAAAATATTTTTAGGGTTATGTTATTATAGCTTATTTTTGAGTTTAATAATTTTTTTTATGGATATTTTATTCTATCATTGAGAAATTTTTTATCCTGAAAAAATGTTTGATTTTCAACCCGATTTATTATTATGATTTTTTCATTATAAAGACGAATATAAAGATATGTTCGTATTGTTTTTAGTTATTTTTCTCCTATATTTTGTATTCTTTTTTTCTGCGCATAAATCTTTCGATTTACTTTTTAATAATATTTTAGTGCGCTTTATTCCCTTTTTTATTTTTCTTATTTACTCTTTATATCTTTTTGGAGGAGAATCTTTTTATCGTGATATTTGATTAATTATATGCGCATTCATTTCAGGAGAATTTTTTGTATTTTCAAAAATTTCTTTTGAAATATTTAAGCGTTATAAAATTAATAACTTAGCATAATTATGCTCGTAGCTCAATTGGATTAGAGCGTTAGACTACGGATCTAAAGGTTGAGAGTTCAAGTCTTTCCGGGCATAACAATAAATATATATTTAATGCGTAATTTACGTCATCCATATAAAATAAAAACAAAAATACAATTAAAAGACGGATCTGTCTACTGAAAACGTTGATTATATTTTCGACCTATACTTTCATTAGATGTAGATATGGCTAATAACCTAAAATGAAAGAAAATATTTTTATCTTTATATTCAAATCGTTTAGCTGAATTTAAATAAAATGCCAACATATAATCAATTAAAAAGACAACCAAGAATAAAAAAACAACGTTCCCAACGTAGACCTGCACTACAGAAATGTCCTCAAAAAAAAGGTGTTTGTATAAAATTAGTTACACGTACACCAAAAAAACCTAATTCTGCAATACGTAAACTTGCATTACTTAGATTATCTAATCGTAAGCGTATTTATGGTTATATTCCTGGGGAAGGTAAACATAGTTTACAAGAACATTCTGTAGTTTTATTGCAAGGAGGTCGACGTAAAGATCTTCCTGGAATTAAATACAAATTAACTCGTGGGGTTTATGATTTTGAAGGTTTAAAAGGACGTAAAAAAGCGCGTTCGAAGTATGGTACTAAAAAGACAGGAATGTCTTAATTAAAAATTTAATGTTCATCGAAAGACTAGTTTCATTTCAAGAATTTATAGAAATTGCTATTACAGTTGGGATGATAGGTTTATTAGGTATTTTATCTAATAAAAAAAATTTATTAATCTCTCTTATTTCCATAGAAATGATGTTTTATGGGCTTAATTTAGCTTTTATTATCATTTCTCTTTATTTAGACGATATTAAAGGAGAAATTGCTTCGATATTTATTTTAACTTTAGCTGGGGCAGACTCTGCCTTAGCTTTAGCTTTAATTACAGTTTTCTTTAAAAGTCGTGGAACTATTGAAATATACGAAAGTTAAAGAAAACTTTTTTTCATTTCTGTATTATTAAAGAATATATTTTAACAACGAAAACAATATATAAGTCTTACTTATATTTACAATTATTTCTTTTAGAAGTAATCTTCCTCTAAATTATTATTTGATAATTAATAAAATAAGTAGAAATACTTTATTTATAGATAAAGTGGGTTTGATCCTGGCTCAGAATGAACGCTTGTAATATGCTTTACACATGCAAGTTGAACGATGTTTGAAAAAACATAGTAGCGTACGGGTGCGTAATACGTAGAAAGAATGTCCTTAAGTTTGGCAGAAGAATATGCAAATATTCGAATTCCAAATACACATTTTCGTGAGAAAATATCAAAAAGATAATTTTATCGCTTAAGGGTTTCTCTACGAGGTTTTAGGTGGTTGGTAAGGTAAAAGCTTACCAAGCCGATAATGCCTAGCCGGTCTGAGAGGACGATCGGCCACATTGGGACTGAGACAAGGCC
>Ga0007810_1000464_pt1 | contig 12141 bp, 6 predicted proteins | sample CryBogCBE15Jun09_FD_71193 | JGI IMG/M metagenome (GOLD analysis project Ga0007810, IMG submission 71193) | Freshwater microbial communities from Crystal Bog, Wisconsin, USA - CBE15Jun09 | ecosystem: Environmental > Aquatic > Freshwater > Lake | place: Crystal Bog, Wisconsin, USA | collected...
GCACAGGAAGCCATTAAAAAAGCCTGGGACGCAGCCGGCGTGGCAGCACCGGTGCCTACCGTGGTGAATATTAATAAGTAAAAGGCTAATTAGCACCAAAACATATGTGCGCCAATGTGACCCAAGGATTTTCGTTGGTGCGTATTTGCGCATATGGCAAACCCACCCGCACCGCATGCAAACATTGCAACAAAGCTTTACGGAAACCGCGTTAAAGTACACCACCCATAATAGCTTGGTGGACACGCAATGGGCGGAGATTGCCAAAGAACACAGTGGCAGCAAAAGGAAGTACCACAACTTGGCGCACCTGCAAAATATGCACGCACAATTAGCCAGCGTTAAAGGAAGCATAGAAGATTGGGATACCATCGTACAGTCCATCTGTTACCACGACATTGTCTACAACCCGCTAAAAAAAGACAATGAGGAAAAAAGTGCGGCCCTTGCGGGAAAGACGCTGCGCGAAATACAGTTGCCCACAAACAAAATAACCCGCTGCCAGCGGCAGATATTGGCCACCAAAACCCATGTAACAAGCCTGGATGAAGACACCAACCTATTTACTGATGCAGACCTTAGTATTTTGGGCCACCCAGCGGAAGTTTACCGGACTTACTGCCATCAGATACGACAGGAATACGCTATTTACCCCGACGTAATTTACAACCCAGGCCGCAAAAAAGTTCTGGTGTATTTTTTACAAATGCCACGTATATTTAAAACCGAAATATTTTACGACTGGTATGAACAGCAGGCAAGGATAAACCTGCAACAGGAATTGGATATACTAAGTACATAACCCAACTGCGGGGTGTAAAGGCCACAACGCTATGCGTCAATGTTCCAGTTTAGCTTTCACGTGCTGTTGTAAATAAGCTGCTTTCACGTAAAATACATATCTTCATGGTTAACACATTATTACCTAATCATTATTAATGGCTATACAACGTTTCCAGGGCTTATTGGGCATTGTGCTAATTTTAGGGCTGGCGTTCCTGTTCTCCAACAACAAAAAAAAAATCAACCTCCGCTTGGTGGCCAGCGGCATGGGCTTGCAGGTGGCTATAGCACTGTTAATATTTAAGGTGCCTGTTATTGCCGGCTTTTTTAAAATGCTGGGCAAAGGCATGCAAAAAATTGAAATGTTTGCCCGGCAAGGCGCATCGTTTGTGTACGGTGGCATCGTGGTGCAGCAAGACAACGGCAGCATAGCCGACTTTCGCGGCGGCGGCCTCGTATTTGCCTTTAACATAACCGCAGCCATCATACTCGTATGCGCCTTGGTGGCCATTTTTTACCATTATGGCATTATGCAGCGCATAGTATCGGTAATAGCCCGGGTAATGAACTATGTAATGCGGGTGAGCGGCGCGGAGGCCTTAAGCAATGTGGCCAGTGCTTTTGTAGGGCAGATTGAGGCGCAGGTGATGATACGGCCCTACCTAAAAACCATGACCATGAGCGAGCTGCTGGCCAGCATGAGCGGCAGCCTTGCCTGTATTGCAGGCGGTATATTAATTGTGTACGCCAAAATGGGCGCGCAGGCTGGGCTTGACCTTGCACCCAAATTAATTACGGCCAGCCTTATGGCCGCACCCGGTGCATTGGTGATTGCCAAAATTGTTTTTCCTGAAACGGAGGAGAGCCAAACCATGGGCAAGGTAAAGCTGAAAATAGACAGCGGCTACAAAAACGTGATTGATGCCATTAGCCATGGCGCGGGCGATGGCTTTAAAATTGCCATGAACGTGCTGGCCATGATTATCGGCTTTATTGCCGTGATTGCTTGTCTGGATTACATTTTGGTAAAAATTGGGCATGTGTTCGACCCCAAGTTCGACCTGTCGCTCAATTGGATATTTGGCAAACTGTTCTACCCATTTGCCTGGGCAATGGGTGTGCCGCAGGCCGACGTGAGCAACACCGCCACGCTGCTGGGGCAAAAATTAACGATCAACGAGTTTATCGCCTTCAGCCACCTGACCGAAAAAACGGCCCACCATTTTACCGAAAAAGGGCTGCTGATAACCACCGTGGCCATTTGCGGGTTCGCCAACTTTAGCAGCGTGGGCATGCAGATAGGCGGCATTGGCGAGCTGGCCCCCGAACGCCGGGGTGACCTTGCCAAGCTGGGCCTCAAGGCACTTTTCTGCGGCACCATGGCATCGTACCTATCTGCCGCCATTGCGGGCATACTCATGTAATTTGATTAAGGGCGATGCGCAGAACACCGATTTGGAGGGTTTTTACGATGAAAGGGATTTATTTACCTGGCTCGGCGTGCTTTTGCATGTTATATCATTAAGGTTGCAGAGCAGCTGGTTTTACCTTGAAAATCTTTTCAGGCTAGTTTTATAAATATTTCGAGGTATTATTATTTGGAAGGGCGAGCATTTACTAGGTATTCGCCCGCATTTTTTTTGAAAATCAAAACTCACAGCAGTAAGCCCGAATAAACTAAGCAAGTATAACAACCGAAAAATGAAGCGTGAATGAAACCAACGTATCACGCAAGAGGCTACAACGTGATACAGTGCGCTGTTGCACATGGGGAGGCGCGGGCCGGCAAAGACGCCCGGAGGGATCGGACTTTGCCTTGACCTTTTTTGCTTCTTTTTTGGGTTAAGCCAAAAAAGAAAAAAATCAAACCACTACCTGCTTAAAAGCTGGCAACAGGTGGCAATAACAAGTGTAATTAAGAATTAGCCTCCACCTTCGTTCAATTATCACATGTCAACAATCTCCCTATCTTTGCACCATGAACACAGGAATTGAGCAATTGGTAGCTTCTGCAAAGGATGCAGAAATAAGAACGATAGGTGAAAAAGTGTTGAACCGCAGCCGTTTAAGCTTTGATGACGGCGTGTTATTGTTTGAGAAAGCCCCCCTGCCCTTGGTTGGCGCACTGGCCAATTGGGTGCGGGAACAAATGCACGGCAACAAAACCTATTTTAACCGCAATTTTCATATTGAGCCTACCAATGTTTGTGTGTTCGCGTGTAAGTTTTGCTCCTACTCCCGCCTATATGCCCACCGCGAAGAAGGCTGGGAACTTAGTACGGAACAAATGCTGGACATAGTAAAAAGCTATGACGGCAAACCCGTTACCGAAGTGCATATTGTGGGCGGTGTGCACCCTAAAATGAACCTGTATTTTTTTACCGACCTGATAGAAAAAATTAAGGCGCACCGGCCCGATTTGCATGTGAAGGGTTTTACCGCCGTGGAACTGGACTACATGTTCCGCAAGGCGAAGGTAAGTGTGGAAGAAGGCATGCAGTTGTTGCATGCCGCAGGGCTTGACAGTATGCCGGGCGGCGGCGCAGAGATATTCCACCCCGAGGTACGGGCGCAAATATGCGACGACAAGGTGGATGCAGCAGGTTGGCTGCACATACATAAAACCGCCCATAACCTTGGCATGCACACCAACGCCACCATGCTGTATGGCCATATTGAGCAATACCACCACCGGGTTGACCACATGGAACGCCTAAGGCAACTGCAGGACGAAACCCATGGTTTTAACACGTTTATACCGCTGAAGTTTAGGAACCACGACAATGAAATGAGCCATGTGGCTGAAAGCACCATTGTGGAAGACATGAAGCTGTACGCCGTGGCAAGGTTGTATATGGATAACTTCCCCCACCTTAAAGCCTACTGGCCTATGCTGGGCAGGCAGAATGCCCAGTTAACCTTGAGCTTTGGGGTGAACGATTTAGACGGCACTATTGACGACACCACCAAAATATACTCCATGGCTGGCAGCGAGGAGCAAACCCCTGCCCTATCAACCGCGCAGCTGGTATCGCTTATTAAGCAGGTAAGGCGCGAGCCGGTGGAAAGAGACACCTTGTACAATGAGGTAAAAAACTATAAGGATGCCGATGTGGCCGAGCTGGCAGTGAACCCATTGTATAATTAGAAACTGAAAGTAGCGCCCTCGTCGCTGCCCCCATCCCCTAAAGAGGGGCGAGCAGATAATGTGGGGTGAATAAGAAATCTCGCAAAAAGCCGGGTGCAATCGAAGTGATGCGGTTGCAACGGTAGAGGCAAATTTGTTTTCAACCCAAGCATCTCCCTAATGCTACTTTTTCAGCATTGCATAACTCTTAATAAAATTCAAACTTTTGTGCAATACCTCGAAGCCCTTGGGGGCTTAGTGTCTTTGCACGATGGACGGCCCCGCCCAAGGCGGACCCACTTTTTTATATCGCGCAAAGACGCAAAGCCGCTAGGCTGAAACTGCTGTCGAAAAAAGAACTTGCCAAAGCAGAACTACTCAAACCCAATAAAACTTACCCGCTTTTTGCATGAGATGCCCTTTTTTACTGCCTAACCCCTTTTCATAACTACTTGTTACATATTTGGTATTGTATTTGCTTGTTACTTTTAATACGCTATTTTTACCCTATAATCACGTTGTCTGAAGAAATTGCTAAAAATATCGGGTTGGGCTGTTTTGGGTACAGTTGCCGCATTGCTGTTATGGTGGTTTTTTACAACCAAAAATTTTATACCCCTTATTATTCTCGGGCTTTGCCTGCTGCTGTATTTTTTTAAGCTGGCACGCCGCCTATTTGCCCTGTTGTTAGCCTTGTTGCTGTTGGCCACCTTGCTAATACAAACAGATTTTGTACAAAACATCATCATTGGCAAGGTTACTGCAAAGCTTAGCCAAAGCATAAAAACCAGAGTATCGATAAAACACGTGAGTTTCGATTTTTTTAACAAAATGAACCTGGAAGGCGTGATGGTGCGCGACCACCAAAAAGATACCCTGTTTTACGCAGGTGCCGTTAAGGTGCGCATTACAGACTGGTTTTTTTGGAAAACCTATGTTGACCTAAAATATATAGGCTTGGAAGATGCGGTAATAAAACAATACCGCACCGATTCGGTTTGGAACCACCAGTTTTTGGTTGATTATTTCTCGTCATCCGACACGTCCTCAAAAAAAGACACCACAAAGGGCATCGTACTGAATATAAAAAAAGTTGACCTTAAAAATGTTAGTTACGTTAGCGATGACGCATGGAAAGGCACCAAAATGACTGTTAAAGTAGGCAGCCTAGCCATGGATGCCGACACGATTGACATGAGCAGAAAGCTGTTCCTCATCAGCAACCTAGACATTGACAAACCCTATTTTACCATCGAAAACTTTGATGGCAAGCGGCCAGAAGACACCTCAACCGTAACAGCTGCGGCAGATACGGGCATGTATTTTAACCAAGGGAACTTGGTTGCCAAAATAAAAACGTTCAAAATAACCGACGGTTTTTTTGGCAATATAAAAAGGGGGGTAATTTCAAGCAAAGGTGTTTTTGATGGTTCAAACATACAGGCGGGCAAACTAAATGGCGCCATTAACAACCTGAGCTTTATAAAAGACACCATACGGGCCAGCATAAACCTTTCCGCCAAAGACCGCAGCGGTTTTGAGCTGAAGAAATTACAAGCCGCCTTTAAACTTACGCCTGCCATTATGGAGTTTAAGCAGCTTGACCTGCAGACCAACAAAAGCCGCCTCACCGATTACTATGCCATGCATTTTAAAGATTTTAATGAAGACATGGGCGAATATGTTGACAGCGTAGTGATGGATGCCCGTTTTCGCAACGCGCTGGTAAACACCGACGACATAGCTTATTTTGCCCCCGACTTGGCTAGTTGGAAAAGAAGTGCCACCATAAGCGGCAAGTATTATGGCACGGTGGCCAATTTTAGTATTAAAGATCTTTTTTTGCGCACCAGCAGCAACACTTATGTTTCTGGAAACCTCACCATGAAGGGCCTTCCCGATGTTAACCAAACCAGCATCAATGTTACCAACGCCAACATACAAACCAACAGCACCGACATTTCTTTTTTGTACCGCCCCATATTAAAGGTAACCAGCCCCAATTTAGCGGCATTGGGCAACGTGCGTTTTACCGGCACAGTTGGCGGTAAACTAACCAATTACAATGTAGATGGCAACCTAAGCACAAGCCTTGGTGCCCTTTATACCAAAATAACGCTCAACTTTCCGCGCAAAGGCGAACCCACCTACAAAGGCAACCTGCAAACCAAGCAATTTAACTTAGGCAAATTTGTTAATAGCCCGCTGTTGGGCAACGTTGGCTTTTCCGGCGACATTGACGGGTACAGTTTTTCGTTGGATACCATAAAAACATTTGTAAACGGCAATTTTAGCGGCTTGGAGTTTAACGGCTACAATTATTCTAACCTAACCTTTAACGGGTCGTTGCAAAAACAGAAATTTAACGGCGACTTTAAATCAGACGACCCCAATTTTGACATCACCAGCCATTTTGAAATTGACATCAGCGGCCAGGAGCCGGTGTTTAACATATTGGGCGATGTTGGCATTGCCAAACTAAAGGAACTCAACTTTACGCCAAAGGACAACTTCCAGCTCACCGGCTTGTTCGACTTTAACTTTAGGGGGCATAATATTGACGAATTTTTGGGGTCGGCAAAGCTGCTGAACGCGTCACTCATGCACGATACCACTAACCTTGACCTTGACTCGCTTACCATTAATGCCACGCAAGACTCTATACATGGCAAGTTGTTAACTTTAACCAGCAAACAGTTTGACGCCAGTGTGCAGGGCAAGCAATTCTCCATACTAGATGTTCCCAAAATATTCCAAACATTTTTAAACAAGTACTACCCAAGTTATATTGAACCGCCAACCCAGTTGTCGAAAAAACAACAGTTTTCGTACAGCTTAAACACACGTGACTTTGACAATTACTCCCGCTTGATAGACACCAATTTATCAGGCCTCAACAATACCCATATTGAGGGCCAGGTAAACTCAGAGGATTCAAGCTTTATCATCAATGCCAATGTGCCTTATGCTAAATATGCCAAATACCGGTTGGAAGATGCCCAAATTAAAGGCAAAGGCAACTATAGCCAATTGAACTTAACGGGTACGGTTGGCAAAGTGTGGCTGGGGGATAGTTTGTACTTTCCAAATACAGCTTTAAACATCAGCTCTGCCAACGACCACTCATCTGTGCACATCATCACCAGCGCTAACACTACGCTTACGGATGCGCATCTAAATGCGGAGGTGTATACCATGCCCGGTGGGTTGCGGGTTGATTTTGACCCCTCCTCATTTACGCTCAACGACAAAACCTGGAACTTGGAAAAAGCAGGGCAAATTATCATCAAGCAAGATTTTGCCTCCGCTAACAACGTAAAATTTGTGCAAGGCTTCCAAGAAATTTCGGTGGAGTCGGAGAACCAAGACTCCAGCAACTTGGTGGTAAAGTTAAAAAATGTAAACATGGGCGATTTTACGCCCCTTATTACCCAAACACCGCGGATGGAAGGTGTGGCCAATGGCAATGTTTACCTGCGTGATTTTTATAATAAATTCAGGATTGACGCAGCGATAACCGCCGACCAGTTTAGGCTTGACAATGATTCCGTGGGCGTCGTAAACATCACCGGCAAGTACAACAGCGAATCGGGCAAAGCCAGTTTTGGGGTAAAGTCAAACAACGAAAACTACATGTTTGATATTGGCGGTTATTACAACACCAAAGATACCCTGCACCAACCACTGTATACGTCCAGCCATTTTACCACCATTAAAGCTGGCATACTCAACCAATTTTTGGGCGATCTTTTCGGCAATATAACCGGTTTGGCCAGCGGCGACCTGGTTGTTAAAGGCGACCCGTCGAGCCCACAATTGTTAGGGCATATGGTGTTGCGCAAGGCTGGCCTTACGGTAAAGTTTACCCAAGTGCGCTATACGGTTGATTCAGCCAACATAAACTTTAAAGAAAACGGCATTGACTTTGGCCAGTTTAAAATTCATGATAAAAACAAAAACACCGGCTTGGTAAAAGGCTTTTTATATGAAAAGGGCTTTAAGAACATGCGGTTTGATTTTGATATGGCCACCCCTAAAATGTTGTTGTTAGATACCAAACAAAAAGACAACCCCCAGTTTTTTGGCCGTGCCGTGGGCCAAGCCTCGCTTAGCCTGAAAGGGCCTTTGGAAGACATGCGGATGAACATTATAGGCGAGGTAAACGACACCACCCAAATTTACATAAGCACCTCAAACAACCGGGAAAATACAGATGTAGACTTTATTAAGTTTAAACACTACGGTAAGGCGTTGGAAGCCATACGCACAGACAATGCCCGCCTAAATATTGACTTAGACCTTACCGCCAATAACAAAGCAAAAATTGATGTGATATTGGATGAACTAACCGGCGATGCCATTGAGGCCACCGGCAACGGCAGGCTGCAAATAAGCCTGCCTGCCACAGGCGATTTGAGCATTAAAGGCCGCTACAATGTAGAGCGTGGCAATTACAATTTTAACTTTCAATCGCTGATTAAAAAACCCTTTGAGCTGATACCCGATGCGGGCAGCTATATTGAATGGACTGGCGACCCCTACAACGCCAACATACATATTGCTGCACAATACACCGCCCAGAATGTACGGCTGAGTGATTTGGTGAACGGCCAGGGCCAGCTGAGCGGTACGGTACAAGCCTACAGGGGAGATGTGTATGTTATTGCCACCCTTACCCAAAAACTAACCAAACCAGAAATTACCTTTTCGCTTGGTTTTCCGCAGGGCAACTCTATAACAAACGACCCCACCTTTCAGATATTTTTATCAAAGCTTGCCAGCCAGGGGTATGAAAATGAGATGCTTAAACAAGTAACATGGTTGATTGTTTTTGGGTCGTTTGCCCCTTTTGGCGAGAATTTGGGCGGTGGCTCCACCAACGATTTATTAGTGCGCTCGGCAGGTATCAACACCATCAGCGAAAAAATAAGCGACGGTGTAAACCGTATGGTTAACAGTGCGTTCTCAAAAATTGGGCTGCAGTTTAATATCAGTGCCTCTACTTACAGCAGTTCGTCGTTGTTGTATGGTGCCACCGGCAACCGGCTAGACAGGCAGGCGATTGACTTTAAGTTTAACAAAAGCCTAATGAATGGCAAATTAATTATTACCGTGGGCAGCGGTTTTGACTTTAATATCAGCAATGCCTCGGCCATACAGTCAAACAATTTCCAATGGCTGCCAGATATATCGGCGCAAATATTGCTATCCCGCAATACCATGAAGGGTACCCAGTTAAAAGCCATTATTTTTAATAAAAGCAGTTTGGACGTAAACAGCAGCAGCGGCGGCATAGGCCGCAGAACTAGGCAAGGCATCAGCATATCCTATTCCTTCGACATTTTAGGCGAAAAACAACCCATCGACAGAAGGGACACCACCATTATTTTCGGCAGGCCCCGCCGTAAAACATAAACCAAAGGGTAGTCAATTTTATCACTAACTATTTATACGGCCATTTTACGCATTAAACTTTGCAGTGCCAAGGCAGTCGAATATCCGTTGGCGTTGAGCGTGCTAAAATTTGCCAGGCGCAAGGGCGTAAAAACATTCACTAAACAAGGCTAGCCAAATAACACATAGCCCAAAATGCTATGCTTAAACAGGCTTTGGATTATTTAAATAAACATTTATTATGACCAAGCGACTGAAAAACTTGGGCCTTTTAATGGCAGTGCCAGCTTTTTTCGTGGGTTTGTTGTCTTTTTCCCACCCCGAAAAGGGATGGAAAAAGCACTATAATTTTCCTTACAAACAGGCAGGTCTTTCGGAGCGTGCCGCTGCTGCGCACCTGCTAAACAGGCTTACGTTTGGTGCCACACCCGGAGAGGTTGACGACGTGGTAAAACAGGGCTTAGAAAACTGGTTTGAGCAACAATTAAGCGCCAACCAGGCCGATGACAGCCTTAATGCAATGCTGGCTAAATATAATGCCCTTGGTTTAACCAATGCGCAAGTGGTAAACGAATACCCAAGGCAGGGGGCAGTAGTAAAAATGGCCGTAAAAGAAGGGTTGATAAATAAAGACTCCATCAAGAACGACAAAAAAGAATTCCGCACTTGGGTACAGGCATATCTGTTACAAAAAGGTTTTAAACCGGAGCAGGAATTGTACAGGCAGTTTGTTTGCCAAAAAATATTGCGGGCAGCGTACTCAAACAACCAATTACAAGAAGTGTTGACGGATTTTTGGTTTAACCATTTTAATGTGTCCATCACCAAAAACGACTGTGCCCAATTTATACCGGCCTACGAACGGGATGTGATACGCCCTAATGCATTGGGTAAATTTGACAACCTGCTGCTGGCCACAGCAAAATCGCCTGCCATGTTGGTATACTTGGATAATTTTAGCAGTGCCGGGGCTGACACCACTAAGCAAAAGCTGCCCTTAAAGAAAAACAACCAAGGCCTGAATGAAAATTACGCCCGCGAGGTGATGGAATTACACACCTTGGGTGTTGACGGCGGTTACACCCAGCAAGACGTTACCCAAGCGGCACGCGTACTAACCGGCTGGACGGTGTACCCGATGGATACCACCGGCTTTGGCAGCGGCATACGCAGATTGCTTGACAGGATAGGGGAAGATAATTTAGAAAAAAGAGGCTTTGTGCATGACGGTGATTTTCTATTTACCCCAAACCGGCACGACAAGGGGGAGAAAACAGTACTGAACAGAAAATTCGCCAGCAATGGCGGTTACCAAGAAGGTGTTGATTTATTGGAGATGCTGGCTGCCCACCCCAGTACGGCAAAATTCATCACCAAAAAAATTGCCGTGCGTTTTGTTAGCGACAACCCGCCGCAAAGCCTATTAGACAGGATGGCCAAAACCTTCCGCGAAAAAAATGGCGACATCAAGGAGGTGCTTACCACCATGGTTTCTTCCCCAGAGTTTTGGGCCGCACCTGCCGTGCGTGAAAAAACAAAATCGCCTTTTGAGCTAGCCATCAGCACGGTACGCAGCCTGCACGCAAACATCACGCTGCCGTACCAGCTTTATACCTGGATAACCAAAATGGGGCAAAAATTTTATTATTACCAAGCCCCAACGGGCTTTCCTGACAAGGGGCAGTATTGGATAAACACGGGCAGCCTGCTAAACCGAATGAATTTTGGGTTGGCCATCGCATCCCAACGCATACCGGGCATAAGCTTCAACCTGGCCGCCTTAAACAACAACCACGAGCCAGAAAGTGCCGCGGCAGGGTTGGTAACCTACGGCAAACTGCTGATGCCTGAGCGCAACCTTGGCCAAACAGTTAAACTGTTAACGCCCATGTTAAGCGAGCCGGATTTGTTTAGCAAGGTTAACGCGGCAGCGGCCACCACGCCTGCTGCAACTACAACCCAAACAAATGAACAGGCGACCGACGGTGAGCAAATGATGGCTGCCAACAAGAAGGAACCAACGAAAGGTACTAAGCCATTAAACGACACACAAACTTTGCCGGGCAATAATACAATGCTTGCCCAAATAGTCGGCATTTTGATAGGCTCCCCGGAATTTCAACGCAGATAAAACAACAAGTAAAACATTTAAAAATATTGTCATGCTTTCAAGAAGAGGCTTTTTAAAAGGGGGCGGATTGGCTTTGTTTGGCGTAGGTATGGCAGGTGGCATACCCGGTTTCGTAACCCAAGCTGCGGCAGAAAACAAGCTTTACATGCCCTACAAGCGCAAAAAAACATTGGTGTGTATTTTTCAACGCGGTGCCATGGACGGCCTTATGGCTGTTACCCCTTTTACCGACCAGTTTTTGAAGAACGCGAGGCCGACGTTATTCATGTCTGCGGCAAAAACCGGCACCGGCACCCCGTTGATTGATTTGGACGGCCGCTTTGGCCTGCACCCCTCCATGGCAGCGTTCGGGCAGCTTTTTAAAGATAAACAATTGGCCATCGTACATGGCATCGGGTCACCCAATAACTCACGCTCCCATTTTGACGCGCAGGATTATATGGAATCAGGCACGCCCTTCAACAAAGGCACAGCCAGCGGCTGGCTAAACCGCGCGGTGGGGCTGCTGGGGCATGATGCCCATACCGCCACGCCTTTTCAAGCGGTTAGCCTAACCTCCGCCATGCCGCGCAGCTTTTACGGCGACAACCCCGCACTGGCCATCAATAACCTGCAAGACTTTGCCATACAAATGCGGGGCAACCCCATGGCTGCCAATATGGCCGCCAAAAGCTTTGAAGACTTGTACAGCCAGGCCTCCACCAGC
>Ga0007810_1000471_pt1 | contig 12084 bp, 12 predicted proteins | sample CryBogCBE15Jun09_FD_71193 | JGI IMG/M metagenome (GOLD analysis project Ga0007810, IMG submission 71193) | Freshwater microbial communities from Crystal Bog, Wisconsin, USA - CBE15Jun09 | ecosystem: Environmental > Aquatic > Freshwater > Lake | place: Crystal Bog, Wisconsin, USA | collected...
ATTTCTCATGCCCTTTGCCTGCCAATAAAATAATATCTTCCTTATCCGCTATGCTAACAGCATACTTTATCGCCTCGTGCCGGTCAACGATCTTAACGGCTTTCCTGCGGCCTGCAGAGTTTAACCCTTCCTCCATGTCTTTCAATATCTCTTCGGGGTCTTCAAAACGGGGGTTGTCGCTGGTTAGTATGGCTTTGTCGCTCAGTTCGCTGGCTATGCGTGCCATCACTGGCCTTTTCGTTTTGTCCCTATTGCCCCCGCAGCCCACCACGGTTATCACCTGTTCGTGGCCCTTACGCAGCTTTTTAATAGTAAGCAACACATTCTCCAATGCATCGGGGGTGTGGGCATAGTCTACAATGCCAATCACCTTGCCCTTGCTTATTATGTAGTCAAAGCGCCCCTCGGCACCGCTCAACATACTTAATACCCTTAGCACTTCGTTACTGTCCTCGCCAAGGCATACTGCCGCACCGTAAACAGCCAGCAGGTTGTATGCATTAAACTCCCCTATCAGCCTAAAATGCACCTCTTTGTCGTTCACCGTCATCACTAGGCCAGTAAGGGCATTCTCCAATAGCTTGCCCTTAAAATCAGCCAGGGTTTTAAGGCTGTAATAGTATTTTTTGGCCGGTGTATTTTGCAACATCACTGTACCCCGCTTATCATCTAGGTTTGATATGGCAAAAGCTTCGCCAGTTAGGTTGTCAAAAAAGCTTTTTTTCACCCGTATATACTCATCAAATGTTTTATGGTAGTCTAGGTGGTCGTGTGTTATATTGCTAAAAAGCGCACCGGCAAACTGCAACCCGGTTATCCGGTGTTGGTGTATGGCATGGCTGCTGCATTCCATAAAAACATGTGTGCAGCCTTCGTCGGCCATTTGCTTAAGTAGGGCATTAAGGCTTACCGCGTCGGGCGTGGTATGCGTTGCTGCCACCACCACATTGCCTATTTGGTTTTGCACGGTACTTAACAAGCCGCACGTATAGCCTAAGCCTGTAAACAACTTATACAACACGGTGGCTATGGTTGTTTTGCCATTGGTACCGGTTACGCCCACAAGTTTTACCCTATGCGAAGGTTCACCGTAAAAATTGTGCGCCATATATGCCACTGCCTCGTGGGTATCGGCCACTTTAATGTAGCTTATCCCAGTATGTAATGCAACAGGAAACGCCTCGCAAACCACAGCTACTGCACCCTGTTGGATGGCGGTGTCGATAAAAGCATGCCCGTCGGATTTTTCGCCGCGTATGGCAACAAATACCGAACCAGCCGATACCTTGCGGGAATCAATCTGTATGTCTGCCACCGCAGTGTCGGTACCGCCGTTTACTGACTGCAGGCGCACTTTGTACAATATGTCGCTTAGTATTGCCATGTTTAATTTAATGCTATTTCTACTGGCTGGCCTTTTTTAAAGGCCATGCCTGCCGCAATTGATTGGTCAGTTACCCTTCCTTTGCCTTTAACACGCACCCGAAGGCCTAACCCCTCGCAAATAAATACCGCATCCTTCAGGCCGAGGCCAGCTAATTGTGGCATTAGGTTTCCGTTTACCATTTTGCCCTGCATCACCGGCCTGTTGTTCTGTTTAAAAAGGCTTGCCCAGTCAGTAGCGGCGCTTCCTGCATCGGTATATGGCACACCCAATGAAGCCATAATTTTTTTTACTTCGTCCTTATGCCCAGCGTAGGTATAATTTACCGTGTCAGTTACCGGCGTAACGCCTGTAGCATATTTTACCGGCGCAGGCTGCCTTACATAACGCTTGTAAAGCTCGTCTGCAATATCTTTAAACACCGGCCCGGCAACCAGTGCCCCAACATGTTTTACCGCGTTTGGCTTGTTAACTATTACTACCACACAAGTGTATTGTGGGTCATTTGCCGGAAAATAGCCTGCAAAAGACGACTGGTACACCATATCAGCATACCCATTTTTACCATTGGCCACTAAGGCTGTGCCAGTTTTGCCCGCTACCTGGTAAGGGGTGTTTTTAAAAAGTTTAAAGGCGGTTGACCCAGAGTCAGAGCAAACACCCCTTAAACACTCCTTCAATTGTTGCAGCACGGCATCGGTACAAATTTTATCGCGCAGCACTAAGGGGATGGTTTGCTTAATGATCTTGTCATCTTTTTTTACCGCGTCCATCAAGTATGGCCTCATCATAGTACCGCCGTTGGCAACAGCATTGTACAACATGGCGGTATGCATGGGTGTAATAGCTATATTGTAGCCAAAAGCCATCCATGGCAAGGTGGTAGAACTCCAATTGGGCTTCCCGGGCCGGTAAACAACCGGCGGCCGCTCACCGTATAAATCTATCCCGGTTAGGGTATCGAGCCTAAGCCATTTTAAATGGTTGGTAAACATGGAGGGCGTTGCGGCATAACTGCTATAGGCCAGCTTTGCCATGCCCACATTTGAGCTTACTTCAAAAGCGCGTTTGGCAGTAACCACGTTGTCCTTGCCATCGAATTCTTCGGCATCAATCACGGTACGTCCGTTCACCTGCCATTTACCGCCCTCTAGATTAACCATATTACCCAGCGATATTTTGTTGTCGGACAACATGTTCATCAATGTTACCAACTTAAAGGTAGAGCCCGGTTCGGTTGGCGTCATGGCATAGTTAAAATCCTCCCAGTAACTGCCGTCGGGCTGTTTGCCAAGGTTGGCGATAGCCTTAATTTTACCGGTTTTAACTTCCATTACAATGGCGCAGCCATGTTGCGCATCGTTGCTCAGCAGCATGTTGCCCAATGCATTTTCCGTTATATCCTGTATATGGGTATCAAGGGTGGTTATAATATCTTTGCCGTTTTCGGGTTCAATTTGGTCGTCGTCTTCCACAGGTATGGCTACCCCACCCATGTACCTCACCACGCGTTTGCCGCTGCGGCCCTTTAACAAGGTATCGTAGGCTTGTTCCAAACCCACTTTCTGTGCGTTATCCCGGTAAAGGCCCACGGTTCTAAAAGCGAGCATCTTAAATGGGTTCAGCCGTTTGTTTTGAACATCGGCAATAAAGCCGCTTTTGTTTTTGCCCAACCTAACCAAAGGCATTTGCTTTAAAAGCTTGTAGTTTTCAAAACTTACGCTTTTCAATAAGGGAAAATACCTGGCCCCGTCATTAAAGCCATCTTTCAAAAGCTGTTTATATTCCGCAGACGTTCGGTCTTTAAAAAGATTGGAAAGATCTATACTCAACGAGTCAAGGCTGGCAAAAAAACGCTTGCCATTATTTTCACGCACGCCCTCGGCACTAAAGTCAACGTATATATCAAACTCTGGTACCGTAGTACAAAGCATTTCCCCATCGTTGCTATAAATGGTACCCCTTTCGGCTTCAATGGGCTCCATTTTTTGGTGTAGGCTATCGTTCAGCGTTTTCCAGTACTTGCCTTCTGCCTGTTGTATGTAAAAAGCTTTTGCCATAATGGCCACGCAAATAACCACCACCACTATATAGCTTAGGTACACGCGCCACAATATGTCTTTTTTTACTTCCAGGGTATTATTTTTAAATGTTATTAAAGGTTAGCAACCAGTTGCAAAAACCCTTTGGGCAGCTTGCTATCATGGTTTTTCATTTTTGCGTATGGGTGTCCTCTAATGTTACATGCACCGGGGGTTGCGCTGAAAGCCTTAACCCCAAGGCTGATGCCGCATCCGCTACCTGTGCCTGCCTACTTTTGGATATCTCCTCGCTTTTAAGTGTTTTATATTCGTACTTCAGTTCTTTAATCTCTTTTGCTGTAATGTTGATGTCTCTTATTATCTTATCTGCCTCGTGGCCGTTGGCTATGTACAGCACCGCCAAAAAAGCAACAAATAAAAAAAACACCAGGTTGTTAAGTATCCAGCGGTAACTAAACAGCCCTTTTATGTAAGGGAACTTTCTTTTTGCCTGTATGTTTTCCATTACCAGTTTTAAGTTTATCGTTTTCAGTTTGTAGTTGGTAAGCCCTTGCAAGCTGTGGGCTACAACCATTACGCATCATCGCGCTCTTCCTTAAGTACAAGGCGTTTTACTGTACGCCCACCACCTTACACCCAACACCTTACATCTTTTACCCTTACACTCTTTCTGCCACCCTTAGTTTCGCACTGCGCGACCTTGGGTTTTGTTTCGCCTCTTCAGCAGTAGGCACTATTGGCTTTTTCGTAATCACCTGCAACGGTTGCTCTTTCAAGCTTGTGCCAAAGGGGTTCTCCGGTTCGTCTGTTTCTTCCCCGTGCTTAAAAAAATTCTTTACAATCCTGTCTTCCCCCGAGTGGAAGGTGATGATGGCCGCACGGCCCCCTTTGTTTAACACCGCAGGCAATTGCTGTAACATTTCTTTCAAAGCCCCCATTTCGTCATTTACCTCAATGCGCAAAGCCTGAAAAAGCTGGGCTAAGTACTTGTGCGGGTTGCCTTTTACCACCGGGTGCAGCACCGTCTTTAGCGCGTCAATGGTTTGCATGGGCTTAAATACCCTGTTTTGCACAATATGTTTTGCCAGTGTTTTTGCATTGGATACCTCGCCATACTGCTCAAACATTTTGTGCAACTGCGGTTCGGTATACCCTTGCAAAACATCTGCCGCCGTTTTGGGCTGGCTCCTGTTCATGCGCATATCCAAGGGGCCGCTAAACCTTGTGGAAAACCCCCTTGCCCCTTCGTCAAACTGGTAGCTGCTTACACCCAAATCGGCCAGCACACCGTCAACTCCTGAAATTTTGTGCAGTTTCAAAAATCGTTGTATATGCCTAAAATTGTGCGGCACAAACAGCACCCGCTCGTCTGCCGGTATATTTTGCTTTGCGTCGGCATCTTGGTCAAACGCCACCAGCCGCCCAGAACCATCCAATTTATCCAGTATACCCCTTGCATGCCCGCCGCCGCCAAAAGTGCAGTCCACATATATGCCATTGGGCTTTATATGCAACGCCTCCATTACTTCGGCAAACAAAACAGGTATATGGTATTCTTTTGTCATAATGTTATTTATCATCCCGCCCCGCCAATGCACCTGCGGTAAAACGCATACGGGGCCGCCAACCAAAAACTACTGCATGCTTACACCCACTTCCATCGCAAGGGCGCTGAAGGCTTCGGCCGATAACTCCTCAAAGAACTTTTTGTATCTGTCAGCATCCCAAATCTTAATCTTGTCAATGTCCGATGCCAGCACCACATCCTTTGTTAGCCCGGCATATTCCCTTAACGACGCAGGCAAAAGCATCCTTCCCGCACTGTCTAATTCAACCTCGGAGGCACCGCCTAAAAAAACCAGTTTAAATTGGCGTACCTTGGGGTCAAAATCGTTCAACTTGGCCAGTTTTTCAACAAGGGTCTCCCAAGTTTTTATGGGGTACAGCACCAGGCATTTTTCAAAGCCACGGCTTACCACAAACCTGTTTTCTCCTTCCGGGAACTGCTTTTTTAAGCCGCCCGGAAGCAAAAAACGGTTTTTGGAATCTACCGTTGCTTCGTATTCACCTAGGAAACCCATAATTTGAACAGATTTTTACACAATTTAACACTTAATGACACAAAGAGACAACTTTGTTACCCAATGGCGTAATAAATGGCTTGTTTTTTTTCCACAGCTTGCACAGTAAAATGTGCATAGCGTAAAATAATTGTGGATAACTCTGCAACTCATTGTAAAATTTATGGCAGGCTACACCCAAACGCCCTTGTTTAAAAAAATGGGCATACAACCAACCACCCGTGTATTTGTGGTAAATGCACCGCACGACTACCTGGTTTTTATGGAAGCCGACATTACAAACCAACTAACCGCCCACCTGCAGGATGCCGATATGTACCACATTTTTGCCCAGCACAAAACAGCCTTGGCCGCAGATTTTAACAACATAATTGGCTTGGCAAAAAACAACGCGGTTATTTGGGTTAGCTGGTATAAAAAAGCCAGCAAAATACCTACCGACATTACCGAGGATACCATACGCGATATTGTGCTGCCCACCGGATGGGTTGACGTAAAAGTTTGCGCGGTGAGCGATATTTGGAGCGGGCTAAAAATTGTAAAACGCGTTAAAAACCGGTGACGATGGGTATTACCGCTTACATTTGCGGTTTGTTAATATAAGTTTTGTACCCCCATACGGGGTACAAACTGGCCCATCTTTACCTTTTTGTTACAAGTATTATGCACCCAAAGCAACTTTCCATACAAGATTTTACCTACAGTTTGCCGGATGAAAAAATTGCACGGCACCCCTTGCCCCAACGGGATGCCAGCAAACTGCTGGTGTATAAAAACGGCACCATAACCACCAGCCAATACCACGCTTTGCACGGGCAACTGGCCCCCGGCACACTACTGGTATTTAACAACACCAAAGTGGTGGAAGCCCGCCTGCTGTTTACCAAACCAACTGGCGGCGTGGTTGAATTGTTTTGCCTTGAACCTGATGAGCAATATGCCGACATTACCACCGCCATGCTGCAAAAAGGGCAGGTATTTTGGAAATGCCTGGTGGGTGGCGCCAAAAAATGGAAAGACACGAGTTTGGCCAAAACCATACACACGGGCAGCAAGCCAATAACACTAACAGCCACAAAGCTTAACAAGCCGGGCGATTATTTTACCATAGCATTTACTTGGGACGACCAATCGGTAACCTTTGCCGAAATACTACACGCCGCCGGCCTTATACCGCTGCCGCCTTATTTAAATAGGGATGCAGATGATGGGGACAAAGCCACGTACCAAACAGTGTACGCCCGGCACGACGGATCGGTGGCGGCGCCCACAGCCGGCCTTCATTTTACCGATGACCTGTTACAAAAACTTCGCTTGCACCATATTGACACCAGCTTTGTTACCCTGCATGTGGGGGCGGGTACATTTAAGCCAGTAAAAGCGGCCACTATGGCCCAGCACGACATGCATGCGGAGTTTATGGATGTGAGTGCTGCTTTTATACAGCAATTAGCCAATAGCCTGCAAAAGCCCGTTGTAACGGTTGGCACCACCAGCCTGCGCACGGTTGAAAGCCTGTATTGGATGGGGGTTAAAATACAGGCCCTGTGCGCCACCAAGGCCCTTGCCGACATTACAGAGAAAGACATAACGGTACACCAGTGGGATGGATACGAACTGCCGCAGCTATTGCCCACAGCCGATGCATTGAACAGCTTGTTAAATTGGATGAACGCCACCGGTAGGCAGCGGCTTATTACAAAAACACAAATAATAATGGCCCCCGGTTACCGTTTAAGGGTAGCAGCGGGATTGATAACAAATTTGCACCAGCCACAATCTACCCTGCTACTGTTGGTGGCTGCCGTAATTGGTGAAGATTGGCGAAAGGTGTACGACTATGCGCTGCAAAACAGTTTTAGATTTTTAAGTTATGGCGATGGGTGCCTGCTTTGGGCTGTACCCCATTAAACCAAGTAACCAAATAGCACACGCCCTTCGGCTGCATTATTTGGCCCGTTAAAGAAAACCGAATTGTAAAGTTGTTTACGCAAGCCAATGAACGTTTGCGCCAAAAAAAAACCGCCAGTAAATACCGGCGGCTTCATTATAAGAACTTTATTTAGATAGCTAGGCTAATTTTTCCACTTGCATGTAATTAAGCTCCACAGGCGTTGACCTACCAAATATCTTAACAGTTACCTTTAATTTCTTCTTCTCATCGTTCACTTCCTCAATAACACCGTTAAAGTCATTAAACGGCCCTTCTATTATCTTGATCGTTTCACCAATAATAAATGGCTCACTCATCGTAGCACCTTGGTCGTTCATCTCATCAACCTTGCCAAGCATCTTATTCACTTCAGCTTTACGGAGGGAGATGATATTGCCTTTTGACCCCTTGCCATCCGTTAAAAAGTGCATTACGTTGCTAATATTGCTGATGTGCAGTATTATATCATCCGTTAGCCTGCCATCTGCCACTTCTAACATTACATACCCTGGATAATAGTTTTTTTCGCGCATTACCTTTTTACCGTTCTGCACTTTGTAAACCTTCTCCATGGGCAAAAACACCTGTTTCACCACTTCCGTCCAACCACTGCGGCTTATATCCTTGTCTAAATATTCCTTCACCTTCCTTTCCTTGCCGCTTACTACACGCAACACATACCATTTGCTTTCTTTCTGCGGCACCAATACTTCTTCCATGGCTTACTTACTTAAATAATGAATAAACTGACTTTAAAGCCAAGGCACTAGCACCATCCATAACACCTACACATGCCATAATTAAAATTGTGGCAACAAGCACAATTACTGTTGATTGCTGTAACTGCCCCCATGTAGGCCAAGTTACTTTCTCTAACAGCTCTTGATAAGAATCCTTAAAGTAGCTAGATACCTTATTCATGTATAAAATTTGAAACTGTGTTAAACTTCAAAATTTGAAAATTTGTACAACCAAAAATTTAAAAATGAACAATCATTACCCACAATTCATTTTCACATTTCCAAATTGCCCCATTTTCAAATTACGTTGCACGGGCCAGAGGATTCGAACCACTATCAACGGTTTTGGAGACCGCTATTCTACCATTGAACTAGGCCCGTATAACCTTTATCTACCCCTTACAGTTGTTGCTAACTGAAGTTGAGACAAAGAAAACATGCATTCTTTAGAAGCAAAGTACCCGAACATTCAGTTCAGGTACTTTGCAAATATAGATACTTTTAGCACACCCCGCAGGGGTTAGGCTTATTTTAGTACTTCTGTAACCTGACCGGCACCTACTGTACGGCCACCTTCGCGTATCGCAAATTTCAAACCTTTTTCCATCGCGATTGGGGCAATCAAGGTAACAATCAACCTTACGTTATCACCTGGCATAACCATCTCTGTGCCTTCTGGTAATTTAACCTCACCAGTTACGTCAGTTGTACGGAAGTAGAACTGAGGACGGTATTTGTTAAAGAACGGCGTGTGACGGCCACCTTCTTCCTTGCTTAGTACGTAAACTTCGCACTGGAAATCAGTGTGGGGGGTAATGCTCTTTGGTTTACAGATAACCATACCGCGGCGGATATCTTTCTTTTCAATACCACGCAACAGCAAACCAGCATTGTCACCAGCTTCACCACGGTCAAGCAATTTCTTAAACATTTCCACACCAGTTACGGTAGAGGTTAATGGTTCAGGAATTAAACCAACCAGTTCAACAGGCTCACCCACTTTAATGATACCGCGCTCAATACGGCCGGTGGCAACAGTACCACGACCTGTGATAGAGAACACGTCTTCAACGCTCATCAAGAAATCCATATCGATCGGGCGTGGAGGCAATGGAATATAGCTGTCAACAGCGTCCATCAGTTGGTCAATAGCACCAAGCCATTTAGGTTCGCCAGCCAAAGCGCCGGTTGCAGAACCTTGTATAACTGGGGTATTGTCGCCGTCGAAACCATTTTTAGTCAATAATTCGCGAATTTCCATTTCCACCAGCTCCAACAATTCGGGGTCGTCAACAAGGTCAACCTTGTTCATAAATACCACCATACGGGGTACACCTACCTGGCGTGCAAGCAAGATGTGCTCCCTTGTTTGTGGCATAGGGCCATCTGTAGCAGCAACCACAAGTATTGCACCATCCATTTGGGCAGCACCGGTAATCATGTTTTTAACATAGTCGGCGTGACCAGGACAGTCAACGTGTGCATAGTGACGGCTGGCTGTTTGGTATTCTACGTGTGCTGTATTAATGGTAATACCGCGTTCTTTTTCTTCTGGTGCACCATCAATTTCATCATATTTCTTAGCTGTCGCAAGGCCTTTCTTAGAAAGAATGGTGGTAATAGCGGCAGTTAAAGTTGTTTTACCGTGGTCTACGTGACCAATGGTACCAACGTTTACGTGAGGTTTGTCCCTGTTAAAGGTCTCTTTAGCCATCTTATCGGTTTTTAAGTTGTGTTTTAAAATGTTTGTTTATGTATCCGGTCCCGCTTGTACGGGGTTACGATTCACTCTTCATCTGTTGTTATTCATTCACCCATCGCGGCCGTGAACATATTTTCTTCTTCTACTGCAAAACAAATTGCTTGTTTTACTAGTGGAGCCGTTGATGAGAATTGAACTCATGACCTCTTCCTTACCAAGGAAGTGCTCTACCACTGAGCCACAACGGCTTTTCTAAAAGTCATTGAGCTATCTGCCTTCGGGTTATATAACGAGTTATTAAACTTAATCTTCCCCCAATGACTTATTGACCTAAGGCCCAACAAGAGCGGAAGACGAGGCTCGAACTCGCTGCCTATAGCTTGGAAGGCTATCGCTCTACCAAATGAGCTACTTCCGCAGAACAATTTGAAAATTTGAGGATTTGAAAATGTGAAAATTCCATTAACATGGTTATACATTTTCAAATTTCCAAATTCCCTCATTTTCAAATTTTGAAAGAACTGTGGGTAGAGAAGGATTCGAACCTCCGTACTCGTGAGAGAACAGATTTACAGTCTGTCGCCTTTAGCCACTCGGCCATCTACCCAAATTAACACTTACACTACATGCCAGCACCTGTAAACTGATGGCTTGCTTTTTCTGAGCCACTTGTCGGAGTCGAACCAACGACCTACTGATTACAAATCAGTTGCTCTACCAACTGAGCTAAAGTGGCATTTTACCACCCTTTGCTTATAATTATCGCCATCCTGATTTCTTTTTTCAAAACCAACACCCTGCTGATTGGCCGAGTTACGATAAAAACCCGGCAGCTTGGCGGAATTGGCATTTTACAATAGCCGTTTTAACAAAGTTGGATATCCAAAGCAGTATTCCAAATCTATTAAAGTAATTAAGAACAAAGAGCTACCCCGTTTTTAGGGATGGCAAAGGTAAGAGAATTCTTAATTCGGCAAAATTTTGTGCAGATTATTTTGGCTGAGTTTTAAAAAAAGCTTCAAATAGCCTTTACCGGCAGGCATAATTGTTGGTGCTGGGTAGCCCTGCTATTTAGCATTTTCAACCAAGCTACCATCGGTCAAAAGGCCTATGCTTATTGAATCCTGTTCAATTACCCGGTTACTTACAATGCAACTGTCGTGTACAATGCCGGTGTTGTTTTTATAGCTGTAAGCCACAAAAAGTTTATTTCCCGGCAACGCCTTTCTTTCAAAAATAAAGCCTTTAACGGCTGCGATATGGCTGTTTTTGCATGAAAAACAGCAAAGTAACGCTAATACAGTTATTGTAGTTGTTATGTTGCCCATGGTGTTATTAACAAAAAAAAGCCCCGCATTATTGCAGGGCAGTGAAAATTTTATGCTGCTAATTTTTGTTTTTTCCTTTTTATCTGGTTTACAAGTGATTCAAAAGCATTGTCAAAAGATTCTTCAAACGATTTTGAGGAAACCTTCACAAAAAAACTGTGTCGCGGAACATCTACCCTAATCTCTGCAATTTTGTCTTTAATGGTGTGTACAACGTTATCAAGTTTTAAAAAAACATCAACTTTAATAACCCTGTCATGAAACGTGGTTATTTTCTGCAATTTCCTGTTTACATATTCCACCAATTTCAAGTCTGCATCAAAATGCACAGTCTGGATGTTTACATTCATAAAAAATCGCGTTTTGAGTGAAAAAATAAAAGAACTACAATCGTTTACTACTGGCTTTTGGCTGGTAGCAGAGATGAAATTACTTCATTTGTGCTTAAAAACGCTGACGTTAATCAATTTTAACCTTAAAATTTTATTATTTCTTAACGCAGGCTATGCCTTCGGGTGCGCCTTTTTATGTATGTCTTTCAGTTTATCGATGGTGTTGTGGGTGTACACCTGCGTGGCTGCCAGGCTGCTATGCCCCAGCAGCTCCTTTACGGCGTTTAGGTCGGCCCCGTTATTGGTTAAATGGGTGGCAAATGTATGCCTCAGCACATGGGGGCTTTTTTTGTCAATGGTGGTTACCTGTGCCAGTTTTGAATGCACCAAGTTGTATATGTATTTGGCATATAATGGTTTGCCTTTTTTGTTTACAAAAACATTGCCCACGCCAGGCTGGGCGGCCGGCCTGTTGGCGATATAATTTTGCAAATCGCCCATCAGTTCCTTGCCAAGCGGTATTATCCGCTCTTTGTTGCCCT
>Ga0007810_1000472_pt1 | contig 12083 bp, 9 predicted proteins | sample CryBogCBE15Jun09_FD_71193 | JGI IMG/M metagenome (GOLD analysis project Ga0007810, IMG submission 71193) | Freshwater microbial communities from Crystal Bog, Wisconsin, USA - CBE15Jun09 | ecosystem: Environmental > Aquatic > Freshwater > Lake | place: Crystal Bog, Wisconsin, USA | collected...
TGTGGAGCATCGGTAACGAAATACCGGAGCGCGGCAGCCCGGAAGGCGTGGCCACAGCAAAAATGCTGGTGACATATTTAAAAAGTATTGACAGCACAAGGGCCATTACCAGTGCCGTTAATGGTTTGGGGTCTGATAAAGACCCTTATTTTGCGCAACTGGACGTGGCAGGGTACAATTACGCGGTTGGTGGCGACCATGGCCAGGCCAGCATTTACGATAATGACCATAAACGGGTACAGAGCCGGGTGATGTACTGTAGCGAGTCGTACCCGCTGGAGGCCTTCGGCAGTTGGATGGCGGTAATTGACCACCCTTACGTAATTGGCGATTTTGTATGGACGGCCTGGGACTATATTGGCGAGGCAAGCATTGGCTGGCTCGGCTACTGGCAATCAGGTGGGTTTTACCCCTGGAACCTAGCCTATTGCGGCGATATTGACATTTGTGGCTGGAAACGCCCGCAATCGTATTACCGGGATGCTTTATGGAAAAGCAACCAACTAGCCGTATTTGTAAAACCGCCCGTACCCTCCTACCCGGCAAACCCAGAGTTGCAGTCGTGGTCAAAATGGAACTGGGATGATGTGGTACACCACTGGAATTGGAAAGGCTATGAAAATAAACCTTTGCAGGTAACCATATACTCCTCCTGCGAAAAGGTAGAGCTGTTTTTAAACGGCAAATCACAAGGCATCCTGCCCACTGACCGTTCTAGCAAATTTATGGCAACATTTAATGTACCCTACCAAGCCGGGGAATTGACGGCCGTAGGTTACAGCGGCAACAAGCCCGTGAACGAAACCACATTGGCCACAGCTACCAAACCCGTAAAGATTAGCCTGACCCCAGACAGGAAAATGATCCAGGCCAACCGGCAAGACTTATGTTATGTAACCCTTGAATTGAAAGATGCCAAAGGCAATATTAACCCGCTGGCTGAAAGCCTTGTACATTTTAGCGTTGCGGGCGATGCCACCATAGCAGGCGTGGGCAATGCCAACCCAACCAGTACCGAGAGTTACCAATTGCACCAGCGCAAAGCCTGGAAGGGCCGTTGCCTGGTAATACTTAAAGCGGGCAAGCAAGGCGGCAAAATAATTTTAACGGCGAGTGCCGCCAATTTGCCTGTGGCATCGGTTGATGTTGATGCCGTAAAATAGTAGGGGCTATTCACGAAAACCAAGGACAATTGGGCCGATGAGGACTTTAATGTTGCTGGCGACTTTGATTTCATCAAATTACGATTTGCTTGCACATAACAATAGGGCGTTTGCGCATTCATAGCGGCAATATCAATCAAAACTGTAAACTTTTTTTAGGATGAGACAGTTTACATCAAGCACCAAACGTTCCTAAGGAACGTAAGAATTACACTTATTTATTTTTCTACCCACCAAATATGCCTACTGCACATCCCATAGGGAGGTTTGGCGGGTTGCCATATGCTAAAATAGGTTTACAGTTTTTGACTGCAAACCTATTTTAGCACATGGCAGTTATTAACCAACCACAATTACTTACCTATCCAGAAAGTTATATCCTTATGCGATTCGTTGCCCAGCATATCTACAGCCCGCACTTTAATGGCATGTTTTGCTTTTGCCTTCAACCCGTTAATGAGGCCGGTATATAATTTTTCAGGCCCACCATCCACACTAAAGTATATGCTCTTAAGGCCGGAGTAGGTATCGGTTGCTGTAATAAACACGCCTGCGCTGGATGGGTACACGCTTAAACCTTCCCTATCGCCGGTTTTACCTACCGTGGTATTGATGAAAATTTCTGGGGCTGAGTTATCGGTAAAAAAGTACACATCACTTATGTTACGGTTGTTCACATTGTCGTACCCAAAATATTCCAAACGGTGCGTACCCTCTTTGGTCATGGCCAGCGGCGCGGTATAATCCGTTTCTGCCTCCACATTATCAAAGCTGTAACTAATTTTGTTCAGGCCCGATTCGGGGTCGGTGGCCGACAGCGCGATTCTGTTATAAGGGCCTATCAACAAAGTGTCGTTGCGGTATTGGTAATCGCCGGTTATTTTGTACGCTAATGATGGGCCGGTAAGGTCAACATACACTTTGCTTACACTATGTTTAAACTCCTCAAATCCGGAGCCTGCCGCAGAGCTGGTTTGGTTCTGCAGGTTGTCAACAGAATAATAGCGTATATCATGGTCGCCTGCTACCGCTGGCAGATAAAACGGCTGTTCGTACGTTTTAAACCCTGTATTGTCAATGGAATACTTAATCTCCTTAACCCCCACCTTATTATCAACCGCGGTAAGTTTTAGCTTGGTGCGCCCGCTGAAGTATATTTTGCCGTTGGTAATAAACCGGTCGCCCAGTATATCAGCCGCCATTAAAGGTGCGCTCTTGTCTAAGTAAAAGTCAAATACTTTCGGCACCTCTTTGTTTAGCACATTGTCCACTGAATAGTAAGACACCGTATGAGTACCTTCTGGCAGAACGTTAAAGTCAATTTCCTTGCCATTATAGGGTTTGTACTCCTGGTCGTCAAACTTATAAAAGGTGTTGTTAAGCCCGGCAATACTGTCCGTTTTCAATAGGTACATTCTGCTGGTGGTGGAAATTACATTTTTACCGGTAATACCATTTATGTTAATGACAGAAACAGGCGCATCCGTATCAACCGTAAAGGTTTGGCTGCTGATGCTGCTCATATTGCCTACATGGTCAACCGCATAATAACGCACCGTATAATCGCCCTGTTTACCCAACAGCAATTTATCATTATACACCGTCCAGGGGCCGTTGTTGATGGAGTAATAAATATGGTCAACACCGCTTACCTTGTCCTCTGCGGTGAGGGTTACATACAAGGATGGGCCGTAAAACACGCGGCTTTGTGCTTCATATTTTTTAGCTATATCGTAGGAGGAGGCTGTACCCGGTGCTATACCGTCACCATAAATCTCCAGCATGGCCTCCTGCTGTGGCTGCGCAACCTGCATGGTCTTGGGGTCAACCGCATATTTGGTGCGTATGTAATTTACACCATCTGCATCTAGGTACACCGGGTCGGCATAAGCCTTGGTAACGGGCCGGTCAAGCCTCAATTCGGCACTGTCGGGCGTGCTGGATACCCATATGTACACAGGCAACGCTTTGTTCCAAAACAGCTTTCCTGTAGCTGTGTCAGTATAGTGCTTCGGTGCATATTTTTGGGCGGGTACAATACCCGCTATTGCCATTAGGGTACAAACAAGTAATAATTTTCTCATTTCGGCGTGTTGAATTTAAGCGTTACGGTAGTTCCTTTATTTATTTCGCTGTCTATTATTATTTCACCTTCGCAAAGTTTCACCAGCTCGGCGCACAAAACCAAACCCAAACCGGTACCTTTTTCATTGGAAGTGCCTTTGGTTGACTGGTTGCTTTTAAAGCTAAACAAACTGTCTATTTTCTCTTTGCTCATCCCAACGCCCGTATCACAAACATTTAACAGCACGCTTCCGTGCTCGGTTTTGCCGTTTATGGTAACCGTGCCACCCTTACGGGTAAACTTAAGGGCATTTTGCACCAGATTGCGCACCACAATCTTAGTCATGTCTAAATCGGTGGCTGCCATCAGCTCGCTGGGTACTTTGTTGATGATCGCAACCGATTTTTGTTCCGCTACGGGGGTTAGCAATTCCACGTTCTCATTAACAGCCAACCATAGGTTAACGGGCGTTACCTGCGCCTTCAATTCTTGTAAATGTGCCATTGCCCAATTCAATAATGTATCCAACACACCGCTTAGGCTACTTAAGTCACGGCCCATTTTTGTAAAAAGGTTTTTCACGTCATCCCCTACCTCATATAAATGAATTACGTTGAAAAAGCTTTGTACGGCGTTTAAAGGGCTTCGTAAATCGTGCGCAATAATGGAGAATATTTTCGTTTTAACCAAGTTGCTTTCTTCTAATTCTTCTTTTTGCTTTTCTATGGCTAGGTTTTGCTCTAGTAGGCGTTTGTTTTTACTGGCAATCAGCCTGTTATAAAACACCAACGCAACACCTAGGGCAATTAAAAAAACGGATACCACCACTAAAATATCCCTTATGTGGTTTTTGTGTGCAATTTCAGCCGCATGCCTTTGCTGCAACACAATGGCATTTTCCTTCCTTAAATTCTCTTCGCTTTCTAGTAGCCTGTAGGCTATTTGCTGCCGGTTAAGGTTGCTGTACAAGCTTTTATTAAGCGACGTCGTTGAGTCAAGTTGGTATTCCTTTTCTTTAATTTCGATGGCTTTTTTTTGCAGCTCAAGTTCCTTAAGCTGTTTCTGAAGACTGTCTTGTACGATATCGCTGGACAGTTTTGATATTTCCTTTTTTTGCAAAATGTCGTGGAACGATTTAAAGAGCTGGAAATATTTCATCGATTCGTCCACATCGCCCTTTTTTTCATAGGTTTCAGACAGCATGGCGTACACACTTGACATCTGCTGAGGGTCGTTGATTTGCCGGGAGAGCGACAAGGCTTCTTGCAGGTAAGCCACAGACTCGGCATATTGTTTAAGGTTGTTGCAAACAACCGATAAATTAACGAGCGCTGATATGATGCCGGTGGGCTCATTTTTAGCCCTGCGTGTTTTTAGGGTTATTTTAAAATGGCTCAACGCACTTTGGTAATCCTCCACATCATTATACAGCATACCCAAATTATTGTGTATCATGGCCATGCCATTTTCATTCTCTATTTGGGCATTTAACTGCAGCGATTTTTCAAAATACTTTATGGCGGCGCGTGTGTCGTTGTGATTCCAGTATACGGTGGCAATATCGTCCATCATCCGAGACGCTTCTTTCTTGTCACCCGCTGCAATAAATTTATCATAGTTGCTCAGCGAAGACAATACTTTGCCAGAGTCACTCCGGTTCAGATGCTCAATCTGGCTCAGTCCCTGGGTTACTGACAAACATATTAGCCACAAAAGGAACAATCGCCTTGATATCATAGTCATAGCATTAACATAACTTCCAAAGCCCTGCAGAAATTATTGGTACGGAACAATAAGTTTCAAATATAGATAATTTCAATACCTGAGGCCGAAAACATTGGCATTTCGACAATCCAACTTGTCAAAAACCATGTTACTGCCTGTGAAAATACCCGTTAACAGCCACGTTCGGCTGGTTTGCAACCAAATGCATTGGCATTGACCGTTTCAACATGTAAGGATATTGGAGAAAGTACAAACCGCGTAGAAAACCAATACATAAACTGTGCTAGCGTTACGGCGTAATAACCATACAAACCAACCAGTAAAACCAATTATTGCCTACCTTAGGGTTGGTTAAGGTTACCGAGCATGTCGGCCGTTAGCGCCTCCAACCCATACTGGTGTTCCCAGCCCCAGTCTGCACGCGCTACGCTGTCGTCAATACTTTGTGGCCAACTGTCGGCTATTGCCTGCCGGTAATCGGGCTTATAGTCGGTAACAAAATCGGGTACGTGCTTTTGTAAAGCCGACGTAATTTCCTTGGGCGAAAAACTAACACTGGCTATATTGTAAGATGTGCGCACGGTTATTTTGCTGGCGGGGGCTTCCATTAATTGCAATGTTGCATTAATAGCATCTGGCATGTACATCATGGGCAGGTACGTGTTTTCCTGCAAAAAACAAGTGTACTGTTTGTGTTCCAGAGCCGCATGAAAAATCTCAATCGCGTAGTCGGTGGTACCGCCACCGGGTGCAGATTTATAACTAATCAACCCGGGATAACGGAGGCTGCGAACATCAACGCCATACCGGTGGTGGTAGTAGTTGCACCAAAACTCACCCGCATATTTGCTAATACCATAAACCGTAATTGGCTCTATTACAGTTTGCTGGGGGCAGTTTTGCCGGGGGCTTGTGGGGCCAAACACCGCAATACTGCTGGGCCAGTAAACCTTGGCCAGCTTTTCTTCGCGGGCAATATCCAGCACATTCAGTAAACCCTGCATGTTAAGGTGCCAGGCCAGGTTGGGGTTCTTTTCCCCCGTTGCACTTAGTATGGCTGCCAGCAAATATATCTGTGTAATGTTTTGGCGTATTACCTGCACATGCAGCATTTCCTTATTCATCACATCCAACGAAACGTAGGGGCCGCTGCCTTTTAGCAGTTCGTTTTCTTCCCTTAAGTCAGAGGCTACCACATTGGCATTGCCGTACAGCTTACGCAGGGCCAGGGTTAACTCCACACCTATTTGGCCCGATGCCCCTATAACCAATATCTTTTCCTTTGCCATACCTAGCCCTTTATGTGATTGGCAAAGAAAAGAAAAGTTTATAGTAAGTTCGCACCTTAAACCGGAACATTTATTATGGTACCAGCTTTTATTGCAGACCTGTGCGGGCAACAACAGTATGACGAACGTAATTTCTTCCTAATAGCAGGCCCTTGTGTGGTGGAGAGCGAGGAATTGGTGATGGAAGTAGCTTACAAGGTAAAAGGTATTTGCAACAGGCTGGGCATACCCTATGTTTTTAAGGCCAGTTACCGCAAAGCCAACCGTACCAGTGCCAACAGCTTTACCGGCATTGGCGACGAAACAGCCTTACAACTGGTAAAAAAAGTTGGCGATACTCATGGGCTGCCCACCACTAGCGACATACATGCGCACGACGAGGCTGCACCCGCTGCCAAATACGTTGACATTTTACAAATTCCGGCATTTTTATGCCGCCAAACCGACCTTTTGGTTGCAGCCGCCGAAACCGGCAAAGTGGTAAACGTAAAAAAAGGCCAGTTTGTAAGTGGAGACGCAATGAAATTTGCGGTGGATAAAATACAAAAAGCAGGCAATAACAAAATAATACTCACCGAAAGGGGGAACACTTTTGGTTACCAAGATTTGGTGGTGGATTACCGCAATATACCCATTATGAAAGGGCATGGCGTGCCCGTGGTGATGGACTGCACGCATAGCCTGCAGCAACCCAACCAAACCAGCGGTGTTACAGGCGGCAACCCCCATTTAATTGGTACCATTGCCAAGGCAGCCATAGCCACAGGCGCCGACGGTTTATTTATTGAGACGCACCCAAACCCTGCCGTAGCCAAAAGCGATGGTGCAAACATGCTTAGGCTTGATTTATTGGAAAGCTTATTAGAGAAATTGGTTAAGTTGCGGGAGGCAGTTATATAAAGTACCCTTATTTTATCAGTTAACTTTTTTTAGTAATGAAGGAGGCGGCTACTGTTTCTATTACATCTTCTACCCGTACATATTTGTAATAGCCCCAACCAAGGCCAATAATATTAGGCAGGTTTAAAATAACAACATACCAAAACCCATCGCCAAACGCGTTTTCCTGCCCAATTTGCGTTTTCAATGCATAGGAAATAACAATAAATACAGTTGTAAGGGGTAACAGGAACCAACTTAATACGGTTAAAATTTTGCTGGCTTTTACCACAGGTAGTTTTATGAAGAAAATGGAAAGGGAAAGTAGGCATATGATCGACAGATAAGCTACAGAAATTAATATTGAATAAAAAATTACAAAGTCGGCGGTAAGCCATTCGCTTTTATAATTATAGTTATCAACAACACTGTAAATGATTGTTGCAGCCACCGCTATAACAGCAGGCACCAGCACTGCCTTTTTAAATATCGTTGATAGTTCCATTAACGGGTTAAGTTTCTGTAACGGCATATAGTTTATACCCAAAATGATTTTCCGGGCAGTTTGCCAAATTTTATTCTAAAGATGGCACCAAACACATCGATTGTTAGCCGTTGTTGCTTGGTTTTCCTACTGTGTGCCCAAAAATGTATCGCCTACTATTATCGTTATCCGTGAAAGCCTACCATGAAGCCTACGAAAACAGGCGCTAAAATGGGGTTAACACCGCTTGCGGGGCAAAAAACTCCGTTTGGCTTATTCAAAATCTGCCGGAGGCCGGCCTCCCACAAGCGCATCAGCCCTCCCAACGTTAAACAGCTCGCTCGGCAGTATGCCGAACTCTTTTTTAAAACTGGCGGCAAAGTGCCCAAGGTTAGTGTATCCCACCATAGTGCCCACTTGCTTTATGGCATATATTTCTTCCTGCAACAACGCCTTAGCCCTGTACATGCGGTTTTTTTGGTAATATTCATACACCGGCAGGCCATACATGGTTTTAAAATCCTTCTTAAGTTTGGTAGGGCTCATGGCTGAAATTTTAGCCAATTGCTCAATGGTAGGCGGAGGTACAGCAAAATCGCTTACCAACAATGCTTCTACTTTTATTAACCGGCTTATTTCCTCCTCCTTTAAATGGGCTGCTTTTTCAACCGGCTGCAACTTTTCCATAAAATTTAGTAAAAACCGCTCCAACAAAAGCAACACACGGTTTTGCAGAAACATGTTTTTTAACGGATGGGTGCTATTTTGTACAATAATTTCGTACAGCAAACTGCGGTAGCCAGCATCAATGGCGTCATTATTATTCTTTTGGGCTAGTAACGAAAAATAGCCTGCCACAAATTTTTCTGCGGCATCTTGCACTAACAAATTGATCAAGTGCTGTTTTTCAAAAATAAGTTTAACAGTACGCATTCTTGTTTGGGCAGGCAATAACAGCTTACTGGTTGTAAAGGAGCTGCCCAATTGCACAACGCTTTGTTGGGCCAGGTGGGTGTCGGGGCTGGGCTGCTTCTGGGCCGGCACACCCTTGCCGCCTGTAATTTCATTTACCTGTAAAATAAAAAACTGGTGGTTGGGCGTGGCATTGCGCTGCCAAAAAAAATCGTCCTTAAAGGCTACATCTGCCACCAAAACAGATATACCCCCTGTTAAAGTAAAAGCCACCATATGGCCCGACCCATAATTTTCAGGAACAGTCAAGCACCCGTTGGCAGGCTTTGCGTTAAACATACGGGCGCAGGTATTTACAAAGTCAACGTAGTTATTATCGGTATAATACAGTTCAGGCAAAGGCTGTAGTTTTAAATTTCTTCGGGCAATTGCTCAAAGGCTTTTACAAATGTTTTTGAAAAATCGCTTACGCTGCCGTATCCTAAGCTGTCAGCCACCTGTTGCAAGCTGTACTTTTTAGACAACAACATGGCTTTAGCCTTGTTCATTCGGTTTTTTTGGTAATGCTGGTACAGCGGAAGCCCAAACATTTTTTTAAATAACTCCTTCAATTTAGAGGGGCTCATGGCTGCCAGCCTCGACAATTGGTTAATGTTAGGGGGCGGGCTTGAAAAGTCGGCAACCAAGGCCTGCTCAACTTGCTTAAGCCTAACAATTTCTTCGGCGGAGATTTTGATGTTTAAATTTACCTCACCAATTTTTTTATACAGCCCCGTAAAAAAACGTTCCATCATCATCATTACCCTGTTTTGCACCACAAAGCACTCTAGTTGCTTGTTCATCGCAACATCAGTCATTTCTTGTATCAGCCTGCGGTATTCAATATCCAGCAACTCATAATGGTACATGGGTGTTTTGAGTGCGATAAAATTGAGTATTGTGTCGCCGTGCTCTTCCCTGCCAAGCAGTTTTTGTAGCCAGTCTTTGCTAACTATGATATTAATATTTCTTTGGTGTACCCCGGCAGTGGCAACATTGTACCATTCGTGGGTGGTGTTACCAAAAAAAACCGACGATTTAGCGGTTTCATTGTTACCTAAAATTTCGTCAAAGCGAAACGAAAAAAATTCTTTTACCGTTTTTTTACGGTGGAAAACAATATCCTGTGCGGGGGTAAAATCGTACATCAAAATTTCGAGCCCGTTGGGTAGCTTTAGCAGCCGGGCAAAACCCGTGGCAACAGCCTCTGAAAAAAATATACAGTCGTCTGTTACATTTACATGCAGCATATTGGCTACATGCTTCAACAAGTCAGCGTAATTGGTTAGGTTATATTCAATCTTAATCACACCATACTCAATTTATTACAGGTACTTCAGCGGGTTTCGCCGGGCTGACAGAATATATTTTTTAATGTTTAGCCAAAAAGCCATCACCATGTAAATAATCACCGGCGACCCCATGGTTAGAAAGGAAATGTAAATAAACCACATGCGGATGCGGGAAGTAGCAATTCCCAGTTTTTGCCCAATGGCAGAACATACGCCAAATGCCTGCCACTCAATAAACTGCCTTAGCTTGTTCATACTGCAATATAAAAAAAATCTTATCTTTACCAAGCGTTACTGCCAAATATCTTTGATATTTCTAAAACTGGCATCTTAGAACAACAACCCAAAAACCGGTTCATGCGCAAATACCGATTAAAGGCAACTGACTCCACCATCAATATTTTCGTTTGCCTTGATATTTTTACCAACATTTTCGCCCCGTTGCTGCTGGGGCACCTGCTTTATGACCTAAAAAATAGTGTCGCCCTGCCCAATCTTATCGCTAACCATGTACACGACGGCCTTTGGGCCTATGCTTTTGCCAATACAGTGCTAATTATATGGCAAAGGAAAATACACGTTGTTTGGCTATGCCTTGCTTTTACAACCTCAATGGTATTTGAAATGCTTCAACATTTACACCAAATTGGGGGAACCGGCGATGTTTATGACGTGGTTACTTATTTTGCCTCCTTTTTAATCGCGATTGCTGTAAATCACTATTTCAAATACCTAACACTACTAAAACCAAAAAAAAATGCAAAATTCTAAAGCCCATGTCTTATCGGGCCTCACCCTTGTTTTATTTTCCATATTGGCCGTATCGTCTACAGTAAACAAAATTCACTTAGGGGCATTTAATTACTCAAACGCCGTTGAATCCAGCGCTGACACTGGCACTTATTTGTTAACAAACGACGGAACCAAAATTTATGGGTCCAGAATAGTGTACACTTTTGGCCTATTAGCAAAAAAACAAATAAAAATTGACGACCAAAAGTTTAAGAGTGCCGAGATAAAAGGCTACCATACAAATGGTGCATATTTTGGCAGACTCGGCAACGAGTACATAAGACGCATTGTACATGGAAAAATTAACGTATATGCTAAATTTACACAAGTCTCAAGTACCTCTTCCGACCATTTTGGAAATACCTATAACCATGATTACACACGCACAGACCACTATGCCCAAAAAGGCGAAGACGGAGAGTTGCTTGAGATAGCGGGCCAAAGCGATATTAAGCGGCTTTTAAGCGATTGCCCGGCGGCGGTGGCCATGGCAGACATCAGCAATGCACAAATGCGAAAAGAAATCAGAAAAAACCCCAACTACCTAAACAGTATTTTTGACCTTTACAACAATGATTGTGTACCGGGCAAAAAATAAAACGGTTGAAAAACCTGTTAAAAATGAAGAGGAAGGATTTTTATTGTGTCACGATTAACAGTCAAGATAAATTTTCCAAAAAAATCAGTTTTAACATAACTTCGCAACCTGTATTTTTATACAATGGCCTCCAAACCGCCCAGTAGCAAGGCAATTTATTAAACTAAATTATAATCTATGGCATTTGATATCGAAATGATCAAGAGTGTTTATGCCGGCATGCCCGCCAAAATTGAAGCTGCCCGTACAACACTCGGTAGACCTTTAACGTTTGCAGAGAAAATATTGTTTTCGCATTTGCACGAACACCAGGCCTTGGAGGCATTTGAAAGGGCTAAACACTATGTAGATTTTGCCCCAGACCGCGTAGCCATGCAGGATGCCACCGCCCAAATGGCATTGTTGCAGTTTATGCAGGCAGGCCGCCCAGTAGTGGCAGTACCCAGCACGGTTCATTGCGACCACCTGATACAAGCCAAAACCGGTGCCAAGGAAGATTTGGATACCGCATTGGCCACCAACAAAGAAGTATACGACTTTCTGGCCTCTGTGTCAAATAAATATGGTATTGGTTTTTGGAAGCCCGGTGCAGGTATCATACACCAAGTGGTGCTTGAAAACTATGCATTTCCCGGCGGCATGATGATTGGCACAGATAGCCACACGCCCAATGCGGGCGGTTTGGGCATGATTGCGATAGGCGTGGGCGGCGCAGATGCCTGCGACGTTATGGCGGGTTTGCCATGGGAACTTAAATGGCCTAAATTAATTGGCATTAAGCTAAACGGCAAATTAAGCGGCTGGGCTAGTGCCAAAGATATTATATTGAAAGTGGCAGGCATTTT
>Ga0007810_1000475_pt1 | contig 12074 bp, 8 predicted proteins | sample CryBogCBE15Jun09_FD_71193 | JGI IMG/M metagenome (GOLD analysis project Ga0007810, IMG submission 71193) | Freshwater microbial communities from Crystal Bog, Wisconsin, USA - CBE15Jun09 | ecosystem: Environmental > Aquatic > Freshwater > Lake | place: Crystal Bog, Wisconsin, USA | collected...
CGTTTTCTGGAATATCCGCACGAAGACCAAAAACAACCCGATGCTCTTTTATGCCTTTTGTTTCGATAAGATATTTAATAATTTCATTTACCCTGATAAATGCTGGAACCCTCTTCTCCCCTTTTTTGGGAAAACAGTGCATTGCTTCCCAAAAAACAATTTCCACATGGCAACTTGGGTACATCAATAGCTGCTGCACAATACGGTCAAGTACGAGCTTCGCCTGCTTTGTAAGCTTTTTACTGGTCGCCTTAAATTGAATGGCATGCAAGCTGGATGAAACACCGGAATCACTTCCACGTTGTATGGATGATTGGTATTGCATTATGCTTTTGCTAATACCTTCGTTTTTTTGGGCAGATAAACAATAAGAACCAAACATGATAAAAACTAGCACAAAACAGCACTTCAAATAGAGGTTGTACTTGCAATCTTCTTTCGCCATAATAGGGGGTTGTACTACAGGTTGTACAGGTATACACCTTGTGTAGTAAATATACACCTAAAATCCCCTCCGGCAATTACACCTGCTTATTAAAATATTATGGGGTGCCGCACAGCAACCCACCAAGGCGAAGTATTATCTTGCAAGGCATACTGGCAAAACTTAAAACATTCACCAACGATTGTACCATGAAATGCATTTGTTACCCCATTGCAGCAGCCCTGTGTCTAATCACCCTAAGTGTATCCGGCCAAACGGCCAAAAGCAAACCTGTAACCCCACTGTTCGCGGGTGAAATAGTAAAGCCCCGCATGCGGGTGATTATTGACAACGACTTTGGCGGCGACCCCGATGGCCTGTTTCAACTGGTGCACCACCTTTTGTCGCCCTCGGTGGAAATACGTGCCATCATTGGCTCGCACCTTAAACCCGGTGACGGGTTCGACCCTTCCAACCAAACAGCCTACCATGCCGAACAAAAAATTGAGGAGGTGTTAAGCATCATGCAATTGGGCAAACCCTACCCGGTTTTTCAGGGTTCCAACACCGGTTTGGAAAATATAACCACCCCGCAAAAATCGGAGGCGGCGGATGCGATTGTGCGGGAGGCCTTGCGGGACGATACCAAGTTACCCTTATATGTGGTATGCGGCGCGGGCCTTACCGACCTTGCCAGCGCCTATTTATTAGAACCCAAAATAGCCAGCCGCCTAACCCTTATTTGGATTGGCGGCCCAGAGTATACCGATATGGCCCCCCCCCCGCCGGGCTACACCAGCCTTGAGTACAACCTAGGCATTGATATTAAGGCCGCGCAAGTATTGTTCAATACCTCTGGCATACCCATTTGGCAGGTACCCCGCAGTGCCTACCGGCAGGTGTTGCTGCCATACGCCTCCTTGCTGCTAAAAGTAAAAACACAAGGTGCCACCGGCGCATACCTTGCCGGGGCATTGGATACCGTGATGGCAAAAATTGCCCGCTACGGCCTAAACATTGGCGAAACGTACGTGATAGGCGACAGCCCCCTGGTGCTGTTAACGGCCTTGCAATCGTCGTTTGAGGCCGACCCTTCCTCCAGCACCTACGTGCTAAGGCCGGCACCATTCATTAATAACCAGGGCTCGTATGAGGTAAACACCAAAGGCCGCAACATTAGGGTGTACCATTATTTGGATGTACGCCTGCTTTTTGAAGATTTTTTTAGCAAGCTGGCCTTGTTTAACCAAAAAACTTGAATCAACTGAACAAGCCAAAAAATATTCAATCGGCTACTTGTAATCGATATTTGCTCGCAAGCCGAAACATTTCCGTTTACGCTGGCGCCTAAAAAAGGTGGCAACTGGGTAAGCCCAGCTGCCACCTACTAAAAATATTCCCCGTTAGTTTTTCAACATCCTTAGCGTATTGGTTAGCTTACCTTTGGTACCCAAGTTTACAAAATACACGCCTGGTGCCAAGTTGCCAACATACAAACCTACCCGGTTGGTTCCTACCGAGGCTTCTACATACTTTATTGCAATATGTTGGCCATTCATATCAACAACACTGACGGTGTATTTTTCCGCAGCCTTTGCCGTAAATGTAACCCAAGCGGTTTCCGTAACTGGGTTTGGGTAAAGCGAGAGCCCTTTGTCAACATCGGTGATTAGCGCTGAAACTCCGTTAGCACCCATCAGCGCAGCAGGTGTGGTAATGGTAACTGGCACCTGTAATACTGGTGAAGAGGCGCAAGCATTTTTTGCAAAAAGATTGATATTGCCCGCCGTACTTCCCCAATTGGCAAAAACGCTATTGGTGCCTTGGCCACTTTTTATGGATGTACCGGTAGGGAATGACCATGTATACACAACGCCGGCAGCATCAGCAGCAGACGGCTTGGGAAAGATATAATACCGAATATTTGTTTGGTTAGCTTTTACAGTTCGTAACCCAATCATCCCCGCTGGCATGGGGGGGGCACTATTTACGGCAATGGATGCTGCCCTGCTAACTGCGCAACTACTGGCGGCCGTTACAGAGATGATGCCGTTTGTAAAATTATTGGGGTAATGAATTTTAACTACAAAACTACCCTGGCCGGATAATATTTGGGCACCTGAGGGTACCGCCCACGTATAAGTAAGTGTTTTATCTACACGAACACTGTAATAGGCACTGGTATCGCACAGGTTTGTACCATAGCCCTTTAAATTGGTTGGTGCCTTGGGGGCTGTGGTGTCAAGTGCTTGCACATAACCTGTTGCCGAAAAGCACCCGTTAAAGGCATATGCCAATGCCCGGTAACTTTTTTTGGCAAACTGTGGCGTAAAGCTGTTTTCCAATGCCACGTGGGAAAAGGTTATTACATTATTGCTGCCGCCGTCAGAAACAAATATTTTTCCTTGGGCATCCAGTGCCACGCCGGCACAGCTTGTGATAGAAGACGATGCAACGGTAGTACCGCTAACACTGCCTTTCGCCCAAACCTGTATACGCGAATTGCCTTGGTCTGCAATAAAAACATTACCCAATCCATCTACCCAAATCCCTTTGGGGTTGGCCAAATATGCGCCACCCGCCCCACTAGTGCCTGCACTGTTGCCTGCCACCGTGCTGCCCGTTACGGCGCCGGGTAACCATTTTTGCACCCGGTTATTACCCCCGTCACTTACGTATACTGCGCCGCTAATATCAACAAACAAAGATGATGGACTAGCCAATTGGTTTGCACCTACCCCACTACCGTTGCCACCGGCAACAGTTAACCCCGCATCGCCACCTTGGCGCCATTTTGATACCCTGTTATTGGCCATTTCCACGATTAACAGGCTGCCGGAACCGTTTACAAAAACATCTGCTGGGCCACCAAGTTGGTTAGCCCCGTTGCCCAGGCCATTACCGCCCGCAACAGTAATACCTGCTGAGGCCCCGGGTGCCCATTTTTGTATGCGGTTATTGCCAAAATCGGCCACAAAAATATTGCCGTCAATATCCACAAAAACTCCTTTCGGATTGTCCAACTGGTTGTCGGCACTGCCCTGCCCGTTGCCTCCGGCAACAGTGGTTGCGGCTAATGCTCCGGGTGCCCATTTTTGTACCCTATGGTTAGCTTGGTCTGCTATATATACATTGTTAAGTGCATCTACAAAAATGCCATTGGGGTCATTTAGTTTGTCAGCAGTAGCGCCAGCACCATTACCGCCTGCGGCAACAGTTGGGCTACCGCCCCATGCGGCCAACACTATTTTCTGTGTGTCTGTAACCACCGTGCCCTTCCAAAAAAGTGCAGCAACACTATCAGTAAAGTTGGCCATAATAGGGTGGCCAAGGCAGGCGGTGCCAGCAAAAGCCGTGGTTACCGCAGGCACAGGGTTTACGGTAATTAAGAGTTGTATAGAATCGGTACACCCTGCGCCATCATCGCTTTTGATGGTGTATGCTGTTGTAGTAGTGGGCGAAAGCACCTGCTGCACACCGGTTAGGTTGCCCGGCTGCCACGTGTACGTAGAGGCTGGGTGGTTTAAGGTAATTGTGGTGCTGCGGCCTTTACAAATGCTTGTTACCCCAGATACATTGATGGTATCGATACATTGGCCGTTTGCCAGAGAACAAGTAAAACAAACCAGGAATGACAGCAGTGTTAAAAAAACAAATTGATTACGTTGCATAAGGCGGAAATTTAATAAAACACTTTATACCAATAGCGCGATAAATATAGGCTTGGGCTGCTTAACAACCGCGAAACCACCAATAACAAAATATTAACTTTATGCTCCTCGGCCGCATAAAAAAATGCCCCGCCAAAAAAGGCGGGGCCACAACTGAAAATACACATGAGAAATAGTTACAGAAACCAATAGTCTTCGGCATCTTTAGGGGCTGGCTTTTCCACCAGCACTTTGGTTATTTTGTTCAGCTCGGCCACCTTGTGCTTAAAATCACCCTGCAGTTGGTCGCGTATCTGTTGCAGGTTGTGCATCACCTCGTCTATTTCATCGGGCAGTAACTCACTAAAAACCTCCCGCAAGCGTTTGGCCAACGTGGGGGATTTGCCGTTGGTTGATATGGCCAGCTTTAAATTACCCTTGGTTACAATGCTGCCGAGATAAAAATCGCACAACGAGGGCTTATCTGCCACATTTATCAGCTTGCCACGTTGTTTTGCATCTTGGCGTATTATTTCGCTTGTTGGTATGTCGTTTACCGCACACACCACAATATCCACCTCGTCAATATATTCAGGTTTGTAATCACCCAATACCAGTTGCACATTGCTGTAAAAAGATACCGTATAGGCAAAATCAGGATGCACCTCCCGGGCCACCGCCAGCACCTTGGTACCTGGCGAATTGTTTACAATGGCCGTAAGCTTTTCCAACGCCACCAGACCGCCACCTACCAGCAGCACCCTCATTTCCTCCAGCTTTAAAAACACCGGGAACAGGTGGTTAACCTCCGCCCCTTCTGTTTTAATACTGTTGTTTGCTATCCCGTTTGTAAACATTGGTTACCGTTTTTATCCTAATTCAACCGCAGTGTAAATTTTAACCACAGAGTTAAAGGAGTTTCTTGCACAGAGTTGCTCAGCGTTTTGTCGTTAAAAACTCAGTGTTACTCTGTGAAAAGAACGCTGTGTTACGCTGTGGTCTGTATTAACTTATATCGCTACCCCGCTGTCGCTAAACATGGCTTCGCGCATGACAAAATCACCAAAGGCCTCTTTCTTTTTCCGGTTTGCCACAAACTGCCCGAGCAGCCCGTCCATCTCTGTCAATATCTCCTCCTCATTCAAGTTTTCCCGGTACAGTTTGTTCAGCCTTGTACCCGCCACATTGGCCCCCAAATGCATGTTGTACCTGCCATAGGCTGTGCCAACAAAGCCCACCTCGGCAATATAGGGCCGGGCGCAGCCGTTGGGGCAACCCGTCATACGAATGATGATGCTTTCATCGCTCACACTGTGTTTGGCCATCAAGCCCTCAATTTTGGTAATCAAAGTAGGCAGGTAACGCTGCCCTTCGGCCAAGGCCAGCGGGCAGGTGTTGAAGGCCACACAAGCCATTGCCTGTTTGCGCACATTGCTCGCATTTTCGGTATTTTGTATTACCCCGCAGCGGGTTAAAATTTCGTCAATGGCTTTTTTGTCTTTGTTGGCAATGTTGCCGATAATAATGTTTTGGTTGGCCGTAAATATAAAATCGGCCTTTTTTGTTTTGGCAATTTCCAAAAACGCAGTTTTAAACTGCACCGTTTCGTTGTCAAGCACCCGGCCATTTTCCACAAACGCCGTGTAATACCATTTGCCCTCATGGTTTTTCAGCCAGCCGTAATCATCACTGCGCTGGGTTAGCACCGCAGGTTTTGCCTGGGCAAACACTACCCCGCTTCTTTTCTCCACCTCGGCTTTAAATGTGTCAGCCCCCATCCGCTCGATCGTATACTTCAAGCGGGACAGTTTTCGGTCGCTGCGGTTACCATAATCGCGCTGCACGGTGGCTATTTCGTACACCACTGTAAGGGCATCTTCTTTAGCCACATAACCCAGCACAATGCCCAGCTTGGGGTAGGTTTCCGCGTTGCCATGGGTGGCACCCAAGCCACCGCCGGCAGCAATGTTAAAACCGGTTAGTATGTTGTTTTCAATAATCGCAATCAACCCCACGTCGTTGGTAAAAACATCCACGTCGTTATACGGCGGTATGGCTATGGCCACCTTAAACTTTCTGGGCAGGTAGCGGTTTTCGTACATAGGGTCTTCTTCGTTCACCTCGGCCAGCTTTTCTTCATCCAACCACACTTCGTAATAGGCCCTGGTTTTGGGCAGCAGCAGGGTACTGATTTTATCGGCGTAGCCATACACCTCCTCATGAATGGGGCTTGTCTTAGGGTGTGCAGTTGCCAGCACGTTCCTGTTAACATCGCCGCAGGCAGCGATGGAATCCAGTTTCATCAGGTTAAAAGCACTGATGGTGGGTTTGATATGCCCTTTTAATATGCCGTGCAACTGTACGGTTTGGCGGGTGGTTATTTTTATCACCCCTGTGCTGTGTTCCCCGGCTATTTCGTCCAAAGCCTCCCATTGCTGGGCGGTTAAATAGCCGCCGGGCAGGCGCAGCCGTATCATAAAACTGTACAATCGCTCCAGCTTTTTTGCCGCGCGTTCCTCCCGCCTGTCGCGGTCGTCCTGCATGTACATGCCATGGAATTTTACCAGCGACTGGTCATCCTCCCGTATGGCACCCGTGTGTTCATCCCCCAGGCTCTCTTTCAGCGTTCCGCGCAGGCCTTTACTGGCCTTTTTAATCCTTTCCACCGGCGATTCAGATGCCGGTTTGTTTTGGCTTTTACTGTTATCTTGATTATTGACCACGATTTTACCCTGATTTATCTGATTATCCTGATTGATTGCGTTTTGATCCTTTTTTATTTTTTGGGTTCGGGCTGTGTGCCACTGGGCATCTTTGTTGTGTCACTCCCTTCACCGTCCATTTCTCTGATGGGCTGCAACCACCGCTATTATATGCCGCCCTTTCAGGGCTTGTCGGCAATTTACTTCACCGAATTTCGATGGGCTGCACCCATCGCTCACAGATTCCGCCCTTTCAGGGCTAGTGGGTCTTTCTTTCTTCCGGTCTCTCCGACTTCCGGACTTTCGGCCTCTCCGTCTTCCGGACTTCCCGACGCTCCGCCTCCCCTAATACACATCCTTATGGTACCTGCCAGCTTCCTTTAAATTCTGCAAATAGCCTTTGGCTTCGGTTTTGTTGATGTCTTTTTCGGCCGCGATGATGTGCACCAAGGCATCTTCCACATCTACACTCATGGGGTCTTTGGCACCGCAAATGTATACACTGGCACCCTGGTCCAGCCACTGGAACAATTCTACACCCTGCTGTAGCATGCGGTGCTGCACATACACTTTTTGTTGCTGGTCGCGGCTAAAGGCGGTGTTTAGTTTGGTAAGCAAGCCGGTTTCCATAAAACTCTGCAACTCTGTTTGGTATAAAAAGTCGGTCACAAAGTGCTGGTCGCCAAAAAACAGCCAGTTGCGGCCAGCGGCACCTTGGGCCTCGCGCTCAAACAAAAAGGACCGGAAAGGCGCAATACCGGTGCCCGGGCCAATCATAATAACGTCGGTGCTGGGGGCGGGTAATTTAAAGCTGCTGTTTTTTTGCACATAAAACTGCACCGCCTGCCCTTCCTCCAGCAAAGAAAGGTAGTTGGAACATAACCCGAACCGCGCCTGCCCGTCTACGGTAAAAACGCTACGGCTTACAGTGATATGCACCTCGTTGGCACCATGCGCACCCGGCGAGGAAGACACAGAATACAACCGGGGCGTTATACCCTCTAATATGCCAACAAGTTGTTGCACATCAACCGCTTTGTCGGCTGGGTAAATACGCAGCAGGTCAACCAAATCCATTCGTATTACCGGAATGTCCTTGCCCACCAATTTTGCATATTGCTGCACCACGCGTTCGGGCAGGTGTTGTATGTTTACCTTTTTGGTAAACAGGTCAACAGCCCTGTACGATTGGTCTTTAAAAGTCAGCTGTTTATCAATATCGGTATCCAGCAGTTCCAAAATCTTATCCACGGATGCCGCTTTGTTTTCAGCAATAATACCGATGGAGTCACCGGGCTCGTATACTACTTCTTCTTCTGTGGCAATCTCAATATGGTAGGTTTCCTTGGCAGAACCCCGGTCGTTCAGGTTTATACTGGTGGCAACCACACCGTTGTAGTTTTTTTTGCCCGCTTTGGCAGCACTTGTCTTTACTGCGGCCGAAGCTGGCAAATCGCCCACCACGGCTGTGGCCTGCAGCAGCAGCTCGTCAATCCACAATGCTGCACCGTCCTCAAAATCGGTGTCACATTTTTTAAGCCCAATCAAGCGCTGTGCGCCCAGCTTGTTCAGCCTGCTGTCTACATCTTGCCCGGCTTGGCAAAACAACGGGTACGATGTATCGCCCAAAGCCAACACCCCATATTTTAACTGGCCCAATGAAAGCTCGTTTTGCATCAGGTAATCGTAAAACTTTTTTGCGGCGGCAGGCGGCTCTCCGTCGCCCTGGGTACTTATCACCACCAACAGGCAGCTTTCTTTGGCAAGGTCGGTTACCTTATATTGGTCAAGGCTCTTTATTTTTGACTGTAGCCCCTGCTTTTTTAGCTTGTTGCTAAAATCAACAGCCACCTTTTTTGAATTACCAGATTCCGTTCCGTAAACGATTGTACATCCCGACAGCACAGAAACTGCCTGCGATTTTCCATTGGCAGCCGGCACGGCACTCACACTGCCGCCAGCCTCCATAAAAGCTGTGATAAAACCATTCATCCACACCAGCTCATCTCGGGTGGCATCCTTTAACAAATCCCTTAGTGTTTTTAACTTCAGCTCAGCTAACATTGGATATCAAATTGTTTTAGTAGCTTCTAGCAGTAAGCTTTTAGCTTTTAGTAATTGCAACAAATATTTTATCATACAGCCCAAACTACCCGTAACGTAAAAAACAGCATTTGGCTTTTACCTTACACCTAATAACTTGCTATTACTTCACCGCCTTGGCATTGCAACGGCTTAAAATAGGGTGCCCTTTTTTCGCTGTTCGGTAACCAGGCAAACTGTGGGTACAAACCCGCCACCCGGCCCATAATTACCAACGACGGACTGGTGAACATTGCGTTGGCATGCCGTAAAACAAACGCTTCCAGCGTAAAACTATGTATGTGCTGGTGTGGTGTGGTGGCTTGTTCAACCACCACAAAGGGCATTTGCGGCTCAGCACCTGCTTGCAAAAGTTTTGACACGATGTTTTGCAAAGTGTTGCCCGACATATAAAACACCAAGGTATCCTCAAACCTTGCCAGTTCCTGCCAGGCATCGCTGCTGATGGCGGCTGTTTGGTAATAGGTTAAAATACGTACCCCGGTGGAATGGTTTCTGGCCGTTAGCGGTATACCTGCGTAGGCCGCTGCACCAGAAACAGCCGTTATGCCGGGCACCAGCTCGTAGGGTATATTGGCCGCAACCAAAGCGTCCAGCTCATCCAATATGTTCGAGAATATAGTAACGTCGCCACCCTTCAACCGCACCACATTGGTGTGCCGTTTGGCCATTTTAACCAATAGTCTGTTGATATCCTCCTGTGGTTTGGAAGCGCCCGACCCACCTTGTTTGCCAACGGCAATCACTTGCGCTTTGGCATTCACATATTCGGCGATAATCTCTTCCCCAACCAGCCTATCGGCCACCACCACATCAGCCAGCTGCAATAGCTTGGCGGCTTTTACGGTTAATAAACCCGGGTCGCCAGGCCCTGCACCCACAAAAAAAACTTTTCCCGGTAACGTTATGGACATTTTTAGCCGTTTATTCAATCAATCGCCCTAGCAATTGATTAAGAAAATGTAGAATCTCTGTGTCATTTGGGGTTACCCACCCCTGTAACAATTACGAACGCACATGCAGCCCGCACTCCTTGTTGTTTTTATCTTCCCACCACCAACGGCCAGCACGGAAATCCTCTCCCGCCTTAATGGCCCTGGTGCAGGGGGCGCAGCCTATGCTTACAAAACCTTTGTTGTGTAAGGTGTTATACGGTATGTGGTTTTGGTATACAAACGATGTTAGCTTGTCAGTATCCCAATCTAACACTGGGTGGAACTTGATAATCTGGTTTGATTCATCCCACTCAATTTGCGGCAGGCCTTTTCTTTCGGGGGAATGCTCGGCACGTAAGCCGGTTATCCACAGGTCGTTGCCCGCCAAAGCACGCTTCAACGGCTCAACCTTGCGGATATAACAGCATGATTTGCGCAATTGGATAGATTCATAAAAGGCATTGGGGCCATTGGCACCAATGTATTCCTGCAAATCATCCTGCTGTGGGTAGTAGGCTTTTATATGGGTGTTGTACTTTTCGTTGGTACGGCTCCACACATAATAGGTTTCATCAAACAGCCTACCCGTGTCGAGCGTAAATATCTCTATGGGTATGTTGTTGGCGAGTATCATATGGGCAATGGCTTGGTCTTCCCAGCTAAAGCTGGTGGAAAAAACCACCTTACCCGGAAATTCGGCCGCGAGCATTTTTAATGCCTCCACTTCAGATAGCCCACTAATTTTGTCGGGTAATTTGTTGGCAAAATATTCAAGTTCCTGTGGCATATTTGTTTGAGTACTTTTTTAATTGGATGAAAAACGTAAGAACATTGGTGGCTTTGTAGTATTGGCCAATTCTATCAACAACAGCAGGCGCAGCAAATGGGTTGTTTACGACAACGGGTGCAGGCTTTTGAGATAGTAAACGCAGTAAAAATTTTCATTAGTCCACCAAATTAGTGGCGTAAAAGTATACTAGAAATTTGAGTTGACCAAACATTTGCTTTTTTCATAACACAAATTTTAACCATATGAATTCCTACTAAAATTGTAGGAATTATGAAGAGGAATGCCAGCTTGTGGGGATTTATTTTTGTTTTTATACTCTATTCGTGTTTGCAGATCTGATGCTATTTTGCAGAATTTTCGCCTTTATAATTGTTTATTAAATTGTTAAACCTGCTTTTTCTTGACAATGTACTCACCAAATAATATTCACATTCTACTATGTTGTTACCGCCAAATTTTGTAATAATAATATCATCGTTGTTAAAGCCACGGCCAAAATTTGTTATATCATCATGCAGCTTGTTTTGAATAGAGAAGTCATTTAGTTTACTCTTTCCGGCTAAGGTCCATTTTCCACTTACAAATTCAAACTTGTCAACATTTGCGTCGTGCGATGAATCCATATAAACAACAAAATTTCTTATTGTTGCGACATAGCCCGATTCATTCGCCTCAAGTATAAATAAAATTGTTTTTTTAGGATTATGTTTTGAAAATAACATGTTTAGAAACTGATATCTGATTGAATTGCGGTTTATACTTTCAACACCGTCTATTTCCAGAAAGGCCTTTAATGCATCTCTCCTATTGTTAATCAAATCAATTTCTTTGGTGTTAACGTATAACGCCTCTTGTTGTTTTAAAGAATGAAAAGTCGCCTTGTTCCAGCTAACAAAAACACTATTAATTGACTGCGCACAAACACTTTTTGGCCAGTTTATTAAGCAAACTAACAGGGCGTATACTAATATTCTGAAATTGCTAAACATATAATAACTGTTATGCTGGTAGTTTTCCGCAATGTCGATTCTGTCTTTTTTCAATGTAACCCGTATGATGAAAGCAGACCAATTTTTTAGTCTCATCAATTATTCAAACGTAGACTTCCGCAAAATCTCCAACATTTCTTCGCCAATTTTTTCGTCGGAGAATGCCATGGTAATGTTGACTCCAAAGTTTTTATGGATGCCGTTATAAAAACATATTTTTCTTAACAACCTAGTTGGGGTGGAGACGGTCAAGCTATATATGTCAAAAATAAGCTCCCCCTTTTGTCTTAAGTCCTTTTCGGCTTGTATGGATACCCTTGCAAACTCATTGTAACGCAGATTCAATAATTTCTCATACGCTTTTGCGTAATTGTCGTTATACATTTGCCATTCATCTTTGCTTTGGTCATTCAGGTTGGCTATGCTGCAGGTAATTACATGGGCGGCTTGGTAATTAGCCAAAAAAAGGTGGTTAAGTGCC
>Ga0007810_1000488_pt1 | contig 11854 bp, 8 predicted proteins | sample CryBogCBE15Jun09_FD_71193 | JGI IMG/M metagenome (GOLD analysis project Ga0007810, IMG submission 71193) | Freshwater microbial communities from Crystal Bog, Wisconsin, USA - CBE15Jun09 | ecosystem: Environmental > Aquatic > Freshwater > Lake | place: Crystal Bog, Wisconsin, USA | collected...
GATACAGGTACTTTTGATTCATTGAGCGATGCAAGCGAATATGTTAGGGTTATTGAAAAAAGGCAGGCCCAAAAAATAGGTTGTATTGAAGAAGTGGCTTACCGAATGGGCTTTATTGACCGGCCAAAATTGATGGAACTAGCTAAGTTGTATGCAAAAAGCGGTTATGGCGCGTATTTACAGAATATAAAATAAGTACTTTAATACATTTACAACTGCCCTAAAATACTGTGTATTTTGGGGCAGTTGTATTTTTTGGCCTGTTATGGCTATATTATTACTGCATTTTTGCCTCGTATATGTCCTTTACAGTTTGTTCAAATGCCTCAATAGTTTGGGCTGCGCTAACTGTAAATTGGCCTATGCGGGTACGGCGCAGGGCGCTTAGGTGCGCACCCACGCCGAGGGCCTTGCCAAAATCGTTTGCCAAGCTGCGGATGTAAGTGCCGGTGGAACAAACTACCCTAAAGTAAACTTTGGGCAGATCAATACCTGTTATTTCAAATGTTTTAATGGTTACTGGGCGGGGTTCCAATACAACCTCCTCCCCTTTACGGGCGGCTAAATAAACAGGCTTTCCACCTTGTTTTATAGCAGAGTGTATCGGCGGCACCTGCAGAATGGGCCCGGTAAACAAACGGGTTGCCTCGAGTATTTGGGCTGATGTTACCCCGGAAAAATCTACCATATCTTCGGGCTGGCTTTCCAAATCATATGTAGGGGTTCTTGAACCAATGGTAAAGGAGCCGGTGTATTCCTTTTCCATACCCATATAATCGTTGATAGTTTTTGTGAAGTTGCCGGTGCAAATAATCAGCAAGCCCGTAGCCAACGGATCCAATGTACCGGCATGGCCAACTTTAGATACAATAATTAAATCCCGTATAATTCTTATTACCCCAAAGGATGTCATCCCCAAAGGCTTATCAATTAGCAATACCTTGCCGTCTAAAAAAGGCTCCATGGCAGGCGGCACAGGAAGTTTCTTCATGTAATTCAGTTCAGTTTACTTGTTGCTGATATGTAGTTATAAACGCGCGTCAAAAACTGTTATAGGCAAAGGTTTAATTGCATATTAAACAGCCCGGAGAATAAATTACTGTTCAACGAAACGTATTTATTGCAATTAACCGCGAAAAATTAGGCATCACACCAATTTTTTCGCGGTTAATGAGCATATAAGATTATTGTGATTATTATTAAGGGGCTACCATCGAGAATATCTAAACTAACTACAATGCAGTAATCTGCATTATACTATAAACAAAATAGCACTAGGCAACACCAACTTAAATCAAGAAGCCGTCAACCACTATGCGGTGGCTTCTTTTTTCTTCTTGCCTGTTTTGGGTGTAAGCATCAGGAACATTCTCTTACCCTCCAATTTAGGCAAGCTTTCAGGTTGGCCTACTTCAGCCAAGCGTTCTGCAAACTTAAGTAGCACCAACTCACCACGTTCTTTAAACATGATGGCGCGCCCTTTAAACTGAACGTAGGCTTTAACCTTATTACCATCCTTTAAAAAACCTTCGGCATGTTTGGCTTTAAAATCAAAATCATGGTCGTCAGTGCCTGGGGTAAAACGAATTTCTTTCACCTCGCTTTGCTTAGCATTGGCTTTCATTTCCTTTTCCTTACGCTTTTTTTCGTAAAGAAACTTTTTATAGTCAATCACCTTACAAACCGGTGGGTCTGCATTGGGGGAAATTTCTACAAGGTCTAATTCCTGCTGGAATGCAATTTTACGGGCTTCATCAATTGGGTAAACGCCAACAGTAACATTGTCTCCCACTAAGCGAACCTGTGGTACCCTTATCCTGTCGTTTATTCTATGCTCCGGCTCGGGTTGCCTGTTAAAACGGGGGTTAAACCTCCCTCCTCCCCCTCCTCTGTACGGTAATGCCATTAACTTTTGTTTGGTTAAGATTTTTTTGTGTAAAATGCAATAATAAAGCCAACTGCCAACATTATAGTAACTCTGTCAGAAATAACTTAATAATCCTGTTGTAAAGGTTGCCGAACTGCTAAAAAGAGACAAATTGACGTTTTAAGAACCTTTTTAACAGCAAGCAATCGCTTTTTTATCGCTAAACACTGTAAAAATACTATATCTATGCTTTTCTTTCGGCAAATTCTTGCACAATCATTGCAATAAATTCGTCAACAGCTTGCGAGCCCGTATCTCCCTTGCCCTGCCTGCGTACCGACAATTGCCCTTCGTTCATCTCCTTCTCGCCAATAACCAACATATAGGGTACCCGGCTTAGCTCGGCCTCGCGAATTTTTTTGCCAATTTTTTCACTACGCTCGTCAACCTCCACCCTAATGCCGGCCTTTACCAATTTTGCTTTTACCTCATTGGAATACGGAATGAATTTATCACTAATCGGCAGCACTTTTACTTGCAATGGTGCCAACCATACAGGGAACTTGCCGGCATAATGCTCCAATAAAAACCCAATAAATCGTTCGTGGGTACCCAAAGGTGCGCGGTGGATGATGAGCGGCGTTTCCGGTGCATTATCTTTATTTGTAAACTCAAGGTTAAACCGCCTGCCCTGTGCAAAATCAACTTGGTTGGTAGCAAGGGTAAATTCACGGCCAATGATGCTCCAAATCTGCACATCTATTTTAGGGCCGTAAAAGGCCGCCTCGTCTGGCACCTCTATAAACGGCGTACCAGTTTCAATCAACACATTACGTACCATTTCCTCCGTCTCTTTCCACAGTGCAGGTTCATCTATATATTTCTGCCCCAGTTTGGCCGGGTCGTGTAGGCTTAAACGCATCACAAACTTTTCCACCCCAAATATTTTAAAATATTTTAGGTACATTTCATTCACCGCTTTAAACTCGGTTGCAAACTGCTCCTTGGTGCAATAAATATGCGCATCGTTCATATGCAGGCAACGCACACGCATCAGGCCAAATAACTCACCGCTTTGCTCGTACCGGTAACAGGTACCATATTCCGCCAACCGCAGGGGCATGTCCTTGTAACTCTTGGGTTCTGCCGCAAAAATTTTATGGTGGTGCGGGCAGTTCATCGCTTTTAAGTAATATTTGGTGCCGTCCATCTCCATGGCCGGATACATACTGTCTTGGTAATAAGGCAGGTGTCCACTGGTAAGGTACAGGCTTTCCTTGGCTATATGCGGTGTTACCACACGCTTATAACCCGCGGCCTGCTCAGTTTCCTTGGCCAGCCGCTCAAGCTCCTCAATTATAATGGTACCATTGGGCATCCACAATGCTAGGCCAGGGCCTACTTCGTCGTCCATGGTATAAATGCCTAACTCCTTGCCCAGCTTCCGGTGGTCGCGCTTTTTTGCTTCCTCCAGCATCAACAGGTATTCATCCAGCTCTTTCTGGTTGGGAAAACTAACCCCATATACGCGGGTCAGCTGTTTGTTTTTTTCGTCCCCTTTCCAGTACGCCCCGGCAATATTGGTAAGCTTCATAGCTTTTATAAACCCGGTATTTGGTATATGGGGGCCGCGGCACAAGTCGGTAAAACCACCTTGGCTGTAGAAAGTTATCTTGCCATCCTCTAAGTTTTGCAATAAATCAAGCTTATATTCGTCGCCCTTTTCCTCAAAATAAGCAACCGCCTCGGCTTTGGGCATCTCTTTTCTTACATAGCTGTTGTTTTGCTTTGCCAGTTCAGCCATTTTCTTTTCCAACGCTGCCAGGTCTTCTTCGCTCAGCTTTCTGTCGCCTAGGTCCATATCATAATAAAACCCTTTATCTAATGCCGGCCCTACCCAAAATTTAACACCGGGAAAAAGGCTTTCTACCGCCTCCGCCATCAAGTGGGCGGATGAATGCCAAAAAGTTGATTTTCCGTCAGTATCGTCCCAGGTAAGCAATTTCAACGTTGCATCTGCCGTAATGGGTCGCGATGCATCCCATACCTCGCCATTTACTTTTGCCGCAAGTACTTTTCTTGCCAGCCCCTCGCTGATTGATTTTGCTATGCCCAGTGCGGATATACCACTTTCGTACTGCCGAACAGAGCCATCTGGTAAGGTAATGTGTATCATGTTTGCTTCTTTTTAGTCCATGGTCCATGGTCCATTGCCCATGGTAAAAAACATGCGTTTATTTGTTCCCTATGCACGGTCGATGGTGGACAGTCCATTGTCGATAGATGTTTCCTAAATCCCCCGGCATGTACCCTGCGCTATCGACAATGGCACATGGACTTTCCCAATAGACCATGAATTTTTTTCCGGACGGCAAAGTTAATAAATGAAGTGTAGCTTTTACAAAGTTTTAATGGCGACTGAAAACTAACGCCACTTGGGCCAAAATGCCCATAAAAGTTAACGCTTCTTTACCAGCAAATGCTATATTGCATAGTAGATTTGCTGTTATGAAACGGGTGCTATTGATCATTGCTATATTTTTTTGTGGTTGGGGCCTACATGCACAGGATATAACCGGCATATGGCGGGGGTATTTTTACCAAGGCTACGGGGCATACCGCCAGCAATACAAATATGAGGTGCAAATAAACCAATTGAATGGCAAGCGCGGCCCCGGAAACGCAAAGGCCATAAAAGGAGTTACTTATTCCTACAGACTTACCAGTTTTTATGGAAAGGCTAATTTTGTTGGGATATATAGTGATGAAACCAAGGAAATTACGCTAAAAGAAGACACCCTTGTGGAGGTGAAATTGGAAGGGGAAAGTTTTTCTTGCCTGATGACTTGTTACCTAGCCTACCAAAAAAACGGCAATACGGAAACATTGCAGGGTAGCTTTAGCAGCGTAGTTAGTAAAAAAGGTACTGACTGTGGCAGTGGAACAGTGTATTTGGAAAGGGTTCAAGAATCTGATTTTCATAAAGAGGCGTTTTTGACAAAGAAAAAAAACAGCGAAGTAGAAACAGGGACTAGGCCTAAGCATCCAGTATCAGCCTCTGCAAAAGCGGATACTGCCTTAAGCCTAAACGAAAACAAACCCAACGCCAAACCAAGCAGCACTTCAATACAGAAACCCGTGCCACAAACGGTAAAGGCTTATACCCCCAAAAAAACGCCCCAACCAACCAGCACAACCAAGGCAACGCCGCCACCGATGCCAAAAAGCCAAAGGCCTGCCGATAGTACGCTGAGACTTAACCAAGAGCCCGCAATTGTGGTGCAGCCACCGGCTAGCGAAAGCCAAGTTGGCAAACCATTGCCCCCTGTGCCAGAAGTTATTAAACAACGTACAAATCCATTGGTTAAAACATTGATAACCAATAGTCAGGATATTTTAATTGAAATATATGACAATGGGGAAGTTGATGGTGATACCATTACTGTGTACCACAATAACGAACTGATAGTAAATAGAAAGGGTTTAAGTACCAAACCTATTACAGTTAGGGTAAAAGCAAGTTCGACTGACGCACACCACGAATTTATTATGGTGGCTAACAACCTAGGTACCATCCCCCCCAATACGGCCCTGATGGTCGTAACCACGGGAGGGAATAGATACGAACTATTTATATCATCTGACGAGCAAAAGAATGCGAAGGTGATTATTGACTACAAAATGCCCGGGCAGGTACCGGGTAAATAATTGGCAATTCTGCTTGATTAATGCCCCGCAAAAAGCTACCGTCAAAAAACGTTGCAGGGTGGGTGCAGTTTTTAACGCCAATTGCTAAAGCCGACCAAAAGAAACATATGCAAATTATCAATAGCAATATAGGTGATATTAAAACCATATTTGAAATTTACGATGCTGCTATTGTATATCAAAAAGCGCATTTCCATAGGCATTGGATTACTTTTGACCAGCAAAAATTAGAAAAGGAGATTGCAGAGAACCGCCATTGGAAAATAGTAATGGATGACGGCCAAATTGGTGGCGTATTTTCAATCACTTACCACGATGCAGATATTTGGTTTGAAAAAGACAATGATATCTCCATTTACGTACATCGCATTGCTGTAAATCCTGCATATCGCGGTGCTGGCTTTGTGCCATTTATTATTAAATGGGCTAAGAATTATGTAACATCTACTGGCCGAAAATATATACGAATAGATACCTTTAGCGATAACGAAAAGCTGATTGCTTACTACCTATGCTGCGGGTTTGTATATGCCGGTGTGGAAAGCCCTAGGATAACGCCAGACTCCCCGCCGCATTATATTGGCATCAAATTAGGGTTATACGAAATTGAAGTTAATTGAAAATACTATTGGGTACGGCCCCTGCATAGGTTCAATTGCTTGTTTTATTAAAACATTTGAAAAAAGTCAACGCTATGCTTTGGAGTGAATTTTGGCGAATGCTGGGCTACACACCCTATAACAACAAAGCCGCAAGTAGATAGTCCGCTATAAGTATCATAATACAGCTAACAATAACTGCTATGGTACTGGCCCTGCCAATTTCCAACGCACCGCCTTTTACATTGTAACCATAGTAGGCAGGTATGCTGCTAATGATAAACGCAAAAGTGTAGGCCTTGCATAAGGCAAAAAAAACGTTGTAGGGCTCAAAGCGCGTATGCAAACCCACATCAAAAGCGTCGGATACAACAACCCCTGTTAAGCTACCAGCCAAGCGGCCGCCGATGATGCCGAGTACCATAGATATTACAATTAGCAGGGGTATAACCACCAAAGCGGCCAGTATTTTGGTAAGTATTAGGTAGTTTGCGCTGTTTATGCCCATAATATCTAGCGCATCAATTTGCTCGGTAATACGCATGTTGCCCAGTTCGCTGGCAATTTTACTGCCTGCAACACCCGCCAACACAATGCCCAACACTGTTGGTGAAAGCTCCAAAATAACACTATCGCGGGTTATTAATGCTATTGACGAGCTTGGCACGATGGGGCTTACCAACATGTATGCTGTTTGCACAGTGGTTACTGCCCCGAGGAATAGGGAAATAATAATAACAATTGGCAATGAACCGATGCCGATCTCTTCACATTCGTGCATGAATTCCTTCCAAAACATTTTTAAATTTTCCGGCCTGCCAAACATGTTGCGCAGCATCAGAAAATACGCCCCTGCATGATTAAGAAATCTTGAGACCAATGTTATTTGTTTAGTATCGTTAAAAAATACCACCAAGCGTTACGCAAGGTGACACTATCGAAAAGCATCTTTTGCCCATTCATAAAAGGCACTATGGCAATAATATCCCCGCAAGCACGTAGTCTGCAAAAAGTATCATAATGCAGCTCACCACCACCGCGGTTGTGCTTGCCCTTCCAATTTCCAACGCGCCTCCTTTTACATTATAACCATAATATGCTGAAATGCTGCTTATAATAAAGGCAAACGTGTAGGCTTTGCACATGGCGAAAAACACGTTATAGGGAAAAAAATTGGTATGCAGGCCGATATCAAAATTGGTTGAGGAAATAGCACCAGACAGGTTTCCTGCAAACCGGCCACCCCAAATAGCCAGCACGCCAGAAATAACCACCAGTAAAGGGATAACCAACAATGACGCAAGTATCTTCGTCATTATCAAATAATTGCTGGAGTTAACCCCCATAATCTCCAATGCATCAATCTGTTCAGTGCTGCGCATATTACCCAATTCGCTGGCAATTTTACTACCAACTACGCCTGAAAGTACTATGCATAACACCGTTGGGGCTAGCTCTAGTATAACGCTGTCACGGGTTATTTGGGCAATGGCCGACCTTGGTATTATGGGGCTAACCAACTGGTAGGCTGTTTGGATGGTAGTAACTGCACCTAAAAAAATAGAAATGATGATAACAATAGGCAATGAGCCGATGCCGATTTCACCGCACTGGTGCATGAACTCCTTCCAAAACATGCGTACATTTTCCGGCCGTTTAAGCATGGCCCTAAGCATGAGCAAAAAACCGCCAAAATGTGCTAAAAACCGTGCTACCATACTTACCCTTGTTTTATTGTCAACTTTTGCCCAACATACACCCACCACCAATGCGTATTAGTGCTTGCGCTTTTTTAACCTTTCCCACCAGGGCGATGCCTGCACTGCAGCATCGTTTTCTAGCTGGCACTTAAGCTGCGCATCCACCACTGCAATATTAGCCATATTAATGATGCTGCGAACAGAGCTGCCCAACTGCAATACATGCACTGGCTTTTTTAAACCAAGCAAAATAGGCCCTATCGCATCGGCACCGCCAACCTCTTTTAATAAATTATAGGCCACGTTGCCTGCAGAAAGGTTGGGGAATATCAAAGTGTTCACGTCTTGGTCTACCAACGTGCTAAACGGAAAGTTGTCTTTCAATATATCATTGTTAAAGGGTACCCAAGCCTGCATTTCGCCATCCACCACCAAGGTGGGATCTTTTTCTTTTACCATCCGCGTGGCCTCTGCCACTAGCCTTGCTTCTGGTGAATCATTGCTGCCAAAGTTGCTGTAGCTAAGCATCGCTATGCGCGGCACCAAGTTAAAATTGCGTACTTCCCTCGCGGCAAGCAAGGTTATATCCGCCAGCTCCTCAGCTGTTGGGTTAAAATTAACCGTAGTATCAGCCAAAAATAATGGACCTTTTTTTGTTAATAGCAAATACATGCCCGCTATCTTTTTAACCCCATCTTCGGTACCAATTACTTGCAATGCAGGGCGTATGGCCTCCGCATAGTTGCGGGTAAGGCCCGAGATCATGGCATCGGCATCGCCTGTTTCAACCATCATACAGCCAAAATAGTTTCGGTCGCGCATTACCTTTTTACTCTCATAATAGTTAAAGCCTTTGCGCTGGCGTTTGGCAAAAAGTACCTGTGCATATCGCTCCCTGGCTTCTTCCGAGGCTTGGCTGCGGGTATCAATAATAGGCAGGTCGGCAATATCCAAATGGTTCTCGGCTGCAATCGCGCGTATTTTACGTTCCTCCCCCAGCAAAATTGGGTAAGCGATACCCTCATCGTAAACAATGCTGGCCGCTTTTAATATTTTATGGTTGTCGGCTTCGGCAAACACAATCCTGCGGGGGTCACGTTTCGATTTGCTGCCCAGCACCCGTATCAATTGGTTATCAAGGCCAAGGCGGTTGTTCAATTCCACCACATAGGCATCCCAGTTATCAATAGGTTTCTGGGCCACGCCGCTTTCAATGGCCGCTTTTGCCACTGCAGGCGCCACAGTGGCCAGCAACCGTGGGTCAAACGGTTTTGGAATAATATAGTCTGGCCCAAAAACAATTTGCTTTTTGTTATAAGCCAGGTTAACAATATCGGGCACGGGCGTTTTAGCCAGTTCGGCCAACGCTTTAACGGCCGCCAGCTTCATCGCTTCGTTTATCTGCCTAGCCCGTACGTCTAACGCACCACGGAATATATAAGGGAAACCCAGCACATTGTTTACCTGGTTGGGGTAGTCACTCCGCCCGGTTGCCATAATAATATCTTTGCGCGCCTCTACCGCAGTTTCGTAGGTAACCTCGGGTGTTGGGTTGGCCATGGCAAACACCACGGGCTTGGGTGCCATACTTTTTATCATCTCGGCATTCAATATATTACCAACACTTAGGCCAACAAATACATCTGCGTCTTTCATGGCGTCTGCAAGTGTAAACCCACTTTTGGCGATTGAAAACTTCTGCCTAATCTCGTCTAAGTCTGTACGGTTGTTATGCAACACGCCATCCTTGTCAAACATGGTAAAATTGCTGTATTGTGCACCCAGCGACACATACATTTGGGCGCAGGCCAGGGCTGCGGCCCCCGCCCCACTCATCACTATCCGTACATCGGCAATGTGCTTTTGTTGTAGCTCCAAAGCATTCAGCAATGCCGCACCGCTTATAATAGCCGTACCGTGCTGGTCATCATGCATAATAGGGATGTTCAATTGCTCCCGAAGCGCCCGTTCAATATAAAAACATTCCGGTGCTTTAATATCCTCCAAGTTTATTCCGCCAAATGTTGGCTCCAGGGCCTTTACAATCTGTACAAACTTTTCGGGGTCTTTTTCGTTTATTTCAATATCAAACACATCAATGTCCGCAAAAATTTTAAACAAAACGCCTTTGCCTTCCATAACGGGTTTACCTGCCTCCGGGCCAATGTCACCTAGGCCCAACACGGCGGTACCATTGCTTATTACGCCTACCAAATTGCCTTTGGCGGTGTATTTATACACGTCATCTTTGTTTCTAAAAATCTCCATGCAAGGCTCGGCAACGCCCGGGCTGTAGGCCAATGAAAGGTCACGCTGTGTCTTTGCTTCTTTGGTTGGTACCACCTCAATTTTCCCGGGCCTGCCTTTTGCATGGTATTCCAATGCAGCCTCGCGCCGAAGTTCATTTGACATATTGGTTGTTGAAATGCGTTGATAAAATAGCTGTAAGTAAGCACCACGGTACACCTGCCTAAACCATCGTTGCACCTAATCGGTAAAAATTATACCGTATGCCAAAAAACGAAAAAAACTTTCCAAACAACAATTACTCGGTTGTTTAGGATACTTTGTTCCGCATGGTGCTCGCTAACTGGGTGCCTATTAAAACAGCGCTGCAAATTACACTAATTTAAATATTAGGGGGCCGCAATAAAAACACCTATTTTTTGATGGAGATGGAAATGGTTACCGCTGTGCCTTTGCCTTGCACGGTGCTAATCTGAAAATCTTCGCCAAGTTTCAACAATAAATCCCGGCTAAACAAAAGCCCCAACCCGGTACCTTTTTCATTATCGGTTCCGCGAGTGGAAATAAATTCTTTGTCGTTAATCTTTTTAAGCACTTCATCACTTATACCCACACCCTCGTCCTTTACACTGATCAGTACTTTGCTTTTAATATTCTTTTGTTCTATGTATATCGCCTTACCTGGAGGCGTGAATTTAATAGCATTAGAAATAATATTTCTCAGCACTGTGGAGATAATATCCTTGTCAGAAAAAACCATTGTATGAGGCTGAATATTGTTGTACACCAAAACGCCTTTACTGGTAATGGTTTGCTGGTATAGGGTTGTTACATCGTCTACTACATCGCAAACATTAAAGCTTACTTTGTTAATATTTAAATCAATCATCTGCTCCCTTGCCCACATAAGGGTATTGTCAAGCATCCCTGTAAGGTGCTGAATATCCATTTCCAGCATTTGGCTTAACTGCGCAAACTCATCTAAGCTTATCACCTCTTCCCGCGTAAGCGTCAACGTATTTTGCACCGATGCCAAAGGTGACCGCACATCGTGGGCTATCATGGAAATTAGTTTGTCTTTTACGCTATTTGCCAGCAGCATTTCTTTGTTCTTGGCAGCAGTTTCTTCTTGCAGTCTTTCAATGGATTTGAAAGCCGCATTTTTTTGCCTGTAAACTACCACCAAAAAAAGTGCCCCAAGCATCATCAGGCCACAAGCTGAAATAATGATAATAAACTGCCGTTGTTGTTCAATATACTTTGTGCGCAATATCTTATTTTCCCCGTTCTGCCGTTCCACCTCAAATTCAATCAGCATTCTTTGGGTTGCCTTGTTCTTTTTCTCGTTGTAAAAATCATTGTAAACCCTTCGGTATTGCTGCAAATAACCATATGCCTCCGTAAAATTACCAATTGCAGAATCAGCACTGGCCAAATACAACAAACATTCCAACCCCTTCCCCCCATCGTGGGCGGCCAAGAGTTTGTCGTAGTCATCTTTTAGCACAACCAAAGCTGTTTTATAGTCCCGCCTTGCCAATGCTACCTCACCCAAGCCAAGCATCGCGTGGGCGTAATCAATGTCGGCAGACCCTTCGTTACTATATACTGCCAAGGCCTGCCGGTAATAATATTCGGCGTCGTTGTAAAGCCCCTCATTGAGCAGCAGCTTGCCCAGTTGCTGGTACGTTTCGGCGATTTGAAACGGCTCCTCCGCTGCCGAGAATTGTTGC
>Ga0007810_1000491_pt1 | contig 11829 bp, 13 predicted proteins | sample CryBogCBE15Jun09_FD_71193 | JGI IMG/M metagenome (GOLD analysis project Ga0007810, IMG submission 71193) | Freshwater microbial communities from Crystal Bog, Wisconsin, USA - CBE15Jun09 | ecosystem: Environmental > Aquatic > Freshwater > Lake | place: Crystal Bog, Wisconsin, USA | collected...
CGCTGGTGCCCCCCACAGTTTTACCTATAAAACCATACAGCAGGCCATACTCGACGCTGGGTTTACGCCACAGTTACGTAACCAGCAGTACGAATGGCGCGAAATACCCGAGGCGATTGTTGAACAGGTTGTCAATTACTAGATAAATGACGGCTAGCCCGGACGACCGAAATGTAGGAGCATGATTAAATGAAAAGGTAGAAATGAAAATGTCGGCTAGCCGTAATAATCACCTTTTCAACGTTTTAGTTTTCCGGGCTAACCCGGCTTTATGACTTATTAATTTTAACGGATGCTTCCAGCTATTATAAACGGATTAAGCTTCGGGGTTTTATTGGCTATAGGCGTGGGGCCAGTTATATTTTCTATCATCAAGCAAAGCCTTACCCATGGCCACAAAGGTGGCTATTGTTTTATAGCAGGTGTTTCGGCAAGCGATATAATGGTGGTACTTGTTTGTAACCTTTTTGGTAGCCTTTTTCAATCGTTAATAAGCCACGAAAAGATTATTGGCGGTGTTGGCAGCATCTTCTTGGTTATAATGGGTGTTTACAACATGTTCTTTAAAAAGGTGCAACTTGCCGATACCGGAACCACCGAGCTTAAGATTTTTAAAAAACGCGAACTGGCAGCTATTTCTGTTTCGGGTTTTTTAATGAACACACTAAACCCAAGTGTTTTTATATTTTGGCTGGGTACTACCACCGCAATACTTGCAGCCGCAAAAACGGCTGAGCACCCTGTGCAATACCGTATTGTATTTTTTACCACCTGCCTTCTTTTTGTACTATGTACAGATGTTGCCAAGGTTTTATTAGCCAATAAAATTCGTACCAAGCTTACCCCGCACAACATTCATATCATCAATCGTATTTCGGGGTTAATATTTATAGGTTTTGGTATTGCCTTGCTTTGGGGCATAGTGTTTGGTGGGGCTGCCAGCCACTAACGGGGCTCTATGCAATTGTTACACCCTCATCAAAAGGGTACTTTGTGGTTTTGTCTGCTGCCTGCCCAAGGTTCACCACTATTACCAAGCCCAGCTATTCAAACGTGTCAGGCAACAGCTAACCCAAAATCGCGGCGGCGCCGAAGGTTCTATTGCGCACAACCCTGCTGAATTGTTTTTTGGCCCAGCCACTATCTTACATTTCGTAAAAAATACCATTGGTTTTAAATGCTGCCAAAAGCAACTTCGCCTTAATTTGCGGCTGCATGGCAAAAAAAGCAAAGGTTTCAGCAAGTAAAAAAAAGGTTACCGCACCCAAGGCAAAGGTTTCAGCAGGCAAACGGATTTGGCGTTTTATTAAACGGCTGTTCCTAACCATGTTTATTTCTTCGCTTGTATATGTTATTGTTTGCCGTTGGCTTATGCCGCCCATAACAGTTACCCAGCTTGGCAGTATGGTACAGGGGTACGGACTGGAACGCCATTATGTGGCGTGGGACAGTATTTCGCCCAACGTAAAATGGGCGGCCATGGCCAGTGAAGACCAGCTTTTTCCCGACCACGGTGGTTTTGACTGGGCGGCCTTGGAGAAAAGCATTAAAAGCAACCCCAAAAAGAAAAATAGGGTAAGGGGTGGTGCCGCAAGTACCATTAGCCAGCAGGTTGCCAAAAATGTTTTTTTGTGGCAGGGCGAAGGTGTTACGCGTTATGTGCGCAAAGTACCGGAGTTTTATTTTACCCAATTGATAGAATGGATATGGGGTAAAAAACGAATACTGGAGGTGTACCTGAACGTTATTGAAATGGGTAAAGGTATTTATGGCATTGAGGCGGCCAGCCAGGCATACTTTCATAAGCATGCAAAAAACCTTAGCCAAACAGAGGCCGCCATGATAATTGCCTGCCTACCCAACCCCAAAAAATTTACGGTGGTACCCGAAAGCCATTTTGTGGCTTGGAAAACCCAATGGATATTAAAACAGATGCACAACATATCTGACGATAAGGATATTATGGCCCTTACAAAATAGGCCTGCGGCATAACCGCTGCCATGGTGGTTTTTGTACACGGTTATTTAACAAACAATGGGGCGGGCCCCGGTTAGCCGTTAAAGGTTTTTACCCTAACTTCAATTTTTTTAAAAATTGCTATCACCCATGATTTTTACAAAAGTGTGCATTATTGGCGCTGGGCCGGGCGGGGCGGCTGCCGCGCTTAACTTGAACAAGGCTGGTATTGATTGCGTGGTAGTTGACAAAGCGGTTTTTCCCCGGGATAAAATTTGCGGTGATGGCTTGAGCGGAAAAGTGATAACCTCCCTAAAAAGGATAGACCCCGAAATTGGCGTGCGGTTGGAGCATGCAGGCTTTAAATTAAACAGTTGGGGTGTGCGGTTTGTTGCCCCCGGCCGCAGGCAGTTGGACATTGGCTACCGGCCCGACTTTGACCAAAACAATGCTGCCCATAAACAAGTGCCGATAGGGTACGTGTGCAAGCGCTTTGATTTTGATAATTTTTTGGTGGAGGAGTTGAAGCGTTGCCCGCGAATACAGTTGTTTGAAGGGGTTAACATTAATAAATATGTTTTAGAAAACGATGGTTATTTGGTTAGCGGCAGCGATGGCTTTGCCGTAAAAGCCCAACTGGTTATTGTAGCCAATGGGGCGTACTCTTCCTTTACCAAAGAGGTGGCCGGCATACACATGGAGCCGAAACATTATGTGGCCGGCATACGGGCTTATTATAAAAACGTAACCGGCACCAACGCCGATAATTTTATTGAGCTGCACTTTTTAAAGTCACTTCTGCCGGGCTATTTTTGGATATTTCCGCTGCCAGACGGTGGCGCCAACGTAGGGGTTGGTATGCTGAGTGAGGCCGTACGCCGCAAAAAGATAAACCTAAAAAAGGAGTTGCTAAACATTGTGCAAAACGACCCCGTTATAAAAGAGCGGTTTAAAGATGCACAATTAGAAGGAACTATTGACGGGTACGGGTTGCCATTGGGCAGTAAGAAAAGAAAAATATCGGGCGAGCGGTATATGCTTATTGGGGATGCCGCATACCTTATTGACCCCTTTACCGGCGAAGGTATAGGCAATGCCTTTTATTCGGGCAGGCTGGCAGCACAACAGGCGGCACTTTCACTGCAAAACAATGATTTTTCTGCCACAGCGATGGCCCGTTACGATGCCGAAATAGAAAGGGTGATGGGTGCCGAATTGAGGCTTAGCCATAAGCTGCAAAAATTCATCAAATACCCCATCCTCTTTGATACGTTCTTAAAAATAACGGCCAACAATAAGCGGTTGAAGGAAGTTTTTACCTGTATGTTTCACGAGGTAGACATCCGGAAAAAACTGCTGCGGCCCTCTTTTTACCTTGATATATTGTTGAACAGGTAAGCACTGTCTAAAGTGGCTGGTAAATATTTACACGATATGCAAAACGTAGAACACATAGGTATTGCCGTTAAAGACCTTACAGTTTCCATACCGCTGTTTGAGCAATTGTTGAATACCCCCTGTTACAAAACAGAAACGGTGGAAAACGAAAAAGTAAATACCGCCTTTTTTAAACAGGGCACTACCAAAATAGAATTGTTAGAAAGCCTGGATGCCGAAGGGGTGATAGCCAAGTTTATTGCTGCCAAGGGCGAAGGTGTACACCATATTGCCTTTGAGGTGGCCGACATTGGTGCTGAAATAAAAAGGCTGGACGAAGCTGGCTTTAAAATACTTAACCCCGTTGCCAAAAAAGGTGCCGACAATAAGCTTGTTTGCTTTTTGCACCCCAAAACCACCAACGGCGTGTTGGTTGAGCTGTGCCAAACAATAGTGAGTGAATAAGTTGCTCGTTACCGGTTTCTGGCTACAGGGTAGGCGTTTTCATTTCAATCTAATTTGCTTTATTTGCCAATGCCTTAAAATTATCACCAACGTACCTTCCCCAATTATCAGCACATATAAAGCCAAATTATCAATGCTTGATAAATCCCAGATACTAGTAACCAACAACCAATATCCCATTTTTAGTTTTCCTTAAAAAAGCTTTGTTAAGTCTGCGCGGCGCATTAAAATTTCAATATCATTCATCGTCTAATGTTCGTTTATGGTATAACATAACAAAAAGGAGGATGACTATGAAGAAGTATTTTTTTGCGGGCCTTGCATGTTGCATGCTCGTGTTGGCCGGTTGCAGCACCGGTATTAAAATGACCAGCAGTTGGAACGATACAAACAACACCCAAAGCGCGGCATCGGTAAAAAAGATTTTGGTGGTGGGGCTTTTTGGCGAGAAAAGCCGGGATTTGCGCCAGCACACCGAAGAGCAAATGGCCGCGGATCTGGGCAAACTGGGGTATACCACATTTACATCGTTTCGGCAGTACGGCCCCAAAATGTTTGTGAACATATCGGAAGACCAAGCCATGCACTTGATTGACAGTAGTTACGCCGGTGCCTACGACGGGGTGATTATTGTAAGCATAGTGGATAAGAAAAGCACAAATAGCTATGTGCCTGGCTACTACAGCCCTTACCCATACTACGGGTTTTATAGGCCTTTTTATTCGCCGTTTTACACATCGTACAGCCCCGGCTATTATAAAACTGACATGCATTACTCGTTTGAGGCGAATTTTTATGACCTGAACAATAAGAAAATGTTGTATTCTGGGCAATCCCAAGTGGTTGACCCTGGCAAGCCGGATGCTTTTGCCGCCGACTATAGCAGGATAATTGTAAAAGACATGCGGAAAAAGAACGTGCTGGGTTAAAGAGCCTTTTTAATTGTCGTGCGTGGCTGGCACCGGGTTGCACCTGTAATTAATTTTTGCCTTCAACGGCATGGTTTCAGGTTTCACGGTTGCCAGCCCTTAATTTTGTTGAAACACTTAAACATTAACCGCAAAATTTTACCGTATGACAAAAATTGCTGTAGCCAAAGGCGATGGTATAGGACCCGAAATTATGGATGCCGTGCTGGAGGTATTTAAGGCAGCCAGTGTGCCATTGGAGTACCAGGTTGTTGACATGGGCAAATGGGTTTTTGACAAAGGTTACAGCAATGGCATGACACCTGAGGCGCAGCAAACCATTGAAACACTGGGTATTTTGTTTAAAGGCCCCATGGAAACACCTAAAGGCAAAGGGGTTAAAAGTGTAAACGTAACCGCCCGCAAAACATGGAACACCTATGCTAATAAAAGGGTTTTTCAAACGCTGTCTGGCGTTGACACCGTTTTTAGCCGCGCCGGCATACCCATAGACATTACCATAGTACGTGAAAATATTGAAGATACTTACGGCGGTGTTGAACATATGCTTACCCGCGACGTGGCGCTGAGCCGCCGTTTTATTACCCGCCCAGGCAGCCTGCAGGTAATAAAATATGCTTTTGAAATGGCCAAAAAGAAAAATGCCCGCCGCATTACCTGTGGCCATAAAGCAAACATTATGAAAATAACCGACGGGTTATTTTTACAGGTGTTTTACGAGGTTGCCAAAGAATACCCCGACCTAAAGGCCGACGATGTTATTGTGGATGACCTATGTATGAAATTGGTAACCCGCCCCGATTTATTTGATGTGGTGGTGTTAACCAACCTACAGGGCGATATTGTGAGCGACCTTTGCGCAGGTTTGGTGGGCGGCTTGGGCTTTGCCCCCAGCGCCAACATTGGCGACCATATTTGTATTTTTGAAGCTGTTCACGGTACTGCGCCAGATATTGCCGGTAAAAATATAGCAAACCCAACAGCATTGTTGCTAAGTGGTATTGCCATGCTGCGCCACTTGGGTATTATGGAAAAAGCCGTTATTGTAGAAAACGCCTTGTTGTACACGCTTGAGCAAGGGATACATACCGGTGATTTTGGTGATAAAGGCAAACCAGCGGTAAACACCACCCAGTTTGTGGAAGCCATTATAGCCAATTTTGGTAAAAGCCCCGAAAAAGGCGCCAAGCCCTACCAGGCAGACATGCAAACCACCCAAACACATTTTAAGCTGGATAAGAATGAGATGATGGAGTCTGCGGGCGCAGAGTTGGAGAAAATTGTAGGTGTTGACTTTTTTATTGAAAGCAACGAGCAGCCCATTGCCATTGCCAACAAGTGTATGCGGCACGCGGGTGTAAAGTTTAAGTTGATAAACATAAGCAACCGTGGTACACAGGTGTGGCCTACAGGCAGCGTATACACTAACCTGGTAAACCAATACAATGTGCGTTTTGAAAGCATTGACGATTTTCCGCTGACACAGCAAGATGTGCTGGGCCTATATATAAGCCTGAGCGGCAACTTTAAAATTTGCTCTTCAGAATTATTGTTGCTTTGGGGCGACAAGCGAGCCTACAGTTTGGCACAGGGCCAGTAGAAATTAATTGAATTACTAAAAACGGATAGTGTAAAAGCTATCCGTTTTTTTATGCCGGTTGGTGGCAAAACAGTTTGGGCATTGTGTATAAAATTTACACGGGCTGCACATTTATAAATGTGCAGCCCGTGTAAATTACTTGAAGGTGTTTTATCTAAAACTTTATCTCCTCATCATTGGCATCAAAAAACTTAAACTCGGTAAAATAATAGTCTGAATTGGCTTTTATTTTTATGGGCGTTTTAAGTTTACGCTGCCATGTACGCCTTATATTGCTGAAAAACCCTTTGGTTAAATGCGAATAAACAATGGGATGTACGAGTATGGTAAGGTTTTCGTGCTTATGGGTAACCAGGTAATGCAACCGTTTTTCAATTTCATCCTCCAAAAGAAAGGTTGATGTTATTTTACCCGTGCCATTGCAACTTGGGCAAATTTCTGCGGTGTTAATATTAACCTCGGGGCGCATACGCTGCCGGGTTATTTGCATTAACCCAAATTTTGAAATTGGAAGAACAGCATGCTTGGCCCTGTCGCTCAGCATGTATTTTTCCATCGCATCCTGCAACTTCTTTTTGTTATCGGGCAGCTTCATGTCAATAAAGTCAACCACAATAATACCGCCAATATCGCGCAACCTAAGTTGGCGGGCAATTTCATCCGCAGCCTCCATATTGGTTTCCAGCGCATTTTCTTCTTGGTTGTTGCTTACGCTTTTGTACCCGCTGTTAACATCAATCACATGCAGTGCCTCGGTATGCTCGATAATAAGGTAGGCCCCGCTGTTAAGGTTAACCGTTTTACCAAACGACGACTTTACCTGTTTGCTAATGCCATATTGGTCAAAAATGGACACGCCGTTGTTGTGCAGCGATACTATGTCTGCCTTGTGAGGGGCTATTTTTTGGATATAGGTTTTTGTATCGCTGTAAATATTTTTGTCGTTGGTAATTATGCGGTTAAAATCCTCATTCAGCAGGTCTCTTAAAATACTAGTGGTTTTATCCTGCTCGCTCAATATCTTGGCCGGCGGCTGTGCATTTTTTAGGTTGCGTTGTATTGACTTCCAAGTTTCCACTAACGCCAACAGGTCTTCGTGTAGCTCAGCCGTATTTTTGCCTTCGGCTGCTGTGCGTACTATAACACCAAAGTTTTTGTGCTTAATTGACTCAACTATTTTTTGCAACCGCCTTCTTTCGTCAGACGAATGAATTTTTTTTGAAACAGCAACCACATCGTTAAATGGGGTTATTACCACAAAGCGTCCTGGCAGCGAAATTTCGCAACTTAGCCTGGGGCCTTTGGCAGCAATAGGTTCCTTTAGTATTTGTACAAGTATATTAGGCTTTCCGTTAAGTACCTCGTTAATTTTGCCGGTTTTTACAATTTCGGGTTCAACGTTAAATTTAGCAAAATCAAATAAGTCGGGGCTTTTGTCTGAGATAGACATCTGGGTAAACTTCAGCAGCGATCGGGCGTAGGGGCTAAGGTCGGTATAGTGTAAAAAAGCATCTTTTTCAAAACCCACATCAATAAATGCGGCATTAAGGCCCGGTATAAGTTTTTTAACCTTACCCAGGTAAAGATCGCCCACCGCAAAGCTGGCATCCGCCTTTTCGCTATGCAGTTCCACCAGCTTTTTATCTTCCAGCAACGCAATTTCCACACCGCTTGGGGCTGCGTTTATGATAAGTTCTTTGTTCACAAAAATGCAACTTTTAATAAATGATTCATTGTATTGTAAGGCAATACAATACAGTAATGTTCAGTCCACATAATCACACTCCACACTGTTCTGCCTTAGTTGGAAAGGAAAAGGAAAAAAGTTGCTGATAAAAAAGGGCAGCTTGTGTAAGTAAGCAATGCCCCGCTGTGCAGGGCATTGCTGTATTATTTCTAAGAAGAACTATTTGTTTTTCTTCTTATGGCGGTTTTTTCTTAATCGTTTTTTACGTTTGTGCGTCGCAATTTTATGACGCTTTCTTTTTTTACCACAAGGCATAATTAAATAAATTTTGTGTATATAAAACTGTTATTGCAATGCTTTAATCCTGTTTTCAATCTCGGTTTGTGCCTCCGGCACCGTTATTAGCTGCTTGGCACTTTTATACCATTTTACTGCATTGGGTTTGTCACCCTTGCGTTCGTAGCTTTCGGCTAGGCTAAAAACGGCTTCCAAATTGCGGGGCTGTTTATTAACCACTTTCAAAAACCGTTCAATTGCCCTGTCATATTGCCCACTTTTTATGCCACCCAAACCCAACATAAACTGCGCGTACAGGTTGTTTGAGTCTGCTGCGGCAACTTGGCGGATTGCCATGATGCCTTGCATAGGGTTAGCAGTTATATTGCCAAACATGTAACAGGCACCCAACCCTACTTTAGAAGAGTCATTGGCGGGATTCAGCGCAAGCGCACGTTCAAAAAGTGTCTTCGCTTGGGTAGCCTGCCAGGTTTGCAAGGCTGCATCATCCTCGGCCATAAGCCTGTCTAAAAGCAAATGGGCTGCAAAGGTGAGGTTTTTTTCAGAATTTTCCAACTTAGCAGCTTCCCCAATATAAAAAGCGGCGATGGCTGGCTGCCGCGCGGTGTCGCCCCAAAATTTGGCAAGCTCTTTATAAACTTCAATTTGCTGTGCTTTTACATCGCCCCTAACTACGCCGTTCTCCAAGGCCAAAAGCCTTGTAACCTGTTGCTGTGCAAGGGGTTTCTTCGCTTTTGCTATAACATCGTTGGTGGAAATTACTGGTACAGTTGCCGCGTTTGCGCCAGCGTTTGCGGCGGGCATTGTGGGGGTATTGGGTTTAGGCGGGGGCGTGGTTTGCCCAAAAAAAAATAATAAAACAAGTGCTAGAATACCTGCCGAAACTAAAATTGTCTGTTGTTTTTTCACAAATGCAAAATTAATGGCAAAGCTACTGCGGATTGTGCATTTGTTTAACCTCGTTTACGAATTCTTTAGAGGGCTTAAAAGCTGGTATAAAGTGTTCGGGAATGTTTACGGCTACATTTTTTTTAATGTTACGCCCAATTTTGGCGGCCCTTTTTTTGGTTATAAAGCTACCAAAGCCACGCACATAAATATTTTCACCTTTGGCAAGGTTTTCCTTAATCTCTTTAAGCAGTGTCTCAACGGTTACCAAAACATCAACTTTGGGTATGCCCGTTTTATCAGAAATATTGTTGATGAGATCAGATTTTCTCATATGGTGTTTGTTTAATGGTAAAATACATTTTTATTTATCAAATATAACAAAAGGAATTTTATTAAAAGTAAAAATATAAAATATTATTAGGTGTTTTAAGCTGAACGGCAAGCATTTGCCATAAGTGGCTGGTATTTTTAAATATTTACCTAAGCCATTTAAGGTTTAAGGGCAAACCATTATTTTGCAACACAATGGCAACACAAGCATTTACCAACCTTTTAATGCAATGGCATTTTACCCACAACCACCGGCAAATGCCTTGGAAGGGCGAGAAAAATCCCTATAAGGTTTGGCTGAGCGAGGTTATTTTGCAACAAACCAGGGTTGAGCAGGGCTGGGCATATTTTGAGAGGTTTATTAAACAATACCCCACCATTACGGCTTTAGCCGCTGCAAACGATGAGGAGGTTTTTAAACTTTGGGAAGGCCTTGGGTACTACAACCGCTGCAAAAACTTATTGGCAACTGCCCGGCTGGTAACCGATAAATACCAAAGCATTTTTCCGGCAGACTACGAAACTATTTTGTCGCTTAAAGGCGTGGGTACTTACACTGCGGCGGCAATAGCCTCTTTTTGCTTTAACCTAGCCTACCCGGTAATTGACGGTAATGTGCTGCGGGTGCTCGCCCGTGTATATGCCATAGAAACACCAGTTGATGGCAAGGATGCCAAAAGCATATTTACTGTATTGGCCAATGAATTGCTGTTTAAAGAAGACCCTGGTGCTTTTAACCAGGCCATCATGGATTTTGGCGCCACCGTGTGCAAGCCCGCGTTGCCGCTTTGCAGCAACTGCCACCTGCAAAAAATTTGCCGTGCCTACGCAAGCGGTATGGTAAACGTGTTGCCCATAAAGGAGAAAGTACTGCTGCGGAAAAAAAGGTGGTTTACTTATTTTATTTTTAACAGCAACGGAAAGGTTTTGGTGCATAAAAGAACCGCAAGTGATATTTGGCAAAACCTATTTGAGTTTTATTTGGTTGAAACCCCCGCCGACCCCAAATGGGCAAAAGTTGCTGTTGCTGAGTGGCTGGCCAGCCAGTTGGGTATAACCGAGTACGGCGATTTGCTTATATACAAAGCTGAACGCCAGCAGCTTACACACCAGGAAATAAACGGTTTTTTTATAACAGTTGCACTGCCACAAATACCGCCCTCTTTGTTAAACTTACCGCAGTTTGGCTGGCAACCTAAAGGCGAGGTAGGGTTGTTGGCTTTCCCCCGGTTTATTAACCAATTCCTTGCAGAACAGTACCACCAAGGGCAACTATTTTAATTGTTAATACTGGTTAGAAGTACACAGTTTGTGGTTTTTTATTTAATTTTAAAAGCGAATAGCTTAATTACTTTAACCAGGGAAATTAAAATTAAATTGTATGAGAGGTGTAAACAGGGTGATGTTAATTGGCAATTTAGGTAAGGACCCAGATGTGCAATACCTTGAAGGTAATATAGCAGTGGCCAAATTTCCGCTGGCAACAACCGAAACATATAAAGACAGGACTGGTAAATTAATTTCGCAAACCGAGTGGCATACAGTTGTTTTGTGGCGTGGCTTGGCCGACTTGGCCCAAAAGTACCTGCATAAAGGCAGCTTGATATATGTTGAAGGCAGGTTAAGAACCCGCAGTTGGGAAGATAAGGAGGGCAACAAAAAATTTGCAACCGAAATAGTGGGGGATAACCTTATTATGCTTGATAAACGTGGGGACAGCCACGGTGGCTACCCCCAACCGGGCGGTGGTATGCATGATGCAGCCGATGGTTTTGCAGGTTCGGATATACCGCCTATTGGGGATGAGCCTACTGACGGCCTGCCATTTTAAACACTGGTTAATAAGCCAACCATTAACTGTTGCAACAAATATAATGGGCTTTATACAGCAGAAAAAATTGCAGCTAACGGCTTTTGCCATATTTTTAACCAAACTTAACTATTTTGGAGAGTTACCTTGCACAGTTAAATTTTTCTCGGAACATACGGTTACTGGCGGGTTTTGACCCTACGGCAACCACAGTGCTGGTATTTGTGTTGCTGGTTTTAATGGTGTTTTCTTTTACCATTTCCGGTGCCGAAGTAGCTTTTTTCTCACTGTCGCACAAGGATATCAACCTGCTTAAAACAAAACAAAAAGACTCTTATAAGCGTGTTATCAACCTGCTGGAAGAGCCAAAACTGTTGCTGGGCTCGCTGCTAATAGCCAACAGTGTAACAAATATTGCCATCATTATCATTGCCAGCTTGGTTATTGACGATACGGTGCATTTAACTGCCGGCAATATGTGGGCCG
>Ga0007810_1000492_pt1 | contig 11807 bp, 12 predicted proteins | sample CryBogCBE15Jun09_FD_71193 | JGI IMG/M metagenome (GOLD analysis project Ga0007810, IMG submission 71193) | Freshwater microbial communities from Crystal Bog, Wisconsin, USA - CBE15Jun09 | ecosystem: Environmental > Aquatic > Freshwater > Lake | place: Crystal Bog, Wisconsin, USA | collected...
TGTATCAGGGCAGCACTGCCAACCACCTGCCCGTTTTCAAGCGCCAGGTAAATATGGCCGCCACCAGCCAGTATATATTTTTCCGGTTCGTCCAGTACCTCAACGTCGTGGGTTTCCAGCAAATGGTATTGTTCCAGCCATTGCAGGTTCAGTTGCTTAAAACTTGGGTGGTACTGTGCCGTGTATTCAATTATTTCCGTCATGCCTTTTACTGTTGCTACGCCAAAGATATGTGTGCAAGCGGTTACAGTTGCGGCGGTTTTTAATTTGGCGGTGGCTTAAATAACTGGCTATCGGCGTTATGGCTGTATAAATATTTGGGTAAAGTATATTATTCCGCCTGGGTCAACAGCATAGCCTATCCCGGTGTAAGTGTAATTGCCCGAAATGTTTTTTTTATGGCCCGGGCTGTGCAACCAACCGGCAACCGCCTGTGCGGCGGTAAGTTTACCCAAGGCAACATTTTCGGCTGCCGCTGAAACGGCTGCCCCCAACGACTTTGAAATGGCGGCCGCCCTGGCCTCAAAGCCAGTGTGGCCAAAAGCGGTAAGCCTGTGTGCCATGTTTGCGCTGTGCTTGGCGGCCTGCTGGTTTGCGGCGGGTAACAATAACAAGGCAGGCTGGCCTATTGACTGGCGGTATTGGTTTACATACTGTAGAATGTCTTGCTGCATGTCTGCCAAGTTAGGCGTGTTGTTATTTTGCGCGGCGGGGCTGGTGTTGCTTGCGGCCGCCCTGTTGGTTGCAGGGGCCATTTTGTGGCCGCAGGCAGAAAATAGTAGGCCGGCAATACCAATGGCTATGGCGTAAAACAGTGTGGCGGTTTTCATATAAAACATAGGTTTTCATCAACTAACCAAGTATTGTACCAAAAACACAGGGTTGGTAATTATGCTGCCAAATTGGGCAATCCCAAACATTACAGTGCTATATTTGCCGCAAGTAAAATGGGTGTAATATGAAAGTGTTTAAGTTTGGCGGCGCCAGCGTTAACAGCATTGAACGGATTGAAAATGTGAAGAATATCGTTGGTTCGTACAGTGGGGAAGGGCTAATGGTTATAATATCGGCCATGGGTAAAACTACCAACGCGCTGGAGAAAGTGGTGGAGGCTTATTATGCCGGCAAAAAAGACGAGGCCTTGCAACTGTTTGAAGTAATAAAAAACCAACACCTAACCACGGCTAAGTATTTGCTGGTCACGCACTTTAATGCGTGCATTGCCCAATTGGCTGATTTTTTTACGGAGGTTGAGTGGCTGTTGCACGATAAACCCGTGCGCGGTTTTGATTATTATTACGACCAGGTGGTTTGTTGCGGCGAATTGCTGAGTACTTGCATTGTAAGCCATTACCTGCAAGAATGTGCATTGCCAAACATTTGGCTGGATGTGCGGGACATAATACGAACCGATGATAATTTTAGGGATGCCAGCATTGATTGGAAATATGCCGAACAAAAAACTGCCGCCAGTATACAATCGTTACTGGCCCAAAACGCTATTGTAATAACCCAAGGTTTTATTGGCAGCACGGATGAAAACGAGAGTACCACCCTCGGGCGCGAAGGGAGCGACTACACCGCTGCCATATTTGCCAACCTGCTGAATGCCGAGAGCCTTACAATTTGGAAAGACGTTGAGGGGGTGATGAGTGCCGACCCCAAGCAGTTTGCCGATGCCCAGTTTATAGAAGAGCTTAGTTTTGAAGAGGTGATTGAAATGGCTTATTACGGGGCACAGGTTATTCACCCCAAAACCATAAAGCCGTTGGAAAACAAGGGTATTCCTTTAAAGGTGAAGTGTTTTCTTGATCCCGCCCTGCCCGGAACGACCATCAACAAAAAGAAAGTGAAAAACTTACCCCCTATCATTATACTCAAGCACCGCCAAGCGTTGGTGCACCTGCACAGCCAAGACTTTTCTTTTGTGGGTGAACAGTCAGTTGGCCAGTTATACCAAATATTCGGGCAGGTTAAAACCCGCCCCAACCTTATACAAACCGGTGCCATTAATGTGCAGTTTTGCCTAGATGACAATGCCAGCAAAATTGACCAACTGGCCTCTGCTGCCAGCAATATTTTTGATGTACAGGTAGAAAAAGGGTTAACCCTGCTCACAATAAGGCATTACACGCAACCCTTGTTGGCGCAGCTTACCGGGGGTAAAGAAGTGTTGCTAACGCAGCAAACCCGCGAAACCTTACAGGTGCTTTATAAATAAGCATAAAAAGTACTTAAGAGCCAGGCCCGAATTTAGCTGTACGAAAGGCCAAGGCTATAAAAATTGATACTCGCCTTTGCTGTTTACCACTATGAGGGGTAATTTTTTCTCTTTCTCAAAATAGTCGTACGCACCTTTTAGCTGCACGGCAAAACGTTGTAATTCTTGGTCGTCCTTTGATACCTTGGCCAAATATTCCATACTGGCCTTGTTGCTATACCTTACCGGGAAAATGTGGATGGGTATAAAGTCTTCCCCATTATTTTTGGCGTTGGCTGCCAAGATGTATAGTTCCTCAATTTGCGTGTCGGTAATCGGTATACAACCTACGGTAACACAACTGCCGTGTATGTAAATTTCGCCGCCAGGTTTTAGGGAATCACTCAACAGCTTATCCGACTGGTTAGGGTAATTCACCTTTAATGCTAAGTGGTACTCACTGTTTGGGTTAAACCTATTTATATAGTAAAAACCCTCTGGTACCTGGTAATCGCCGTCCAGCCTTTTAGGCCCTAAGGAGCCAGCCATGGCACAAACCTTGTACGTTTTAAACAGTTTGTATTGCTCGTTGTTGCTGTTGCGTACCCAAACTTCCAGTTGGCTGTCGTATTTAAACGACCGTATATAAATCTGTTTCGCAGGCCAAGCCAAGCCTTTGGCGGCAAACTGTTTTTTTAAGGTGTCTTGTTTTTGGCGCATCGCAAAGGCCACACTGGGGTATCTTTTTTGGTTTTCAACAAACGATGGTTGCGCCAGCACCTTTACCGAGATAGATAAAAACAACAGAATTGCAACTGCGGCTATAAATTTCATGGTACAAAAATATACATTTAAAATGCTCCGGTGTATCATTCGCAAGTTAAACAACTGGCGGTTAACAATCAATGGCCTGTTAAAAAACTTTTTGGGGCTATTGATTTGCCCCAAAAATGGCCCCTAAGCTGCTGTGCTTTTTAAAATGCCGTTGATTTGCGTTAAAAGCGTAAACGAACGCGTTGGAATAGTAACGGAAACTTATCTTCGTTATATGAAAGTTGGAATTTTAGGAGGCGGCCAATTAGGCCGCATGTTGCTGCAAGCTGCGGCAAATTATGTGGTAGAGACCTATGTGCTTGAAAATGACGAGCACGCCCCGGCAGCACATTTGTGCCACCACTTTGTGAAGGGCGACATACAAGATTTTGAGAGCGTATACAACTTTGGGAAACACTTGGATGCGCTAACCATAGAAATTGAGGCGGTAAACGTAGACGCGCTGGAAAAGTTGGAGGGCGAAGGGGTTAAAATTTACCCATCGCCCGCTGCCATTAGGGTAATAAAAAATAAAATTGCGCAAAAGGAGTTTTACCGTGATCACCAAATACCATCGCCTGCGTTTGTGGTTACCCAAAACCTGCATGAGCTGGGCCAGCAGCAGTCTTTTTTGCCTGCGGTGCATAAAATTGCCATGGGCGGCTATGATGGCAAGGGTGTGCAGGTAATAAAAACACCCAAAGATGTGGGGAAGGGTTTTGACGCCCCTGCCGTGCTGGAAAAAATGGTCAACATTAAAAAAGAAATCGCCATTATTGTGGCGATGAACGATAAAGGCGAAACAGCTATTTACCCACCCGCCGAAATGATTTTTGACCAAGTGCTTAACCTACTAGACTACCAACTAAGCCCTGCGGAGCTACCACAAAAAGTGCTTTGGAAAGCTGAAGCCTTGGCCATAAAAGTGGTAAAGGAGCTAAAAAGCCCCGGCTTGTTTGCTATTGAACTGTTTGTTGACCTTAATGATGATGTGTTTGTAAACGAAACTGCACCAAGGGTGCACAACAGTGGCCACCACAGCATTGAGGGTAATTACTGTAGCCAGTTTGATATGTTGTGGCGCATTATTTTGGGCTACCCCTTGGGTTGTACAGATGCTATCCTGCCATCCAGTATGGTGAACCTGATTGGTGCAGAAGGGCATTCGGGCGAAGCGGTATACAGCGGACTAGACGAGGTGCTTAAGATGGAAAATGTTTTTGTGCATCTGTATGGCAAAACCCAAACCCGCCCCGGCCGTAAAATGGGCCACGTAACCATTATTAGTAAAGAAAAGTTAGACTTGACATACAAGGCGCATAAAATTAAGAACACGCTAAAGATTATAAGTTTGTAGTGTGTAGTTTGTGGTTTGTAGTTGAAACAGCATGCGGTTGAACATCGTTTATTTGAGCCAATATTAATTTAAAGAGTCCCCGGTGTTAATAACAAACTTTAAACAATAAACGGCAAACTATCATGGCAACTGTACAAAAATTCGAAGACCTTGCGGTTTGGCAAAAAGCTCGCTTATTGTCATCAAAAATTTATGTGCTGACTTTTAAAAAGCCAATTTCGGATGATTTTAGAATGAAAGACCAGATAAGGGGTTCTTCTGGTTCGATAATGGATAATATTGCTGAAGGTTTTGACAGGAGCAGTCGGCTCGAATTTATAAATGCGCTCGGCATTGCAAAAGGAGAAACAGGGGAGTTGAAATCTCAATTATACCGTTGTCTTGATGTTAATTATATAACAACGGAGGTTTTTAATGAGTTATACTCTATTATAGACGAACTTACTAGGATGCTAACGTCATTTATAACGTACTTAAACAATTCAGTTATTAAGGGGCAAAAGTTTAAGGGAAGATAGTGCTTGCTCTTCATAAAAAACTATAATCTACTATGTCTGAACTACAAACTACAAACCATACACTACAAACTATTGCAGTTGGAATCATCATGGGAAGCGACAGCGACCTGCCCATCATGCAACAGGCTGCCGATATATTGAAAGAATTTAATATATTTTTTGAACTAACTGTTGTGTCTGCGCACCGCACGCCAATGCGTATGGTTGAATATGCTGCAGGTGCAAAAGGACGTGGCCTGAAAGTGATTATCGCTGGTGCAGGTGGTGCGGCCCACCTACCGGGCATGGTGGCTTCCATTACGTCGTTGCCGGTAATTGGGGTGCCAATAAAGTCAAGCAATAGTATTGACGGGTGGGATTCTGTGCTGTCTATCCTGCAAATGCCCAACGGCATTCCGGTTGCTACCGTAGCATTAAACGCAGCAAAAAATGCCGGTATTTTAGCTGCTTCAATAATAGGGGCGTTTGATGAAACCGTTGGTACAAAGGTGGAGGCTTACAAAAAGAAATTGGAGACGGAAGTTTTGGGGAAGGTGCAAAAACTAAAAGGTGAAGGATGGGCAAATGGGTTTGATAAGTAGTAGGGGAGCGTTCTATAAAATATTCATCACAACAAACTGCTGTTCAAGGGTTAACGATGCATCCAGCAACGCATCCATAATAGCTGGGCCATGTTTGGCGTAAAAACCCGCATAGTTTTCAATGCGTTCCTGTAGGTTGTTATGGGGGAACAATGCCCCCTTTAGTTTTTGTATTTGCGCCAGCTCGGTGCTAAATTTCTTTTTCTCGGCACTTTTAAGTTTCTTTTCTAACTCAAGCAATCGTTTCACTGCTTTTGTTTTCAAGGCTTCCACATGCGCTACCAAAGTCGGGTCAACCTTTTCTGTCATGGCCTTTATGCCGTCGTATACGTTTTCAACGCTGGTTAACTCCCCATTTAAATAAAATTTGTTGGCTGAACGTTCGGCAACCACCTTGTCCATCAACGCCAATTCAGATTTAAATAAATCTTTTGTGTCAAACCCCAATGAAGCTTGTTTCTTGTGCCATTTGTCTTCCACCAGCAAAAAGGAGTTGCGCAAAACCAAAACCGGGTACGGCACATTTACTGCTGCAAAAACCTGTTTTAATTCAAGCCAATAGGCTAACTCGCCACCGCCACCAATAAAGGCTATATTGGGCAAAATTGTTTCCTGAAAAACGCCCCGCAATATTACATTGGGGCTAAACCGCTCGGGGTGTTCATCCAATTCTTTCAGTACGGCCTCCTCTGTCCATTCAAGTTGCAGGCTTTTTACCACCCATTTGTTGCCTTCTTTTTCAATGCGCTCGCGCTTGTCGTTAATTAAGTAAAACAGGTTTATTGCCCGCCCGCCTGCCTGCGGCTTGTAGTGCTTTTCAAACGCTGCCAACGTGGCGGAAACAATCTTATGGCTAAACCCTTCCAATAATTCTTTTTTAATCACTGGTATAAAGCTGCGCTTTAGGTCGGCATTGTCTGGTACTAATACCAACAGCCCATATTTGCCAAAAATCGCATTCACCAGTTCCAGGGTGGCTTGTTGTATGGTTTGGCCTTCCCGGTAGCACTGCCTAAACAAATCAGTTATCTCTACGCCGTATTCCTCCACGCCTATTTGGCCGTGTATGTTGTGCATGAGGGCGGTAAAGTTTTTATCAACCTTCATACGGCCCACTGCGCCGGTTTGTTTTGTTTGCCAGCTGTATTTTTCGCCGTTAATGGTTATGCTACCCAGTTCGTCAAGGTCGGCATCCTCGCTGCCCATATAATACACCGGTACAAAATTAAAAGCAGGAAACTGTGTTGCCAAGTGGCTTGCCAGCTTTATGGCGTGTAAAATTTTATAAATAAAATATACAGGCCCTGTAAATATATTGGGCTGGTGCGCAGTAGTTATGGTAAACGTATTTGCTGCCCCAAGCAACTGTATGTTGTGTTGCGTGGCAGGGGTAAGGGGTAGGCCTGCGTATTGTTGTTGCAATTGGTTAACGAGCAACGGTCTGTTTTGCGCTAAAGCCTGTCTGGCGGCAATGGCTTCACCTAAACCTTGCAAGGTTACACTGTGTTGGTAAAAAGGGCGCATGGCCTCCTCTTCATCCAAATAGGCATTCACTATTTTGGAGAAAAAGCCTGTTTGTTGGTAAGGTATTTTAGTAAGGTCAGTTTGCATGCAACCCGAGTTATTAAAGCACGAAATAATTAATTAATTACCAAAGCATAAAACCACCCGTAAAGTACATCGTAAATCGTAAGGAATTTGGGGTAGTCCATGGTCGATAGTCCATAGTCCATGGCAAAACCCGCGAGTCTATGTTCGGTGTCCCTGTTTCTTACTATGCACCACTGACTATGGACTAGCGGAAACAAGTGCAAATATCATCCCCAGTTTCTTGCCATGGACTATCGACCATGGACTATGGACTCCTTACACCACCCCTCCCTCCAAATCGTAATCATACGCCTTTGTTATCTGCACGTTTACAAAATCGCCCACAGGCAGCTTTTTGTCGGCTTTTATAACCACCTCATTGTCAACCTCCACGCTGTCAAACTCCGTCCTGGCCAAGTAGCGGCCCGCTTCTTTTTTGTCAATAAGTACTTTAAAGGTTTTGCCCACCTTCTCCAGGTTTTTTTCATAGCTAATCTCCTGCTGCACCTCCATAATCTCCTGCGCGCGCTGCTGTTTTACATCGGCCGGTATATCGTCGTTTAACAGGTAGCCACTGGTACCTTCCTCATGGCTGTAGGTAAAAATGCCCACCCTGTCAAACCGTTGTTTTTGCAAAAAGTCTTTTATCTCGGCTACATCTTCCTCGGTTTCACCGGGAAAGCCTGCAATCAAAGTTGTGCGCAGGCAAATGCCCGGGTTTTTATCACGGATGGCAGCCACTAGGTCCTCCATTTCGGCGCGGGTGCTTTGCCTTTTCATGGCCTTCAGCATATTGTCGCTGGCATGTTGCAGGGGCATATCAAGGTAATTGCAAATGTTGTCGCGCTGGCGCATCACATCCAGCACCTCCATGGGAAATTTGTTGGGGTAGGCATAGTGCAGGCGAATCCATTCCAGCCCTTGTACGTCGGCCAGCCTGTTCAGTAGGTCGGCCAGCATTCTTTTTTTATATAGATCAAGGCCGTAATAGGTTAGCTCCTGGGCAATCAACATCACTTCCTTCACCCCCTTGCGTACCAAGCTTTCGGCCTCTGCCACCAGGCTTTCCATGGGGCGGCTAATATGTTGGCCACGCATCAACGGTATGGCACAAAAAGCGCAGGTACGGTTACAGCCTTCGCTAATTTTAAGGTAAGCATAGTGCTTGGGCGTGCTTAGCATGCGCTCGCCCAACAGTTCTGTCTTATAATCTGCGTCAAACTGTTTCAGCATCAGGGGCAATTCCATGGTGCCAAACCAAGCATCCACCTCTGGTATCTCTGCCTCCAAATCACCACGGTAGCGCTCACTTAGGCAGCCGGTAACATACACCTTATCCAGTTTGCCTCTTTTTTTAAGGTTTACCTGGTTTAATATAGTGTTGATGCTTTCTTCTTTGGCCTTGTCAATAAAGCCGCAGGTGTTCACCACCACTATGTTATGGTCTAATTTGCTGTTTTCATGCACCACATCAATGTCGTTGGCCTTCAATTGGCCACTCAACACCTCACTATCCACTAGGTTTTTGCTGCAACCGAGTGTGATAATGTTCACCTTGTCGCGCTGTAATGTTCTAACTTTCATAAATAAGGCGGCAAAGATAAGTAAAAACCCCATGCCCCCTCAGGCCCTTACAGGGGGCCATTGTAAACAGGGTTACATTAATTAGCCTATTTCAATCCAAGAGAGCCAGTTATTAATGATGCTTTATTGATGCGCTCGTGCGTGATAGGTCTCCCTTTAGGTGTGGTAAGGCGTAGGGGGGAAGTGGCAGACGCAGTTTCACTCCAATTTAACAACCGGCACATAAACTTGGCACATTTTCTACCGTTTCAAACAAACACAACTTCAAAAGCAACTTCAAAAGCATGCAAAAATTATTATTGGTAGTACTAACATGTTGTTTTTTGGCCACGGCCCAAGCCCAATTAAATGGCCCTGCAGGCAGTGGCTATAACCAGGCGATAGGGGTAAAATTTCCGGGGGGCCTATCACTGACCTACAAAAAATTTGTAACTGATACCCACAGTATCGAAGGGTTGCTAACATCCTTCAACAATGGCTTTCGTGTGGCAGGCATGTACGAATTTAACTTTTACAGCTTCAGCTCGGTGGACGGTTTGGCCTGGTTTGTGGGGCCTGGTGCTCATATTGGTTTTTGGCGCGACTCCACCGGTAAACATTACAGCAGCCGGGCCGACCTAGGTTTAGACGGCATAATTGGCCTAGACTACAAATTTAAAGACATACCCATTGCCGTTAGCATTGATTGGCAGCCAAGCCTAACGCTGATGGGCACCGCAAGCCCCCACCCGGCCTATGGTGGCTTGGCCGTACGGTATACTTTTTAAAAGCTGGCACGATTTTTTGATTGATTACCGCATAACCAGTTAAATATAACAACTTATGAAAAAGACGCTTTTTGCAATTTTTATAGTGGCAGCAACCTGCCAAATGGTACACGCGCAAAGTATGGGGAGTAACTACAAAACGGCTGTGGGTATTAAGTTTTATCCCGGTGGCTTAACCGTGAAAAGCTTTATTAAACCCAACGTGGCCCTTGAAGGTTTGGGTTATTTTTACGCCGATGGCTTTAGGATTACAGGCCTATACGAATTTACCTATGATATTAACGGCGTTGACGGTTTAAAATGGTACATAGGCCCCGGTGCCCACCTGGCCGTATGGAACACCAGTTGGCAACAAAAATACCCCGGCAATAGCGCCACCGGCTTGGGTATAGACGGCGTGTTGGGCCTTGATTACAAGTTTAAAGGCGTACCCATTAATATTAGTGCCGACTGGCAGCCTTCGTTTAATTTTATCGGGTACAATTATTTTGAAGGCGGCTGGGGCGGCCTAGCCATACGGTACACATTTTAACACAATTACTCCATATATACTAGCCACTGCAATACAAAATGCAGTGGCTTTTTTGTTTGCTGACGGGTATTAATTACCTAGAGGACTAACTATTGGCTTCAAATCATTCCGAAAAACCGCCACTTTTTATCGCTTTGGGCAATATTTCTGTAGCTTTAAACCATGAGAAAAATACTGCCCGCCGTTTTATTGCTGCTCAGTTGCACCATAGCTATTGGCCAACCAAAACCCCGCGCAAGGGCATTGGGTATACCTTTTAATGGCATGCCGGGGCGGTTGAATGCCATTACCGATGTAAAAGGGGTTACGGTGGGATATAAAACCATTGTTAGGGGGGAAGGGACCCTGGTAACCGGCGCAGGCCCTGTGCGTACCGGGGTAACGGTAATTTGCCCCAATGGCAAATCAATAGCCGCATTGCCTGCTGCTTGGTACAGCCTGAACGGGGACGGTGAAATGACAGGCCTGCCCGCCATAGATGATTATGGGCTTAACTATGGCCCCATTGGCATTACCAATACCAACAGCGTGGGCATGGTTAGGGATGGCATCGGCCAATGGAACGTTAAACACTTCTCCACCGGCAAACTGGTTGATTTTTCGTTTGGGTTGCCCGTGGCGGCCGAAACCTGGGATGGCGTGCTGAACGATATAAACGGCTTTCATGTAACCACGCAGGACGTGTTTGATGCGCTGGACAGTGCCAAGGGCGGCCCCGTTGCCGAAGGTAGCGTAGGCGGCGGCACGGGCATGGTGTGTTACCAGTTTAAGGGTGGCAGCGGCACCGCATCAAGGGTAATCACCATTGATTCTGCCACTTACACGATAGGTGTTTTTGTACAGGCCAATTTTGGCAGGCGCAACGAGCTAACGGTGGCCGGTGTGCCCGTGGGGGAAGAAATAGCCGATTTGAAACCCGAGATTCACGTGCCCAAAGAAAAGGATGGCTCCATCATAGTAATTGTGGTTACAGATGCCCCGTTGATGCCTTTACAGTTAAAGCAGGTAGCCAAGCGCGTGCCATTGGGCATAGCCCGCACCGGCACCATTTCCCACAACGGATCGGGCGATATATTTTTGGCCCTCAGCACACAGGCCCCTGTGCCTGCCAATAAGAACGGCAGCCTGGATATTTGGAAATCGGTACCCAAAGATTTTATGGACCCCATTTATCAAGCCACGGTGGAAGCTACCGAAGAAGCCATCATTAATGTGCTGGTGGCGGGTGTTACCACCACCGGTATTAATGGCAACAAAGTGTATGCCCTGCCTACAGACCGGCTGGTGCAGTTGATGAAAAAGTATAATAGGGGTAAGTAGGGGGGCGTAGATTAGCTCACTGTATTTAAATTACTTGACAACTAAGGGTTGTTGTGCCTGAATTTTTTGTAGGCGAGTAACCACCCATAGTACGTGCCGTAAAAACACAACCAACCAAATAAAGCAATCAAGCTTTTGGATCCCTACCGGGTTATTCACTCTTACAGTGATGATAGTTGTGGATTATATCATTACTCAAGGATGCCCCTAATCACTATCCACATCAACAAAAGGGTTGCCGCCGCCGCGCCAATGTAGGTGTACCACGGGTACCTGAACTTATATTTAATCTCTCGGTAATTACCAACCAAATCGGCATCAAAACTTCTGCCATAACGGGCCTGCCCGCATTTTTTACAAACAACATGCGCTTCTTTGCTATAGGGAAAAAGCGGCAGCCAATAAATATGTAGGTATTTGGCAACCACCTGTACATCAGCCCAGCTGTTTGTTTCGCAGGAAGGGCATTTAACCAAAAATTCATCCAGGCCTACGTGGGCCTCTTTAGTTCCATAAATAAGCATATGCTGTTTTTTAGGATTGTA